>SXGS01394213.1_pt1 | contig 31105 bp, 49 predicted proteins | sample 3174681 | NCBI WGS metagenome assembly SXGS01 (sample SAMN11356861, study PRJNA531348) | freshwater metagenome | isolation source: freshwater sample F1-80 | place: China: Fuxian Lake, Yuxi | collected 2017-12-25 | reverse complement strand
TACTAACGTTGGAGCTGTTTTTTATATCAAACGATCCAGTTAGCAAAAGTTGATTACTAACGGTATCAAAATTAAAATTTGTCGACGAACCAAACGAACCCGCGTTATTAAATTGAATTTGTTTATCACTGCCGGCAGGTGTTCCACCGCTGGCAGTCGAGGAAATCGTAATCTGACCTATTGATGCGCCAACTGATGCCGTGGTGATTGTGATGTTGCTGCCGGCGTTGAGGTAAGAAAATCCAGAAGAAAGTCTAGTTAGCGACCCAGTAATATTACTAACGGTAAGAGTGTTAGAATTTTTATCAAAGATAAAATTTGAATCTCCTCCAAATGTGCTATTATCGTTAAACTGCACAGCGCCACTTGTACCGCCGACGGCAATAGGCGATCCAACCAACGGTCCTGCTTCATAAACAAAACTGGCACCAACTTGCTTTATTCTGATGGTCATGAAAATTTAAATTCGACTTGGATACACTTATAATATATCACGTTTCTCGCAAACGAATACCAAAAATCTAAAAGTTTTAGCGTTACAATACATATTAATATGTCTAGACGTTGTGGTTTGACTTCGTTCGTTAGCTGGCGTACATTTTTAGTTGGACTAGTTTTGGGCTATGTTATAGCTTGGAAAGTGCATTGGGCGATGCAAATTTGGAGTTTTGATAAAGGCTGGGTTGATCAACGCATTCCATTTGTGACGCCGAATTTTGGTCATCATGATTGACAAGAAGGGAAATCACGACCGTGTCAGAATCCGATAACGCAGCACAATTTGATTACGCAATTCTTGTAGCGGAGAATCTTGTTAGGTCCGCCGACGACATCAATAGAATCATGATTGAGGCAGTCGACGCCGGCATCGAGTCCGGACGAAGCATCGGCGTACTTGAAGCCTACAATGTCTTGATCGCCGCCGATCAACCCCTTGCAGCAAAACTTTTGTTGCAACTTATTGATGAAGAATTCGAAACTCGTAAGACAATAGCAGATGCCTAAAATGTTAAGTTAAAGGCTTGTCGAAATAACTCATTTTCGTCGACGTCGATTCTAACTAATCTACCAAACTGATCGATCAATCTAAATGCCCAAGAAGGTTTATCTACGTCGTCCGCTCGCCACACACCAACTACGGTTGAGATCTGTAGTTCTTTTCCTTCTGTCGGGTTAAGGTTAAGGATTAATCGATCTCCTGGCGCGATTGAACACCACAGTAGAAACATGTCGCGTTGATAAGTTATTTCATTTTCGTATACAAAAAATCCCCAAGCCTCGAGTTCATCAGACCACACTCGTTTTTTTTTCGAAGGGTCTTTTCGTAATTGTTCGATTGCAATTGGTCTCAACACATCCATCCCTGTAGATTCCAAAGACCATCGACCCATATTACTACAAATATATTGCGATCGATACTATTATCATGCGGTTGATAGTTTGTATAGCGAAAGTCGACCTATCGTTAAACCTTGTGATGGGGATACTTGGATCGATATCAAGTTGGCTCGGGGTACTGCTACGTATATGCCAGAAATGTGTTGTTGTCGTATTGACCCGTTATCACATTGTGTGGCATCGCTGGTAATCTGCACGATAAATTGTTGTCCACACGTCGAATTTCTATTGTCTGCGAATATTCGACATTGAAAAGTCAGTCTTTCGCCTCGCTCGATTGACGACTTGTAAGGCATTTGAGGTTTAAGTGATGACCCGCTTTTTACCGTCGACGAATTCGATGAGTTCGTAATATACGTGCACTTCATCGCTTCGCCACTATTTGAATTGGGATAGATTTCTATTGTTGCGTCAGAGGTTACCGTGATATCGCCTTTTAGCAAGTAAATCTTATCGACATTTCCATCGATATTTAAAAATGTCTGTGCGCTAGCGCTAGTTAGCGTTCTTGATTCGATTAACGTTAATGAGCCAACACTTATGATGCCAGGAGTCGAGGATCAGACGAGCCCGTCATTAAATTGATATTCGAACCCGCGACTAGATAAGAAGTACCATTCATTAATTGAGTAATCCACCGCTACGATTAAAAAGAACAAACGTAGTTCTCGAATTTCTCGTGCAAAATATTGATATTAAACGATATTATGACATATCGTGTCGTACAATCCTGAAAGTCCATTTTGCCAATGGACGCGCAACGTCATCGATGAATTTAAGGAACTCTCTAACGAAGAAATTCAACATCAACTCGAAATAAGATCCAATAAGTTTGCCGTTCTTATGGTTCATATTACTGGTGATTTTAACATTGGCACCGTCCTCAGGTCGGCAAACTTCCATGGCGCTAGCGAGTTCTTTTATTTCGGACAAAAAAGATTCGATAGACGAGGGTGCGTGGGAGTACACAACTATACTCGCATGCGATATCTAGAGGGTATGCAGAATATTCTGCAGTTAAAAGACAAATATACTTTCGTTGGATTAGAAAACAATATTTCTGATACAATCTCGATTCACCAATTCGACTGGAACGTACCGAAGCCACCTTGCATCGTGGTGGGAGAAGAGCGTAATGGTATCACAGATGATATTATATTGATGTGTGATGTGCTCATCGAGATTCCAAACTTTGGTTCCGTAAGAAGTATGAATGTGGGTGCCGCGGCTACCATTGCAATGCACGACTATGTTTCAAAGAAAACGCTGCGTCAAAATGTAAATTCGAATCGATAAAATATCAAACTCAATTTGTACAAAATAAAAAAGGGATACTCTGATTATTCAATTGGGGTTTGTTCAAAGCACATAAAAAGTGTGAACAGCGTTGTTGTTTTCAGAGTTCCCATATATTATATAATAGCAACAAACATAAATTTAAAAAATTTAAATTTTGCGCGTATCCGGGGGTCATGGGCGCGACTCAAATCAGACGAAATCAAATATTTGATACCATAGTAGCATCGGACGTCGACGACGTTACAAAAAAAGAATTCACGAAAGTCAGAATTACTATTGATGACCCTTTTCCCCGACTTTCTCTCTTCAAAGATTTTAGCCGGCGATAATATAATAATTAACACTATTGGTGGGTCGCAAAATGGTATCCCAGTTCAATATCTAATTATTTCCGGATCTACAAAATTTAATCGTGGATTGAGCGATTCACTTATGTGTACAGCGACATATATCGTTCCCCACGGTCGGCCAATATGGTAACGACCACACCGTCTGGATCGTTTGCTGCTATCCATCTTTCGGCCGCGAGAAGATTTGCGCCTGAACTAATTCCAACCAATAAGCCCGTTTCTTTCGCAAATGTCATAGCACGATCCTTGGCTTCGTCCGTCTTTATGACGATCGTTTCGTCCATATCTTCTTGTTTCGCCAAGAAGTCTTTACCGTCCGAAATTCCCTGGATTCCATGAGGAGATTCTGCTGGAATCACCATGCACACCTTCGTTGGGCCACCATTATTCTTGGTGAAAGTATTTCCACTTCTGACGTATCGACGCACGCCTTCGATAGTACCGCCTGTACCAGATCCATGCACGAATGCCGACCATTTTAGATTCATCACCCATAGTTTTAGCGAAATTTCGGACGCGGTGATAGCCCGATGACACTCGACGTTGTCTGGATTACTGAATTGCATCGGTGACCACGAATTGGGATTGGTTGCAAGAAATTCGTCTCGCATGTGGATAGCCGCAGTGAAGTCATCGGCTGGAGCCTCTACGATCTCTGCGCCGTAGATTTTCATCATTTGTTTTCGTTCGTTCGACATGTTCGTCGGTATAAAAATGACGCACCGTGATCCGATGCTAGCCGCCACTGCCGCTAGTGCGATCCCGGAATTTCCACTCGTTGCCTCACATACTATGGTATTTCCTGGAGATATTAGTCCACTCCTGGTTGCCTTGGCAACGACGTAGGATATCATTCGATCCTTTACAGATCCCGTTGGATTAAATGTCTCAAGTTTTGCGTACAGTTTGTTGGAAATTCTAATCAATGGCGTATTACCACATGCTCTATCAAATTCGAATCCTTGCGCACTATCGATTGACATAGAAGATATATAACCTTGTAGCTACCACTATACTTTCTTTTCAGGGTACCTTTCAACCGACAGTGAATAATATGGCATCAGTACCACGCCCATTCGACCAGCGACTTGATACCTCGGACCAGAATTTCCTCGTTCTGGGGGTATTTCTTTTAGGACCACGACGAGCTCGTTATGCCACTCTGGCGATCCCGTCGGCAACACACGCGCCAGACAACCAATCTCTATACCCCAACGCGTCGAGCTCGTCGAAGAATCTGACGGCAGCCGGGCCCAGTCGGGTACCATAAAGGCACTCGCGTCGAGGCTGCCGCTGGGTATAATTGAATACCCCATATTCATACATATGGTTTATCGCGAAAGAATATTCAAATATTTGTTAATGATTTACCACGTTAATTCGATGCCGACCACTCCACCAATAGGGACGATAGGCAAAGGCGTATCATTTAATAATATTTCGGCGCGGGCGTCGATATTGTCACCGGTGAGAGGAGCAGTTATGACGATGGCAGAACCCTTAATATCTAAATCGATCCTGCGCGAATATATGGAGACCGTGCAACCCTCGACGAAGGGCAAAATTAATACGATTATAGCAACGATAATTTTTCTTTGGTGAAAATATCTAATCGCCGTCGACACGATGCATAACTAGCTACATAATCGAAAATGAAAAAAGAAAGATCACCGTCGATTTCCTAATATGAAATATCTCTTTTCAAAAGAGCACTTATTTCAACACTTTGATATAATACTTGCACAACCAGCCGACGTCTTGTGGACTGAGGATTTTTGCGTACGACATACTATACTTTTTCCTGGATTCATCTTTCTCACGCTCAAGACTACACCGACATTCCCAAATTCGAAGCGCACGGTCGACACAATCATCATCTTATTTTTATCCCATGGACTTAAGTCGCCACCATGCGTGGTGAGTGGCCAAACCCCTAGTTCATTGTCGTCATCGCCATATATCTCTTTTTTAATATGAACGAGCTGCCTGGTTTTATCTTTGTTTGAAGACCAAGATCAGCCATAAAATTTTTCATCCCAAATAGTGTCTTTAATCGATCTTGAGTTTTACGCTCGATCGTGAAAGAACGCCAGCGCTAAAAAACGACTCGAGGCTTTGAAGACGGTGAAAGAGGTAGAGAATCATGTATTTCACCGTCCATTGCAGAAATCCAATCGACGTACGTCCATCCAATGGTACCGGCGACCAGCACGACGACCCTCACAAAGGCGTCTGGACCATCGATGACGTCGAGCACGACCCCGGGCCCGGACCATGGTATTTCGATAGAACTTTGACCCCTATCGTCGTACGGGAGCGGGAACAAATAAAAACATCCCTTGATGACGATGGGCATCACGAGATCGCCGCGCTGAAAATGAGACAGCGCCGAGACGTCGCCGTCGGGAAGAACGGCAGACGACTTACAGGCACGGATAGGATGTTTCTTATAAGGCACCGAGACGCGACGTCCTAGAATATACATATGTGCATTTTCTTTTTTAATATCACGATTGATATTGTTCGTCGACGAAAAAACTCGAGTTCTAAGAGCCGCACCGGCGGGAGACAAAAATATAAAATGCTTCTCGTAAAAGGAATGACGCATCACGTGCGCATGTACCCCGAAGAGAAATAGAAAGTAGAAGCTACAAGCCAGAGAAAGTATACCACACAAAGTCGACTGTATAGATTCGAGGAACGTAGAGATAGAGAAGCAGAGAGACAGCGTCCGTTCTTCCGGTCGACCGGCGTTAAACTTCTGTACTGGTGAGCCCCTCTGCGCGAAATTTCCTCTCGTACGTACCAGGATGCCCCATTTTGTCCCACAGTTGACCATTTCGTACCACACGAATATCACCGTGACGTTGACTCCGTCACGGTATACGTTGAAATGTGGCGTCATGACTCACGAGCTGTGGCTGGGCGGCCACATGCTGCAGCATCGCTAAGCGACGAGCGAATCTAGAAAAAGCTGTGCCACGAGTCAGGAGCTATTCAGGGACGATGGGAGCGTATACGATAGCTTAATATTTTTGTGTATTTTTAATTTCGAATTCGCGTGGATTCGCGCGCAAACTCTTTCGTCGACGCGCTATATTGGACTATCAACCGCGACAACAACGATCGAAATTCGTTAACGATATCATACGACGACGTAGATTTACGCATGACCAAAAATATCATCGCAAAATCAATTTCGACCGCGTCATCAAGGAGCCGCCGCCGCGAACTATCCTGAAAAACGCGCAACAGCACAGGCGCCTGAGCGCGCTAGCTCCCTCGTGGCCGCTCAAATATTTGCGAGAAGTGGCCGACGATACTTCACACCCACGCTCGGCGGCCGCCGAAATAACATACGGTCCCGGTCACGAGGCTCTTCAACTCATATAGTCAAAACTCAAGAAGTGAAGCACCTAGCCTAGAATAATCGTTTAAAATTTGGGTCGTTGTTCACCGCGGCCCATTTTTTATTTATCTCCTCCTGCGCCCTGAGTGGCGGTCGAGACTCGGTTCTCCGGCGGAGACGACCGCGCTACGCGGCATGCGGCTTCACTCCTCCACACGTACCACAAAAATAGGCCGACGTGCGCCTGATATTAGAGTATTATAGCGCTCTAAGAGTACAGAATACAGAGCACTAAGAACGTGTACATTTTTCTTTCATATATCGTCGCATGTATAGGGGCTCATTTGAGCCCTCGCACTTTTCTGTATAGAAATACATGGGCTTAGGATTTTTAAAAAATGCTAAGTTGTATTTGTCGCGACATTTTAGAGTTCATCGATGAATTCAAATACAACATCGCATCACAACGGAATCAGGTCGTAGAGCGATTCCCAAATCAATCGACCCTGTGGTGATAGTAGCAATGCACGGCGTCCTCGCGCCACTGCCAGATCCTCGACCTCGACGACCAGATAGATACTACCACCCTTCTTACGGCGGCCAGGTAATACTTCTTCGACCGCTAGCTCGACCAGGGTACCCCTGACGATCACGTCGTACGATCGTCTCTGACGCCTCCATCCGTCGGCGACGAACAGGGCACGATGTTTTGCAGTGGCTCACGAAAGATTGCACCATCGGGAGACATCAACGTGACTTGGTGTTTACCGCGCGTCTCCTTTACGCAGACGACCATGCAAGGATCCACCCATTCGCCGGCGACCCTATGGCCATCAAAGCTCGTGTATTCCGTCAAGACCCTGACCATAGTACCTTCCAGTCGCATGCTCATCGCCAGGCTCCAGACTTATGTGGATTGGGATCGATCGTGATCGTAATATCGTTGCTCTCGAACATAAGCTTGCAGCTCGGGCCCAAGACCCACCCACGCTTGATTCGCGAAGGACCAGGTGCACTGCACTCGCCGTCGGTGAGAACCAACATACCGTCCCAACGACCTCGATTTTTTGGGTCATTGGCGAATTGGGTAGGAGCGTTAAAGTCCGTCCCGCCCACACGAGTGCGCTGCATGATGGGGTCGCTGCCGCGGCGCCATTCAACGAGGTCTGCTTCGACGACGACGGTATCGAATGGTAGGATCGATATTGAGGTGTGCTTCGTTAACGAAGTTAGTTCGCCGAAAAACAACGACAGCATCTCGTTGGATACGGAACCCGACTGGTCGATGGCAACGAGCAGTTTGGCCATATACCCGCGCTTGGTACCCGGGTGCACGTAAGGATAGCGCTTGTTGATCCGTTTCATCGAGGTCGTCTTGCTGCCACGCTGGAGGCTGCCGACGAAGTTGCGAAGAACCGTACGCCAGTCGACGATTCGAGAGACCGACTTACGGATTTCTTCACGGAGCTCGGCGGAGATGCTGCCCCATCCGTTGGACTGTGAGTCGGCCAGCTTGGCGGCCTTATCGACCATGCTGGAGATTTGACCCTTGACTTTTTCTCGAAGATCTTCTGGGATGGCCTCCCATCCGGAATGATCGTCCATCGTGTCGATCCACGCGTCGCCGGAACAACAGGTGCAGTCGTCTAGATCTTGGTCCCGCGCGGGGGAGTGATCGCCATGGTCGCTGCCATCGGCCGTCGACGGCTGCTGTTCGGTGCCCTTCTTTTTACTTTTCTTTTTTGCCGCGTTGTTACTGGTGGCGGAATTATTTGAATTGTTTGGCGCGTCCTCTGATTGACATTGGTGATCGCTCTTGTCATCCTGGCTGTCATTGCCGTGGACGGGGCATTTCTGTCGTTGTTGCTTTTGTACATCTTCGGCCTTTTCCTTGAGGCGGTCGAAGTACCATTCTGACGCCTCATTGGTCGGAAACGATTCGATGAGCTCGGCCAACGGCATCGCGGCTTTTTCTTCTTTGGTGAAGGCGCGTCCTTCGGGAGTCACGGGAAATCGACCAGGCACAAGCGCACCGGTGGGTAGGGCATATGGCTTGCCCATACGCATGCTGGGGTCGAGGATGATCGAGTTAATCGCGAGGTCGGTGGCGATGTTCCACATCCTCATCGGTTTCTTGAGCCTCGTCGAGATGTGCTGGAAGATCAGGTGATAGTATTCGTGTACGAGGACGCCACGGATTTCTTCGTCGTTCAAGCTAGCAAAGAAATCCGGATTCCAATACAGGGTGACGTCGTCGTACCTCGTGTCGTACGATACGCCGGCCGTGGGGATGTCTTTCGACGGCACCTTGCGAATGTAACGCGACAGTTCCGCGAAGAACGGCGTGTCATGTAGGAACGAAATGACGTGACGATCCAGGTTAAAGTCTGTTTCGCAACTGCTGAACATGGTCTTATAATACCTCGTCCGGGCGTGACTTTGCACGCGATGTTTAAATTATCGATTCTGTTGATCGTCTTCGTTATGTGCCATGATGGCGGCCAAGGAGGCCAACCCGTCGGTGAGGATTCGCGTGACGGCCCAGCACACCACAACGAGTACGACGCTAACGCTACCAGAGTTTTCGCGGACGAGACCCCAGACGAAGACGGAGACTAGTATCGCTGCGAAGGCGACGTTAAAGTAATGATGGTGCATGAATTGTTTCATTGTGTTTTATTCTACGTCTTTCTGCGTGTCTCGATCTGATGGTACTGACGATGGTGGATAGATCGTATCGAGCTCGTCGGCTAGCGTCTCGAGTTCGTACGCTAGTCTGTCCGCCTCGTCGATTTCGTTGCGCGCTTCGCCAACAGTCATACGCATATAGAGTTGGTCTTCGATTGCTGTGGCATACTTACGGAGATAATCGGCAGCCAGGCGAAGGTCTTCATACGCAAGATCTCGTGATGATAAGCTCATCGGGCGCCTCGCTTTGTAACTTTAACCTTCGTCATTGTTGAGCCCGCGCTAGCTTCTTTGCCGCACGCTTCTGAAGCTTTGCCTTCTTTTCGGCCTTAACGACGTCCTTGGCACGATTCTTGGTACCGGCGGGCCGGCCACGCTTCTTTTTGACGGCGATGCCATTGTCGTCGAGCTCGACAGGTTTCGCCGCTGGCACGAGGGCAGGGTTCTTTCGTGGCCGCCCGCGCTTACGCTTACCGATTGCAAAGCCCTTTGGATCTGGCAGCTTGAAACGATACCCCCGTGCCGGACCGGTAATGTAGTTCGACGTCGACGTCTGTGCAAAAGCTTCGTCGGTATTCATGAGAATGAGCTCGCCCGTGACGTCGTTGATCCTCTGGATACGGTACGTCTTCGTGTCCAACCACGGTCGACCTACGAGCACCGACGCTACACGTTCGACGATGATTCGATCGCCAACGTCGGCTAGCATGATCGGGTCGCCATTTGTCCTGTGGCCGATCGCATCCCTAAGGTGATCGATCGGTGGCTTAGAGTCGACGCGAATGGCTTCGACTACATCACGATTAATAAAATCATTGATATCGCCACTTTCGGTATCGTCGTTCGTCATCATATGGACCATCATATCATGTCACGGATGAACTTTGCATGAGCGCGATCGATTTAATCGTCAAATATTCGATCACAAAATTGTCAGGCTTTTATCGCCACTTACCCACTTAATGTAGCTACGTAGACAATCGAGTCTAACCTTGTCATACGATTGTCTTTCCATGCCGAGCTCGAGGCGCTCTGCCAAATGCCACCCTCGTCGCCAGGCTTCCATTTCCTCGTCTAGACATGTTATTCGGTGATGAAATGTATTGTTGATCTTGGGATTTTCCATGACCGGGTACCCCATGCTAAATCGAGTTCCTCGCTCGTTGTGACCGATGAGGTGGTGGCCACACTCGTGAAGGAGCATACACAGCTGTCTTGCCGGCCGAGCTCGACATGTCAATTCAATCATCTTGTCGCCTATCGCGTATAGGCCGTTCTTGATCTTGCTGTCAAATTTTACCTTGACATTTTTTGTGGCACACCAATCGACGACTTTCTCGATTCGATTAATGTGTTCTATGTCATGACACCACTGTGCCACGATAGTTACTTTTTGTGCGTGGGTCTTACATCTCGGTAGGGCTCGTCTAAGCCGTATACTCGCCCGTGATCGCCAACGTTGGCTGTCGAATTCGATCATAGTTTCTTTCCATTTTTGTCACTTTTTTGCCTTTTTCACCGGCGCGGTCGGATTCGTTCCCACCCCCGCGACTCCCGCCTCAACGCCGAAGACGGCAAGGATACCTTCGACGCACCACTTATGAACCGACTTAGCTAGCTCAAGCTTTTCGATACCACCAGCCGTCAACTTGCTCCAAGCAGAGACGCGAAGCTCTGCCGGCAGGTGATTCATAAAATCCTGAAGATTTTTGCCCTGGGTATCGTCCAGCGTCGTCAGGTTCGACGTGACGTATGTAGCTACCTTTTCGATGGCAATGTTGAGCTTCTCTTGGCCCAAACGGTCGAGCTTTTTCTTGACACTTTTGAAATCGTTAATGATTTCCTGTCCCGTGACCTGGGCGTCAATGGTCTTCACGTAACCATGAAACGCGATGGTAGCCTCGGTACCGATGTATCCGAGACACAGCGAATAGAATACCGGGTTGTCGGGTTCTTCTATCACGTTAGCCTTGCACAGGGTGTTGCTGAGACGCTCCCAGCTCCGGCGCGATGGGCTCACAACACTCGGGTCGCCACTCTTGGGTGGATCGAGCCATTTTTCATTCCCGCCGACGAACGTCACCACGTGTTCGTGGATGCGATTCGAATCCTTTGCCCACGTCATCCAGTCTTCGGTGTCGGGCGAAAGATCGGCCGTCCAGAAACGATCGAGAAGCGCTGGATCCATTTCGTTGACGGTATACGAACCACCCGTGTTGATCGCAGCATACACACGCGTCTCGGGGTGGAGGTGCCATCCGTTCAGTTCACGATCGAGCACGATTTGAAACGCTGCCTGCATAACTTCTAGCGTAGCACGATTGAGTTCGTCGAGAAAAAGGCAGACACCCACGTTGCATGCACGCTTGTACCAATCCGGTGGATTGAATCGAGTCGTCTCACCGTCCGTCGACGGAAGACCAATCATGTCGCCCTCCGACATTTGGGAAAGTCTTCGATCGATCACCTCGAGACCAAAGCCCTTCGCCAACTGCCGTACGACCTGGCTCTTGCCGATGCCGTGTGCACCGCGGAGAAGAACAGAGGTATCGACGGGAAGGAGGGGGGCGACCTTGAGAAGCGTACGTACCAGCGTTGTAGTCATGATACTTATATTTTCTTTGATTTCGAGAGATTAGTAGCGATGTCGTAAATTTAGCTATTGAGCAGCAATTTTGCGGCGTGATAGATCAAGAATACGTCGTCGTCGCTGCATCCCGCTTCGACGAGATCTGCGACGATTTGGTCGTTGGTGCGATTATGGCGGATCGCCCAGGAAGTCCTAACGATTAAATTCTCAATATCGTCGTTACACATTGTAATCGACTATCGACTTTCTAATCATATCCTAATGTAGTATCACTTTGCACAAAAAATTATTTTTTTCGCTGGTGTCCTAGGACGGCGTCCAGCCCAGGCTATTTTGGGCAACTTTTAGTGAATGTGCAGTTTTTTGTAGCTCTTCAAGTGTGACGGGATCGGGTCGATATAGCGTGATTATTTCGTCGATGATATACATGGCACCCTGAAGACGATTATACGTCGCGATACGTTGGTCGTGCGTCATGGAACGAGTTCCTTATTGAGATTAATTTGAAGTGTCTTGTATGCCATGCGCCAGTTGCGCTCCGCAGCCGATACCAAGAGCTTACCACCTAGACGAACAGTTGTCAAAAAAAGTGGATATTTCTCGCCTTTTTTAGATGCCCGCATCCTGTGACCAGATACATCCACGCGACGATTCGGATACATGGACTCAACGAATTGTTTGATACGTTGCTTCGGTGAAGGAACAGTATTTTTATAGTTATTCATGATTGATTCTGTTCGAGATTTTTATTGTTGACGACCGGATCGATGGTGCTAAGGTCAGACAAGAAATAACGACAACAATTGATGATGAATGAATGTCGTAGCGTTCGGCGACCGCAAGCTTCTTCGATCCTAGCTTGGCCAGCGTATATGGCTATAGCACCATGGGGCACAGCGATCGCGTGACCAAATATCGTACGAAAAAGCTGTGGATACAATTTGGACGTTTGTGGTTCATGTTTTTTTTGCTTGTCATCGACAACGCATAGATCTGTGTTGACGACGAAAAGTCCGCCCGGATAAAGATTGCTTTCGCACAAATCAATATATTCGGCCGTACTTTGACGTATCGACTCGCCCCAGCGGCCTGCAGACATACGCCTAACGATTGGACCCGCGCGTTGCCTGCCCCACTTGGAGCGTTTTTTGGGGGGCGGCATTAAATTAATTTACCACATTTTCTGGTAAATTTGCACAAGAAAATAAAAATAGTTCGAACTTACGATCACTTATAATAGTTTTTTTCGATCACCGTCAAAGTGGCGGGATCTACGAACTCAACCTGCTGAGGGCTACAGACCTTTGAAATTCGCGCCTGGGTAACATTCTGTACATGATTATATATCATATCGGTGATCATCCATGATCCTGGCTCTTCGACCTCGTCACGAGTAACAAAATCTCCAACGACCACGCGTTTTTTGGTTATACTTTCGCTCATTCTTTTTCTTTCATTTGGTTGATACAGTAACAGTATCTTAATACGTTAAGACAAGAGTTTACACGACTCTTGCTATTCCCTTTAGTCACTCGGATTCGGATATCGTTCCACTGGAGCCGGGAGTGAGATTCGAACTCACGATGAGGTTTTAGCCTACTGGTTTACAAAACCAGTCCTATCGACCGCTAAGGAACCCCGGCATAAATTTTAAGTTATCAAACTCTTAGATTTTTCTTTATAAAATTGCGTTCTACGCGACCCACAAAAACATTCATTCGCATAAAAATTCTGCGTTAGTATTTGCACTAAAATGGCAAAGTCTTTTTACGGTGGCAACGGCGAGGATACATCGGATGTACGCATATATTCTTGATACGTACATCCGTCGATATATTGATATTTGCCTTCGACGACCTTGACGCACGATTTTTTGGTGCGCCTGGGAGGTGCAGCCGGCCAGTCCCAAACTCCTGCGCAACCTGTTAGCGCTGGTACGAGAAAAAAGATCCATTGCATACGCATATTTAAAATATAATCTGACGCTAGGTCGATGTATCGGTTGGGGTGGAAGGATTCGAACCTACATAAAACAGATTCAAAGTCTGGTGTATTGCCATTATACTACACCCCAGCGGAAGCGGTAGGATTTGAACCTACGGTACCCGTTAAGATACACAACATTTCCAATGTTGCTGTTTAAGCCGCTCACACACGCTTCCTTAACTATAATAAATAGTTGGAGCGGGGTACCGGTACCGAGCCGGTCTGTCTGGAATGGAAACCCAGTGCACATCCATCTATACCAACCCCGCACAAATTATTCATTTTCTTTCTGAGCTTTTTTCTTAGCGTGAGCTCTTTTTAGAGCTTCAGAAATTTTCTTCTTAGTTTCTTCAGATATTATTGAATTTCTAATTTTGAGAAAGATTTCTCTTTTTCTTTATTCTTCTATTGCTTTTTTAAGCAAAGAACCAGAACCCACCATCTAGATCTTTTGCCCTATGAACCCCGATGTATACTTTACCATCTAATAAGTTTTTAATCTAAATTAATTATAACGAATAGTATTATTCTACTCTACCAACTGAGCTAAACCCGCAAAGCTTGTTGTCAACTATTATATTGTAATTCAAATATCTGGATTGTATCCAGGTATTCCACGATTGCGCATCCGGTAGGATTCGAACCTACGTGAATCCAGCTAACCTTTCACCTGTTTAGAAGACAGAGGGTATACGGATGCATTGTACCGAAAGCGAAGTTTGAAACCACTACATGTATAGTAGTGTTATATTGATAATTCATTTTTTAAAAAATTATGTTGGTACCCGTGGCGGGATTCGAACCCACACTGTAGAGATTTTAAATCTCCTGCCTCCTGCCTTTGGGCTACACGGGCATAAGACGGGGGAATATTATGAGGCCCTCCCCCTAGATGGGTATGCTCTTACGTCGAGGTCAAGCGAGTGCCTTGCCGCGGCCACGAAGCTTCACTGGAAGTACTTCTGCGTAAAAAGCTGAGAAATTATCTGGTCGACGATGGTTGATATTTCCTGCGCATGAGCCGGCCGTCTTTGCATCGTAGAAGATTTCTGCATCGCCAAGAGCTCCCCAAACGCCCTTTACACGGCCGCTGTAAACCTTGCGATTAAGAAATCGACGACTGTTGCTGTCTCGAACGATATACGCAGTATACATCTTACCTAGAGCACGCTTCACATTTCTATTCATGTTTTTATTTTGTTTTCTTTGTTGATTGGTTATTGTAACGCTAACTGTTGATTGAATGATTATGCCTCAGCCGTCGGTGCCAGTGGCTTGATTCATTGCGAACACCTCGACGTCCGACGTAAAGAGATAGACGGGCTTCTTGATTCCAGGCACGGCGACAAAGCATCGAATACGCTGCGCGTGGTCGATCGTACCACACATGCCGACGTACTTCGTTGGGCCACTAATGATTCGTACGCACTGTCCAACCTCGAGCTTCTGGTTCAAAGCGCGCTCGGTGGCCTTGACGCGATTGAAGTGCTGCAGCTGCAATGCGATTGCAGTGATCTGCTCGGCACTGAAATTCGTCGTGGCTTCGTTGAAGAAACGCTCCGCAGCTTCGGTCATCTTTGGGAGACAGCTTGCCGCCCGCTCGATCTTCTTCATGTGTGGCTTCTTGGCGTCGGACTGTACCGTCGCCTTCGCAGCTCGCCGCGCCGCACGTTGACTCTCGCGCTCGAGCTTCTTGGTCGCACGCTCAGCGTCCTTAGCTGCTCGGGCGACCGTCTTCTCGTTTGGGGTCTTGGTCGACGAAATCTTAACCTTCGTGGCATCCTCACCACTTTTCGCCTCCTTACGAGCGCGAGCTGCAGCCAAAGCCTTATCGATGGCCGTGTATTGCTTGTTGGGGTTACTTGCCTGAATTTCCATAGTGTCCATGTTGCTTTTGGTATCTTTCTTTTTTGTGGTGTGCGACTCTAACGTCGCGTTTGTTGTAGTTAGACTATAAACTGATCGTAATCAAATTTGCATCGATAGATAAAAGTATTTTCGCCAGTAAATCGACACGCGTTAATCGTCAAGGTCCCACATCTTTGATGCGGTCTGGATCTGCTCAACCGCGGCATCAATCAGGTCGGCTTCCTCATCGCGCTCCTGTATTCGAAGAAAATATTTGATGTTCTCGAGGCCCTTGAGCGCGTCGGCGTACATATTTGACATATCCAATATAAGACTTTTTCTTGATTTATTCATGCATCATCTCGTGATCGATATCAACCAGCTCGTCGCATATTAGCGACGCCGACCTTCGCAACCTTCAAAACGTACGTTTTACGAAAGTTACGTGAATCGTTGACGTCGACAACATAATCGCCTTCAGGAATCATCGTCGAAATTTCGATATCTCGCTTTTCGCTGCCAAGACGCATTGCGTTACAGTTTGCAACGACAGTTTTTCGTGCGGCCGCGTTGATTTCTTGCTCGAGTTGTTTCGCCTTCGCTGCAGCGATGGTAGCAGCGGTACATGCTAGCCGCGTAACTTTCTGATGCTCGGCCTGAATTTCGGCAGCCAGGAGGGCAACGTCCTGATAAAGCTTGAGACGCGCCATGACCGTCGCTGGGTCACTTGAACCGAGACACGGAAAGCTGATGGTACACGACAGCGAGTATTCTTTCCACTCATTACCTTCCTGATCAATATCAGGATGGTTATTCACTGCGCGAGTCAGGACATCGAGCGAACAGTCGGTACCCGCCTTACGAAACGTCACCGACAAAAAGTTCATCGGGCTGACATTGGCTGAGCCTTGAGCAGCGAGTGTAAGATCGGTCAGACGGTGGGCATCGTTGGGATAACCCACGAACTGAATTAATCCGCTGTCAAGGATCCGCCGAGCGATATCGCTGTGCGTGGCGTTGAAGTTATCGCTTCTTTGATTGTCCCTACGCATAAATCTATATTATCATACTATCGTACGATATTGCACAAAGAAATGCTAGTGAAAGTACTTTCATTTATACTCAGGATGTAATATTATTTTTTGATAACGATCATGCAAAGTCGTGCATGAATAGGATATATTAAAACCATGGAATACAGGAACATCCGGGTCGGTCAGAAGCTCCTCCTCCGCGGGCAGCTCCACGGCGCCTATGAAGCCGAGGTGGTGCAGGTCGATCCCAGCCGCATTACCCACGCTGGATACCGGCAACCGGTCGTCGGTGACCCTGTCCAGGTCAAGGTGGTCCTGCATCCCGGTGAGGAACCCAGCCTCCTGTGGGTCAATCCGGATCGTCTGATGGATTCTGACCGCTGAGCGGTGCAAAGTTCAACCAGGAAAGGGTAGTATAAACCATGCAAGCAATCACGACGAAGTTCATCGGTCCCATCAACTCCCGCGGCGCACGGATCAAGGCTATCAGCGGCGGCGGTCAAACCCTCACGGTGCCATATGCCTATGAGGATGGCAACCGGTCCCATGCTCAGGCGGCCCTCCAGTTGGCCCGCAAGTTAGGTTGGGAAGGTACCTTGATCGAGGGCGGCACCAAGGAAGGTATGGTATTCGTGTTCGATTGCGGAGCACGCTTCTCGATCTGAGTGCAAAGTTCAGCCTTGAAATGATAGGATATAACTATGGAAGCCAACCAGTCCGAAGTCGAGAAGCTTGACCTCAACAAATTGCCGGTGGAATACCGTCGAACCCTGCTTGAAAGCATGACTGAATCTCTTCGAACCGCTGTGGATCCTCTCGACATCCAGGCGTTGGAGATCGGCATCGCGAACCTGAAGGCCTCCCTCGACTGAGTGCAAAGTCACCCCTGAACAGGATAAGGTAGAACCATGGAAACGAACGAGATTCAGTCCCATTTCTCCAACTACAACTGCGACTCCTGCGGGTCTTGCGGCCCAACGGTGCTTCACTACCACAACGGGACCCCGGTTCTCGCCCAATGTAAGGTCTGCATGCCTTCCGCCCACGAGCGGCTCACCCGTAAAGATATCGACGCGTGGCTCGAGGGCGGCAACAACGCGGCCTTTGGTCGCTAAAGGTTTTAACCTTAAAAGACCATAACGGAAATGGCACGCCCAAATGCAATAAACATGTTCGAATCGCACGGCGGTGCACACGTTCGATATCGTACGACCTTGTCGGCCAAGAATCATGTTATTGTCGAGCGTTTCGAGAATGACGTCGTGATATCTATACGACTATTTAAGGTTGGAGACTACGTCGAGTACGACTCGTACAATTTGTCTTATTATGGGCCCATTACGTCCATTAGCGACAAAATCATCACAGTACAGTCGCCGTGCCAAAAGAAGCGCATGAAGCCAGAGACATTCGCATGGAGGAATTGGAATTTTAACGTAGACGTTGTTCGGCGGAAAAATTCCGAAATAACAGCGTATCTTTGAATGCAAAGTCACAACTAAGCAGGATATACTAAGACGATGAAGATCAAGCGAAATAGTATGACTTCGGTGATGAACAAACGTCATGTGACGAGTCGGCCACACAAGAACAATCAAGAGAAGCGGGCCAACAATCCCAAACGTTCCTGGAAGGGAGATCTTTGATGTCAGCGCAGAAGACCTGGGCACAACCTATGGTACCAGTAAAGAGGCAGTGGAAGAAACAACCTCACGTGGTCCACAATACATGGGGTCATCACGAGACCATGTCCATCAACCTTCGAGACTGGGTACGCCGCGAGCTCGATGCGCTTCGAATTGACTTAAGTCGAGAGTTGCCGCTCTTGAACAAATCGACGATCATGCTCAAGCTCTTGAAATCGATCGAGGATACCAACGCGGTATTGTTTAATACCATTAGCGAAGTTATCGAGCATGCCGAGGTCGCGGCGGCGAAGATTAAAAAGAACCCCATTGCAGTCGAAACGCCCAATCCAGAAATTTCTGACGCGCAGGACTCCGCGTCCGTCGATTGTCCGGACTTCGACAGCTGAAATGAAATTTAAGGGAACTCATTTTTTGACTGCAACGCGTATGCTAACATTCTCGCGCTACAAAAATAAAACCATGACGAATGTACGTAAGACCACAAATAAACTTCTCGACGCGCTAGCCCACGGTGTGGTCGATCAGAATACCGTCGTTAATGCTTGTCTTTCTTACATGTCTGAAGCCGACGTGACAGACATGGTTAGGATCAACGAGCTCCTTCTTCACGACGACGATATTGAATTTGACGACGACGATGCGCTATTTTGTGCCACGGAGGGATTTTAAATTGTATATTCGAATTTCATCGCTAGCGCTGATCGTCATCGCCGCAACGGGTTGTACGTACAGGTATCGCACTGGCTCTTTCGTCGCCGAAGAGGCGTCGCAGTCGTCTCCGTCAGACGAGCCAGTTAGCACCGTAGTAGTCGGGAGTCCGGTTCCCTCGCCGGCGAATTGTACCGATGGAGAACAGCGACTAGTTACACTAGAGGTGTCGAATAAGCTCGACGAGGCAACCAGCACTATTACGACGATCGCTAGTACGACGCACTCCTCGACGTCGACAAATCTTTGCGGCCGCGACGAATAAAAGAAAAAACGTTGTATAGATAGATACGAGATATTGATGGGTAGCCAAATGGTAAGGCATCTCGCTGTTAACGAGTCTATGTGTAGGTTCGAATCCTACCCCATCAGCAAATTTAACTGGGTTCGAAGGCTAGCTAGCGGCGACTTATGAGGTGCGAATTCGACTGGGGAATACATCATCAAAGATAACTTATAGTATTTTCCCAAGTCTGAAAATCGTAGAAAGGGCGTAGATAGAGATTATGATCGCGCGGTAGCAATCGATTGAAAAACGATAGTTTATTTTTCCAATCGTGATACTGATACCTATACTGATACTTTAAATCTGTCTACCAACGTCAAATGATTAAAACAGAAACGCTAGATCTTCATGGTGTACCTCATGAAGAAGTAGAAGACCTGGTGCATCAATTCGTCAATTCGAACTGGAGACCTAACCTTGTGCTAGCCATCGTGACCGGTCATTCCGAGAGAATGAAATCGCTCGTACGTAAAGTCGTTAGTCAGTACGACCTCGAACCGTTGACGGCCGATATGAGGAATCCAGGACAGATGCAACTAGCCACGTGGCGTGAAGACAAAAACGAATGCCACATCAAGACGAACTAATAAGTGTTGCAGCGAAGATAGATATAAAAATGCCATGACGATCATCAAGATGCTATTTCAATTTATTTTTGTTTGTCTCGCCATTTATGGCGCCGGTATGGTGGGGTATAGATTTCAGGGATGGCTTGAATCGTGATGATGCCATTAAGCGAATTTCTTTCCACGGCACTTGAACCTGTATCCGGCTTACGATCGGGACAGCGTTTCATGAACGCGCTCTACGAGCACCGCCTCGAATTATTTGATTTTCTTGTATACCGTGAGCTCGACGCGTTTTACGACGATGATAAGTTGAGAGCTGCCATCGATATTGTTACCGAACGTTGGAATGATCCAACGACGTCGACAGATCGACTGTATTGATTCATGGGTCGCTAGCGCAGCATTTTCTTGTCTCCTGATTGATTAAATTATAGCGATGGCTAAAAACTTGTCCACGTATAATGGCTGGTAAAAATTTAACGATATTTTCTTCGTGGGTCCGTGCAAAGTTTCGAATGAAAGTAGTATACTAGATAAGTAACGAGCAGTTAAACGGTATACGCTAAAAGCTAAACTATCACAGCATGCCCAATCGTGGTGCGTCCATATATCTGGCGAGTTATCCATCGTGAAGCTAGCTCCGGACTCGGAAACGACGTCGCTGTGATAGTTTTTCATAATTAATTCATACACGTACGAGGATATAATACTATGAGCAAGATGAATCTTTCAGTTGGCCTCCGCGACGTTAAGCGTGGTACCACGATTGGCGACATCGGCGTCCCCGCCGCGCTTCGCGATCGCAAGTTAACCGGCGTCGACTGGTTCGACGATTCGCTCGGCGGCGAGGGCATCGTGCCTTCGTCGGTGGCGATGCTCACCGGTACGCCTGGCGCGGGCAAGACGACCTTGCTTCTGCAGCTCGCCGATGCCATCACTAATCAGGGACATGTGTGCCTCTACAACACGGGCGAAGAGAGTCTCTATCAGGTCAAGATGGTCACCGAGCGTCTCGGTCTCAAAAATAACTTCGTCGTCGGCCAAGATATCATGGTCATGAATGTTCTCAGTCATGCCGATTACTTGCGCAAACTCAATCCCACGAAGCAGGTGTTCGTGCTTCAGGATTCGCTTCAGACGCTCGACGATGGCAAGTATGCTAGCGGTCACTCTAACGGTAACACGCCGGTGCGCTGCATCGAGGCGTTAACCAATTGGGCGAAAGAAACTTACGGTATCATTTGCTTCATCGGTCAGGTCACCAAAAATGGTGAATTCGCCGGTAAGCAGACGATCCTCCATGCGGTCGACGTACGCGCGCGGCTCTTCGTCGACGAGGAGAAACGTTCAGAGACCTACGGCGAGCGCCTTTTCGAGGTGACGAAAAATCGCTTCGGCTGCGCCGGGCGATCGTACATCCTTGGCATGCGAAAGTCGGGGCTCTACGAGAAGTTGGCTTTTACGAAGGTCTGAGCATCACGAAAGAGTACGTATACCATGACGATTCGTCCTGCAGACATCAGGTCGCTAGTCGATCAGGTCATCGCGACAGTCGGTGACGCCACCGCGCTGCCCCCACCGCGGAATAGTATTTGGGAATTGACGGCGGACGCCTTGGGCGTATATCCCGACGACCCCGTGTACATGAGCGACGTATACATCGGCGTACGCCACGTTTTCGAAATCGAGGTGCCCGGCGGCGCGTATATACCGGTGGCTCGCGACGTGTTTGATGCATGGGTAGGTCTCAGGCGACTCGACGGCGACCATCACCACGGACCGGTGCACTGCATCGGTACCGGTGCGCTCTACACCGGCCCTCGTGCCTGTCCGTGCACCACGTGCCAATCAACGACCATGCCACAATTGCGAATGAATTAACCACATACCCTCCGGGGCGAGACAAAATAAATTCTTCCCCTCACCACGAACGCCTAGCCACCACACATGATCTGCCTCGTTAAAGCCATCCAATCCGACAACGTACAGTACTACTGGAACGGAATCACCTGGGTCGACCAAGTAGAGCTAGCATGCCAGTTCGCCAACATGCCCATTGTCCAATCGGCGCGCTCGTCCTCATCAGTGATGGTGCGCACACCCGGCCAGAGGCGTACCCTACCCCGTTCTCGCAATCAGACGTGGCAGTATCTCGTCGGTCGGCCCCACGGTAGCTTCTCGGCTAGCCACGCCAATAAGAGACCACCTTTAGGCGCCCTCGATGCCGGCCGGGGGGCCGCCGGTAAAAAAGCCAAAAAAGCCCCGGGGGGCCGGCCTAAAAAGGGCCCCTAAAAAAGCGCTCTAGAGCCGGGGGGCCCCGGGGCCAAATGGCAACTTTTGTGGGCTTATCCAGCCGCCGCGTGGGCTAAGCCTGATCACATTTTTTCCGGAAAATTTTCCAGGAAAAATTTGGATCGTATTATACGTCACAATCGCGACCGAATCGATCCGAGACGCCGGCGTCCAACAGACTGAGACTGCTTGACCAGCGCGCACCGATTCGCGACACGTTCGAGTACTCGAATCTCAAGTATCCCTATAGCATACTAGTCACAGTCCGTCGTATGATTATATGTCCGTCACGGCGCTCAAAAACAGCGCGAAACCGTGGCCACGATCGAATCTAACTTTGCGCCAAAATCAAAAATTTTCCAGAAATATTTTTTGTTCCAAAACCTAGCCACGGCTAAAAACTTAGCAAACTTATGAAGTCAGATTTTTCGAAAACGTCTTTCGTGCCCTTCGTGCAAGCTCGCGCTACGACATGATATACTACTAAGACTATGGATGGAACATTCACTCGATCGGCGACTAAGGTACCTTCACGAGAAAAATAGAAGGAAAGATACACATGAACAAAAATTACATTTATTGCTGTACCAAATGTTACGAACCTTTCGTGAATGTCGACACAATAACTAACTTTGATGGCCGCACATATCACATGACATGTGCCCAGACTTTTCAAATCCACAGAAGAGACACAAGCATTCCTATGCGCGGAACGTGCGTGCAATTTACTGCACGACAACTATTGTTAACACGCATGCGTGACATGTCACGCGCTGTTAATAAGATTTGGGACGTGCACGTCGCCCCCGAAAAAGATTGTATGAAGCGAAACAGCGTCATCCTCGTGGACATGGGCGATTGGTACAACCAGACAGCCTGGTACGACGAAGGTGGTTACTTCATGAAGCTCAGGATGCACCCCATGTTCTTTCACCAGCCTCGAGTCAAAGCCGCGGCCCTTGCCGTCGTCGACGCATTCGTAGCACTTTTATCGAACGAGAAGCGCGGCAAGAAGACGGTGCTGTATAATAACCTACATGCCTTCGAAGGCGAAGGTACGACAGATATCGTTACGGTTGCGGTTGTGACAAATAGTACGCAGATCGGTGACTGAGCGTCGTTAAATTATTCTAAAATATCTTTTTGGCATTATATCTATAAGATTATAGAATATTTAAATTTTCGAAACAATCACCATCAGAGAAGTTCTAAAAAAAGAAAAAGAAAAAGAAAGAGATATATCATCGATGAAAAAGCCACCAACCGATATCCACACTACGCTCTTACAAGTCGATGAAGCCATCAAGACGCTCGTCCACCTATCGCCTGTCGTTCTGGCGCACTTGAACGACGTTATCGATCGCCTCGACGCCGCAAGGGTCAAGTTGGGCCCGCGCGAGACCGACGACGTCGAAGAGACGGCGTTCGAGTTTTCGTTAGCGCTCACCGATAAAGTAGATTCCCTCACCTCCGCCGTCGATGCTCTTGCGGATCTCAAGTCGATCGCTCCGCTGGTCTCCTCGGCGAGTCGTCTGGTCGCTTCGGCTGGTGGTGATGCCGGTGGTGATGCCACGGGACCCGTTGAAAATAAATCGCTCGACGTGGCAAAATTGACGGAGCGCCGCCTGCGTGCGCTCATCGTTGCCGTCGTCAAAGACGTGCGTAAAACGCAAAAGCTATAAGTTAATCGCCTATAGTAAATCTTGCTCGAGGCAGGCGTGGTATAAGATAAGGGGTCGCGTTATAACAATGGTTAACGTATCGATCGTCGACGAACTCATGGTTCATTTATCGCAGCATCGTCGAATGTCGGGACAGAATTTGAACGTACGTACCACGTACGATGTTGTTAACGATTCCAGCAAGCCCGTGCCCCGCGAGCGTCGTCGTCGTCGTCGCGACGGGTTCGACATGTCGGTACAGGTTGGTCCGGGTATGTATTGCAGCCCAAGAACGAATAGCGGACCATGGTCTCTCGTCGAAGTCGGTTATCCCTCGTCGATCGAACCTCTGTTCTGGCCCTATGTCGAACCTGGCTCGAGCAACGATTGTACCAATACGGTCTACGCGTACGTACCTATTGAGCTCGACGCGGCGGTCATCGAACTCCACGGGGGTTTCTTGGACGATGTATGTACCAAGACGAAGGGCGAAGAAGATGCTGCATAAACTATCGTCTAAACTATCGTCGAAGATATCGAAGCTCCATTCGATATATCGCGAAGGAGACAAGATCCGCCACCGGTCGAGCGGTTGGGAGGCCGTCCGCGACGCTCACCTGGCGAGTCGGCCTACGTGTGCCGCGTGCGGTGGTACGAAGCTCTTGCAGGTTCATCACGTTGTGCCATTTCACCTCGCGACCGACCTCGAGCTGGTTCCGAGCAATCTCGTGACGTTGTGCATGGGCGATTTCGATTGTCACTTACGACTGGGTCACGGTGGTTCATTTCGCTGCTATAATCCGACCATCGTCGAAGACGCAGAAGAATTTTTTGGAGGTTCCACCGGCCACAGACTCCTGCTCCTTCAAAGGGTTCGCAATACGAGGTCGACGAATAGTTGATATGAATATTCCATTGGCTCCACCCTCGTCGCCCCTCTCGTCCCGAGCGAAAGATTTGGTTCAGGACGTCGATTGGTATTATGATCCTATTACGGGCGCACCGACGTGGACGAGCAAGTACCTCCTCGATCGTGGATTTTGTTGTAATGGATCGTGCCGGCATTGTCCCTACGAAAAAAGCGAAAAACGTACTTAAAAAATGTGTGCCTGCCCTTATCCATGGAGGGAACTTGTGAACTAAGTCGTGGTTGATGTTTAAGTTTTTTGGTCGTCGACATGCTCTTTTCGACGATCGTCGTATATAATAAAAGTATATGCGTCGTTATACTCGTAGGTTATTTGCTTCGTCGATGGTCGCGTTGATCGTAGGTTTTTCGACGACGACTTCTGCTTTCGCTCAGGGTCCTGGTCCGACGGCGACTGAGACGATACGAATGAAGCTGGCGCGGATCTACGACGTAGAACGAAATTCTTCCGCAGAAACGGCCGCGATCGATTCGACCGTCGGCCATTCGTACCTCTCCGAGAAGTGTCTCGAGGCGCTGCCTGGATTGACGTCGTCTGAGCGAGTAGAATTTAAACAATTGCTCGTCGACGTAGTCCGCGTGATGTTGCGAAAACAAATTTCAAGGATCCTTGCCACAGAAGTGAAGTGGGGTCTTGAGACGATCGATGGTCACGAAGTGACGGTCGCTTCGGTCGTAAAACAAGACTCGAATAATTTAGACGTCGATTGGATCCTCGTCATGGATGGTAGCGATTGGCGCCTTGTCGACATTGTGACGGAAAATGCGTCGATGATACGTACCTGGCGTCGCAGTTTTAAGTTAATATACGAAAAAGGGGGATGGAAGGCGTTGTCGAAAAAGCTCCATAAGGTCGGCATGGGCGACAAATCGCGATGAGCGAAGAAGACTCGAGCGATTCTGATAAGAAAGCGTACGAGAACATGTCATTACCACCATTAAACATCGACAACGTCACTGATGGTTCGAATTTCGACCCGATCGATCCGTGGTCTTATGGTTTCGTGCACGACCTTGACGCCGCGCTTGGATCGGAACTAGCCGACCTGCTCGCCGACCGCCGCCGCCGGTCTATGTCACGATTCGTTCCGAGCACACTCGATCAGAGCGACCCCGCGCTCGAGCCAACGTGGCGTTGCTCGCCCCCGCCGAATGACCTCGTCGACCGCCGCGTCGAGATTACGGGTCCGGCGGTCGACTACAAGATGGTCGCCAAGGCCATGGCATCTGGGGCGCAGGGTTATATGATCGACTCTGAGGATTCTCTGTCACCGACGTGGACGAACGTATTGGCGACGCAACGTAATATATTTCGACTGGTCCATGCACCGAGGGGAGCTCATCCTAGGCCCACTATTCACTATAGACCACGAGGTTTGCACTTGCAAGAAGCGCACTTCGGTACTCCTGCGGCGTTGTTCGATTTTGGCATGTTCGCGTACTGGAATGCACGAGATCTCGTCGAACGAGGGAGCGGACCATATCTGTATCTACCAAAACTCGAGCACGAACACGAGGCAAATTGGTGGTGCCGCGCAATGGACTGGGTCGAGGATCGTCTCGAGCTACCTAAAAATACGTTCCGCTGTACCGTTCTCGTCGAGACTTTGCCCGCGCTGCTGCGGATCGAAGCCATCGTATACGCCCTGAAGACACGACTGACGGGTCTGAACGTCGGCCGATGGGATTATGCATTTTCGTGTATTAAGACGCTTGGTGGGTGCCACGAGCAGTATACCGTTCCCGATGCTAGCGCGATATCGATGACGACCCCGCAGATGCTCGAGTACGCGCGGTGGGTCGTCCACGTTGCCCATGCTAGAGGATGTCACGCGATAGGTGGTATGGCGGCACAAGTGCCCAATCGTAAGGACCCCAACATCAATGGATTGGCCATGGCGGCGGTGGCGATCGATAAGAAACGCGAAGTAGAATTGGGACATGATGGAACGTGGGTCGCGCATCCCGACCTTATCCCCGTAGCCCTCGCGGCCTTCGACTCTGTGCTGCAAGGTAGAGTCGAACAAAAGACGGTGATGCCGACGGGCCCGACGAGCCTAGATACGACTGTGATATGCTCGAGTATCGATGGTGCAGTGACAAAGCACGGCATAAGTGCGGCCGCAAGGGCGGCGTTATTGTACTTGGACGCGTGGCTTGATGGTCGAGGGTGCGTCGCCCTCGACGGGAAGATGGAGGACGCCGCCACGTGCGAAGTGTCTCGGTGCCTATTGTGGCTCTGGGCTCGTGGCCACGGGCGGTTGGACGACGGTGAATGGATAAATGGCGATATCGTGATCTGGGTCGTACGAGGAGAGGCCGCGGCGCTGGGCGCCGGCGGCATCGCCCTTCGACACGAAGGTGTCGAATTGCTGATCGATTCGATCACTAGTCCCTCCATGCCAGATTTTATTACGATACCAGCCTACAATATTCTCGCGAAAATCGTCAATTCATGAATATTTCGAAATATTTATCAGTAGATATGCTATCGTTATGTTTAGTATAAATCGCATTGGGTTCATGACATGAATTGGAGTTGGTAAGGTAAAAAGACGAAAATGAATAAAAATAATATGGAACGTGAAATTGTTGAGGAGTTAGCAGCGTCCCTCGTCGATTTCGTTGGTGAATCGATCGGAGGAATATCTTTAGACGCGTCGGAGGAAGCCTTGGGATTATTGGGCGTCCTCGATGGCGAAGAATTAAGTCTACCAGAATCTTTCATCGACGATACATTCGCCGGTGAACTGATCGCGGAAGCACTTATGGCTCGACCGGAATTTCGAAACGCCCTCGTGGCATTGGGTACGCTATTGGTAAAGCGCATTAAGATGGGCGAGTAGTCTACCAGAATGCACCAGTTAATTAGGATATTTGTTTTGTGGTAAGTTTACGACAACTTTGTTGGAGATTGTTAGAGACTAGCGTGGCGACAGAAGTTAACGTTTTTGATTTTGATGACACGCTTGTTCGAACAACATCGAGCGTATACTTGACGACGCATGATGGTCGAAGTGTAAAATTGACTTCGCACGAATTCATGGAATACGACCAACAACCAGGCGATCAATTCGATTTTTCTGACTTTCAACAAGTGATTAATCCTACGCCTATCGCCCACATGGTCTTGAAACTACAGTACGCAATTCGTAGTCTTGGACACGACAATGTCTTCGTTTTAACGGCACGAGATAACGCGACGCCCATAAGAGATTTTCTTAGCGAGCTTGGCGTCGACGGTATACGAGTACTCGCACTTGGAAACTCGGATCCGCTAGCAAAAGCAGCAGTAATTAAGAACGAAATATTGTCTAGGGATGTAAAGCTTGTTAGATATTACGACGACGCCCCGAAATACCTTGTAGCAGTAAGGAATCTCAAACAAGACCCAAGTATACCTCGCGACGTACAAATTATTGTATCTAGGGTAAAATAAATTATGCGATCTATAACGTTAACAACGACCGTACGAAATCATGCTACGCTACCAATACTCTTGCGAATTACCGACGAGCTCGTGGCTGCGGGTCTACTAAGTTCGCTGAGAGTTATCGACGCTACACCGGATGATATAGGAACAGAGAGTTTACGTTCTACGATTCCTATCGATGGTGAAACCGGTCTAAAAATAGTTACCATGGATAGACAAGAGCTTAAGCGTATCGATTATTCGGCACACGTTTCTGTTGGAATGACGAGCTATCGATATAAGTCCACAAGCTTACATCTTACGCCCGGTGGACGCAGCGTCAATGTCATGACTAGGGGTAGCGCTGGTTCTTATGTTGCCGTGAGCCCGGGCGGAAGCGGAAAGGGGCCAGGAGGCGTCGAAGTTGGATTAGAAAAAACGCGATGTTTTGTACGATCTGGACGGGGTGGTGGTACTCCCAGCGCCACTCTGGACGTACCTGGTGTGGTCGCCGGAGGCTTGGGTTGGCGTTCAATAAAGTTGTCACTAGCGGTCGATAAAAAACTGACAATCGAGGTCGACACCGGCGCGACGATGGAAGCGCAACTTCGCTCCGAGGAAAATGAATTCGCTGTAAGTATATCGTCACCTGCGAATGGATCGTCCGACTTCGTTGTTTCGTATCTTGATCGTTCGGCGTTTGAGCCGACGTCGAGTGTCGATAGAACTTATGTTTCTTATTTTTCATCGAAGCCCGGCCCAAGCGATGGATTAGAACTTGTATCGGACATCGATATTGTCTACATCGATAAAGAAGGATGGCGACGACTAGTCGAAAACAATGCAGTTCCGTTGGTTTTGGGAGACTCGGCTCATTGCGCGACGCTTCGAAGAATGGGTATTTTAAAGGCGTCTAACTCCTCGAAGCAAGTTCACGATAGCTTCCTGAGTCGATCGAGGGCCGTAATTGACAGAATAGAGGATTTGGTTTTTCGTGACGTACCCATGGCGAGCGTAGTCGACTCAAAGATTAAGGTCGGCAACGTCGTCGAGGGCACGGGGCTTCCCGCGCTAATCTGTGGATTACAAGGCTCGGTATTAGGTGATGTAATTACGCTCGATAGATATAAAAAACTAGCGCTTGATGGTCCGCATGGCGAAAAAGTCCTAGATCATGCTGCCGACGTCGTGGCATATTTTGATATTTTATTAAATTCTTCTGGTGCAGAAGAATTCTTGCTCGAGCTCGTCGAGGCGATGCCGGCCGAAAAGAAAGAGTTTTTATTCAGGACTTTAAGTCAGAAATTGTCCTAAGTAGTGAAGCAGTAGTACGCGGATTATAACCGATTCTACGCAGGACGACAGCATTTATATGCGGTGGTTCAATTGTCTTCGACGCGATTCGAATTGTTATGCTACGATCATTCGCTGTAAATATACCAGCAACAACGCAGCCTTTCTGTCGATTATAGTTAATCTCATAGCCTTCGGTGCCTAAAAATAGCTTGGGTGAAACTTTGTTTTTCCCATCGACGAATATGCACCTAACTTGATAGACGCCGTCTGGAACTAGTTCGCCTATTGTCATATTAAGGTGCGAGCTCGATGGCAGGTTATTGACCCACGCGCCGAGCGATGCCAACGAATTCACCGCCGGTGTGAAGTTGGATTCTCGTAATTTGAAGAAGGGCCCATCGACGACTTTATGTGCAAGGCCGCTCGACGACTCTAGATTTACATTTTTTAACAACTTGAAATATTGAAATTGTACGTCGGCAATCGATATCGGTCCCCTAGCATCCGACGAATAGGGGTCGCCGAAAGTAATTGCTTGAACGAGGGCGCCCTCGTTCCCAACGATCGTGTCGGACGTCAATTCTGTTTCGATAGACCAATCAATGTTAAGGTTTCTTCTAAATTTTAAACCACCAGAAGAATCGGCATTTCCAGCTTTACGAATTCGTACATTTGTCATTGTATATAGCTTTATTTCTGCTCGTCGACGATATCTTCTGCGCGTTTCTTCGACATTGTGACAGGAAATTTCTTTCCAGCAATGTTCGTTGTCTTTTCTCCCTTCGCCGCGGCACTGGCCAGCGCGTATACAAATTCATCTTCGGTTAATTCATCACACTGTTTAACGTGGTTCATGGGAGCCAGTTCTTCGATAGTTTCACGAATAATTTGTCGAAGTTGCGATAATCTAATTTTCATTGTGGTATTTTCTTTCTGCTTTTCTTGAACTACATCTTCACCGCCATGCACAGATTCCACTTCTATAGCGGCAATCTGGCCATTGGCTTTCTTTTGTGAATTATGATATGCCTTATATTTTTTGCCATTTTTATCGACGTAGGACAAGACATATGATCCATCATCTCCATTGGATTTTTTACATTTTTGCTTTTGAATCGCATAAGGGCATATTTGTTATTTTTTCTTTTTTAACGATAGACCCATATCGTTTGCCCATTTATTTATTTTTTTCTTAGTGTCATCGGGAACATAGACGCTATTAGCTCTATAGGCTGGATCGTCAGCGAGCGCAAGACAATAATTTTCTTCGTGCTCCGAACCATTCTTATTTCGAGTTGTATATTCTTTAACGAATTCTCGAAGTAATGTCTTTAGAATAATTTCGATCTTTTTCTGCATGAACAATATCTATTATTTAGAGTCGAATAAAATGAACGTTCGATATGCTTTAAGTTGTGCGTTTCTATCTCTCGCCACGGCATGCATAGTTCGATTCGATGATAGTCTTATCGGCTCGTCGAGCGGCGCGGGCGGTAATGAACAAAATATTGAAGATGAATATTCGCAAGAAATTCCATCGGTTTCCGTAGTTTCATCTACAACGGGTTCTACATATTTTGATCACTGGGATTGTGGCACGGAATTGATCGAAGTAGAAGGTCCGGATGGATATATTAAGCTTGTAGAAATACCAATTCTTTGTGATCCAACGCAGGACGAATATCGTGGTTGTCCCATTGAAGAATCGCCACGTTATGAATTGGAATCTGAATCAACTTAATCACGATACTTGATTTTGGCT
>SXGS01126515.1_pt1 | contig 31123 bp, 14 predicted proteins | sample 3174681 | NCBI WGS metagenome assembly SXGS01 (sample SAMN11356861, study PRJNA531348) | freshwater metagenome | isolation source: freshwater sample F1-80 | place: China: Fuxian Lake, Yuxi | collected 2017-12-25 | reverse complement strand
CCGCTGTTCTCCGCAGCCGGGGTGGAGACATCCGTCCAGTGCGGGTCGGTGAGGGACGTGGTGGTTTGCAGGCGGAAGCCTGTGAAGGCGGCGGACCATTGCAGGCGGAAGCCCGTTGCTGTCGCGCTGATCGTCAGCCGCGGCGCGCCGGGTGTCTGGACGAGCTGCACTCCAGGGAACTGGCCGTGCAGTGTGAAGCGCCCGTTTGCGGTTGCGCTGCTGATGGCCGTCGGCCCGTGGAGCGTGAGGGTGAAGGCGGGGTTGGAAGCGGTCCCGACTCCCGTGGTGAAGGTGGCGGACTTGAGTTCGAGCCCGGCGCTAGTCGCGGCGGGCGCCGTGGCGGAGAGCGCGGCGGCCAGCGTGAGCCAGGCCGGGAGGGAGGTGGCGATGGAGTTCATGGCGTGATGATGTTGAGGTGAGTGACGCCGTGGGTTCAGGGGAACACGACCTCGGTGGTTCGAACGGTGGCGACCCAGCGGACGGGCGTGTTGGCCGAGCCGATGGCCTGAATGGAGAGGCTGGTGTTCGCCGTGTCCGCAATGGCAGTGACGTTCCAACTCGCCACATCTTCCATCACCACGGGCATGACGGGCGTGCCGACGAAGGAGACTGTTCCGCCGACGTTCTTGATTACACCGCAGATCTTGTAGCCGGCCGAATCCCCGTTCTGGCTGCGGCCGGCAACGTGGATCTCGAAGGTGTAGGTGCTGTCGGCGGGAATGGTCAGGAGTTTCGAGGAGCCGTCGAGGAAGAGATCCTGGAGCGCCGTTCCGGTCGAGGTCCCGCGCAGGACGTGGGTGGAAGTCTGGGCGTCGCCCGCGTTGGCGAAGCTGCCGCTGGCGTGGGAGAGTTGTCCGTGACGGCGCGCGGAGGCTTCAAGTCCGCCGGGAATCGTCGCGTATTCGCCGCTGGCGGTGATGTAGTTCCCTTTGCCGCCGCCGATCGCGCTGGCCTCGCGGCTGAATGCGCCGCCGACGATGGTGTTGCCGGTGCCGCCCGCGATCGTCGCGTTCGGTGCGATGGAGACGATGTTGTTGCCGTTACCGCCACCGATGGTGGCGTGATGGGAGCGTCCGCCGATGTCGTTCATGTAGCCGCCGCCAACGGTCGCGCCGGTGGTCTCGATGCCCACGCGGTTCCCGCCGCCGCCCGCGATGGTGATGAGCTTGCTGTCATAGGTGATGGAGTTGGTCGAGCCGCCGCCGACGGTGGATGAGACATTCAATTCGCCGATGCGGTTGGAGAAGCCGCCGCCGATGGTGGACCAAGTGGAGGCGGACTCGACGAGGTTGGATTCGCCGCCGCTGATGGTGGAGCTGAAGGAGTTCGGCCCGACGTAGTTCAAACGACCGCCGCCGACGACGCTGGCGCCGGAGTTGGACATGATGATGTTGCGTCCGCCGCCTGCGATCACGCTCTCGGGCGAATCTTGGTGAATGACGTTGTCGCTGCCACCGCCGATGGAGCTTCTCTCGGAGAAGTCTTCAATGCTGTTGGCCAGGCCGCCGCTGATAGTGCTGAACGCGGCTCCGTATTGGAGGGTGTTGACCTGGCCGCCGCCGATGACGCCACCAGCGGAGGGGGCACCGCCAACAATGGTGTTGAGATAGCCGCCGGCCACCGTGGAGTAGGCGCTGTTTCCAATTTGGTTTCCTTGGCCGCCGCCGATGGCGGACGGCTGCGAGCTGGGGCCGCCGTTGATGTTGTTTCCTACGCCTCCCGCGATGGTGGAGCCCTCGGCGAAGGGTTGAATCTGGTTCCCGGCACCGCCGCCGATGGTGCCGTAGTGAGCACTCTTCCCGATGAAGTTGGCACCGCCACCCGCAATCGTCACTCCGGAGTTCTCGCTCATCAGGTAGTTGGCGTGGCCGCCGCCGATCGTGCCGGCGAAGATGTCACCTGCGACGATGTTTTGAAACCCGCCTCCGATGCTTGAATGGGAAGACATCCAGCGGATCTCGTTGAACGACCCGCCTCCAATCGTCGTGTAGTCGTTGAACCACTCCATGTGATTGGAGTAGCCACCTGAAATCGTGGAGCCATCGGAAGAGACTCCGATATGGTTCAGCACGCCGGCGGCGATGATCGACCCGGGTGAGTTGGCATCGATCAGGTTCTCGCTGCCGCCGCCGACGGTGCTGCCGTGCGAATCCCGCTCAATGACATTGGCCCGGCCACCGCTGACGGTGGCGTTGGTGCTGGAAGTGATGCGGTTGAGCAAGCCGCCGCTGATGGTCGTGAAGTGAGGTTTGCCGAAGCCTGTTGTCTCAGTGATTTGGTTCGCCGCGTTGACCGCGCCGCCGCCACCGATGGTTGCGCCGCGGGTGCCGGGCACCGCGACGTTCATGCCGTAACCGCCGAGGAGGTTCGGGGCGAAGTTGCCACCGGTGTGCTCGATGCGCAGCGCGCGGCGGTTGTTGACGCGCAATTCCAGCGGCTTGTTGTCCCGTGTGCCAACGAAGTGATGCTGTCCAAAAGTGGCGGTGACTGTCTGGGCGGGGGCGGGCTGGGTGCCCAGATTTCCGTCCAGGCACCACGGCACGCAGGTGAACCACGGCGTCAGGATGATTTTCTTTCCCACGGTGGTCAGCGTCAGCCCTTCGCCGGCCTCCAGCACCACGTCGTCCGTCAGGCCGTTGATGCTCTTGATCAACTGGCCTTCGCCGACCTTCGCGGCGGTGACCGCGCCGTCTGCGAGGCTGGCGGCGGTGATGACGTTGCTGCCGAGCGCGGCCGCCGTCACCGCGCCCGCCGAGACGGCCCTGGCGGTGTCCGCGACGAGAGCCGCGGGCACGGGCGTGATCGGCAGGCGCGGGGCGAGCGATTGAAAGGCTTCTTCACCCGAAGGCCGGATCTGCAAGTCGAGGAACCGCTGGGGCCAGTCGATGGCTTCGAGCGGAATCTCGATGTCCGTGGTGAACACGCCCTGGCTCACCCGCACGGCGCGGTTGGTGCGAGTCGGGCCGCTGACGCCGTCCTCTGCGCCGTCTGCGCTGGCGCTGGCGACGACGCGGTAGAGGATGTCGAACGTGCCGTTGGCGGGAGCGCCTTCGAGATGCAGCGTGCCCTGGAAGGTGGTGGTCGAGTTCAGGGCCTGTGACCAGGCGGTGATGACGCACAGGAGGAGTGCGAGGAGCGCGAGGGCGGCGGTGCGCAGGACGGTGAGGAGGTCGGGGTGGAACCGGGAGGTTTTCATGATGTTGGAACGAGTGATGAGGTTGGGACGTGTGAATGAAACGCCAGCCCCGGGTCTCGCGGCCCGGTGTTTCGTTCGGAAGCTGGCTGGCGTTTTCATTCACCTGTTCCTTGGGGAACGCCGGCAAAAGGTGACGAACTTTCTTTCCGGCACCGTTGCGGCCCGCCGGGGTGGTTGCTACGGTCGCGGCCAAGCCTGAGCCATGAGAAGTTCCGTCAACGCCCCGTGCCTCGTTCAATCCTCCCCCGTATCCGTAGCCGCCGACGTGAGGAGGCGGATTTCCCCGACCGCTGGCACGTCCGCCTCCTCACGTCGTCGGCTACCATTGAGCCTGTTCCTTTGGGTGCTGGCCTTTTGGGTCGTGGCTGCGGGGCCGGTGGTGGCGGGGCCGGTTGATGTGGCGCGGCTGCATTCGTTTGGGTTCACGAACCTGATCGGGCGCGGGCCGGAGGCCACGTTGACGGCGGGGAGCGATGGGTTTCTCTACGGCACGGCGCGGCTTGGCGGCCTGGGCAATGGTGGCACGGTGTTCCGGTTGCGGCCGGATGGCAGCGCGTTCGCGGTGACTCATCACTTCCGCGGGCCGGATGGGCTGACGCCGATTGGCGAAGTCATCGAAGGCACGGACGGTTTGCTCTACGGCGCGACGTTCCAGGGCGGGGCGACGAACAAGGGCGTGGTCTATCGCATGGCGCGGGACGGGCAGGACTTTGTCCTGTTGCACGAGTTCGGATCGATCGCCGGCAACGGATCGGGCGCGGCGAGTGGTTTGATCGAGGGCCGTGACGGCTGGCTGTATGGCACTTGTTTCAGCGGCGGGACGAACGACGCCGGCACGGTCTTCAAGCTGCGCCGCGATGGAACGGGCTTCACGACGCTGTGGGAATTCTCGGAAGCGACAGGGCGCCTGCCGCAGGGCGGGCTCATCGAGGCGCGCGATCGGCGGCTCTACGGGACGTGCAGCCGTGGTGGCGAGTCGGATGCGGGCACGGTGTTCGGCCTGGAACGGGACGGCAGCGGCTTCGCATTGTTACGGGAGTTCGACGGGCTGGACGGATCGAATCCGGTGGCGTCGCTCTTCGAAGGCAGCGATGGCGGACTGTACGGGACGACGCGTGAGGGCGGTGCGCTGGGTTTCGGGACGGTCTTTCGGGTGTCGAATCGTGGCGAGCGGTTTCGTGTGTTGTGGGATTTCTTTGGGCCGGACTGGGACGGCTTCCGTCCATTCTGCGCGCTCGTGGAGGGAACGGACGGCGCGCTCTACGGGACGGCGGCGGGCGGGGGTGAGGTGGATGGCGGGACGGTCTTTCGCATCAACAAGGACGGCAGCGCCTACGAGATTCTGCGCAGCCTGGGCGTGTCGTTCGTCGAGGGGAAGAATCCGTTCAATGGCCTGACGCGGCTGCCGGGCGGGCGATTGGTCGGGACGACTTTTTCCGGTGGTGGCGCGAACTCGGGCTGTGTGTTCACGCTGCGTGAGGACGGCTCGGAATACGGGCTGGTCTGGAGCTTCTCGGCGAGCGGCGGCGATGGTGTCGGGCCGGCGAATCCGTTGATCGAATCCGCCGACGGCTGGCTCTACGGCGCGACGGACGGCGGCGGCTATTACGCGCGCGGCAGTGTGTTTCGCGCGGCGAAGGACGGGAGCGCCTACGAGGTGTTGCACGATTTTACCGGGAACGAATTGCAGGGCAGGGGACCGGTGTCGGGCTTGGTCGAGTCACGCGACGGCTGGCTCTACGGCGCGACGTCCGGCGAGGAAACGTACGGCACGAACATCTCCACCGGCCTCATCTTCAGGCTGCGCAAGGACGGCAGCGACTATGCGATCGCGCATCGGTTCCTGACGCCCCCGAATCGCATTACGCCCGAGGGTATCCGGCCGGTGGGCGGATTGATCGAGGCGACCAACGGGCTGTTCTACGGCTTCACTGCCGCCGGTGGCACGAACGGTTTCGGCACGCTGTATTGCATCGATGTGAACGACACGAATGGGACGAACTTCCAGGTGGTCTTCCATCTCGGCACCACGAACGGCGGGTTCGCCGGCGCGCGGCCGATGCAGGCGAGCGACGGTTTGCTCTACGCGGTGGCGTCGGGTTCGCCGCAGCGCACGAACGGCGCGGTGTTTCGCGTTCAGCCGAACGGTGAAGGGCTGGAGGTGTTGCGGCGGTTTAGCGGCGGCGATGGCTCGGTGCCCGTCGCGCCGGTGTTCGAGGCGGGCGACGGCCGGCTTTTCGGCACGACGACGAACGGCGGTCTGGCGGGGCGCGGGTTGATCTACCGTATGGAGAAGAGCGGCGCGCACTTCACGGTGTTGCGCAGTTTCCGGGGCGGTATCAGCGACGGGGCTCATCCGTATGCGGCGCTGGTCGAGGGGCCGGATGGCGAGCTTTACGGGACGACTCGTCATGGCGGCGCGCGTGATCGCGGGGTGATGTTCCGCATCGGGCGGGATGGGCTGCGTTACACGATCGTGCATCACTTCGTCGATGGCGACGCGTTCGGCGGGCGCGCGGTGGCGGCTTTGTGGCGGAGCGCAGATGGCGCGTTCTACGGGACGACGCCGGTGGGCGGCGATCTCGGGATGGGGACGCTCTTCCGCGTGACGCGGCGGTTCCCGCTGCTGGAGAGCGGGCTGACGCCGTATGGGTTTCTGCTGCGGTTCAGCGGTGTGACGAACCAGCCTTACGTCATCCAGCGCACGACGAATCTCACGGACTGGATCGATCTGCAAACGGTGACACCACAGACGCCTTACATCGATTTTGAGGACACGAACCTTCCGGCGGGCGCGGCGTTTTATCGAATGGTGCCGAGGTGAAGGGTGTTTGCTGAATGATGCGGTGCCTCGGAGGTAAGCAGTAGGGCAAATCGTTTCGGCGGCCTCCGTGTTCGCCTGGTCCGGCTCCTTCGAGTGCTTGCGGCGCTATCGGTCACCGCGTGACCATTCCACTCCATGCATCGTCCGCCAGTTCTGATCGCATTTGTCTCCGCTGCCGATCGGGTCATTCTCTGTTCTCAACTCCAGCCTTTCTCCTTTGGCTGCGAATCGAGTCAGCCTGGACTTCCAACTGGTCACGCATCTTCTTCAAGCCCGCACGATTCTCCTCGTAGATGGGCGCAAACTTCTCCTTTGACGTAAAGCCATTCGTCATTTCGGCGTCCCACACCAATGCGCGGTCGATCGCCTTGCACCATTCCTTCACAGAACCGCCTGCATACCCGTTGATGACCGGTCCGATGGTCGCGTGAAGTGCGCCGAACGTCGCGGGCTCTCCGCTCTGGGGAAGGTTTGGATTCGCTTTCAGATGAAAACGGGATCGTAACTGGCCTACGTAGAACCAAAAGACGGCGTCATCCTTCTTCCCTTGGTCAAACAATCGAATGGCGTAGCCGTAGTACGCTGCGGGATTCTCATTCGGCAGTGCCGCTTCAATTTGCGCTGGGGCAAGCTTCTTTAGGTCACCGAGGAGCGGGTCTCCACGATCCGGTTTGCTGCACCCAGTCAACAAACACAAAACAATCGTGGCGAACGGTCTCATCGGATCGAGTCAACCAGCGGGTCGTGTGGTCGACAACAGCAAACCCCACATTGATCGGATCTGCACTTCAGACGGCGGTAGGTGGTCGGCGTGTTGGTAATTCTCCTTCGTCTGAAAGCGGTCTCGCGATGCGCTTGGGACCGCAGTCCAAAACGCGCAGTGACGATCCGTCCCCCGGTGTTACGTCGTAGCCGTCCATCTGGCGGGCGGCTCAGGGCTGGCGCGCGGAGTCGCAGGCCGGTTGATCGAGGGCGCGGCGGACGGCGCGGCAGATGTCGTCGAGCTGGACGGGCTTTTGCAGGAGGTCACTGAAGCCGAGCTTGAGCGCTTGTTCGCGGGTGAGGTCGGAGGTGTAGCCGGTGCAGATGAGCATCGGGATGCCGGGACGGATGTCGGTGAACTGCCGGCCGAGTTCGACGCCGTTCTGGCCGGGCATCGCGTAGTCGGTGATGACGAGGTTGAAGGCGGCCGGTGACTGGCGAAAGATTTCCTTCGCTTCGGCTGGCGTGCTGCAGGCGGTGACGTCGTAGCCGGCGGTGCGAAGGATTTTTTCACCAACTTTGAGTAGCGGCAGTTCGTCGTCGATCAGGAGGATGCGTTCCCGGCCGCGGGCGACGGGCTGTGGCTCGGTGTTCAGGCGGGCGGCGTCTTGACGCCGTGCAGCCACGGGCAGGTAGATGTCAAAGGTGCTGCCTTCGCCGGGGCGGCTTTCGACGAGGACGGCTCCGTCGTGGTTCTGGACGATGCCGTGGACGACGGAGAGGCCGAGGCCGGTGCCATGCCCCGGGCCTTTGGTGGTATAGAAGGGTTCAAAAATCCGATCGAGGACGTCGGCGGTCATGCCGCAGCCGTTGTCGCGGACGGAGAGGCGGACGTGCGGGCCGCTCTTCAGCGAGGGAACGCGCCGGGTGAGGGCGGTGTCCACGGAGCAGCGGGCGAGGATGATGTCCACCTGGCCGGCCCGGCCTTGCAGGGACTGGGCGGCGTTGGTGACGAGGTTGATGATGACTTGCTGGATGAGGCCGGAGTCGGCAAGCACGGTGGGGGACGAGGGATCAAGCTGGGGCCTCAGTTCGACTGTCGCGGGAAGTGCGGCGCGAAGGAGGCGGATGGATTCCTCAACGACGGGCTGGAGTGGGATGACGTGGCGCTCGTGGGGTTGCTGCCGGCTGAAGGTGAGGATCTGGCGGACGAGGTTCTTGGCGCGATGGCTGGCCTGGAGGAGGTCGGTGAGGTTTTCCTGGGCGGCGGCGTTGCCGGCGCAGTCGGCCTGGGCGAGTTCAGCGCAGCCGATGATCGCGCCGAGGAGGTTGTTGAAGTGGTGCGCGACGCCGCCGGCGAGGGTGCCGATGGCTTCCATCTTCTGCGACTGACGAAGCTGGTTCTCGAGGGTGCGCTGGCGTTCCTCGGCCTGCTTGCGTTCGGTGATGTCCTGGAAGGCTCCGTGGAGGCGGAGCGCCCGGCCGTTCTCGAACTCGGCCTGGCCTTGGGCGCGAACCCAGATCGAACGGCCCTTGGCGGTGATGAAGGGGAGTTCAAGATCCCACGGCGTCGCGTGTTCGATGCAGGTCTGTACGGCGGCGGCGATAACTGGGCGGGCTTCGGGGGTGTAGAAGTTGATCGCACTTTGCACATCGATCTTGGTGCCGGGATCGACTTCGTGGATGGCGTACACTTCGTCTGACCAGAGGAGCGTCTGCGTCTCGGCATCGATCGACCACGCGCCGATGTGGGCGAGGCGGCCCATCTCGTGGAGCAGTTCGTTGTTGCGCCGGAGAGTGCGGGCATTCTCGCGGAGGGCGGCATCATCGGCGGCGCTCTTGATGCAGATGGCGGCGGTGTGTGTGGCGGTTTCGAGGAGGCGCTGCGTGGCGGCGTCCGGGACGGACGGCACCCGGGCGTAGAGGGCGAATGTGCCGAGGAGTTGCTGGTTGGAATCAACGATTGGAGTGGACCAGCAGGCACGGACGCCGGCTTTCCGCGTGAGAGGACGGTAGGGCTCCCAGCGCGGATCGGTCTCGATGTCCTCGACAACAATCTGCTCGCGGCGGGCCGCGGCGGAACCGCACGAGCCGACCTCGGGGCCGATGGTCAGGCCGTGGATGGCTCGGCTGTATTCCTCCGGGAGACTGGGCGCGGCGCCGTGCAGGAGGTGTTGGCCGTCCTTGTCGAGGAGGAGGATGGAGCAGATGAGTCCGTCGTGTTCGGCTTCCACGGCGCGCGCGAGGCGGTCGAGCGTGGTGTCGAGGGGCGCGCCTTGGGCGATCATTTCGAGGACGGCGCGTTGTTCCTCGCGCAGGCGGCTGGCGCGCTTGAATTCGGTGATGTCGTGGTTGATGCCAAGGAGGCATGGAACGCCTTGCACGGTGATGCGCTCGATGGAGAGCAGCATGGTGTGCAGGTGGCCGGACTTGCAGCGGAAGACGCACTCCATGTCGCGCACCGGATGTCCGGCTTCCAGCGTATCGACAACACGCTGGCGTTCGTTTGGGTCCGCCCATACGCCGAGTTCAAGCGATGTTCTTCCGACCGCTTCCTCGCGGGTGTAGCCGAGCACGCGGGTGAACTGGTCGTTGACGTTGATGTAGCGGGCGTCGTCGAGGCGGGTGATGACGGTGATGACGGGGCTCGCCTGGAAGGCCTTGGCGAAGCGTTCTTCGCTTTCGCGCATCGCCTCCTCTCGCCGACGGGCTTCGGTGAGGTCGATGAGCACGCCGCGCAGGACTCGGGCGGTGCCGGGCGGCGCGTCCACGGAGACTTTGTCATCGACCCAGACGTAGTTGCCGTCGGCCTTTTGAAAACGGTATTGAAAATCGTGCGACAGGCCCAGCCCCGTCTTGGCCATGCAGAAGTTGATCGCTTCGTCGCGGTCATCCGGGTGGATGTGCGCCTGCCAGAAGCCTGGCTCCATCCAATCGGCGAGCGGATGGCCGAACTGGGCCGCCTGTGGTGAGACGTAGGTGAACTGGTTGGCGGTGAGGTCGAATTCCCAGACAACGGCGTTCACGCCCTCGACGAGAGTTCGCAGGTGGGATTCGCGATCGGCGAGGGATTGTTGGGCACTGGTGCGGGCGGCAACCTCGGATTCGAGCCGGAGGTTGGTTCGTTCGAGTTCCCGTGTGCGGGATTGGATGCGGCTTTCCAGTTGGGTGTTGAGGGAGCGAAGTTCGTTCTGAGCGTGTTCGATCTGGCCGCTGCAATTGCGGAGCCGCTTGTGGGCCAGCAGCAGCGCCAACAGCCCGACCGTCAGCGCAACGGCCAAGGCGCTCACCACGGCCAAGGTCCGGGCCATGGGCCACGGTGGAGCGGAAGTCACCTCGAAGCCGTCCGGACTGGCGACAATGATCCGGGGACGCGGGGGGGCATCGCCTCCCGGCGTGAGGCCGGCGAGGATGCCTGTGATTCCAACCTCGGAGCCGCCTACCAGGGTTTCGAGGTCGTCGGGCGTGTCGAACCGGAGGCGGACTTCAAATGTCCGGCCGTCCTTGCGCAGGACGAGGATGTTTCCGACCGTGCGCGGAATGCGATGGACGAATTCCGCCTTGAACGTCACAAGCCGGGAGCTGTTCGTGAGTTCGAACATTTCATCCATCTTGAGTGCGACGGGTGGCAGCGGTTTTCCCGGCTCGCGCGACACCAGATGCCGAAAGCGAACATGGCGGTCGCCTCCCGTGGAATCGACGACTCCGTAGAGATCGAGATGGTCTCCCTCTTTGACGCCGGGAATCCCGGCCTCTGAGACAAGCACCGCGGCCGCCCGGTTTGCGAGATAGACCTCGTTTGAGAGGACGGCGCTGACGGTCCCGGTGACGCGGACATGGTGGTGATGAAGGCGCGAACTACGGAACACCTCGGTCAAGGGCACCACTTGGGCTGTCCGCGCCATCTCGCTGGCGTTGGTGGCGACGGTCAGCCACTGGCGCTCGCTCACTTCCAGGTTCATGGTGGCGATTCTTCGGTTGCCGTCGGCGGACGGGCCGCAGACTCCGCGCACCACCACGAACGCGCCGGGGAGAGTTGTCACACCCGGATGCGTCAGGTCGGTCGTTCCGAGCATCAGAACCGCCAGACGGTTGCTGTCCACGATGATGACTTCCCAGTGCGCCGTGGGCTTCAACTCGTGGTGGACGGAAAGAACCTGGCCGTGGACTTCCACGAAATCCCCGTCAAATTTTCCGGACCACAATTGTTCCAGTGATGTGCGCGCGGGTTCGGGAAGGGTGGCGGGACCGAGGTCTTCGATGGACTTGACCCGGAAGATGGGCAGGTAGGCTCCGGCAGCGGCAACACCGCGCAGAATGACCTTGTTGCCGACTGGCGGCAGCGCATTCAGACGCGCGATGTCGCAGTAGATGCCGCCTGTTTCATCCTGGACGAAAAGCATTCGCATACGGTTGCGAGAGACGGTGACGACCGCACGCAGTTCGACCTCCGGATTGCGGCTGACGGCGTCATCGGACAACGCCTGAATCGCCGCCGTCGTCATCGGCACGGGCGCATTTGTGGCGGCCGGGAGCGCGGTGGTGAACACAGCCAGCAGGAAAAAAATTCGCGCAAAACTCTGTGTGGACATCGTGTCGAGATGGGAACATGGGCCGCGAAGCCACGCACGAATATTTTCGAGGGAGGGCTTGTTCCGGGCCGCTCCAGTTCGTATGCTCCAGACAACCCAAACACCATGTCGTTCCCAGTCGTGCCCCGTCGCAACCCGCCTCTCCAGTGCGCGGCCGGTTCTCCCGATTCACTTCAAGAGCGGAGCGTCTCCGCCCGTAAATCACTTATGCCCACTCTGTCCTGCCTCTGCCGTCTGGGGCTGCTCGTCCTTCTGGGACTTTCGTTCCTCTCGTTCGCCGCGCCGAATGCCCGCGCCGCCGTGCTCATCAACGAATTCCTTGCCGAGAACGACGGTGGCCTGCGCGATGCCGGCGGCGATACGCCGGACTGGATCGAACTGCGCAATGACTCCGCTTCACCGGCCAACCTCGCCGGCTGGTTCCTCACCGACTCGCCGGCGGAACTGAACAAGTGGAGCTTCCCGCCGGTCGTGCTCGCGCCAAACGGGCTGCTCGTCGTCTTCGCTTCCGGCAAGGATATGAAGTCCAGCCCCACGAACCTGCACACGAACTTCCGTCTCGAAACGAGCGGCGGTTACCTCGCGCTCGTGCTGCCGGACGGCGTGAGCGTGGCCCACGCGATTTCTTATGGATCGCAGCATGCGAACGTTTCCTTCGGCCCCGGACGTTCTGTGGCCACGACCACGCTGCTGTCGGGCAACGCCGCTGCGCGCGTTCATGTGCCGGCGAGCGGCGCGCTCGGGCTGGCGTGGACGGCCCGTGAGTTCAACGACTCCGGGTGGTTCGCGTCCAACGCGCCCGTGGGCTTCAATGCCGCGCCCGGCACCACGACGCTGCTGGCGCTGGACTTCAATGAACGCGGAGTCGATCCGGCGGTGATCACTCAGCCCGGCTTCACTGCGTTCGGGATCAACTCGAACATCTCGGCCACGGCCATTCAGACCCAGGCCACGACACGCGTCTTCGGCAGCCTGAGCGTCACGGTCTCGAACACCGTGCCGTTCGGTTACGACGACCGCCTCCGCGCCACGCCCACCAACCGCATGGACTTCACCGAGGCGTTGCTGCTGCGCGACTTTGTCTTCTCACTCGACCGCACGAACAACGGCGGGCTGGACGTGTTCATCGAAGGGTTGGCCGCGAACCGCGCGCATCGGCTCACCGTGTGGTCCTTCGATGTCGGCAGCATCACGAACCGCGCCTCGGACTGGTTCGCCAACGGTGTGCTTGTGCGCGGCAATTTCGCGTTCAACGGGAACGTCGCGCCGACGAACAACGATCAATACCGGTTCACCTTCGACATCGAGAGCGACGGCTCCGGGCGCATCCTTCTCAACGGCCGGCGCAATGCCGCCAGCGTCGGCAACGCCGGCGCGCCGGAGTTTGGCGTATTCCTGAACGCGCTGCGCGTCGCCGAGATCGACGAACCGCCCACGCCCACCGGCCTCGGTGCGCTGATGGTGAACCAGAATCCCGGCGCGTACTTGCGCCTGCCGTTCAACGTCGCTGATTTGGCGACGGTGGATGCGTTGCGCCTGCGCATCGCGGCGGACGACGGATTTGTTGCCTACCTCAACGGTCAGCCGTTCGCCTCGCGCAACGCGCCGCCTGCGCCGGCCTGGAACTCATCCGCGACTGGCGTTGGTGGTGGAGCGGCCGAGGAGTTCACGCTCATCCCGCTGCCGGGCCTGCTTGTGCCCGGGGAGAACGTGCTGGCGATTCACGGGCTGAACGTCAGTGCCGGAGATCTGACTTTCTCGATCGCGCCGGAGCTGTTCGCCGATCAAATCACGGAACTGGCCGGGCGCTATCACAAGCCCGCGTCCCCCGGCGTGACGAACGCCGTCGGTTTCGAGGGTGTCGTCGCTGACACGAAGTTCAGCGTGAACCGCGGTTTCTTTGACGCGCCGTTCTCGCTCTCGATCACCACGGCTACGGCGGCAGCGCAGGTTCGCTTCACGACGGATGGCAGCGTGCCGACGGCTTCCAGCGGGACTGCCTTCGCCGTGCCGATTGCCATCACGGGGCACAGCTTCATCCGCGCGGCGGCTTTCCGGACCGGCTGGATTCCGAGCGACATCGACACGCACAGCTACATGTTCCTGCGCGACGTGGCGCGGCAGTCGAACAACCTGCCCGGCTTCCCAACGGTGTGGCAGGGGAGCTATCCGGCGGATTACGCGATGGACACAAACGTCGTGAACCATCCGACCTACGGCCCGGCGTTGAGCAACGCGCTGCGCAGCCTGCCGACGCTTTCCATCGTGTCGGATCACACCGGGCTGTGGAGTTCCGGTACCGGCATTTATCCGAACTCAACTAGCCGCGGCACGAACTGGGAACGGGCGGCGTCGATGGAGTTGATCAATGGCGACGGCGGGACGGAGTTCTCGGTGAACGCGAAACTGGAGATGCACGGCAACGCCAGCCGCGACAATCTCCGCACGCCCAAGCACTCGCTGCACACGGTGTTCAACAGCGACTACGGCCCGACCCGCCTGCGCTACGACTGGTTCGGTGGCGGGGTGGATTCGCACAACAAGATCATCTTTCGCAGTTGTGGCTTCGTCGATGGATGGGCCGGGCGTTATGCGGACAGCGCGATGTACGTCAGCAGCGAGACCGGCGAGAGCTTCCGCGGGCTGCGCTATCGTCCCGAGAACACCTGCTACCTGCGCGATGTCTGGGTGAAGGAAGCCTTCCGCGACATGGGCTGGATCGGCAGCCGCACCGCGTATGTTCACCTGTATCTCAACGGCCTCTACTGGGGGCTCTATCAGCCGTCCGAAGCGCCGTCCGCGTCGTACTTCGCCGAACACCTCGGCGGTTCCGAGGGCGCGTGGGACGTGCTCGTGGGCGAAGACAACAACGGCCCGCCGGTGATCGTCGACGGCACGGGCGTCGGTTGGTCGAACGTGCTCACCCTCGTCAGCGCCCCCATCGCCTCCGAGAACGCCTACGCCGCCGTTACCAACTTGGTCGATATCGACAACCTGATCGACTACATGCTGATCCACATCTTCTCCGAGACCGAGGACTGGCCGCGGCACAACTGGTATCTCGCCCAGCGCCGCGCCACCAACGGACTACCGGCGACGAAATTCATCTTCACCGTTTGGGACCAGGAGCTTTCGCTCGACCGGCTGGTTCGCCGCAACCGGATCAATGTCGGCACGGGCACGGACGGCGCGGGTGAGATCTACAGCCCCGGTCGTGTGTACGCACAACTGCGCAACTGGCCGGAGTTCCGCCGGCAGTTCGGCGACCGCGTCCACAAGCATCTCTTCAACGGCGGCGCGCTCACGCCGAGCAACAACGTCGCCCGTTTGCTGGCGCCGGCGAGCATCATCCGCGAGGCATTGATCGGTGAGTCCGCGCGCTGGGGTGACGCCCGTGAAACTGGCGTTCCGGCCGGGCAGGTCGGAACCGGCCAGACCTTCACGCGCGACGAATGGTGGCAGCCGGAGATCGACAAGCTCGCGACGAATTTCCTCCAGAAACTCACGGCGGACAACGTGGCCCGGCTGCGCGCCGGCTTGCTATATCCGACCGTCGGCGCGCCGGCCTTCAGCCAGTTCGGCGGCGCGGTGCCGGCGGGTTTTTCGCTCGCCTTGTCGCATACCAATGCGAACGGAGTGATCTACTTCACCACGGATGGAACCGATCCGCGCACATACGGATCGGGCGCGGTGGCGGGTTCCGCCCAGGCTTACTCGGAGCCGGTTTTGCTGAATTCGCCAACGCGGGTTCGGACTCGCGTGCTCTCCGCCGGCGTGTGGAGCGCGCTGTGCGATGCGACGTTCTATCCGCCGCAGGATCTCGGCGGCCTCACGCTCACGGAGTTGATGTACAATCCGCCTGGCAACGGCCTTATCGACGGCGACGAGTATGAGTTCGTGGAGTTGAAGAATTCCGGGACGAACACGCTCAACCTCACCGGGCTGAAGTTCGACGGCATCAACTTCGTCTTCACCAACGGCACCACGCTCGCGCCGGGCGCGTTCTTCGTGCTCGTGCGGAACCCCGGAGCGTTCGTCGCGAACTATCCGGGCGCACCGCTGCACGGGCTTTACACCGGCCGCCTCGGCAATGGCGGCGAGCAGATCCGCATTACTCATGCGCTCGGGCAGGGCGTCCTGGCCGTGACGTATGGCGACAATGTCCCGTGGCCTGCGACGGCGGATGGTCACGGCTTCTCGCTTGTCCCGAAGAATCCGGGCGCCACACAGGCTCCGGACTCCGGAAGCGCCTGGCGTGCGAGCACGTTCGCCGGCGGCTCGCCGGGGCAGGATGATCCTGAGCCGACGACGCCCGGGATCGTGATCAACGAAGTCCTGACTGCGAGCGTTCTGCCCGGAGTGGATCGCATCGAGTTGTTCAACCCGACACTCGTGCCGGTAAACGTCGGCGGCTGGTTGCTGACGGATGATCACGACGTGCCGCGCAAGTTCCGCATTCCGGACGGCACGATGATTCCGGCGGGCGGTTTCGTCGTGTTCGACGAGACACAGTTCAACGCCACGCCCGGCACCAACTTGAGCTTCTCGCTGAGTTCGCGCGGGGAATCCGTTTACCTCTTTGCGGCCGGCGCGAACACGAACCTCACCGGCTACAGCCACGGCGCGGCGTTCGACGCGGCGGAGGCGGGCGTGACCTTCGGCCGCCACGTCAACAGCGTGGGCGAGGAACAATTCCCGGCGCAGATCGGCACGAGCTTTGGCGCGGCGAACACCGGTCCGCGTGTCGGCCCGGTCGTGATCAATGAAGTTCACTATCATCCCGCGCCGGGCGGCGATGAGTTTGTCGAGTTGGTGAACGTGACGGACGCCCCGTTGGCCTTGAGCGATCCGTTGATCGCCACGAACACCTGGCGCATCGACGGGCTGGACTACGTGTTCCCACCTGGGACGGTCGTTCCCGCGAACGGCCTGCTGCTCGTGGTGGCGACGAATCCCGTGGTGTTCCGTGCGAAGTATTCCGTGCCGGAAGCCGTTGCGATCCTCGGGCCGTTCCCCGGCGCGTTGCAGGACAGCGGCGAGCGTTTGAAACTGAAACGTCACGCGCCGCCGGACACAAACGGCCCGGCGTACATCACGGTGGACGAAGTGCGTTACAACGACAAAGCCCCGTGGCCCGCCTCGGCGGATGGGCTCGGCTTCTCGCTGCAGCGCCTCGCGGCCGGCAATCACGGTGATGATCCGGCGAACTGGAACGCCTTCGGCCCGACGCCCGGCAGCGATGTGGCCACGGCGGACTACGATGGCGACGGCATGTCGGATGTGTGGGAACTGGCGAACGGCACCGACCGGTTGCTCGCGGATGCGGACGGTGATCTGGACAACGACGGCGCGACGAATCTGGAGGAATACGTCGCCGGGACAGATCCGCAATCTGCCGCGAGCCTGCTCGAAGTGTCCGCGTCCATCGTCACGCCCGGCGCGGTGAGGCTGGTGTTCAACGCGACAGCGGGGCGGAGCTACAGCGTTCTCTACAAGACTTCACTGGAGTCTCCGGCTTGGCTGAAGTTGCAGGACATCCCGGCCGGCGCGGTGCGGACGGTGACGGTGGACGATGCGGGAGCCGGTGGAGAAAGCCGCTTCTATCGCATCGTGACGCCGGCAATGCCGTAGGCCGGAACGATGCCCCCATCCAGCCGTGACGAAAAGACGCGACGGTGACAACGCCCGGAAGTCTCAATGTCTGTATTGGTGAGCGGGCTGTGTATCCTCTTCGCGTTCCCCTGCGAAACTCCAACTTGACCTATGGTTTCAGCTTCTGGTTGAAGCCCAGCACCAACGGCACTGGCATCCTCGTCCGCATTTCTCGGGAATTCTGAAACCTCGCTGCCGTAAGCTATCGGCCCGTGGCAGCCACTCCCGGAAACGTCAACTCGACCGCAGCCGTGCGCCAGCCGTTTGCGACGCTGTGGCTCAATGAAATTCTTCCCGTGAATGTCGCCGGACTGGACCGTCAGGGTTGTCCTCCGCCAGTGCGAACCAGACTCAGCGCTGGCGGAGGAATCCCAAGTCAGAATTACTGCAGCGCCGCCGTGCTGATCTCCACAAGCGCGGCGTCCTTCTCCGGGCCGGTGATGAAGTCGAGCGAGCGCATGTAACGATCCTTGTCCTTCGCGCTGGTGCCCTTGTCGATGACGAGCTTCGCGAGGAGCGCCGGGGCCTTGCTCGCGCGGCTGCGCCAGACGATATCGCGGCCGGCTGGGGTGTTCCATTGGTCGCCCACGGAGGCGAGCCACGCGTCGAAGAACTTGTTCTCCTGCTTGTCCATCGCGATGCCGAGCGCCTCGACATACCAGCGATCCTTGCCGTCGTGCTGCTTGGCGAGCGTGACCCAGAGCACGGTGGCGTCGGGCGATTTGCTGTGGCGCAGAGCGATGGCGCATTCGCGGCGGACTTGTGCGGAGGCATCGGTGGCGAGTTGTTTCACGTAGGGGATGGTGTCCATCTGGAGCGAGCGAGCGATGCGCAGGCCAGTGATGCGGATGTCGGAGTCTTTGTCAGCGAGGGCGGCTTCGACGTATTTCTTTTCCTTGCCCTTGATGCGCGCGAGCAGTTGCAGGGCTCGGGCGCGCATACGGGCGTCGTCGCCTTTCCAGAGCTTCACGAGCTCCTTCTCTGCCTTGCCCTGCATCTTGTTCAACGCAGTCCAGGCGAGGTAACGCGTCGCTTGGTTCGGAGACTGCAATGCGGCTACGCAGCCCTTGGCGGACTTGAGGTTGAGCTTCGGTGCAATCGGGAAGCTGCCCTTGGCTCCAACGCGATAGACGCGGCCAGTCATGGATTCGAGCTTGCGGTCGGCCATGTTGTGGCCGCCCACGCCGGCGTCATGCCAGTCGGCGACGTAAAGCGCGCCGTCGGGGCCGACACAAACGTCCGAGGGGCGATACCACGAGTCGGTGCTGGTGAGGACGTTCTCGGTCGTCGCTGAATAACCCGAGCCGCTGTTCTTCACTGGATAGGCGCGAACCACGCGCGGGCCGGCGTCGCAATGGATCATCTGGTTGCGAAAAATCTCCGGGAGGTTCCGGCCTTCATACACCGCAATGCCAGTGGGCGAACCGTTGCCGGTCGTGATCAGGTTTGGTACGACGCCGGGGTCGTATTGATGGAAGTGATAGAGGCCGCGTTCCTCCTCGGTCGCGCCCTTGGCTTGGGCTTTCTTCCAGATGGTGCCCCAACTCGCACCGGTCATCTCGTCGGTGTAACCGTAATTGCCGAACTCCATGACGAAGTTGATGCGCACGCCGCGGTTGCCGTCGTCGTCGTTGTCGGACTGCCAGACGCTGCCGAAGGAATCGACGGCGAGCTCGTAGTTGTTGCGGAAGTTCCAGCCGATGGACTCTAGCGCGGAGCCGTCGAGATTGCAGCGGAAGGCCATGCCCTGGCGGTAAGGCTTGCCGTTGGTCTTCACCGGATTACCCGCCAGGTCCATCACGGTTTCCTTCTCCAGCGCCGGCACGGGGCCGTTCAAGGGGATAGACGCCATGCCGCCCTTGGGCCGGAAGAGTTCGCGCACTTCATTGCCGAAGTTGAAGTAGAGCTTCCCGTCCGGGCCGAAGACGAACGCGTGCGTGGAGTGATCGTGGTCGCCCTTCACGCTATCGATGAACATCACCTCGCGCTTGTCGGCCTTGCTGTCACCGTCGGTGTCGGTGAGGACGAAGACGTAGGGCGACGCGGAAATGATGGCCTTGTTCCCAAGCACGCAGACGCCGAGCGCCGTGTTCACGGTCCAGTCTTGGTAGAAGACGGTGTGCTTGTCGGCCTTGCCGTCGCGGTTCGTGTCATCAAGGATCACAATGCGATCGCCGCCTTCGCGGATGATTCCCCAGTCCTTGTGCATGGGCAGGCGGTAATTCGCGCCCTCGGTGATCCAGACGCGGCCGCGTTCATCGACGTCCATGTCGGCTGCGTTCACGACCATCGGCTCGGAAGCGAAGAGCGTGGCATGCAGGCCGGCGGCGGCGGTCATCTTCGCCATGTCGGCGGCGGCGGCGTCGGGGCCGTTCGGATGGGCGGGGGCGGCGTGGAGAAACGCCAGCGGGGCGAAGCTGGCGAACGCGATAAGTGCGTGGAGGCCCTGAATGGATCGTGATGTCATATGATGTCGCAGGTTAAGCAAAGACTCTCAGACGCACCAAGGGCAAAGTGCCTTCAAGCGCATCAATGCCCCGCCGTTTCCGAACATCTTGTTGACCCTCCAAAGGGCCGCCGCCTATCGTCGCCGCACCTGAAACGGCGCTATGAATTTGACTGAACTGCTGGACAACTCGGCCGCTCGCTGGCCGGAGAAACCGGCGTTCATCGAGGGAGACGAAATCACAACCTACCACGCCCTGGCCGCCCGGGCGCAGGTCGTCGCAAATGCGCTCGGCGCGCATTCCATCAAGCCCGGCTCCCGCGTCGGTGTTTACTTTCCGAACAGCACCGCCAGCGTCGTCCTGACCTTCGCGCTCTGGCGGCTCCGCGTCGTCGTAGTGCCGCTCGCCACCGAGTGCGCCGACGCGGAGATTCGGAACATCATCGAGAGTCTGGAACTCTGCGCGACCGTCGGCTCCGCGCCGCGTGTCGGTGCGATGGAAGTCGCCAGCGACTGTCATCTCGAACTGTTGCCCACGACAGAAGCTGCGGACAATCACGGCCTGGACATCGCCTTCATCCGCTTTACCTCCGGCACCACGGCTGCGCGCAAGGGCGTGGTGCTGACCCACGGCACCATCCGGGACCGCATCGCGGCGGCGAACAAGGGGCTCCAGATCACCGACGCGGACACCGTCATTTGGTGCCTGCCGATGGCCCATCACTTTCTCGTCACCATCGTCCTCTACATCGCCAACGGCGCGACCACGGTGCTCGCCCGGCATGTCCTGGCCGAGCCTTTCCTCCAGGCGATTCGACGCTGGCGCGGAACCGTTCTCTACGCCGCGCCGTTTCACTACGCGATGCTCGCGCAGCATCGCGGCGACGAACGCATCGACTCCGTGCGCCTCGCCGTCGCGACCACCTGCGCCCTTGCGCCGGACGTCGCCGCCGCGTTCGTCCAACGCTTCGGACGCCGCCTTTCCCCTGCGCTCGGCATCATCGAGGCCGGACTCGTCTGTCTGAATCGCGAGCCGGATCCGCACGAAGCACACTCCGTCGGCCGGCCCCTGCCGGACTTTGACGTTCGCGTGCTGGCTCCGGATGCCGACGGCTGTGGCGATATCGCACTGCGCGGCCCCGGCATCTGCGACGCCTATGTCGCGCCGTGGACGACACGCGCGGGATTCGCCCCCGACGGCTGGTTTGTCACCGGCGACATCGGGCGCGTGGACGAATCGGGCCGCGTCTTCCTCCTCTCACGCAAGACAGCCGTCATCAACCTCGCCGGTCGCAAAGTGTTTCCCGAGGAGATCGAAGCGGTTCTCAACGAGCATCCTGCCGTGATCGAATCCCGCGCGTTCGCCCGCGCCCATCCGCACCTTGGCGAAGTCCTCGAAGCCGAGCTCGTGCTCAACACCGCCGAGGATCTGCTCGGCGGCATCCTCGCCCATTGCCGCGAGCGCCTCGCCGCCTACAAGATCCCTGCGCGCTTCCACATCGTCAGCCAGCTTCCCCGCACCGCTGTCACCGGGAAGATTCGCCGCGCACCCGCCCCGGTCTGACATGGACGCCGCCCACGCAATCGAATCCAGCCTGCTCGACTTCATGCGCCGCGAAGTCTTTGCGCCGGATATGGAACTCACCGCCGAGACCGACCTCATCGCCGCCGGCTTCGACTCCATGTCGCTCGTGCGCGTTCTGCTCCACATTGAAACCACGCACGGCTTCTGGATTCCGCAGGGCGAGATCAACTCCGAAACGTTGAAGAGCATTCGCAGCCTTGCCGCCACCGTGGTGCGCCTCAAGCATGCACAGTGATCTCCAGCTCAACGGCCCGGATTACCTCATGCTCGGCTTCGACCGCGAGCTTCGCCGCCACAGCTTCGCCGGGAACACCTGCCAGATCGTTCTCAAGCTCCGCACCGTCGTCTCGTCCGACGCGCTGATGCGCCGTCTCGCGCAGCTCACCGCCCAGCATCCAATCCTCAACGCCCGTCCCACCGGCTGCGTCTGGCCAAAATGGCAGCTCCCGTCCGCCCCGCAAGCTCCGCAACTGCGGCTTCATCGTGGACAAATCTCCAGCCGCGAACTGCTCAATGAACCGCTTGATGCGCAACGCGGCCAGCTCATGCGCTTCGACTTGTCCGACGAAGCCGATGGCGGGCAGTTGCTCACCTTCACCTGGCTCCACGCCTTGATGGACGCCCCCGGCGCCGAGCACTTCCTCGCCTGCGTTGGCAACGAAGACATGACTCTTCCGTTCTCGCCGACTGCGACTCCGCGACGCCAGCCGCCGCTGCGCGAACGTGCGAAGCTGGCGTGGAAGTACCTGCATCACCTCGACGAACTCTGCAAAGCCCCGCCCAAGTCGATCGGCGTGCGCCATCCGTCCTCGCCAGCCGAGCTGCGCCATCGCGTCGAAGTGTTCGATGCGGCTGACACCGCCCGCATCCGTGCAAACGCCAGCCAGCTCGCAGGACTGCTCGGCGACGCGCAGTTCCATGCCGCCGCGGCGCTCGTTGAACTGCATCGCCTCCGCGAACGCGCCGGATGCCCGAGCCCGAGCTATGCGTTGCCGCTGCCCGTCGGCCTTCGTCCCAAAGGCAGCATCCAGCCGCTCTTCAGCAACGAGATCTCCATGCTCATGCTGCAACTTCTCCCGCAGCACCTCGGCTCCACTGCGGATGCCGTCAGCTCGCTGAAGCAACAACTTGAACGCGCGATGCGCGGCGGACTGCTCGAAAGCGGCCGGACGCTCGGCGAGATGTTCCGCTTCCTGCCGCTCCCGATCTACATGGCCATCGTGAAGCAGGGCCTGCGCGGCGAGATCTGTTCGCTCTTCTTCGGTGACACCGCTGCCGTCAACTCGCGCCTGAACACGTTCCTTGGCGCGACGGTCGAGGACTTCACGCACGTCGCCGCCGTCACGCCATCGCCCGGGCTGGGCGTCATCTTCTACTACTTCCGCAGTCTGCTGAAGATGACCGTCGTTCACTCCGCGCGCGTCTTCACCGACCCGGAGGCCGCCACGTTCACCGCCAGCCTTCGTCAACGCCTCCTCCAGCCATGAGCGTAACATTCGACATCGCTGTCATCGGCGCGGGCGCGGCTGGAATCGCCGCCGCCGTCACAGCCGCGCGCAGTGGTTGTCGAACTCTGCTGCTCGATCAGCGCGAGTCCGCCGGTGGCATCGGCGGCTTCAGCGGACTCACCACGCTCTGCGGCTTGTATGACGACGCGGGCCAGATGTTGAACGACGGTTTCCCGTGCGAGTTTGCTGAAGCCATCGGCGAAGGCGCGTCGGTGCGGACCGGCAAGCTGTGGGTTCTGCGCTATCGCCCGGAACGCTTCCGCGAAGTTGCGACGCGACTGCTAAACTCCCTGCCCAACTTGGTGACGCGTTGGAGCTCGCCTGTCCTTGATGTCGCCCTCGTCGGAGGCCGGATCGACGCGGTCAACGGCGGTGCCGTGGGCGCAGCGATTGATTGCTCGGGAACCGCCGAAGTCGCTCACGCCGCCGGTGTCGAAACCCTCGCGACGGACGAATCGACCCAGGCCCCTGCCGTCGTCTTTCCGTTGCACGAGATCGCTCGCGAACTCGACTCCACTGTCGCCGTCACACAAGTGCTGCTGCCGCTGGCCCGCGCCGGCTTGCCGCCCGTGAGCTTCCAGCCGCATCCGGAACCGCACAGCGTGACCGTCAAGCTGACCGGCCCGCCCGAAGACGTGCCGAAGATCATCGAGTTCCTCCGCCGGAACGTCGCTGGCTTTGAGCACTGCCGGACCTCCTGCACCGAGTTCCGCCCGACCCCGCGCGCCGGCCGGATGATTGTCGGCGAATACGTTCTGACCGGTGACGACGTCCTCAGTTTCCGCAAGTTCCCTGACGCCGTAGCGCGCTGCGCCTGGCCCGTTGAGCAATGGAACACCGCTGGCATCACTCGCGTCCGCTACCTGCCGCCCGGTGAACACTACGAGATCCCAGCCCGTTGTCTCCGCGCTGCTGGAATCAGCAACCTCTTCATGGCTGGCAAAACGATCAGCGCCGACGTGGACGCCATCGCCAGTGCGCGCGTGATGGGCTGCTGCCTCGCGACGGGCAGCGCCGCTGGCAATCTCGCCTCCGCCTTCGTAACTTCCGTGCAACAACAGCAGCAATGATTCGTTCCGTCGAAAAACTCTGGGCCGAGACCTTCCGCTACACAGCGGAGCACTCGCCCTTCTATCGAGAGCTGTTCCGAGACACGAAGGATGTTCCTGTGCTCGAAAGCGTCCCGACGGTGGACAAGTGCATCGTGTCCGAACGCAACCTCGACTTCCTCTGCGTCCCGCGTGAACGCGTCGTAGAAATCGTCACCACCAGCGGCACGACCGGTCAGCCGCTGCTCTGGATGCTCACCGACGCGGACCTGCATCGCCTCGGCGCTAACGAGAAACTGTCCTTCGAATGCGCCGGCCTTACCGCGAGCGACACCGTGCTCGTCGCCACTGCGATGGATCGCTGCTTCATCGCTGGCGCGGCTTACTGGCTCGGCTTGCGCGAACTCGGCTGCGCCGTGGCGCGTGTGGGCCCGTCGTCTCCGGCGTATGCGCTCGAAGTCATGCAGCGCTTGCAGCCGACTGCCGTCGTTGCCGTGCCGTCGTTCCTCCGCCTCATCGCCGCCAAGGCGCAGGAGAGTGGGATCGATCTGCACCAAGCATGGGTGACGAAACTCGTCTGCATCGGCGAGCCGATCCGCGACCGCGCGTTCGCGTTGAATGCCGCCGGCCGTGCGCTCGAATCCGCGTGGGGCGCGAAGCTCTTCTCGACTTACGGCGTTACTGAACTGGCGAATTCGCTCTGCGAATGTGGTGCAGGGCAGGGTGGGCACCTCCACGATCAACAGCTCTTCGTCGAAGTGCTCGATGACGACGGTCGTGCGCTTCTGGATGGTGAGGTCGGCGAAGTCGTTGCCACCACGTTCGGTGTCGAAGCCATGCCGGTCATCCGCTACCGCACGGGCGACTGTGCGGCGCTCTTCCGCGAGCCCTGCGTCTGCGGCCGGACAACGCCACGACTCGGCCCAATTGTCGGGCGCAAGAACCAGCGGTTGAAGTTCAAGGGTGTGTCGCTTTTCCCGTCCGCGCTGCAAGCTGTCCTGGACGAAACCGATGGAGTAGACGCGTTCGTCATCGTCGCCACAGCGGGCGAAGCGTCGTCGGACGAGATTGAAGTGCTCGTTCACGGTGGCGCGACGGACGCCGTCTTGCGCGAACAACTCCAGGCGCGCACGAAGATCACGCCCCGTCTCCGCCGTGCCTCACGCGATGAAATCGAATCGCTCCAGCTACCACCCAACGCGCGCAAGCGCCGCACTTTCGTCGATCTCCGGTGAAACTCTGCGTCATCATCCCGTGCTACAATCACGTTGCCACCGTGGCGGAAGTCGCGCGCGGTGCGCAGGCGCATTGTCCGGTGATCGTGATCGATGACGGCTCGACGGTGCCGCTTCCGGAGCTTCCCGGTTGTACGTTGCATCGACTCGCCCGCAACAGCGGCAAGGGCGCTGCGCTGCGCGCCGGGTTTCAACTCGCATCGGATCTCGGCTACACGCACGCCATCACGATGGACTCCGATGGCCAGCATTTCCCTCAAGACCTGCCGAAGTTTCTCCAAGCCGCACGCGCACATCCGGAAGCGATGCTGATCGGGGTCCGCGATTTCATCGCCGCCGGTTGCCCGACCCATCGCCGTCGCTCGAATGCCGTTTCCACGTTCTGGTTCTGGACGGAGACGGGCGTGCGTCTCGGCGATACGCAGTGCGGTTTCCGCTGTTACCCGCTCGCGCTGACCCGTCAGCTCAGGGCGCGCTCGGGCCGTTATGCGTTCGAGCTGGAGTTCATGGTGCGCGCGTCGTGGATGGGCACGCCACTCATCCCGGTTTCGGTGAAATGCACCTACGCGCCGGATCAGATTCGCCAGTCGCACTTCCGCCCTGTCCGCGATCTCGCGCACATCACGTTCATGAACATCGGACTCGTCGCGCAGTCGTGGACGGTGCCGAAGTCCTTGCGCGCGGCTTGGTCGCGCGGCGAGAAGACTTCGTTCCGCCGCGCGATGTCGGAGTTCTTCAGCGAACACGCGCACGAACCGTGGAGGATGTCACTCGCCGTCGGCTTGGGATTATTTCTCGGCATCGCGCCGATGTGGGGCGTCCAGACCATCGCCACTGCCGTCGCCGCGCACTGGCTGCGCCTGAACAAAGCCATCGCCGTGCTCGCCAGCAACATTTCGATTCCGCCCGTCCTGCCGTTCATTCTCTACGCAGCACTGGCGCTCGGGCACTGGCTCTTCACGGGTCAAATGATTGACTTCAAGGCGCGCGAGATGACGAAGGCTGTGGTGCTCGACTACCTCTCGTACTGGTTTGTGGGAAGTCTCTTGCTGGCGACGATCGTCGGCGCGCTGGGCGTCGCCGCCACATACACACTGGCGCGAATGACGCGGAAGAAGTCGGAGGCCTCTTGAATCGCAATCAAACCGCCATCTACCCGGTTGTGCTCAGGAATAGGGAGGCAGGGCGCGTCGCTCTACGCGCGCCGCTTCGTCACGGGCGACGTCCAGCAGGCGAGCGCGGAGCGACGTGCCCTTCCCGTCGTCCTGGCAAAGGGCCCTGCATCCTCCTCCAAACCCCGTGACCCCCGATCTCTACACTCGCTTTTACCTCTGGCTGGTCTCACACCGGAGGTTGGTGCTCATCGTCACGTTCTTTGTGACCGTCGCGGGCGTCGGCATCTCGTCGCGCATCGATCTGGAGGAGGACATCCTCGACATTCTCCCGCACAACGACCAGCGCGTGGACGATTATCGCTACGCGCTCCGCAAGTTCCGACAGATCGACCGGCTCTACATTGATGTCGGCATCAATCGGGCAGACGCCGACACGCTCGCGCTGGCTGCGGATGAATTCCACAGCGCGCTCGCCACGAACAAGTCGTTCGACCGCGTGATGTATCGCGTCGAGATGGGCGGGCAGCAGAAGGTCGTCAACTACCTCACCGGCGCGCTGCCGAATCTCTTCACCGAAGCCGACGCGCGCGCCCTTGAACCCAAGCTCGAACCCGCCGCCATCCGCGAATACCTCACCGTGATGCGGCGCAAGCTCGCTGGGCCCGAAGGCATGGTTCTGAAGGACGTCGTCGCCGCCGACCCGGTCGGAATGAGCGCGCTTGTCGTGAACAAGGTGCTCCCGCTCCAGACTGGTTTCGGGGAGGGGCAGATCGTCGATGGCCGTATCACGAGCGCGGATGGCCGGCATGTTCTGATGATGGCCGAGCCGGGATTCCCGTCGTCCGACTCCAAGCGTAGCGAGTCTCTGGTGCGGGAACTGGAGGCGCTGGCGGGCGCGGTGGAGAAGCAGTTCCCCGGCGTGCATGTCGCGATCACCGGCGGCCACCGCATGTCCGTGGACAACGCCACGTTGATCAAGACCGACGCTACGCGGTGCATCTTCCTCGGCATGGGTGCGATGCTGCTCTTGTGTCTCACGGCGTTCCGGCGGCGCTGGTTGGCGCTCGTGGCGTTCCTGCCGTCATTCTTTGGCGCGACCATGGCCGGTATTGTCCTTGCCATCGTCCAGCCGGAGATTTCCGCCATCGCGACCGGCTTCGCAGTCATCGCCGTCGGCATCACGGTGGATTATGCGATTCATGTCATCTACCACCTCGATAATGCAGCGGGTCTGAACAAAGTCTCACTCGGTCGTCACGTCGGCCGCCTCGTGCTTCCGGTGGGCGTGGGCGCGCTGACCACGATTGCGGCGTTTGTGGTGATGATGTTCTCGCCCATGCACGGCTACCAGCAACTCGGGCTGTTCGGGACTTTTGGCGTGCTCTTCTCCGCCGCGTTCGCGCTCATCATCCTGCCGTTGCTGATTCCCGTCTCCGAAGAACGCAGCCAACCGCCCCTGTGGCTCACACGGCTGATGGATCGTTTTCACATCGCGCAGACGAAAGGCCGGATATGGATGCTGCTCGGGCTCGTCGTGCTGACGGTTGTGACTGCGTTCGGCGTGAAGCGCCTTCGCTTCGACGGCGATCTCGCCCGCCTCAATGGCATCACCGCCGAGACAAAGAGCGATGATGAACTGATTCGCAACACCTGGGGCGATGCGATGGGAATGACGCTCGTCGTGGCTCGTGGCGCCACTGCAGACGAAGCGCTGGCCAAGGCCGACCGCGCAGCGCAAACACTCGCGCAACAGCCGGGCGTCTCCGGCGTGTACTCGCTCGCGAACGTCTGTCCGTCGCGCGCGACGCAAGAGGCGAACATCCAGCGCTGGCAGGCGTTCTGGTCTGCGGAACGTCAGGCCACGTTCCGCACCGCTCTCACGAACGTCAGTCGTGAACTCGGTTTTCGTGAGGACGCGTTTGACGTTTTCTGGCGTCGCGTTCAACAGCCGCCCGCGCTGCTGGCGCTCGAAGATTTCCGGGGGACGCCGCTGGAGCAGGTGCTGGCTGAACGCGTCGCGGTCGGTACGAACGACAGCGCCATCAGCACGCTGGTGAAGCTCGATGATCGGGCCGATGTCTCGAAGCTGCGCGCCGCGTTGCCGGACGTGATGGTGCTCGATCACAAGGATTTCGTGACACACATCGCCGGGCTCGCCAAGGGCGGCCTCGGACAGTTCGCCTGGTGGACTGGCCTCGTCGTGACGGTGCTGATCTACCTTTCGCTCGCGTCTGTGGAACTCGTCTTCGCCACGATGCTGCCGATCGCGTTCGGGCTGTTATGGACGTTCGGCACGATGGGCTGGCTCGGGCTTCCGGTGGACATGATGAACAGCATCTTCGTGATCTTCATTATCGGCATCGGCGAGGACTACAGCTTGTTCCTCGTCACCAGCAAGCTCGACGAATGGCGCGGCCAGCCGGATCGGCTCGGTGCCACCAGCGCGTCCGTGCTCATCTCCGCGCTCACGACGTTGTTTGGTTTCGCCGTGCTCGTGTTCGCGAAACATCCCGTGCTGTTCTCGATGGGAACGACGGTGTTGATCGGGATGGGCTTCGCCTTTCTCGCCACGATTGCACTGACGCCGCTGTGCATGGACCTGCTGCTCTTCAACGCGCCACCGCGCTGCGGTCCCCGCTGGTGGCATTTGTTCGCCACGGTCTGGGCTGCGGTCCACGTCGGCGTGAGTGAAGTGTTCCTCTACTACGTGCTGCGGCCGATATTGAAGGTTACTTCGCGGCGGACTGCGGATGATCTGTTGCGGCGCGCGACGCGAACCGCCGGGCGCAGGGTGGTCAACTGGCTTCCCTTTGGCCGGCTGGAGATGCAGAACATTTCTGCCGCGACCTTCTCGCCGCCCTGCATCGTCATCAGCAATCATCAGTCCGCCGTGGACGTGGTGCTGATGGTCGCGATGCCCGGCGATGTCCGGCAAACGCCGAAGAAGCGCGTGTTCGATTCGCCGCTGCTCGGCATTGGTTGCAAGCTGGCCGGCCATGTAATGGTGGAGCCGAACGATCCGGAGACGACGTTGCGTCGTTGTCGCGAGAAACTGGCCGAGGGCGCGTCCGTTCACTTCTATCCAGAAGGCACGCGTTCCGTGGATGGCTGGGTGCAGCGCTTCCATCGCGGCGCGTTCGAGCTGGCTGTGCAGCTCAAGCAGGACATCCTGCCCATCGTGCTGTGCGACACGAACACCGCGATGCCGCGCGATGCCTACTGGTTCGAGCCGTATCATGTCACGGTGCGCGCGATGCCGCGCGTCACGCCGCAGAACTTCGATTACTCGCTCGGTGTGCAGGCGTTGATGCGCCATTGCGAGGGCATCGTCCGCGAAGGATTGCAGCGGCAGCTCGACGAGGTGAACACACCGCGCGTGGTCCGGCGCAAGGTGGAGCGGCTCTACCGTTACCAGAGCAAGTTCGTGGAGCAGTTCGTTCACTGGAAGATGAAGATGGATCCGATGTTCCCGGTGCTTGATGCGATGGTGCCGCGCCGGGGATTCATCCTGGATCTCGGCTGCGGCTACGGCGTCGTCACGCACTGGCTCGCGGCTTACACGGACACGCGCACCTTTCTCGGCATTGATTACGACGAGGACAAGATTCGCGTCGCGCAACGTTCTGCTCCAGAGCACCGGCGCATTCGCTTCGAAGCGGGCGATATTCAACACCGGGAGCTGCCGGCGTGCGACGCGGTGCTGCTGCTCGACGTGCTGCACTACTGGCAGCCGGAGAAGCAGCAGCAGATCTTGAATCGCGTCCGGCAGGCGTTGCGGCCGGGCGGGCGGTTGATCCTGCGCGACGCCGCGCGGGCGGAGAGTGACGGCCACCGGCAGATTGATTTCTGGGAGCACATCGCGACGCGCGTCGGCCACAACAAGACCGTGGAGGGACTGCACTTCCTCACGCTGGAGCAACTGGAAGGACTGCTGAAAGTGGCGGGCTTCGCGCGCTGGGAAATCAAGCGCGAGGCAGGACGGGGCTCAAACCTACTGCTGCTGGCGTCGGTGTCTGAGCGCCCGCAATGCTCAGGCGAACGAATTCGCTGAACTCGTCGCGCGACAGCGAAAGATACTTCTCCGGCGCGATCGGTTCGCCGACATACACCTCCACCTTGCGCAGTCCGCGGAATGGATGAAAGCGTCCGTGCTTCGTGGAGACGAGCTGCATGTTCTCGATGAAGAGCGGAACGATCGGCATCTGTGCCGCCTGCGCGATGTAGTGCAGGCCCGGCTGGCAGGGGCCGACGTTGACGCCGTCGCCGCGCGTGCCTTCCGGAAACACCACGAGGGCAAACTCATCGCCAGCGCGGCCGAACGCTTCGAGTTCGTTGATGCGATTCGGGTTCAACTTGCCGCGTTCGAGCAGGAACCCGATGCGCGCGCTCAACATCTTCTTGAGCCAGGAGGCGTGCCACACCTTGCGATCGCCGAGCACGAGAATCGGGTAACAGCCCGCGCGCCAGCAGATCGCGCCGAGCAGGACGGTGTCGATGAGGCTGACGTGATTGCAGGCGATCAACCAGCGGCGGCCGGGCTGAAGCCGCTCCAGATTGTGAACGCGGCGGAGGTAAGGCAGGACGATGAAGAGATGCGCGCCAAGCCCCATCAGCCACTGGATGAACACCAGTGAGCGCGTGACGCGGGGTTGGTGGGAGTCGGCCATGTTGGTTCAACCACGAATGGACACAAATAAACACGAATGCAGGATGCTTCGCGGGAACGCGAAGCTCTCACATGAATGTGAGGTTTCTCCGGCGCGAGCTTTGCGCATCATTGATTCGTGTGCATTGGTGTTCATTCGTGGTTCTCTGAATTACTGGAGCCGCCGCAATTCTTCCTCCAGTTCGCGTCGCTCCGCAAGGAATGCCGGTTGCGCGGCGAGGGCCGCAGCGAACGCGGCCTTCGCCTCGGTTGCACGTCCCAGCGCAAGCAAAGCTCGTCCGCGCAGGGCGGCGTTCTGGTAGAAGCCGCGGTTCAACGCCTCCGCTTCGTCCGCCGCTTTCAGGGCGGCCTCGGCCTCACCTCGCTTCAGAGCGCGCTTGGCATCGCCGAGTTGCCGGCGCGCTTTGGCAACCTTGTCGTGATGACCAGTGCTCAACGCCGGGTCCGCCGGCAAGACGCGTTCCGGCAGCAGACGATCGAAGTCATTTACGTCGAACGCGACAAACTTCCCGAGCTGGTTCGGTGGCGTGGCGGCCCAGAAGATTCCCGAGGT
>SXGS01321072.1_pt1 | contig 31136 bp, 26 predicted proteins | sample 3174681 | NCBI WGS metagenome assembly SXGS01 (sample SAMN11356861, study PRJNA531348) | freshwater metagenome | isolation source: freshwater sample F1-80 | place: China: Fuxian Lake, Yuxi | collected 2017-12-25 | reverse complement strand
GCCTTCTCCAGCTCCCAGGAATCGTGCGGGCAACTGGCCCCGATCAAATTGAGGTTCTGCTCCAACGACCAGACTCCCCCAAGGTGGCCGCAGCACTCGCCAGTTTGCTCGCCGATCTCAATCACGAAAGACCTCGCATGCGGGCCGGCGGTCCCATCCTCGCCTTCCGCTTGCTCGACGTTAACCAAACCACTCCATCTACTGACCCTCTACTATAGGAGTTCTGAGGCTAATCGGTGAAGCGGGGAATTCACAGGCGCCGGGTATTCGCCCGGAAGCAGCACGCAACTGACTGAGCTGGAGGTCAGTCGGGAAATGACTGTTCCGAATCCGCTCACGGAATTGTGGTGGCGGTGGGCAGGCCATCGCTGTTTGCGACCTGTCATTTCCACGGAAGACGGCAGGACCGAAAACGATCACCTGCGCGACAGGTTGCCCGAACGCGTCATCACGCGCACATCGGCCCCGCGCTTGAACAACTCGTGGACGGTCTGACTGCCGACTGTACCTGTTGCTGCCATTCACTCCCGGTGGACTGAGCTTATGGTGATGAACTGGCGGCTGCCGGCGCTCCCGGCGTCGGGCTTCGTCCAGGATGAGGCCGCATCCCGATCGTCGGGCGGGACAGGGAGAGGGATGGACTGTTTCAGCGCTGGCGTTGGCGTGGCGAGGATCGCAGGCAATGATCGGCGGGAGCCGGGAATTGGTAAAACGCACGTGACGCGAGCAGTTTTGGGAGTTCTTCGAACATCAGTGAGGCCGCCGCTGACGCCAAGCCGGCACGGCCGCGCCTCCCTTCCGGAGGCGTTGCGAATGGCCGGCGAATTGGCGGAGGCCCGGTCCTTTGGACCTATCGGCTGGCATCAAGGTCGCCGCGTTTAATCCAATTGGCCAGCCAAAGTGAAGCAATGACCAAGGCCATCCCTTCTATCGGCAACATCTGAGAGATCTCAGTAGCCGGAGGCATTGGGCGCTGCCGGATCAGGATGAAGTGCAGTACTCCCGCAGCCGCGAAGAGCGCCGCACCGATCCATTCCCACCGCCAGGCGAGAAGCAAAACGACGCCCAGAACGAAGGAAGGAACCAGATGAATAGCGAGCGCGAGCAATGTCTTCAAGGGCCCATGGCCCGCGTCGAAAACATCGAGAGCAAGCAAACTCAGAACTGCGATGAAAGCGATGGAAAGCGCGCGCGGCGCCCAGAACAACGCCCGCCTGGACATGTGACTCAGGTGGCCTCCTGGTCCGAGATTATCACGACACCTGGGTAGAGACCCCTGGAAAGTCTCCGAAATGCCGGCGAGTCAGCACCGGTTGCGAGGATTTCCGGATACGGCTCGATTCGCAACCTATTGCCCGTGTCCTCACTGTCCGGCTGTCACGCATCTTCATCTTCAGCGCCCAGGTGTACGAGTGAAAGGTCGCGCCGTCTGGCGGATGAGGCGATCCGGGTCTATCGATCGCAGACGAAAAGGGCCGCCGCTCGGTGCGCCCATCCCGTTATGCTCCAGAGGACATTGATTCCCTGGCTCTTGTTTCACCGCGCCGGGCGGGAGCGTCCTTCCAGTCTGAGCGCGCAGCCCATCAACAGCATCAGCGGCGGCATGAATTCGAGGGTCGAGATCAAGGCGCCGCCGTCCCACGAAACGCGCCCCGCGAGACGCAAACCGGACGGTTGCGATGGACAGCACGGAGACGGGCGGCCCGGTCGAAGTACAGCAAGGCGATCGAGCCGCGGGCACACCTGGGGAGGCGGCTCAACCTCGTGTGTCACCTTGATGCGGGGGATCCGGCGGCTGTATACTGCCAGAGGTGAAAACACTCAAGCCCGTCGACGTCGTGATCGCCGGCGGCGGATGGACCGGGCTCCTCATGGCCAAAGAGATCGCCACGCGTACCACCCTTACGGTGGCGGTGCTTGAGCGCGGTCCCGCCCGGAAGATGGCCGATTACGCCGCCGGGATGGACGAGCTCGATTACAACGTCCGCCTGCGTCTGATGCAGAACATCGCCGAAGAGACGGTCACTCACCGGCATTCGGTTCGCGACGCCGCGGTGCCAGTGCGCCAATACGGGTCTTTCCAGCCGGGCACCGGCGTCGGCGGCGCGGGTGAACATTGGGGCGGAGTCTCCTACCGCTACGAGCCGGACCATTTCACACTGGCCACGCATCTCCGCGGGAAGCACGGCGCGGCGCGATTGCCTGAGAACCTTGCGGTTCAAGACTGGGGCGTTACCTATGGCGAGCTTGAACCCGATTACTGGCGCGCCGAGCAACTGATTGGCGTCGGCGGGAAAGCCGGCAACCTGCGCGGCAAGATCGTCGAGGGCGGAAATATTTTCGAAGCGCCGCGTTCGCACGAGTATCCAAATCCGCCGCACAAATCCAACTATCTGATGAACACGTTTCACAAGGGCGCGATCGATCTGGGATACCACCCGTATCCCGTTCCGGCCGCGACGCTGACGCGAACCTACCGCAACCCCGATGGCGTGACGCGCGCGGGTTGCGTCTACTGCGGCTTCTGCAATCGCTATGGCTGTATGATCGGCGCAAAGGCGCAGCCATCGAATACGCTGCTGCCGGTGCTCGCTTCGCGCAGGAACTTCGAGCTTCGGCCGGGGTGCTGGGTGCGGCGCGTGATTCACCGGGGCGGCAAGGCTGAGGGCGTCAGCTACACCGATGCCGCAGGTGAGGAATTCCTGCAGCCTGCGGGTATTGTGGTGCTATCCTCGTGGACTCTGAATAACGCGCGGTTGCTGCTGCTCTCAGGAGCCGGCGAACCCTACGATCCCGCTACCGGAAAGGGAACACTCGGCAGGAACCTCACGCATCAGGTCTGCGCCGGCCTCCAGATGTTCTTTGACAAACCTCTCAACAGTTTCATGGGCGCGGGCGGCATGGGCGAGGCAATAGGCGACTTCGAAGGCGAAGGGAAGGTTGACGCGGGTATGCTGCGCGGCGGGGGATTCCGAACCCAAAGCTCGGGCGATGGGCCCATCGCCTCATTCGGCAGAATTCCTCCCGGCGAAGCGAAAGCGAACTGGGGCGCGGAATGGAAGCAGTCCTCGCTGCGCTGGTACGACCGGATGGGGAGCGTCATGTTCGAAGGCGACCACCTTGCCTACCGCCACAACTACATGGATCTGGATCCTACTTACACGGACAAGTTCGGCGATCCGCTGTTGCGCATGACTCTCGATTGGACCGATCACGAACGGCTACAGGAACGGTTCGCCATGCGCATTCAGATGGGACTCGCGAAGGCCATGGGCGCGCGTCCAGGCGGCATGCTGCGCGGCGTGGGCAAGCGCTATTCCGTTACGTATTATCAGAGCAGCCACGTGCAGGGTGGAGTCATCATGGGCGCGTCGCCGGAGATAAGCGTGGTGAATCCATGGCTCCAACACTGGCGCGTTCCGAATCTATGGGTGCTGGGAGGGTCCACGTTCCCGCAAAGCGGATGGGGCAATCCGACGCTGAGCGCGCTGGCGCTCACCTACCGGGCTGCGGACGCGCTTGTCAACCGGTATCTCAAGCGTCCGGGAGGCTTGGCTTGAAGCGCCGGGAATTTATCACGATACCGGCGGCGAGCCTGGGCGGCTTGTTGCTGTTCACGCTCGACAGAAGACCCTTGCGCTCGCAGACGCGGGATGGCAGCGTGCGAGTGCCGTTGAAGTTTTTCACCGAGGCCGAAGCGCGCATCGTGACGGCGGCGGCCGAGCGTATCCTGCCGGGCGATGAGAGCGGTCCGGGCGCAACCGAGGCCGGTGTCGTCATCTACATCGACCGCCAGCTCGCCGGGCCGTACGGCCGCGACAAGAACCGTTACACCAAGGGGCCCTTCGTCGAATCGGTTCCAGAGCATGGCTACCAGGGCAAGGCGACACCGCGGGAGATCTATCGCGAAGGGCTGCGCGGCTTGGGCGATTTACCGGCGCTCGCGCCCACACTTCAGAACGAGAAGCTTCGCGCAATCGAGAAGACGCCGTTTTTCGCGCTGTTGCGCGCACACACGATTGAAGGCTTTCTTTGCGATCCGATGCACGGCGGCAATGCGGGGCTGATTGGCTGGCAACTGGTAGGCTATCCGGGACCACTGATGAGCTATCGCGACGAGATCGATAAGAATCCAGGACTGCCTTGGCGCCGCAAGCCAGTAAGCCTGTCGCAGGTGCTGGGCCGTCCGGTGAAAGGGTGGGAAGAGGAGTAAGCCGGCGACAGTACCCATAGTACCATTGCATGAGGAATCTTCTTGTAAAACAATTGGCCCGGAAGTATACTCGGTGCGGAGGGAAATCTATGAGTTTGCGATCCGTCTCGATTACGCCGCGCACCTTACCGCGCACGTTGGCTCTCACCGGAATCATGCTTTGCCTGGTGGGCTTGTTCCCGGTTCGATCCGGGGCTGCCAGTTGGACAGGCAACGGCTTCGGCTTCGGTACCGTGAGCGCCAGTATATGGTGCCCGCCGGCGGCCCCGCCGGGCGCACCCACGGCTACTGCTACGGCGACGGGTTTTGGTGTGGCGGTGGGGGTCGGGCCGGGCGTGTGTGCTCCGCCTGCGGCGGGGACCAGCGCCTCGGCGTCAAACGGCGCATTCTGGCAGGGAGCGGCGGCAGCCACGGCAGTCGGTGGCGGCTCGGCAGGCGGACCGGAAGAATTAGTCCCATTGGTAACGCCCACTTCGCCAAGCGCTTCCGCGTCGCTTTCGCTTTTCGGTACGGACATCGGGACCGGGGTCGCCTTCACTTTGTTCTGGTCGCTCAGCGATGCCGGCACAGCAGCCAGGGTACGCTTCTTTAGCGGACTCACGCTGGTCGATGAAATTACGCACGTCGGGGCCTTCTCTCTCGGCGAAGGCTTGACTATTCTAGGGGATCCCGCCTCCATCTCCGTCGAGGGTCTAGTGCTCGCGACTTCCATACCCGGCCATCAACCGGTGCCTGAGCCCGCTAGCGTTAGTCTGGCCGTGATCGGACTCGGGATGGGATTGTTTCTAACACGCCGGCGGCGAGCACGGTAGTTAACGGACTCGCAGGCGATTTGGCGGCAACGGAGATGGGCGTCAAATAATTGGTACTTGAGACGCGGCGGTCCGGGGCAGGAAGCCAGCCACGCGCGGATCGTCGAGGATTTCCACTGCGCGCCTGTATGGTGTAAACCCCGCTTTCCGGTAGAACCCTATCGCTTTCGGATGGTCCAGCGTACAGGTGTGGAGCCAGAATCGCGCGGGTTTCCAGGACCGCGCGATCTCGATGGCCCGCCTCATCATGAACTTTCCCGCGCCGCGTCCGATGAGTTCCGGGGCGACGCCGAAAAAAGCAAGCTCGATCTCCGGGAATTGACGGCGGTCGAGTTCGAGAATGCCCATGTCGCGCCCTTCATGGGACAAGGCATGCACATCCACGGCGGGATGCTGGATGATCGCCAGCAGCGCCTCGTCGTCCTTCCTGAGCCGGCTCGACCACAGCCAATTCTCGCCAACGGTTCGAAAGAGCGACCGGTACCATTCGAGTTCCGGATTTTCCACGCGGCGCAAGCTGAACTCGCTTGGTCTTGCCTCTGGCAGTGAAAGGCCGGGAAGCATGTCCCACTCGCGCATTTCAAGATAGGTGACAACGGCGGCAAGTCTGCCCGGGGGCAGGTCCGTGTATCCGTTTTGAAGAGCGTTCATAAGAGGTTTGGCCGGTTTATCGCGCCGGCTTCAGGATCTTTATCTTCGTATCGATGGTGAACATGTTGTCGCGCAGATCCTGGTTGATGGTGACCGAATCGGAGAAGATCTCGAAAATCTTCTCGCCGTTGCGCTTTCGAAGGATTGTATACGGCCACTTCACCCCGCCGCCGACGTCACGGTACTTGGTGAAAACGCTCAGTTCTTCGATCTGCTCCCTGGTTACGGGGTCGCGGCGGACATATATCTGCTGGCTTGGCAAGTGGGTCGACGCATGGAAGTTCACCGTTACAAGACGATTCTCGCCGTCCACAATGTCGACGATCTCGACGGGTTGATTGTCCACGACGTCCGACCCCTTCGATTCGAAGATCAGTCCAGGCTCCCCCAGGCGTTGACGCAGAATGTAAAAGATGTTCCGCAGAGTGCTTTCCTTGAACCGGTCGATCAGACTCTGATCGAGCGGGCGCGCTCCGCGAAACGTGATGTCGTACCCCTTGTCATCGGAGAACAAGACAGCCGTATCCTGCTTTTTCCCGAAGACCTGCCGCTCACGTACGCCGAGGTATCCCGGAACCGGCGGCTCCGGCCGCGTCAGATAGCGAGTATAAATCTTCGCCAGGGAAAGGCCGGAGAGTTGTTCGCGATAGAACGAGTATGCGCGGCCGGATTCGATGCGGTCCTCCATCGCGACAAAGCGAGACCCGCCGAGCGCTTTAAGGGATTCATCGACAACGCGCTTGCCACGTTCCAGATTGGTTTCCGCTGGAAGCCGGGACAAAGCGATGGTAAACGATGCGAATGCGATCAGGTATTTCATGGCCATTTGCTCAGATCCTGCGGGCTTAGGCCCGTGTTGATTCGATGTTCGGTAACGGTGACGTCCGCGAATTTCCGCCCATTCTGGCTGATCGTAATACGGGATGGGACCTTGATCCCGGAAACGGTCATCCATGCGCCGTACAGTTCCTCGACCGTCGATGAAGGGCCGGACGGCTGCAACTGCGTGTAGGTCTGCTTCAGAGGAAGGCCGCTCGCTTCGTCGATGGCGAGACGGGCCGAGTTCGATTGTCCGTCCGAAATCTCAATCAACCCCGGGGCGGCGGAGGTGACCTTGCGGCCGGGAATCCGGTCGCTTGAGAGAAACTGGAAAAATGAACGGAACAAGTCGCCCTGGATCTGCTTCAGTAGCGCCGGGGGCAGGCCGGTCTTGCCTTGGGGCGTTACGAGCCATCCCGTCGAGCCATCGGAATAGGCTGCGATTTTTCCAATGGGCATTTCGCTTTCCTGGCGGTAATAGGAGGGCCAGGCCCAGCGGTTCGTCTGCTTTGCCGTCATTCCTCCGGCGCCGGCGGACATTTTGAATTCGCAGGTTTGGAAGTAGTCCTTGACAGCGGCCAGCTTTTCGGCGCCACCGACGGCCTCTTGAACACGGTGCAGTAACTCCAAGGCCACAGCCTCGGGGGCTTTGTTGAGCGGTGCGGCGGGCGCGGTGGTGAGCCGCGTTGCGGGGGCAGTGCTGAGCGGGACGACAGGTGCGGTGCCGGGCGGCGCGCCAGGCGCAGCGGTGAGCGGTGCGGCAGAGGGTGTGGTGAGCGGCGCGGCGGAGGCGGTATTGAACGGGTTCGCGGCCGAGCCTGCCTCCGCATGCTCGAAGAAGCCCGCGGGACTCACCGGCAACCCCAATGCGGTAATCGGCTCGCCAAACGTCTCGGGAGATCCGGCAATCACGATCGTAAGTTCTTCCGGCTTCAGGAACTGCTTTGCGACGCGCGCGATGTCCGCCCGCGTTACCGCGGCAACTGCCTTCTGATACTGCGAAATGAAGTCCCTCGGATAGCCATAATACTCGTAGAACGCAACATGGCGAAGCTTATTTAACGGCGTGTCGAATTGAAAGACAAAGCTGTTCAGTGCACGCTGCCTGGCAGCTTCCAATTCGCCGGCCGTCACGGTGGGTGTCTGCAATTTCCGGAGCTCTTCCTGCGTGGACCGGAGTGCCTGCGTAGTGGAACCCGATGCCGTCGCTCCCGAAATTTCGAACAAGCCGGGATAAGCATGCCGCGGATTCCAGGCGGCGGAAACGGCGGAATCCGGCGAGTGAGTGCGCAACCGCCTGGAGAGGCGTGCGCCACCTGTTCCGCCGAGAATTCCCGCTGCCAGCTCGAGAGCCGCGCAGTCCCGGTCACTCCGCAAACCTCCGAGCCGCCCGATCGAGAAAGTCGTTCGCGAATGGCCCTTTGCCGCCGCGAGAAAAATACCGGGCTGTGGAACCTGGCGGACCGGCGGAAAGGCAGGCAACACCTGGTCTGCGTGGGACCAACCGGAAAAGAGGTTCGCAATTTCCGCCTTCAATTCCTCAGGCTGGAAATCGCCGGTGATCGCGAGAATCGCGTTCGCTGGAACATAGTAGCGCCGGTGGAATGCGAGCACGCGCGCGCGGGTGATGCGGGCGACGCTCCCGGCATCAACACGCTGACCGTGCGGCGACTGGCGTCCGTAAACCAATGCCGATAGTTCCCGCGAGGCAAGCTCCTGGAGATCGCCCTTACGCCGGGCGATCGCGTCGCGAAGCCCCGCTATGGCCAAGTCCATCCCCTCCTGTTGAAAATCGGGGGCAGCGATCACGTCGCGGAAGATTTCAAGAACCTTGGCGGCGCTGCCGGTTGGGCACGAAAACGTCACCTGCCCGTAGTCGTCCCCGGCGTGGCTCTCAACCGACGCGGCGAGATCCTCAAGCGCCTGGTCCAACTGTTCACCTGACCGGCCGCGAGCGCCCGCCGAGCGCATCGCCATTCCCGTCAGAGCGGCGAGCCCCGCTTCTCCGGGCGGATCGAACAAGCCTCCCGTGCGGATGAGCGCGACGCCATGTACGAGGGGCAGCTCCCGGTTTTCGATGAGAAGAAGCCGCATGCCGTTTGGCAAGACAAAGTCCGCCACGGCGGGCAATTGTACAGGGCGAGGCAGCCCGAATTTCAGGGCTTTCGGGTCGAACGCCCCAGGAAGCGTCGATATGTCCTGTCCCATGGCCGCGCACAGGCCGCAGAGCACGAGTCCCGCGAGGCGATTCACTGGCCTCCTCCGTCGCGCGGACCGATATTGACGGCAACCGTTCGCCCGCTCGGAACGAAATATTCGGCGGCTATGCGCTGCACATCGTCTTCCGTGACCTTGTCGATATTGTCAAGGACGGTCGAGAGCTTCCTCCAGTTGCCGTAGTTGGCGCGATAGAACGCCAGAGCCTGGGCGATTCCCGCGTTGCTTTCCAACTGTTGAATGACGGCGGCCCGGGTTCGGGTCCTGGCGCGGGCGAGGGTCGCCACTCCAATCTTTTCCTTCTTCAATCGGTCGAGCGTTACGTCGAGAGCGCGCTCTACGTCCTGGACGGAATGACCGTTCGCGGTGAGGACTGAAACGAGAAACAGGCTGGGGAACCTGCCTCCCGGAAAACTCGGAACGGCGTAGGCCACCGAAGCGACGTTTCCACCCGCTACAAGGTCCCGATAGAGCCATCCGCTCCGTCCGCTCGAAAGCACAACGGCGAGGATGTCAAAAACCAGGTCGTCCTTGTGATATTGGTCCGGGCGCTTGTACGCAGCGAAAACCCAGGGCTGACTCGAAGACGCGACTTCGACCCGCTTCGCGCCCTCCTGCGGGACCTCGAGCGCGTGGCGTGGAGGCGCTGCTGGACGCGGGGGCAACGTGCTGAAGTACTTCTCCGCGAGACGCTTCGCTTCGGCCTGACTGATATCGCCCGCAATCGCGGCCGTAATGTTACCGGACACGTAGTGCTTCTGGAAGAAACTTTCCACGTCCGCCGGCCTCAGGTTTTCGACACCGCCGCCCCACCCGCCCGCGGCATTCCGGTAAGGGTGCGCCGAAAACGCCGTAGCGAGCAGCATCGAAAGCAACTTGCCGCGCTCGCCCGATTCGGAACTCTGCGGGCGCTCCTCGAGTGCCCGGCTCCTCTCGATGTAGAACTCCCTGAAGACGGGCCGCAGCAGGCGCTGTGATTCCATCAGGAACCACAACTCGGCACGGTTCGAAGGAAGGCTCACGAAGTAATTCGTGGAGTCAGCGCTCGATACGGCGTTGAGACCGGCGCCCCCATTCTCCTCAAACACTGCCGGGAAGGCGTTGGCGTCGGCGTAAGCGCTCGCGCGAGCGGCCGTTTCCCGCATCGCCGCGTCCAGCGCTTCCAGGCGCCCGGCGGAGGCGCCTGCGCCCTTTCGCCGCTCAGCTTCGAGCCTGTCATGCGCTCTTTCCATCGCGTCGAGGGCCCTTTTTTCCTCCACCCAATTCCGGGTTCCAATCTGCTGCGTCCCCTTGTACGCCAGCCGCTCGAACATGCGCGCGATTCCCGGTTCGTCCGCGCGCTCGTCAACCGGCCCCGCGTTCACGAACGTATGGAAGCTGACAACGGGCGCGCCGCGCCGTTCCACGACGATAAAATGCATCCCATTCGAGAGGGTGAATTCGCTGACCTTTTTTTCAATTTCTTCGAGGTTCCGCGCCCAGGGAATCAGAGGCGCAAGAAGTCCGATCGCCATCAGGCGGCTGCCGGGTCTCATCCTTTTGAAGTTAGCATGGCGCCACGCGCCGCAAACCACCCGATCACGGCGTGATCAGCCCAGAACCGGGGCCCCCGTCTTGCGATGAAGCCCAAGTGTCCGCCATGCTCCGTTACAATCAACTCGAGATTTGGGTTTCGAGCAAGGTCCGGGTGACTGTACACGGAAAACGGGATGAAAGTGTCGTCCTTCGACTGAATCATGAGAGTGGGCACACGGATGCGGGAGAGAAACCCATTGGCGGATTGAGTTGAATAGTAGTGGCCGGCGGATCGGAATCCGAAGGACGGGGCAGTGAACTTGTCGTCGAACTCGTAGATAGAGCGGGCGCGCCGTAGCGCCTCACGGGAGAACCTGCCCGTCGACGCGATTCGACGGCGCATCTGGCGGACGAAATGCAAATCGTAGAGCTTATTCTCCGCCGTTCCCATGTGACGCGAGCACGCCGCGAGGTCGATGGGCGTGGACAACGCGCTGAAAGCATCAACAAGGCCGCGTGCGCCCTCTCCCAACTCGCCCGCAAGTTTCAGGACCAGATTGCCGCCGAGCGAGAAGCCGGCCACAAGGATGGGTGCGTCTTCGCGCTCCTTGGGCCTGGCATCCCTCAGATGACGCAGCCACGACAGCAGATCGCTTGTGAGCCCTCCGTGATATAGCGTTTCACAGAGGTGCGCCGTGCCGCCGCACGTCCTCATGTGGAAACGGTGCGCGGCGAATCCGGCGTCGAGTGCAGTCTGGGCCATGCTTCGCATATAGCCCGAGTCCCCCGAACCCTCAAGGCCGTGGACCATTACGACCTCGCCCCGCGCCGCACCGTGAGGTTGTTGCGATTGGACGAGCACTTTGACCCCTGGTTCCGGCTGAAAGAGCGTACGGGTAACGGGGAATCGGGCCGTGTCGAGCGACCTGATCCATATTGTGCCGGCGAGGGTGAGCAGGTGGTGATTAGTGAAAAGGGGTACGAAGGGCGCCAAATTCTAATTGTACGGCGGAATGGAGGTGGAGGCCGAAGGGCGGTTTGTTCGACGCGGTTTCAGCGGGCTGGTGATGGGGTGGATCGGGCCTTCGGCTTGTTGCCTTCAGCCGAACGGCAGGGAGAGGGTGATACGCAAGACGTAGAGGCTCCAACGGATGACCGCCCAGGGCGCAATGAGGCTCCCAGGACCGCTTGATCATGCGATCGGCTGGGTACCCCGCTGGTAAACCTGGTGGCCTGCCGAGATCACGCGTGCGAGCGACACGAATCGCAGCTTCTGAATGTTCTCGTAGTCCTGCCGGTTGTTACCTGGGAGCGGGGCATCAGGCGCCAGTGCTGTTGCCGCAATCCAGGCGTGCTGCGGACACTCGCGCAAAACCGCTTAAAGGTCGTTGTCGCCGTAACGAGTTCGGGACCTTGAATCGGGCGTTCGAGGAGAAGGCGTCGCCGGCTTCCCCGTTGCCGAGATCGCACCCTGGCGCAATTCCGCTATCGACATGAAGGATAGAATCAGTTCGGCCCCACGCAGCGCATCTGAGTAGCGCCGTGCCGGCGAGTGCCAATTGAAAATGTAGGAGGCGACAGCGGTATCGAAGGCAACCTAACTCATTCGGATTGAGATTCTTTTGCTGCCTGCCGGCGGTTCGCATAGAGGGCGCCTACATATGGGCTCGCTATCGACGTTTCCTGAGCTGAGGGATCGGCGAGACTCTTCCCGCAGGATCAGGGCGCGGCCGAACGGTGCGGTAAGTGAACGTCGAAATCGCCGGGATCGGAAGCCGATCCGCACGAAGACACTTGTTTCGCCGCGATGGCTCGTCAGTTCGCTCTTCCGTAGTAACGCGCCGAGGACATTGCCCGTTGGTTCCTGCGTTCGAGGGATCTCGCCGGTTAGCCCACGACGCAGTTCGCGAGATAAACGCCAGAGCATCTGGAGTTGCCCACGCTAATTACTTCTTTCTTCGAAACTTCACTTTTAGGAAGATAGGCGTGCCGTGAAAACCGAATCGTTTGCGGATCTGGTTCGTGAACTGTCGCTCGTGTGAGAAGTGCAGCGGCTCGGCTTTATTTGTGAAAAGAACAAACGTGGGCGGACGCACGCCGGCTTGGGTCATGTAGTAAATCTTGCGTTCTTCGAAGCGCAGCTTTTCGAGGAAGCGGTTGATCTCACCGGTGCCGATGCGCTGCGACGCCGAGTCGTACACCTGCCTGATGGTCTTAAACAGGGGCTTGACGCCGTCGCCATTGAGGGCCGAAAGAAACATGACCGGGGCGTAGTCGAGAAACTTTAGTTCGTCGCGCAAATCTCTTTCGAAGGCGCGCTTGCGGCCCTCGTCGATCAGGTCCCACTTGTTGACGCAGACGATGGTGGCGCGGCCGCCTTCGTGGGCGTAGCCGGCGATAGTGGCGTCAAGCCCCAGAACGCCTTCGGCGGCGTCGAGAACGAGCAGCACGACCTGTGAAAGACGAATGTGGCGGCGCGCCATTACGACGCTAAGCTTCTCCGCCATCTCGTGCGTCTTTCCCTTGCGGCGGATACCGGCGGTATCCACGAATTCGTACGCCTGTCCGTTCTGGATCACTGTCTCGTCAACGGCGTCGCGCGTGGTTCCGGCGATGGGAGAAACGATGGCCCGTTCGGATTCGGTGAGGGCGTTGAGTAGCGTCGATTTGCCGACATTGGGGCGTCCGATGATAGCCACGCGGATGGCGTCCGGCGCAGGCTCAACGGCGACGGGTACAGACTCCGGAAAATTCTTCGTAACATGCGCGACCAGCGCGTCGACACCGAGGCTGTGTTCCGCGGAGACAGGAAACACGTCGCGGATACCGAGCGAGTAGAATTCAGGAACAAGCTCCTCGCGAGCGGCAGTATCGATCTTGTTGACGGCGAGCGTGACGGGCTTGCCGAGGCGGAGCAGTAGCTGGGCTAGATCGCGGTCTGAACCGGTGATTTCGGAGCGTCCGTCGATCAGGAAGACGATGTGGGCGGCCTGTTCGATTGCGAGTCGTGCCTGTCTGAGGATCTGGCTGGGGATGAAGCTATCGTCCTGCACGACGATACCCCCGGTATCGATCAACTCGAATGGGCGGCCATCGTACTGGGCGGTTCCCTGGATGCGGTCGCGCGTAATTCCGGGCTCGTCTCCAACGATGGAGCGCCGCCTACCGGTAATGCGGTTGAAGAGAGTGGATTTCCCGACGTTCGGCCTGCCCACGATCACAACCGAGGGCACAGTCTCAGGCATGAATACTCAATTGTAGCACCCCATAGTGAGGCGTCTTGGCTACGGAATTGCCCGATTAGAGAGGGGCCTAAAAGCGAACGGGTTCCGATACCGAGGGATCACGGGGAAGTCGCGGAAAAAGCATAGCCTCGGTGTATCGTGGTGTGTCCCGCCTCCCGCTGTTTGGCGCCGGGAAAGTGATACGGTGGACCGTTTCCCCCGTTCCTTTCCTGCCATGACCCGTGCAACGGGTGCCCGTGCCAACTTGCGGCGCAAGCGCCGGTCACAGCAACGCCCGGCGCCGAATCATAAGCATGACGCCACATCCCGGCGTTCCGCCTACTAACGCTCGTACAAGTGAACGCACGTTTCGTGACGGCTCGCGCCTCCGTCGTTGACCGCGAACCGTTTCGGCTTCTGGCCCGACTTGGAACGAGGCGCGCTCCACAGCGTCGCCCCGGCGTAAGCTCCGTCCTTCCGTAGGGCATAGAAGTTGATGTCGAATTGCGCGAGCCGGGTCTTGTCGTCGCCGTAGTTCCGTGAAATGCGCTTCAGCGCGTCGAGACACGCTTCCTTCGGCGGCATTCCGTGCCGCATGTTCTCGACTATCGTATGCGCGCCCGCGACGCGGATATTCTCCTCGCCCCGGCCCGTCGAACCGGCGCCGCCGACGTCCGGATCTACAAAGACGCCGGCCCCAATGATTGGGGAGTCTCCCACTCGTCCCGCGATCTTCCACGCAAGACCGCTTGTCGTGGTTACGCCGGAGATCTCGCCTTTCGCGTTTAAGGCCAGACAGTTGATAGTGCCTGTCGTGGGGTGCACCGCCTGCTCCCAGGCCCACGCCAGTGTTTCGGCATCGGCGTTCGGGAACAGTTTCCGCAACCCGGCTTTCGCATTTGGCGGCGCGTCGAGTCCGTCCGACCAATTGCTGTGCCCCTTCGGGTCTCTCACCGCCCGTTTCCAGGTGAGCCATGCGAGGCGAGCTTTCTCAGTAAGAAGGTTCTCCTCCTGAAAGCCCATGGCTTTCGCGAAACGAAGCGCGCCCTCGCCAACGAGCATCACGTGGTCCGTCTCTTCCATCACCAGCTTCGCGACCTTCGCCGGCGTCTTGATTCCGCGAATCGACGCCACCGAGCCAGCGCGCCGGGTGGGACCGTGCATCACGCTTGCGTCCAGTTCCACTACTCCGTCTTCGTTCGGCAAGCCGCCGTAGCCGACCGAAGTATCGTTCGGATCGAGCTCGACGATCGTCACACCGGCGACTACGGCATCGAGCGTGTCTCCGCCCGCCCTGAGAATTTCCATGGCTTTCGCGCAAGCCTCAAGACCGTTATCGCTCGCGATCACGATGTTCTTTGGCTCCGCCGCGCTCTGCGCCACCGCCGGAAGCGCCGCCGAACCGAGAACCCAGACTCGTCTGCTGATCATGCGGCTCCGTTTATCTGCGGCTCACGCGAACAGGTTCCACAGCAAGCGTGAGCGCCATGGCCGCCCAACTTGTTCCCGCGGACGAAATCCATTGGTCGTGCCCGTACGGGAAGCCACTCTCGAAGTACGGTTGTAGGGGTAGCGAGCGCGTCTTCACGTGCCAAGATCCATCTTTTGCTTGCGTCTTAAGCAGGTATTCCACCCCTCGCAGGTAGGCCGCATGGTTCACCGCAACGCCTCCTCCCAGATGCAGTGCGTAGAGCGCCTCACCCGTCGCGTAAGCGTCGCTTGGCATCGAGGGGAGCTGCGCCCACCCGCCATCGGCCCGTTGTTTCGCAATCAGTGCGTTCGCGGATTTCTCGCGCGCCTCGCGCGGGGCCTTTCCCCAGCCCAGTCCGAGGAGGCGGAAGGCGCGTTCCTGGTTCGATCCCGGCTGCGCCTCGAGGAGCCAGCTTACAGCCCGTGCAATTCGTTTGTCAGACTCTGCGCGCTGGCTTGCAGGAGTGTAACGTTGCAATGCAAAGATCGTAAGCGCCGTAGTATTGAAATCGTCATACGTCATGGGCGGCCGGTTGTTGCTTGTCTGCCACCGTCCGTCGGGAGACTGACTGGCGAGAAGGTAGTGGACATGGGCAGTTCGGCGGTCATCCGAGGGCCGGTTGAGCATTGCATCGACGAACAGCCGGTAGCCGACTGAATTCACCCCACCCACCGTCACCAGCTCGTAGATGCGATCAGCCGGCGTCTCCTCAGCCTCTGGTGGAAGCTGGGCGTACTCTTTGCCAACCGGAATTCCCCGCTCGCGCGCCATGGCCTGCGCTGCCGCCGGCAGGAACTGGTTGTGGCAGGAATTGCATCCGCCGCGCTTTATGAATTGGGGGCTGGTCCTTTCGAGCAACCCGAGCCCTCGCACGACCGCGTCGCGCAAGACCTCCGCTTTCGGCGGTAGGGCGGCATTGGCCGCGAGCGCCAACCCCGCGGAAAGCAAAGTGGCAAACACCGTATATAATGCTCTTCCTTTCGTCATCGCATCGCTCCTCTCAATGTTCCGCCGCTCAACGAAGCAAGCGGGTAATCTCCGTGTCGCCCCGTTTCGCGGCCAGGCTCAGCGCGGTTTCTCCTTCACCCGTCGCCTTGGCGTCGGCGCCTTTTGCCAGCAACATCTTCACCACTTCGGTTGGCATTGATTCCGAATACGTCGCGTACATTAGCGGCGTGTACCCGCGATCGTCCTGCGTATCGACGCGGGCGCCGTTGTCGAGGAGCAGTTTCACGATGTCCGTCGATCCCCAACTCGCGGCAATATCGAGCGCCGAGGCGCCGCGCTTGGTTCGCGCGTTGACGTCCGCTCCCTTGTCAATGAGCAACTTAACGGTAGCGAAATTGCGGCTGCGTGCCGCGTCCAGCAGAGCGGTGGATCCGTTTTCCATCCGGACGTTGGGGTTCGCGCCCTTCGCGAGCAGGAGCCGCAAAGACTCCACCGAGCCTGCGGACGCCGCGTTCATCAACGTGGTGCGGCCCACCAGGTCCTTCGCGTTCGGGTCCGCGCCCTTGTCGAGAAGAAGTGCCATCAAATCCGCGCCCGAAGGCTGCACGGAGGCAATCATGAGAGGCGAGCGGCCTTCCACTGACCTGGCGTTCGGATCAGCCCCGCGATCGAGCAGCAACCGCACGGCTTCGATGTTCGAGCTTGCCCAAACCAGCGCCGTCGCGTTCCGGTGGTTCTTCGCGTTCGGATCGGCGCCGGCGTCGAGTAGTAGCCGCATTACCTCGAGGCCGCCAAGGACGGTCGAGTGCATGAGTACGGTCGCCTCTCCGGCGTCGCGGGCCTTCGCAAGGGACTTGTTGCCGCGTAGCATCTTACGAACCATGGCGGCGTCGCCGCGCCGAACCGCGTGGAGGAACGCCTGCACTTTCGGATCAAGCGGTTTCGCCGGCTTCTCGGTCGCGACATCCAGCGGCGCATCGGGGAATTCGGCTCCCTGATCAATCCACGCCCGCAGGATTCCGATCTCTTCAGGGGCAAGCGGACCAGTAGGCGGCATCTGAACACCGGCTTCAGGACCCGCCAGGCGGAGGATCAGCTTGCTCTCGGCGCTGCGGCCGGGCATGATGACCGCACCGTAGTCCCCTCCACGCAGCGCGTTCTGCCGCTTGTCTAAACGCAGACCGGACTGCTGCTGCGACTTTCCGTGACAGCCGAGGCACTTGGCCGCGAAGATCGGCTTAACCTGCTTGTCGAAATCGACCGTCCCCGCAGCGGGTGGCGGCAGTTTGGACGCGGCGGCAACGGCGACGCCGGAGAAAATAAAGGCGGCGCAGGCAGCCGCAACGGTCGTTAGGCTTCTCATACTGGATATCGACACTATCATAATTGGGAGGTTCGGAACAAGCTCCAGCCTTATCCAATACAGGATGGGCCTGAAGGGGGGGGACGGCATGCTGGGGTGTGATCGTCAAAGCGGGATGCCCGAAGTTGAGCTTGGGGCGAATCCAGGCGTTGATAGAAGCGGCCCAGGAAGTCCGCTTCGCAGGGGAAGGGCGGGCGGAGGTGTACGAGTGGAACTGCTGGGACGCTATTAGCAGCAGGACCGAGAGCAGGGCAAGCGGACGCGGGAGTTGCAATCCTGTGACTCATATACCGGCCCCAACGCTGGAGCCCCATCGGGAACAGGCCGGAGTGCAGTGACGACAAACGCCGCCATCTCACCGAACGCCACTCTCGGAAAACTGGTACGCGGTGAGTTTCGGCTGCGCCTGCGGCCGAAGGCAGTTCGGTACCTCGACTACATTGCCGATAGTCACGTTGAGCGGGCGGGTCTCGATAGGGCCTCCGCTCTACTCGCTTACGAAACCGTTCCCGGTAACCGCGCTCCGGGTTAGCCCTGCCGCCCCCGGCGGCACGATTTGAGTGCCGCTCGTGTTTTCCGAATCCGTGACCCGTATGAGAGCGCCTAGTTTTCTTGCCAGCCAAATGACGATCTGATCGAGATTCTGCCTGGCATCCAGGAAGATCCACGTCAAGTCACAAAGCTTCAAGCGTCCGGTCAATTTCGTCCGGACTGATATAGAAGTGCGGCGCGGCCCTCACCCAACCTTGCCGGGGAGCAGTGACGATTCCTTGCTCCTTTAGCCGGCGTACGATGTCCGTACTCTCCCTTCCCGGTTTTCGAAACGCCACGATGCCTGCGCCAGTCGCGGGCGTCCGGGTTCCCAGCACCTCATAACCGCGCGCGGCCACGCCATCCGCAAAGCGGTCACCGAGTGCCTGAACGGCATTTCCAATCGCTTCCGTGCCCACCTTCGTGACAAACTCGATCGCCGCCCGCAGGCCGTAACAACCGATCGTATTCAGAGTGCCGCATTCGTAGCGGCCGGCATCCGGACGCAACGCCAGATCCCGCGACGCGTAGTCGTTGTACTTCGCGACATTTGTCCAGCCGAACTCCACCGGCTCCACGGAATCCTGAAGGCTCTGGCGGATGTAAAGGATGCCGCAGCCTTCCGGCCCAAGCAGCCACTTGTGACCATCCGCGGCAAGCGCGTCGATCCGCGCCTTCTCCACGTCGAGCGGGAATGCACCGAGACCCTGAATCGCGTCCACATGGAACAGGCAGCCGCGGCGGCAGCAGATCTCTCCGATCCCGTTCAGGTCCGCTCTGTACCCCCCCAGGTACTGAACAAAGCTAATGGTCAGCAGGCGGGCACCCTTGCAGGCTTGATCGATTTCTTCGAGAGGCGCCGTGCATGACAGCCATTCGAGATGAACTCCCCGGGCTTCGATCTTCTTCCATGGCAGGTAGTTGGCGGGAAATTCCTCGCGAAATAGGACGATCTTGTCGCCAGGCTTCCAGCCGATTCCCAGGGCGATGGTCGCGATGCCTTCGGACGTGTTTTTCACAATGGCAATCTCGCGCGGCGAAGACCCGATCAGCCTGGCTGCTGACTTCCGTACGCCTTCATAGGCGTCGAGCCATTGGCCGTAGTGCAAGCTCCCGAAGTTCAGGGCGTCGTCCGCCAACTGCTTCATCGCGTCGGCCGCCGGACGGCACAGCGGAGCCACTCCGGCGTGGTTCAGATAGACCAGGCGCTCCGTCACGGGAAAGGCATGCCGCCACTGCTTCCAAAGATTCTCGTAACCCATGGCCTTGAATATACGTTATAGTAGGTGGGAAATGCCGAAAGGCCTTGACGAAGGGGTATATACTATGGACAGGAGTATCTTGATGACCAGGATCGCCCGCATTGCGCTCGCGCTGATCGTTGTCCTCGGCTCGCTCATGGCCAAGGATAAGAAGAAGGACCCCGAAGAGATCGGAAACCGGGACGTCGGCAAGGGTGTGAATTTCTACTCGCTGGAGAAAGAAATCGCGCTCGGGAAACAGTTGGCGCAGGAAGTGGAGCGTCAGGCAAAGATTGTGGACGACCCGATCATCGCGGAGTATGTGAATCGTGTTGGCCAAAACCTTGTTCGCAATTCCGATGCGAAGGTGCCTTTCACAATCAAGGTAGTGGACGCGGAGGAAGTCAACGCGTTCGCTCTGCCGGGTGGATTCTTCTTCGTCAATTCGGGTCTGATGCTGAAGGCGGATTCCGAGTCCGAACTTGCCGGCGTGATGGCGCATGAAATCGCCCATGTCGCGGCCCGGCACTCGACGCGGCAGGCCACGCGGGGTCAGATTATTAATTACGCGAGCATCCCATTGATCTTCATGGGCGGCTGGACCGGTTACGCCATCCGCCAGGGCGCGGGTCTCGCGATCCCGCTGGGCTTTCTGACGTTCTCGCGGGGTTTCGAGACGGAAGCCGATTTTCTGGGCTTGCAGTACTTGTATAAGGCCGGCTACGACCCCACGTCGTTCGTGGACTTTTTCGAGAAGCTCCAGTCGATGGAAAAACGAAAGCCTGGAACGATTTCGAAGGTCTTCGCGAGCCACCCAATGACGGACGACCGCATCAAGGCTTCGCAGAAGAGCATTCAGGAAATCCTCGAAGCAAAGCCCGAGTACGTGGTCAACACCTCGGAGTTCAACGACGTGAAAGCCCGCCTGTCGGCTCTGCATAACCGCCGTAAGCCCGAAGAGAAAGATCTCAACCGTCCCCGGCTGAGAAAGGCTCCGGGCGGAGGCACGGCGCCGATTGACGACGAGAACGGTGACGATAAGAAGGCGAAGCCGGACCAGGACGAACGCCCGACGCTGAAACGGCGCGAACAGTAAGAACCTCCTGTTTTCCGGTTTTTCCGAACTCCCTGGCGTTTCCGCGCCAGGGAGTTTCGCTTTTTGGGATGGAAACGGATATCGGCTTGTGTATCGTCCATCGGGAATCTCGCGTCAATTCCACTCCCAGTTCCGCGATCAACTTCTCAGTCTCCATGTACTTCGTTGGTGCCGCGGTTCGGTCGTTCCAGGCCGCGTCACGTGAGGTTTCCGTGTCGCAGTGGGCGGGCGGCGTTTTGGCGAAGGGAACAGATTTCAGGCCGATCCGAGGAAAGAGGGAGTGCTTACCACAGGGACATCGCACGCTTCGCGCCCTTCGCGACCAGGGGTGAGGCTTGGCGAGCCGTTGCGTGGTCTAGGCTGGTGCCTATCTCAAAAAGGCATTCGACAAAGCAGCCGAAACGCGCCCATTCCAGGAGGTCCTGCGGCGCGGCCGGCCTCGAGGACACGATGTTCTTCGCAGCTCCGCCCAGCCGGCATCCGCCAGGTTCTGCCAGGTGTACTAAGCTGGTACGAGATGCGGATCCTCGTAGTCGAAGACGAGAAGCGAATCGCCGATTTTCTGTGCCGTGGTCTCGAGGGCGCGGGTTACGCGGTGGATCCCGTAGCCGACGGACGCAGCGCAATCGAGTTCGCCGCTGCGGCCAACTACGATCTGATCATTCTTGACCTGATGCTGCCCGACATGGACGGCCTCTCCGTCCTCGAACACATACGGAACCGCAAAGGGGGTCCGCCCGTCCTGATTCTGAGCGCGCGCGGCGCGGTCGACGACCGGGTCCGCGGTCTCGAGCAAGGGGCCGACGATTACCTGGTGAAACCTTTCGCCTTCGTCGAATTGCTTGCGCGGGTGCGTGCGCTCTTCCGCAGGGGCCAGCCTTCTCCCGAACGGCTGCAAGTGGGCGACCTGGTGGTTGACTGCATGCGGCGTAAAGTCAACCGCGCCGGGGAGTCGATCGAACTTGCTCCCAAGGAATTCGGAATCCTCGAGTACATGATGCGCAACAAGGGCCGGCCGCTCAGCCGTACCATGATCGTCGAACACGTCTGGGATATGGACTACGACGGGTTGACGAATATCGTGGACGTCTATATCCGTCATCTTCGCGGAAAGATCGACGACCGCTTCCCGGCCAAGCTGATTCAGACCGTCCGGGGCATCGGTTACCTGATCGAAGCCCCAGCGGAGGAAGCTTCGGCGCAAAAGGCCTGAAATGCGCGTTCCGGTTCCATCGTGGCGTCTTTCCCGCGGACTGCGCTTTCGTCTCACTCTTAGCTACGCATTGTTCTTCACACTTCTGCTGGCCGGAGTCGGCGTGTTTTTTCGCCAGACGCTCGTCAGCATTCTCGATCGGCAAATCCGCGAAGTACTCGATCAGGAGTGGGGCGCCATGAAAGCTTACTTGCGGATCGAAGGGGGCCGACCCGTTTGGTTCTTCGACCGCGACGATCCCGACGAGGCTTACACCGTCGAGCGGCTGAGACGTATCTATCTTCTCGCCGACTCGGCCGGCAGCGTGATGGAAATCTCGGATCTTTACAAGACGCTGGACGCTCAGACGGCTGCGGAGATTCGCTCCGTTATGCGTTGGGGACAGCCGTCCTGGTCCGTCCGCAGAAACCGGCAAGGTATGCCGTATCTGGTGCGCGCCGGTGTGAACTTCGATGAGCGTCACCGCGAACCCTATTTCGTTGCCATTGGCCGGTCGCTCGCCGAGAACGAGACCGTCATTCAGCAGTTCACCCGCATCTATGTCCTGATTACGCCGATCCTGATCGTATTCGGCAGTTTCCTCGGATGGTTCCTCGCCGGCCGGGCACTGGCGCCGGTAACAGAAGTCGCAAGAACCGCGGCGAGGATTTCCGGGTCGAATCTGAGCCTTCGAATTCCCGGGCGGCAGGCCGGCGATGAACTGGATTACCTCATTGAAACGTTCAACCGGATGATTGAGCGGCTCGAGCTTTCGTTCCAGCAGATCCGGCAATTCTCAACCGACGTTTCTCACGAACTGCGCACACCGATCACAGCCATCCGCGGCCAGCTTGAGGTTGCTCTGTTCACAGCGACCAGCGCCGGACAATACCGCGACGCGATCGTGAACTCACTCGAAGACGTGGAGCGGCTGGGCCAGATTGTTCGCGCGCTCCTCCTGCTCTCCCAGGCCGAATCCGGACAATTGACTCTGCAAAAGACCCGCGAGGATCTTGCAAAGCTCGTGCAGGACGCCACCGACCAGTTTCAGATTCCTGCCGACGCGGCACAGGTCACGTTGCTGCGCCACCTGCCGAAGAGTTGTCCTGTTGAAGTGGACCGTATTCAGATCACGCGGCTCGTTTCAAATCTGCTGTCGAACGCCGTGAAGTTCACGCCGCCCGGAGGAGAGGTAAGCGTCTCGCTCGAACGGCGGGAGGACTCAGTGCAGCTCGAATTCCGCGATACCGGGTGCGGTATCGCGCCTGAACACCAGCCCTTCATCTTCGACCGGCTGTACCGCGTGGCGGGTCAGGATCCATCCCCCGAGAAGGGATTGGGCCTGGGATTGAGTTTTGTCGCGTGGATCGCGAAAGTTCATGGCGGTAACGTCCGGGTCGAAAGCGAGCCGGGCCGCGGCAGCCGGTTCGTGGTTACGCTTCCCGTTCAGCCAGCGCCCGCCGAAGAGCACGCCGTCTCCGCGCAAAGCGTGATAGCGGAATCTAGATCCGTTTGAACTATGCTAGGAGTGTGCTACGCGCCCTGATCGCAACTGCCACTATCGCGGCATTCTTGACATTTGCCAGCGGGGGTTTCGGCGGCGTCAGCCAGGAAACTCCTTCCCCGGCGGCATCGACTGATCAATTTTTCGCCGGGAACGTCACCGCGCTTTCCAAACACACGGTTACAGTGGGGCGGGTGGTTTTGGGAAAGATCTCTTCCATTCGCACATTCCAGATCACGCCGGAGACTCGCGTGGAGGGCAACCTTCGTGTGCGGTCGAAAGTGACTGTGCGATTCGTTTCGAAAGAGGATGGAGATCAGGCGCTGCACATCATCGTCCGGACAGGCCAGAAAAAATAACGCGCACCGCCGTATTTTGGGGCAATATCATGAGATATTCGCCCTTTCAACCGCACTGTTCTAGTACGATTCGATCAGTAGAGTCGCGCGCGCGCCGAATCCCCGATCCGGTCCGGCGCCTGAAGTACCTGCGGAGCGCCATGCGGCGTCCGGCGAAGAAACCGCCGCAATGGGGGAGGCGCATTACGATAGCCGGCTCGCTGCTCTTTGCGCTTTGGCCAGCCAGCCCGCTGGGACCGGCCACCGTCAAGCTGGATCCTCTTCCGGAGCGGGTCGCGCCCGCTGCGGCGCAGCAGGATATCGTGCCCGAGGCAGTCTGGCTGGTAAGCCGGGGCTCCGAGGCAGATCTCTACAGCAACGGGCTTCGTGTTGAGAACAGGTACCGCGTATCGAACGTTGGGCGACCGCTTGACGGACGCCCGGCGGGCATCGTATTTCACACAACGGAAAGTCATCAGGCGCCGTTCGCCGAGGAGCGAAGCCGCGAATTGACCAGAATCGGCGCGAACCTGATCGCCTACATACGCAGGCATAAGTCGTACCATTTCGTGATCGACAGATTCGGCCGGGTCAACCGCGTCGTGGAAGAGGCTGACGCCGCAAATCACGCAGGATGGTCCATCTGGGCCGACGCGCGTCGCGAGTATGTCGGCTTGAATCAGATTTTCCTGGGCGTGGCGCTTGAGGCGGAAACCGCGGCTCAAGGCATCACGCCCGCGCAGTTGCAGGCGGGAAAGACCTTGATCGCGATGTTGCGGTCGAAATACGAGATCGCCGCGGCGAATTGCGTGACTCACGGGCAGGTTTCCGTGAATCCGCACAATTTCCGCGTGGGACATCATACAGATTGGGGCGGTTCGTTTCCTTTCACTGACCTCGGTCTCCCCGACAACTACTCCCTGCCCCTTCCCGCGATCGCGCATTTCGGCTTCCGTTCTGACGGCGCCTTCGCCCAGGCTGCGGGTCCCAGGCTTTTGAAATCGGTCGAACTCGCCGAGCGGCAGCTAGCCGGAAACGCCGCAGCGCGTGGGGTGATGGTGGAAGCCTACCGGGCGGAACTTCGAAAACAATTCCAAGGATTCAAGGAGCAAATCCCATGACGGAAGCACTGACTGGATTTGATATCGGCACGAGCCGGGTCGTTGTCGCCCGGAACACCGCGCCTGACTATCAATATGAGACGCAGTTGAACGCGTTCGTAACGATACCATTTACGAAACTCGCGCAGAACATGCTGCAAAAAGAGAACGTTGCTCACGCCGTTCAGGGCAGTGAGTTGTTCGTGATTGGGGACGATTCGGAACGATTCGCCGAGCTCTTTCAGGTAGAGGCGCGGCGCCCGATGACGCGCGGCGTTCTGAATCCTGAAGAATCGCGTAACCTGCTTGTGATTCGGCAGTTTGTGGAGAGGATGCTCGGCCGCGCGAAGGTGGAGGGTCAGAAGCTGTACTTCAGTGTCCCCGCCCCCGCACTCGAAGGCGACGAATCTATTACCTATCACGAAGCCACCATACAGCAGATCCTCGGAGAATACGGCTACGACGCACACGGCATCCATGAAGGGTTGGCTGTGGTCTACGGTGAGCTCGAGAGCAGCAATTACACTGGCATCGGTATCAGTTGCGGAGGAGGGATGTGCAATGTCTGTCTCTCCTATCTCTCCGTACCGGTGGTGAGCTTCAGCACGCCGAAGGGTGGCGATTTCATAGACGCGAGCGCCGCGGCTGCGACGCGGGAACTGGCCAACCACATACGCATACAGAAGGAGAAACATTTCCGGTTGAACGGATTCTCGGAGAACGGAATTCACCAGGCGCTGAATGTGTACTACGACGAACTGATAAACAACCTTGTTCGCGCCCTGAAGCAGGCGTTCTCAGCGGCGCGATCGTTACCTAAGCTCGACCGTCCGATTCCTCTTGTGCTGGCGGGAGGCACCGCGATGCCGGGCGGCTTCCATCAGCGGTTCGAGAAGGCGCTCCGTACGGCGGATTTCCCCATCGCCCTGAGTGAAATCCGGATGGCGGCCAACCCGCTCCTGTCCACCGCGAAAGGAGCACTGGTGGCCGCGCTAAGTGAAATATAACCGCGGGATTCACGACGGTAGCCACGCCCGGACGCTGATTTCCTTCCTGGCTCAAGACGGAAGAAAAGGTCCAAGAGCGCGCCGCGCCCACGAGCGGCATCCCCAAGCCACAATCACGATCAGGTCAGGATGTGGTTGTCCGGGCCCAGCCAAATCAAGTCTCCGCCGAATGGGTCCAAACCAGACCCGCAACGCCATTTCGCCCAAGGGCTCGACGACCGGTCACGGAGGACGTTGGTTTCGGTGTGGGTGAGCGCGATGGCGGCGCCCGGTATCGTCGCACCTTGAGAGTTCGTCACGCGGCACACAACCCGGCCATAGGAATTCTGCGCCCCGCGTCTAGGGACAGCGCGCCACGAAACACCGGTATCACCAAAACCGGGACGGCAAGTCGAGTCAAGGAGGGATGGTATCACGCAAGACTGTTCGGGAGTAAAGGCTGAAGCCAGAATAGCCCAAATGAAAGCGTCCCGGTTGCCCGAAGGGTTCGAGTCCGGTCCTCCCATCCCTGGGCTTGGTTCGCGGTCAGCCCGTTTGGTGCGCGGGCGCAACTACAATTGCGGCCCGATCCCTTCGACTGCGTCTCATGAGGTTAGGACCGGATAAACCTCGAAATCAACAAGATCGCGCCAGTTCGCCATCCACTCATCGGGCAGCGCACGGTCATGAGTTTCCATCAATTGAGAGCAGCGCTCGAATGTCTCGTCGGCCCAACTCGACACATACAAAAGGCCCGCGGGAGCCATCCGGCCGCTCTTCCGAAACCAGCGGTACATATCGGCGGAATCTTTAGCCCTGACGCGCTCCCCTACCGTTTACAGCTCTTCCGGCATCGCCGCACTCCCTACTTCCCAGCCACCGCCCGCAGCACCCTAATGAAATTCCCGCCCAAAATCTTCTTGACGTCGGCTTCGCTGTAACCCTTGCTCAAAAGGGCCGCCGTCAGATTCGGGAGCCGCGAGATGTCTTCAAGTCCGGCCGGCACCGTACTGATGCCGTCGTAGTCGCTGCCGATTCCCACGTGGTCGACGCCCGCGAGTTTCACCACGCGATCGATGTGCGCCACCACGTCGTCGAGCGTCGCGACCGACGGACGCATCATCGCGTAGTTGTCGAAAAAATCCTTCGCCGCGTATGCGTCTAGCGCCTTGCCGGTCAGTTGCGGCTCGAGCGCGCCGCGCATCATGATTTTCTGGCGTTGCGCGTCTGCGTCTTTCTGATTGACGAAGCCCGCGCCGAAGTTGATCCCCATCACACCGCCGTTCTTCGCGAGCGCACGGATCATGTCGTCCGTCATGTTGCGCTCCAGACTCGAAAGCGCGCGGCAACTCGAGTGCGACGCAATCACCGGTTTCGTGGTCACCGCGAGCGCGTCGTAGAACGTCTTGTCCGAAACGTGCGAGATATCGACCATCATGCCCAGCCGGTTCATTTCACGGACCACGGCCTTGCCGAAATCCGTAAGGCCGTTGTGCTCGGGCTTGTCGGTCGAGGAATCCGCCCAGTTGTTGTTGCGGAAGTGCGAAAGCGTGATCGAAATAATGCCGAGTTTGCGGTACATGCGCAGCACGGCCAGGTCGTCGGCAATCTGGTGACCGCCTTCGATCGTCAGAATCGCCGCGATCTTGCGCGGTGAAGCGGTAATGCGCTCCACATCCGCGGCCGAGGTCGCGAGTGCGATCTGGTCCGGGTGCGCGTCGAGCAGTTTCTGCATCGCGTCGCGTAGTTGCAGGGTGCGCCGCACGGCTTCCGAACCCTTGTAATACGTAGGCGCGTAAAGCGCGAAGAAAGGCGCGCGGACCCCGGCCTCGCGGAGCCGCGGAAGGTCCACATGTCCGCTCGGCAGCCGCTTCGACAGATCGACGCCCTCCGTCAGCGCCCACTGAATCGTGTCGATGTGGCTGTCGACACCGATGGTATGTGCATGAATGCGTTTGGCGCGCTCCAGGTCCGAATCGCCTGCGTTCGCGGCCGCAAGCGCGGCGAGCGCAAGCCAAAACCGCGCGGATCTCATGGCTTTGGTAAGTACTTTCGTGGCATGATCGTCGAAACCGTGCCGAAGTACGTGACGATCTTGTGCTTCACCACGGTGCCCATCAGCATGTGCGCCTCGGGAGCCGTGAGCTTGTATTCGCCGGTGAGCCATGCGAGCATGTCGGAATTAGCCATTCGCAGTCCCTGGTCCATGCTGCTTCCGAACTCCGGCTGACTGCCGACGGAAATGATGGACTCGTCGTTGACGATCCGCGGAATGCCAAGCCGCTTCCCCTTGTGCACCTTGACCGTGAACTGCACGTCGAGCGAGGTCTCAATGCCCGAACCCAAGCCTTCGCCATCGCCCTGCGCCGCGTGGCCGTCGCCCACGTAGAAAAACGCGCCCTTGTGATAGACCGGAAAGAAAACGGACACGCCCTCAACGATGTCGTTGTAATCGATGTTTCCGCCGTACGAACCGGCGGGGCCGGAGGTTTCAACGCGTTCACCCGCGGGCGCAACGCCGATGCAGCCGAGCATCGGCTTCACGGGAACCTCAATCTTCAGGCCCGACGATTCAGGATTTCCCGCGCGCAGCCGAGGCGTGGCAACTCCGCGCGCGAGGTCGAGATCCCAAGGAATCATGTCCGCGCGCTCGGGCCGCAGCGCAGCCATCACGTAGTGATTTTTGTAGAAGCGTTCCGCCGCGCCCGCATCTACAAGCCCCGGACTCAGCCGGTAGGACGTATAACCCCAGTTGCGGTTCAGCCGGACCTTATCGAGATGCACCTCGATCGAATCGCCCAAGTCGGCCTCTTCGATGTAGAACGGTCCCATCAGGGGGTTGCCGCTTTCCGGATAGACATAGGGATGCTTCAGGTGGCGGACGCCCTTATAATCCTGTCCGCCTGAATCCCAGGTACGTGTAATCACGGTGTCCCCGGTGTGGATCTTCAAGACCGGGGTCTTGAATGCTGAGAAGACCCGCGAATGATGATCCGGGTAGATCGTGTGCGTCTCGGCCGCGGATATGGCGAGTCCGATAAGGAGCAGCGTCGCGAGTCTCATGGTTTGTTATTTCTTCGGCTGGTCTGGTTTCTGGTCCTTGTTTTCGTCAAGCACTTCACCGAACTTGATGGTGGACTTGCCTTCGAACTTCCGGTAGTCCTCGTACTTGACTGTCATGCGGATGCGCTGCGGCCCGTGCTGGAAATGCAGGGTGTCGTCGGCGCGTGTGTAAGTGGGAAACCAGTATTGCTTGTCGATTTGTTCCCGGTACGTTTCGAAACGCGGGAACTGATTGTCGGAGCCTTTCTTGAGAACGCCGACGCCTTTCCCGTACGTTTTGACAATCTGCAGGTCGCGGTCGTCCACCCAGATCTGTCCTTCGAAGTAACGATGGCCGGGTTCCATCTTCTTCGGTTTCACGGCGAAAAGATAGCACGGGATTTCGTCGGCTTTCTGCCTGCCCATGTACCGGACCTCGTATAGCGGAATCTCCGAGGTCGTGAGGACAAAGGGTTGAACGTTGCGCAGATCCTGTTCGTCTTCGGGCGTTAACAGCAAATTTTTCAGCGTCGAAACGGGGGCGCGAACCACTTTTTCAGTCCGTTTGGCATCGGCGGAGAATATGATATCGGATACCATTTCATGCTTGCCACGCGTGCCGCCCGCTTCGTCCAGTTCGAGAATGCGAACCGTCTGGCGGTACGTATAGTTTTCGCGAGCCTTCGCGAATTCCGCTTCCTTCGCCGCGAACTTGGCGATGATCTCTTCCGGAGGTACGTCCTTCGACTCGACCTTCGTGTCGGCCGCCTGCGCGCTGCACGGAATTCCGAAAACTAGCGCCGCCGTCAGTGCTACGTAATAAATCCTGCGCATACAACCTCCCTCGTACTTACTTTGCCAAAATCCCCTTGGCGATCGTCACGAGTTGGATATTGCTTGTTCCCTCGTAGATCCGCCCCACCTTGGCGTCGCGATAAAGCTTTTCAACGGGATAGTCCCGCGTTACGCCGACACCCCCATGAATCTCGATCGCCTTTGAAGCCACTTTCTCCGCAATCTCGGAACTATAGTACTTCGCCATTGCCGCCTCGGTCACAAACGGCATTCCCGCATCGCGCAGCCGGGCGCCGTTATAAACCAGCAACCGGGCGGCCTCGATCTCGGTCGCCATCACGGCGAGTTGGAACTGGACGCCCTGAAAATTCGATATGGGCTGACCGAATTGTTTACGCTCCTTCGCGTAAGCGACAGCGTGGCCGAGCGCGCCCTTCGCCAGGCCGACCATCTGCGCCCCGATCGCGATACGCCCCTCGTTCAATGTTTCAATGGCGATCTTGTAGCCTTTCCCCACTTCGCCGAGCACGTTCGACTTCGGCACACGGCAGTTATCGAGGATCAATTCACAAGTGGAGGAGGCGCGCATGCCAAGCTTGTCCTCTTTCTTGCCGACCTGGAAACCGGGAAAGTCCCGTTCAACGAGGAACGCCGTAATGCCCCGGTATCCAACTTCCGGATTCACATTCGCAAAGAGTATAAACACGCCCGCTTCATCGGCGTTGCTGATCCACAGTTTCCGGCCGGTGATCAGAAAGCAATCGTCCTTCTCCACGGCGCGCGAGGCAAGGGCGAAAGCGTCGGAGCCGGCGCCGGCTTCGGAGAGCGCGTAGGATCCGACTGTGCTCGCGGCCATCTTCGGCAGGAAGCGGCGCTTTTGTTCATGGCTGGCCCACCGCAGGATGGCGTTGTTGACGATCGTATTTTGAACGTCGACAATGACGCCCGCCGAGGGATCGACCGCCGATAGCTCCTCAACGGCCAGCACGCACTGAAAAAAGCTCCCGGCCTGCCCGCCGAACTCCTCGGGGATTTCGATGCCCATCAGACCCAATTCGAAGAACTGGCGGACGATGTCCTTGCGGAACACACCGGCTTCGTCCATCTCGCGGACGTGAGGTGCAATCTGTTCCCGGGCGAATTTGCGCACGGTGTTCTGGAAGAGCTGCTCTTCTTCGGAGAGGGCCGTCAACGGTGTGCCGGCAGCCTCGATGATAGGAGAAGCATTCATGGTCTAAGCGTACACCAGATCGGGGATTCCGCGGTTCAGAATCTGAGGCGGTGTCGTGTTGAGGGAGCGAAGCAGTCTCCCAAAACACCGGATAAACTGTTCGCTGTTGATGCGAAACGGTAGGGCATGACGTGCCGCATTTAGGAAGCCCGCGGCATCCTCAAGCGGCGATCCGGATTGGAGAGTCCCTTGCTCAAGTAATCGCCGAAAACTACTGCCATCCATTCTTATGAACATAGAACATTGCGCAGGCACGCTGAGTATTCAGGGTTGCCTTATCCTCGGCCATCGCCCCCTTTCAAAGAAAGGCTCTCACTGGCTTCGATCGTCGGCTGGACTTCCCGGAGCGGGTTGACGCCGTCGAGGGCAGTGCGGTCAAAACTGAATTCGCTCCCCTTATCCGCCGCCTCTCCGCACTGCCCAACACGGCAACCAGTCCGAGCGTGAGGACGCCCAGCCGGAACCAATTTGATAAATAAACGCGATCCTTGCCAGAGGCGGTTTAAGCAACTCATTGCTTGATCTCCTTTGCAAGCGAATCGCTACATCAGCTCAGGCGGATCCTTCCAGGTACGTCCCTGTGACGCCGCCACGCCGCGGTGGGTCACGAAACCGTCATAGGTATTCAAGCCCTCTCGAATCGCCGGACGCTCGTGGCACGCCCTCGCCAGACCCTTGCCCGCCAGTTCCAGCAGGTAGGGGAACGTGGCGTTCGTGAGACCGAACGTCGAAGTGCGCGGTACGGCGGCGGGCATGTTCGATACGCAGTAGTGGATCACACCCTCGACGGAGTAGACCGGGTCTGTGTGCGTTGTGGCGCGCGAAGTCTCGAAACAGCCGCCTTGGT
>SXGS01037958.1_pt1 | contig 31153 bp, 24 predicted proteins | sample 3174681 | NCBI WGS metagenome assembly SXGS01 (sample SAMN11356861, study PRJNA531348) | freshwater metagenome | isolation source: freshwater sample F1-80 | place: China: Fuxian Lake, Yuxi | collected 2017-12-25 | reverse complement strand
GATGAGGGATGGCCTGGAGACACGTACCGCGCCCACAGATGGGTGGCCGTATCCAACGACGGCGACGTGATCGGATGCTGCGATGCCAGGCACGTGCCCAATCAGTTCGACCCAAGCCGGTACAGCGTCCTCGTCTTCGTCTCACCAAGCCACCAACGACGGGGATGGGGGACACGCCTGCCTGGGCATGCCGAAGCGTTCCTGAAACCGTTGGGTGCTCGCGAACTCGTTGGGTCGGTGGAGGCAAACGCGGTCGGCAGTCTTGCCTTCCTTGGCAAACACGGTTTCGAAGAAACGCACCGGCTATGGGAATCGCACCTCGATGTCGCGATGTTCAACCCATCACGGTTCTCAGGTGAACGTGACCGGACCGCCTCCGCCGGCGTCACCATCAGAACATTGGCGACCGAGCGATCGCGCATTCCAAACTGAATAGAAAGGCTTCATGCCCTCCATACCGGTATTGAGGCTGACGTACCCCGACCGGTCCAAGTAAACGCAGTTTCAATTGAGACCTTTACCCCGCAAGTGACCGATCACCCAACGACCATTCCAGAGGCCTTCCTGATCGCCTGCCGGGGCGAGGAATATGTCGGCCTCACGCATTTGCGCCGGGTTCCCGGACTTCCCAACATCCTGTCGCAAGCCTTGACAGGAGTGACCCGCCAAGCGCGAGGCCTGGGCTTTGCGCTTTCCCTCAAGATGGCGGGCGTCGAATGGGCGCGGGAACAGGGCATCGCAGAAATCGGGACGTGCATCAGTCAGCGCAATCCACGCACGGTTCCAATCAACGAACATTTCGGGTTCAGTCGGGAGGTTGCGGTGTGCGAGTTGCGCAAAGACCTCTCCGAATGACCCACGTGGCATCGTTAGAGACCGGGGAAAACCCAGTTTATGGTGTGACAACCACCCGAAGTCCCTCACCTCGGCGAGTGACGTCAAAGGCCTCCTGCACTTGCGCAAGGGGGAACTGGTGCGAGACCAAGGCGGATGCATCGAACCTTCCGCTCGCCAGAAGGTTGAGCGCCACCCGGAAATCCTCACTCGTGCACGCACTTGTACCGGTGACGATCAGTTCGCCGTAATGGATCAGGTTGGCCGAGACCGTGGCATCACCCGACCCGGCATACCCGGCAAAGAGGTTCACCCGACCCCCGGGTCGCACCCAGCGCAACAGGTCGTGCACGAGACCCGGCACACCGATGGCAGCGATTGCCACATCGGCCCCATCACCTCCGGTTACCGACCGCACAACATCCAGCACCTCGTCGTGGGTCGGATCGAGCGCCATTGTCGCGCCCATCGCCATGGCCTGTTCGCGTCGCGCCGTCGATGGCTCGCTCACGATAATGGACCGCGCCCCGGCCAGACGGGACATCTGGACATGCATCAGGCCAATCGGACCGGCCCCAGCCACCACGACGACATCCCCGACACCCACCTGACTCTTTCGCTGCCCATTCACCACACACGCCAGCGGTTCGGCAAGCGACGCCTCGGCATCGGCAAGCGTGTCCGGGATAGCCATGAGGATGCCCCGACGTGCGGCATGGGCCGGGACAACCATGTACTCGGCAAACCCGCCGTCGTACTTGTAGCCAAAAGCCTCACGACGCTTGCAGTGGTTTTCCATCCCGATCACGCAGAAGCGGCAGGCGCCACACGTGATCCCCGGCGGAAAGACCACCCGTTGGCCGATAGGCAGACCAACCACATTCTCCGCGCCTTCGCCGAACGAGACGATGTGCGCCGCAATCTCATGCCCTAGTACGCGCGGCGGGTAGACGCCACGCGTCTTGCCTCCACCGAGGATCCGCAAGTCGGTTCCGCACACGGCGCAGGCGTTGACCCTCAGAAGGACCTCGCCCGGACTGGGCACCGGCACTGGGGCCTCGCGCAACTCCATCTGGTTCGGACCGAGAAAAAACGCGGCCTGCATCAGCGCGCCATGCGCAATCGTCGTCGCCACCGGAACTCCCTCATTCACCCGACACAATCTTGCGGACCCACCGACCGCACCAGTCACAGCACCCTAGTCGGGGGTCGTCCTGACCGGCCTTTGCAGTGTACGTACCGTCAAGCGAACCCGCCGACTTGACGCGGAAGATCCAAGTCCGGCCTCGGAACCGGCGGAACCGACCCGTAGACTAATGCCACAGGCCCGATATGGAACGTACGTACGAACCCACCCCTACACCGGCACCATCACCGGACATCCGGCAGTTCCTTGCCACCCGACTCAATCCACCCCAGTTGAATGCCGTCACCCACGGGGATGGTCCCCTGCTGATCCTTGCAGGCGCTGGATCAGGCAAGACCAGGGTCATCGCCTACCGGGTCGCCTACATCATCCGGGAACGCCAGATCCCACCATGGCAAATCCTCGCGGTCACATTCACCAACAAGGCGGCCCGCGAACTTACCCACCGCGTGACCGAACTGACCGGCGAGGATCAGGCACGCCAAGTCAGGATGGGAACCTTCCACGGACTTTGTGCCCGCTTTCTGCGTTCGGAGATCGAACTGCTCGCCCGGCGCTACGACCGGAATTTCACCATCTACGACACCGACGATCAGTTGCGCGTCCTCAAGCGACAGTTCGCCGACGCCGGGCTCAACCCGAAACTGGTCAGCCCAAACGCAGTCCTTGGTGCGATCGGGCGACTGAAGGACCGAATGGTCAGTCCGGCGCAAGCCGCCAGTGCGAGTGATGCCCACAATCTCTTCGAGACCGCCGTCGCAACCCTCTACCGGAGATATCAGGACGCCCTCGAGGCGTCCAACGCCGTCGACTTCGGTGATCTGATCAACCTCATGCTTCAGTTGCTTGAGAATTTTCAGGACGTTCGGCAACGCTTCGCCAACAGGTACCGGCACGTCCTCGTCGACGAGTACCAGGACGTCAACGAAGCGCAATACCGCCTCGTGAAGGCTATCGCCGGCGAACACCGAAACCTCACCGTAGTGGGTGACGACTCGCAGGCGATCTACGGATGGCGCGGCGCAGACGTCCGCTACATCCTGCAGTTCGAACAGGATTTCTCCGAGTGCACCACGGCCCGCCTCGAACAGAACTACCGCTCGACCCAGACGATCCTTGTCGCCGCCCAAGCCATCGAGGCCGGACTGACCAAACGCCACGCCAAGGAACTGTGGACGGCAAACCGGAAGGGCGACCCGATCACCGGCGTCGTGGCCGGGAACGAGACTGACGAAGCCCAGTTCGTGATCCGGGAGATCGACCGCCTCATCGGCACCGGCATCGCCTACCGCCAGATCGCAATCCTCTACCGCACCAACGCGCAGTCGCGTGTCCTCGAGGAACAGTTGGTGCGCCGTCGCCTGCCATTCCAAATGGTCGGAGGTACCCGGTTCTACGATCGGCGGGAGATCAAGGAGGTCATCGCCTACCTGCATCTCCTCATCAATCCATATGACACCGATGCGTTCCGGCGTGCCGGCGCAACCCGCAAAGGACTTGGCGACACGACCATTGACAAGTTCGTCGCCTGGACGGCCGAGACATCGCGCCCAGTGGTCGATGGACTGATCTCATTGCTTCGAGCGGAAGCCTCCGAACGTCCGGACCCATTGATCACCCACACCGAACGTCCGGACCCTGGCGAACAGGTCGGGGTGATAGGTCCGTTGCCTTGGAACCGACGTGCCCACGAACTCCTCCTCGCCTATGCACGCGACCTCGACGCATTGATCACGGGGCTTCGTACCCTTTCGCTCCCCGACCTCCTCGACCTGCTCATCAAGCGGACCGGTTTCCGGGAATACCTACTCGAACACCGTGACGATAACGGCGAGGAACGGTGGGAAAATGTCCAGGAACTCAAATCCGTGGTCACCGAGTACGGCGCATCGGGTGCCGACGAGGGTCTTCGTCTCTTTCTGGAGAATGCAGCCCTTGTTTCGGATGCCGACACCATCCGGGCAGGGCCACGTGATGACGTCGTGACCCTGATGACCCTTCACACCGCCAAGGGCCTTGAGTTCCCTGCCGTCTTCATCGTCGGCATGGAGGAGGGCATCTTTCCGCACTCCCGCGCCCTCGAGGAAGGGAATATCGACGAGGAACGACGCCTTTGCTATGTCGGGATCACGCGGGCGATGCAGGCACTCTATCTCGTTGGCTGCCGCTCGCGGTCGTTCCGAGGGATGTTCGTCGAAAACGACCCTTCGCGCTTCCTCGGGGAGATTCCTGGAGAACTCGTCCGGTGGGTTGATGGAAATGGCTTCCGCCTCGATGCGGCACGGGTCATGGCGATGCAGTCCGGCGCGTGGCCCGGCCACGGCACATCACGCGGCGCCGGATCATGGGGCGGAGGCAGCGCCAACGGATCACCATCCAGTCTCCCGAACCGTCCTCTTGCATCGGGCCGTCCGCTCCCACCGGGCGCCCCCACGCCTATCCGGCCATGGTCCGGTCAAGCCACTCGGGTCGGAGGTCCTCCCGAGACCCGGCAGGCCTCACCCGGCGCGTACGGCCCGGGCAATCCCGGTCTCCGACCATTCAACGGCCCCACCCCGACCCCTCTGCGACCCGGGTTGGAAAACATTCCCGGACTGCGCCGGGCAAGCGATCTCACACCGGGCACCCGCCAGACCCAGCCACCCGTGGCAACTCCCGCCCCTCCTTCGCCGACCTACTGTCTCGACGAACGTGTCCGTCACCCCTCCTTCGGGGATGGCACGGTCATCCAGATCGAACCCGGGCGCGGATCCGAAGTCGTGATCCAGGTGAAGTTCGACACCGTCGGGATAAAGAAGCTGTCTACCGGCTTCGCACCATTGACCCGCATTCCGTAACACCATGTGACCGGCCTCGAAGACCCGAAGCCAACGTACCTGACCAATCCGTTTGGCACTCTCGTGCCTACACTGCCTGACCGGTATCACGCCTCTCAAGTCACAGAACCATCACCCATGACCGGGCGATCAACGATCTGCGTCGACGCCGCGCGCGGGGCTAGCACAACGACATCGACACCGTTCTGGCAACTGCCTCGGCGGCCGATGGTGATCCCGCCCTGGAGCGGCCCCTGTCGAAACCCGAGAAGCGGTCCGGCGGACGCGTCAACACGTACCGGAGGCATCGCAGCGCCCTATCGAACGTGCGTACTTTGGAGGGCTACCCCAAACCGAAATCACCACCATGCACGAGGAACCGGTCGAAACAATCAAGACCACGATGCGCCTCGCCCTGCAGAAGCTTCGCGGGTTCCTGCGGGCCGATCACAGCCCGACGCAAGCGGGTCGTCGTCTTCCGGACCCCACGACTCGTCGCGTCCCGGCGTCGTGAAGAGTGCCCGCCAATCAAATTCATGGATCTGCAACCGGCCAATCCGTGGTGATGACCGAACCGCCTTCCTGACGCAAACCCGGCCCTTTGACATGTCTGACACACAATGTTCAATCCCGCTTCTGTTTCGATGCGCCTCCGGCCCGCCCCGTCGGGTATCCCGGCGATGCCCTGCACTTGCTGATCGGTTCAATGCCCACCGCTGATCGGGCGCGCTTCGGGGGTCACGTGCACCAGTGCCTGAAGTGCCAGCGTGAGGTGCAGTCGATCGAACCGGTCATCGAAACTCTCGCCGGAATTGCGAAGCAGATCAGCCCGTCGGAGCACCTTGGTCGCGCCATCATCCGACAGGCACGCATCTCAACTGCGGTGACAAGTGGACCGCACCACGGCGCATCGGGCGGTGTGCGACCATCGTCCCAACCCGTGGCATCGTTCGGCCACCGGCGCGTCAGGGCGGTCGTGAGCGTTGGGTGACTCACTTTTGGCATCGCTGGTCAAGGATGCGTTTCCCCCATCCCGGCATATCCCCACCCCGTTGCCTCGCCTGTTTCGAATTTGCCTCACTTCGCACGCGCGCCAAACCCCAACCGGGTATTGACCGACGAAAGAGGCAATCTGATGCAGGAACAACCGCGGTCCCGGCAAATCTCACGGTACCCTTACGAGTACGAGACCACGCATCCGTCATCGACAGTGACGGAAACGGCCGTTGTCATGCAGGTCGCGATGAGGCGAACCCTGACCGAAGCTGCTGTCCAGGGCACACCATCCGCCCGGGCGAGCCCGGGCGGTGGTAAAGCCGGGACGGGGGCGTGGAAACCCCATCGGGGCCGGAGATACGATCACTTGCGTACCGGAAGCACCATGAGCGAAGCGCGTAGAACCAATCGTATCGTTAGCCTGAGGATCGGGAAATGAACCTGACCCCCGAAGACGTCGACCACGTCGCAACCCTCGCCCGTTTGGGCATAACCGCCGAGGATCGTTCGCGGTTCGCGGGACAATTGTCAGATGTTCTCGAACACTTTCGGGCCCTGCAAGCACTTGACACCACGGGAATCTCGCCGACCGCGCAGGTCTTCGACCTGCATTCGGTCATGCGGGACGACGTCGTACGGCCGTCACTTCCCCGTGAACAGGTTCTCGCCAATGCCCCTCGGCAGGAGGACGGCTTCTTCCGGGTGCAGGCGGTTCTCGAGACATAGGCGCCTTCCCGAGGCACGCGACACTCACTCCCTTCTCCCATCGCCATGGAGAGGAGGCCTCGGAGGTGGGTGCCATCCAACTGGCAATCGCGGAGCTCGGGACGGTTGGAGACATCGGACACATGGGCGCGACCGGCCAACCGACTGGTCACACCCGACACATGCACGTGACGAGGGAATACTTGGTGGGCATATCCGGCGACCTGACCGCACTCACTGCGCCTGAAGCCCGGGACCTACTGGTCCGCAGGCAGATTTCGGCGACCGAACTGGCACACGCCGTCCTCGGCCAGATCGAACGCACGGAAACCCAAGTGCGTTCCTTCATCACCGTGACCGCCGATGAGGCGCTGGCGCAGGCGCGCGCTGCCGACATCGCACTGGGTGGCAGTGATCCTGGCGCAACGCCCCCTCTCACCGGCATCCCCGTCGCCCTCAAGGACCTCTTCTGCACCACTGGCGTCCAGACAACGGCGGGTTCACGCATCCTCGAAGGTTTCATTCCGCCGTACGACGCTACCGTGGTCGCCCGCTTGCGCGCCGCCGGTGCCGTCTTCGTCGGGAAGGCAAACATGGATGAGTTCGCCATGGGTTCCAGTACCGAGAACTCCGGCTACCACCCAACGCACAACCCCTGGGACGTCAGTCGGGTGCCGGGCGGGTCATCTGGCGGTTCCGCTGCCGCCGTTTCTGCGGGCCAAGCGCTCCTTTCACTCGGCACCGACACTGGCGGGTCAATCCGCCAACCGGCATCCCTCTGCTCGGTGACTGGCCTCAAGCCCACCTACGGGAGGGTCTCACGCTACGGGGTCGTCGCCTTCGCATCGTCGCTCGACCAAGTGGGGCCGTTCTCGATCGGCGTCGAGGGATCAGCGATGATCCTTCAGGCAATCGCGGGCGCAGACCCGATGGACGCCACCACCGCGCCGGTTCCCGTGCCCGACTACCGCTCGACCATCCGGGACGGCGTCAAAGGCCTCCGGATTGGGGTACCCGCCGAGTACTTCACCGCGGGCATGGAACCGGATGTGGAGCGCCTTGTCCGCGAGGCCATCCAGACCCTGCAGGGCCTCGGGGCAACTGTCCACCCGGTCTCGCTACCGTACTCCGAACACGGTCTCGCAACCTATTACATCATCGCCCCGGCCGAAGCGAGCAGCAACCTGTCACGGTACAACGGCATCAAGTACGGCCTCGCCGCCCTCGACGAGATCGACATGACCCGTGCGATGGACGCCACGAGGCAGCGAGGCTTCGGGAACGAACCCAAGCGACGGATCATGCTTGGCACCTACGCTCTCTCCTCCGGCTACTACGACGCCTATTACCGCAAAGCCCAGCAGGTCAGGACGCTCATCAAGGCGGACTTCGACAGCGCCTTCGAGTCCGTCGACGTCGTCGCCTCACCCGTCTCGCCAACCGTGGCGTTCAAGATGGGTGCCCGGATCGACGACCCCCTCGCCATGTACCTGTCCGACGTCTGCACTATCCCGGTGAACGTCGCCGGGCTCCCAGGGATCAGCGTTCCGTGCGGGTTCGACCATCAGGGCCTTCCCGTCGGTCTGCAACTCATCGGCAAGGCGTTTGACGAGGCAACGCTCTTCACGGCGGCGTTCGCCTTTGAGGAAGCGACCACTTTCCACCGACAACGCCCAACTTTGGCCACACCGGCGGGCAAAACTGGCGGCAGTCCAAAGGCACCGCACCCATGAGCCAACCGCACCGCGAACCCAGGAATTTCGTGTCCGCCCGCGTCGAGGCGATTCCACCGTCAGGGATCAGGAAATTCTTCGATGTTGCGGCGACCATGCCCGACATCATCTCCCTCGGAGTTGGCGAACCGGATTTCGTCACGCCCGAACACATCCGTGAAGAGGCAAAGGCATCCCTGGACCGTGGCAAGACCGGCTACACCTCCAACCGGGGACTGGCCGAGTTGCGGCATCTGATCGCCACCGATCTCTCCACCAGATTTGGAGCCACCTACCACTTCGATGACGAAATCATCGTGACCACCGGCGTCTCCGAGGCATTCGACCTCGCCATCCGCGCAACCGTGGACATCGGCGATGAAGTCATCATCCCGGAACCGAGTTACGTCTGCTACGCGCCGTGCGTCTCACTCGCTGGCGGAGTGCCGGTGCATGTGCCGACGCACAATATTGATGGGTTCACGATAACCGCCGCCGCCATCGAGACGGCAATCACACCCCGGACAAAGGCCATCGTTCTCGGCTACCCCAATAACCCCACGGGTGGGGCCGTGTCGCGCGCAGATCTCGAGGCAATCGTCCGTCTTGCCGTCAAGCACGAATTGCTGATTGTCTCGGACGAAATCTATGCGCGCCTCGTCTACGACGGATGGACGCACACCTGTGTCGCGTCGTTGCCGGGTGCATGGGAACGGACCATTGTTCTGAACGGCTTCTCCAAAGCGTACGCCATGACGGGTTGGCGCCTCGGATACGCGTGCGCCCCCCATCATCTTGTGGAAGCGATGATGAAGGTCCACCAGTACGGCATGTTGAGCGCGCCGACAATGGCGCAGTACGCCGGCATCGAGGCGCTCCGCAACGGGGAACCAGGCGTCCAGGCCATGCTCGCCGAATACACCCGCCGGCGCACGCTCATCGTGGATGGCCTCAACCGGATTGGCCTGCGTTGCGCCCGCCCACAAGGCGCGTTCTACGCGTTCCCGGACATCACCGGAACCGGACTGACGAGCGACGAGTTCGCCAACCGCCTCCTGCAAGAGGAACACGTCGCCGCCATCCCGGGTTCGGTCTTCGGGCCAAGTGGGGAAGGGCACGTCCGCATGTGCTACGCAACCAGCACCGCAAATCTGGAGGAAGCACTCGACCGCATGGCGCGCTTCCTCGGACGCCTTCGTGCGCCCGCTTCCCACGCCGGGAAGGGGGCCGGGGAGTTTGGCAACTCCCCTCTCCACCTCCGGGAGGGGACGGAGGCCAAGTGAAGATGCCTCGCATAGGCCACCACGTGCCATCCACGCTTGCAGACGTTCCTCTTGCGATATCGATGCAGCGACCAGAGGAAACCCGCCACTCTTTTCGGGAAAGTGAAGCGTGTTTGAAGCTGGCGCCAAAAGGGTTGGGCAGGGTCACGAAATGACAGGAACTCATCATGCCGGGACAACACCGGCCACGGATTACGAGGTAGTCATCGGTCTCGAGGTTCACGCACAAGTCGTGACTGAAAGCAAGATGTTCTGCAGCTGTTCCTCGCGCTACTCGGGCGCTCCTCCCAACACCTTGGTCTGCCCGGTGTGCCTTGGAATGCCAGGTTCGCTGCCCGTGATGAACCGTACCGCCGTCGAGGCAACAATCATCACCGCCCTGGCCTTGAACTGCGATATCCCGGAATTCAGCAAGTTCGACCGCAAGAACTACAACTACCCCGACCTCATGAAGGGCTACCAGATCAGCCAGTTCGACCTGCCCTTCTCGCAAGCCGGTTGGCTCGAGTTCGATGATCCGGCCAACCCCGGGCAGATGCGTCGCGCCGGAATCACACGGGTCCATCTCGAGGAAGACACCGCAACCCTCAAGCACGTGCGCGACATCAGCGGCGAGACGTACTCCCTCATGGATGTCAACCGTGCCGGCGTTCCGCTCATGGAGATCGTCGGCGATCCTGACCTCCGCACCGCCGACGAAGCCGGTTCGTACCTGCGCGCCCTGCGCCAGATCCTCCGCTATCTCGGCGTCTCCACCGCCAACATGGACGAGGGTGCGTTCCGTTGTGACGCGAATGTCTCACTGCGTCCGTGGGGCCAGGCCGAATACGGTGCCAAGGTCGAAGTCAAGAACATGAACTCGTTCCGGTCCGTTGTCCGGGCCATTGAGTTCGAGATCGTACGCCAACGCGACATCCTCAATGCGGGCGGCCGGATCGTCCAAGAGACGCGGGGCTGGGTTGACGACCGGGCCATCACGGTGACCCAGCGAAGCAAGGAAGCGGCACATGATTATCGCTACTTCCCCGAACCCGACCTTCCGCCGATCGTCACCCCAGCGGCCGAAGTGGAACGGTTGCGGTCTCTACTACCGGAACTACCCGACGCCAAGCGCCATCGCTTCGCCGACGCATATGGAATGACCGATGACATCGCAGATACCCTGACACAGACACGCGCGCTCGCCGAGTACTTCGAACAGACCGCGCACCTTTCCGGCAACGCCCGAGCCGCCGCGAACTGGATCACCCGCGATGTCCTTCGCATCCTGGGCACCACCGGCGCCGAGATCGGCCAGATCCTCCTCACCCCTGCGCACCTTGCGGACCTCATCAAACTGTTGGACACGGGTACGATCAGTGTGCGTACTGCGCCCGAAGTCCTTGAGGAGGCGGTCAGCACGGGGTCGATGCCCCGCGAGATCGTGCAGCAACGGGGCCTCGGGCAGGTCTCGGACACCGACGCGCTAACCACCGCCGTGGCCGACGCCATCGCATCCAACCCCAAGGCCGTGGCCGATTACCGCGCCGGGAAGGCGACCGCTATGGGTTTCCTTGTCGGGTCAGTTATGAAGGCAACGCGCGGGAAAGGCAACCCGGGCCTCGTGAACGAACTTCTCAAGCAGCAACTCGATGGATAGCGAAGCGCCTCCCAATCAGGGGCGTGGGCCAAGCGAAGCGCCTCCCAATCAGGGGCGTGGGGGTGGGCCAAGCGAAGCGCCTCCCAATCAGGGGCGTGGGGGTGGGCCAAGCGAAGCGCCTCCCAATCAGGGGCGTGGGCGTGGGGGTGGGGATGGCACGGACGGCCCAGGACACCCTCGAAACCAGGATCATGACCCCCGGGACCTGGGGGATGACCCGGCAAACGAAGGCGAACCAGCTCCGCCGCCGGTTCGGCGCCGCACGCTTGAGGATCCCTACGAAGTCGACCTCGCGCTTCATGGAGTAAGCCACGGCGGTGAGGCGGTCGGACGCGTTGATGGGCAAATCGCCTTCATCTCCGGCGCCCTGCCCGACGAGAAGGTCCACGCGCTCATCACCGAACGCAAACCCGCGTACCTGAGGGGACTGACACTTTCCGTCACGGTGGCATCGCCCGACCGGACCGAACCACCATGCCCCCACTTCGGCCTGTGCGGCGGGTGCCACTGGCAACACGCCGACTACGAAGCACAGCTGCGGTACAAGACCCAGGTACTGCGCGACCAGTTGCGTCGTCTGGCAGGGATCGATGATCCGCCGATGGTCCCCGCGGTTGGGTCGCCAAACCCATGGAATTACCGCAACAGCGTGCAACTCGTGCCCGGTTTCGGGCCGAAGGGCGAACGCTCCCTGAACTACCAGGTTGCGCACGCCCAAGGCATGGTCCCCATTGATGTCTGCGCAATTGCGTCCAAGGACATCAACCGCGCCATCGGGATCATGCCGTGGGCGCTGATCCCCGAAGAGACTTGGGAACGCCTCGACGCGATCATCCTGCGTCACGCCCCGCCAATCCCCGGGATGCCGATGGTCGCGACCCGCCTCCGCGAAATGGCGCCAAAGCCTGTTCAAGGCCGAACGATGCCACCCGGCCCCGTTCGGGACGAACAAGGCATCGGATACGGCATCCAGGTGACCGTGGTCTGCCGGTCTCCCGTCTCAAAGCGGGACATGCGGTCGTTCGTAGACGCTACGGTGAAGTCTGTCCCGGATCTTGCCGCAATCATGGTTGCTCGAGGACGCCATGACCGTGGAACACTTCTCTGGGGGTTCCCAACCCTTGCCTACGAGATGGGTGGCCAGATCCTTGCCGTCCCGCCGGGCGCGTTCTTCCAGGTCAACCTCGGTGCCGCTGACCGTCTTGTTGCCCGGGTTCGCGAATGGCTTGCACCCACCAAGACCAGTCAGATCATCGATGCGTACTCGGGTGTCGGTGTCTTCGCCCTCAACCTCGCCTCATTCGCCGGCGCAGTTGTGGCAATCGAGAGCGACGATGCAGCCGTCGCCGGTGCCTACGACAACGTCGCTGCCCTCGGCCTGACCAATGTCGCCATCCATCACGAACCGGTAGAGGTTGCCCTGCCACGGCTTGCAAAGGGTTCGTCAGTCCCTGACAGGTCCGTCATCCTGGATCCCCCACGGCGGGGAGTCGAACCAGCCGTGGTGGACGCACTCGCAACCCTCGCACCGGACCGCATCGTGTACGTGTCTTGCGAACCATCAACCCTCTCGCGCGACCTCAAGCGCTTGATTGCATCAGGCTACCGCCTGACCCGAACGGGTGTCATCGACATCTTTCCGCAAACCTACCACTTGGAGTCTGTCAGTCTTCTGGAACGGGTTGAGCGGAGCGTCTTTCAATAGGGGCGATGGGGTCGGGTTATGTCCCCGTCCCCACCACCCCAGACTGATGTGCGGTTCGCCTTGCCCCTTGCCCCGCATCATTTGGATACGCTTCGCCGAAGGTCTGACCAAGCGAACTCGTGGATCACTCAACCTGCTTCCCGGGAGCACCGGCGCCCTCGCCCGCCCGTGCCATCACGCGTACGTGACAAGTCCTTCCGCGCTCAATCACCGAAGTTCTCGGCCACAACCCCGTCGCGCCTGATTGGTATCCGCTTCGCTGAAGTCCATGAGAAGCACGAACGGTCACACTCGAGTGTTCGGACGTGATGGTCAGGAGCAGCGAAGCGTATTGCAATCAGGTGCGACGGGGCAGGGGACGGGCCATGGCGTGGTTCCGAGAGGCTTCCACGAGTGCCTTGAACAGCCGGTGATGGACCTCGTGTTCCGCGTCGAGAAATTCAGGATGCCACTGCACGCCAACGACGAAGCGTCGCTCTGGCATCTCCAGTGCCTCGATGCACCCGTCAGGCGCATGGGCGGACGCGACCAATCCGGCCGGCACAACCCTCACGGCCTGGTGATGCAGGCTGTTCACCCGCAGGTCGGTCTCGGGTCCCAACTCCAGGACGTCATGCAATTTCGTCCCGGGCACGACTGCCACACCGTGAGCGATGGTCTGCGACTTGCTTTGATATTGACGATGCAATATATCAATACCACGCTGTGAAGGCAGATCCTGCCAGAGGGCTCCACCCATTGCGACGCCGAGAACCTGACAACCCCTGCATAACGCAAGGATTGGAACGTCTCGTTCGATTGCCCGCCGCATCAACGGCAACTCGAACGCGTCCACTTCGGGCGCAGGTTCAACCGTCTCGTTGATCGCGACCTCGCCGTACTCGCGAGGGTCAATATCTGGCCCACCCGTGAAGACCAGACCGTCAACCCTGTCGAGTAATCGGTCGATGTCCGACAAATCGACCACCGGAGGCATCAGGATTGCGATCCCACCCGCGCGTCGCACCGCGTCGATATCAGGCCCGCGAACACCAATCACCGGGACGCCAACCTGGGCATTCGGTTCAGGGTTCAGGGACGCCGTAACCCCGATGACTGGAGCGAAGCGTCTTTCAGTCTGGGGCGATGGGGTCGGGTTGATGCGCCCAACGCCCCGCTGTCTCACGAATCTCCTCGGGAGGCACTCACGAGCGACTCGAACAACCGTCGGTGGATCTCCTGTCCCGGCGCAAGGAATTCAGGATGCCACTGCACACCCACGGCAAAACGACGGGCGGGTGCCTCTATCGCCTCGATGCAACCGTCTGGTGCATACGCTGTCGGGACGAACCCGTCCGGGACGCGCTGGATCGCCTGATGGTGAAAGGTGTTCGTCGGCACATCCTCAGTCGGAGACACTCCAAGAATTGCCTGCAATCGCGTGTGGGGTTCAACCCTTACCGTGTGGGTCGTCTCGGCCCGTGCCTCCTTCTGCGAGTGCACCAATCCATCCGGTTTCTGCGAGGGCAGGTCCTGCCAGAGCGAGCCTCCAAGCGCCACTCCCATGACCTGGCAACCACGACAGATTGCAAGGACCGGAACATCGAGCGCAATGGCACGGCGCATCAGGGGTAGTTCAAAGGCATCGCGTTCAGGCGTCACCACCACCGTGTCGTTCACTGGCGTCTCGCCGTACTCTCTGGGATCAATATCCCTCCCCCCGGTAAACAGCAACCCGTCAACAAGGTCAAGTACCTGGTCGATCTCCTCTGCATCCGAAATCGGAGGCAACAGGAACACCAGTCCACCGGCCATTTGGACGGCATGAACATCTGCCGACCGCGCGCCGATGATCGGTAGGCCAAGCGGAGCGTTCTCGGGAATGTGTGCGTACCCGGTAATCCCAATCACCGGCCGACGGGTCGCCGACGGTGAGTTCACCGATTGACGGCTGTCTGCATCTCGCACCACGAACCCTCCTTCAATGCCCACTGGGGACACGATAGGTTCCACACCAAGGTATTGCCGTAAGAGGGTAGCCGGTCGTCGGGTGGGCGTTCACGCTCGCGCTAGCACCGCCCGTTCGCGCGTTATGGACTTGAAGCCTTGCCAGACGGCAGTCGAGTTCGTCCGGCTAGACGCACCTTGATGATGACAGCCAACCAGCCCGACGCACCCGACAGCATCCCGGCCGAGTCAGCGCCAACGGGCGACGAACCGACCCCGCACACGGTACCTGAGCGGGATGCGATGCCAGCCACAGGCAGCACCGCACATCGCATCTTGAAAAACACGGCCTTCCCGTTTGTCGCCTCGCTCGGCGCCCGGGTCTTCTCTTGGGGTCTGGCCATCGTCATGGCCCGCACCATTGGACCGGGCGGAACCGGCGACTACGCCATCGCCGTCAATCTCTGGCTATACGCCAGCATCATCGCCGACTTCGGCCTCGGTACCTGGCTTACCCGCGAGGTTGCCCGGGCCCGCAACCTCTCCGATGGCTCCGCCCACGCAAGAACCGTCGTCGCATCGACGCTCGGCATCCGGCTTGTCCTCAGTGCGGTCGCGGCAATATTGATAAGCCTGCTTGCCACCGCGGGAGCCTCAACGGGAAGGCTATCGGTCGACCTGGCGTGGACGATTGTCCTGCTTGCCATCGGCCTCATACCCGGTGCCGTCAGCGCGTCAGGAAGCGCGGTCTTCAACGCGTATGAACGCATGATCTTCCCATCGGCCATGCAGCTCGTTTCCGGAGGCCTGTCTACCGTGGCCGGAGTCATCGCAATCCTCGCCGGACAAGGGACGATTGGACTCGCCGCCGTCTCCCTCCTGACAAACGTGGTCAGTGCAATGATCTTTGCCGTGGCGGTGCGCAGGACGTTCTTCCCACTCGCCGTCATCTTGCCCGACCGGTCGACGCGGTCCCTCGCGACCGACACCGTACCCCTGATGCTGAACAACCTCCTGAACAACGTCTTCTTTCGGATCGACGTCCAGATCCTGGGTTCGTGGGAGCGCGCCACAGTTGGTCAGTACGCAAGCGCCTACAAGATCATCGATGGCGTTGGCGCCGTACCAAGCAGCTTCGTGCTCGCGCTGTTCCCGGTCTTGTCGCGACGGGCCGGCGATGCCGACGGGGCACTCGCCCGGATTTACCACCTGGCCCTGACGATCCTCGTGGCGATCGCGATACCCGTGGCGACATTGCTTACGTGGATTGCCTACCCGATCTCGCGCCTGTTATGGGGTGAAGCGTTCCTGCCCGAAAGTGCCCACGCCCTGCAGATCCTCATCTGGTTCCTGCCATTGAGTTTCATCAACGGCCTGACCCAGTACGTGCTTATCGCCTTGGGACTGCAGTCGCGTATCACCATGGCGTTCGCGGTTGCTGCTGCTTTCAACCTCGCAGCAAATCTGATCCTGATCCCCATGTTCGGGTATCGCGCTGCCGCGGTGGTCACGATTGCCACCGAGGCTGTCCTGCTTGCGCCGTTTGTCCGGGTGATCGGATCGCGGATCCCACTCCATACCCTTGCCGTCGCGGTTCTGCGGCCAGTGCCCGCCGCGATCCTTTTCGCCGGAATAATCGTCGCGATCACGCCGCTGACAGATTGGGGTGCCGGGATCCTCGCCTGTGCCGTCTATCCGCTGGCCCTGTGGTTCGGGGGAGCCATCACGCCGGACGATCGCGCACTCATGCTATCGGTCGTCCGCCAAACACCCTCCACCCGAGCCAGCTGATCCTCCACCAAGCCCATGTGTGGCCACCGTGTGGGTGGAATATCGACGATGGAATTGTCCGGGCTACTTGCGGGCCGGCGCCTGCCTCGCTTCGCGGTACAGGTTGAGTGTTGACGCCACCACCGTGGGCCATTCAAATCGGGATGCGAATTCCAGGCCCCTTTTCTGCAATTCCAGTCTTAAATCAGGCGACATGATCAATTTGTCGATCGCGACTGCAATCGCCTGCGGGTCAGGCGTGTTGGCGATCTCCACTGGCGGCGTCCCCCGCAACCAATCCACGGGGATTGACGGTTGGGTCGTCACGACCGGGATCCCTTGCGCCCATGCCGCAATCAGGCTAGTTCGCCGCAGCGACGCGCCATCCCGGAACGGCAGGGACATGATGTCCACACATCGTAACCACCCAACCGCCTCAGGGACGGAGACCCGGGACGTCCAGTGAACGCGATTTGTCAGTCCAAGCTTGCCAATGATCGAGATCAAGGAATCCAGATAGCGCCCACTGTCAGGATCGGTTGCACTGACGACCTGCCCGATCAACAGCAAGTGGGCATCGTGCCCGGCGGCTACCAGCATCGCCATTGCCGTGACCGTCGCATCAATGGCCTTGCTTGCGTTCACGAACCCAAGATGTCCAAGCACGATCGCATCGGGACCCATGCCACGTTCGGCACGCCACGCATCCCGGTCGAACTCTGGGGGAGGGACTTCATCGAAGTGGTTGCCAAGCGGAACCCGCGCCACGGCTATCTGGTGACCAAGTCCGGCCGTCCATCCGTACAACTGTCCGACCGCGTCGTCGGAGACCGCGATGATGCCGTCAGAGTTCTGGGCCATGTCCTGCACCAAGCGTCGACGCAACTTCCCTGCCTTCGGAAAGAGATAGGGAACAGCAAGGTCGTGAAACGTCGTGACGACTGCCGGGGCGGTGGGTCGCCTCCGAAGGAACCGGGGCAGGAGGCAGATTGCACCATTCAGGGCGTACGCACCGGGTTGGTACTGAATATGCGCAACATCCCATGCCTGCCGGATCGCCAAGCGGGGCAGCGAAAGCAAGATCCGCCAGTCCCAACGATCAACCGTGCGTTGCACGCGTGACCCGCGCCCGAGATTGTCATCGTCAGGGTTCATCGTTCCATAACTGGTAACGACTTGGACCCCATGGCCCAGACTACGCAACTCGTTGGCCAGACGGGCGGTGTGATCGCCGACGCCGCCGGTTCGTGGCGGGTATTCCGCGGAGATCAGACCTATTCGCATCCCTTTAAGTTTAAGTGATCCCGGCTATCGTCCGTGACCACGGCCACCCGTAATGACCTGTCAGGCTGTCTGGTACGCAGGATCCGCCGTCACCCCTGACTGCGAAGCGAGGCGGACACGAACCAGACAGGTTGGTAGACGAACCGTTCGAGGCGTCGACACCAACTGCCTATGCGCGGTACACGACTTCGGCATCAAAGATGGTTGCGACCACACGAATGCTTGCAACATCCTCCATCGGCGTGCGCACCGGATCCCGGTCCACGATTGCCAGGTCGGCACGCGCACCGGGGATCAGCTGGCCTAACCGACCTTCATCACCACCGGCGAACGCCGCACCGATCGTATACGCCGCCAACGCCTGGCCAATCGTCAGACGCTCCTCCGGATACCACCCTCCGGGCGGTTCGCCGCCCGGTCGCTGTCGTGTCACCGCGGCCACGACACCAGCCAGCGGGTCAGGCGTCTCAACCGGAGCATCCGACCCGAACGCCAGGACGGCCCCGGTCGCAGCCAGGCTTGCGAAGGCGTACGCGTATCGGCCACGGTCACCCCAGAGACGATCAACCAGGTCCATGTCCTGCGTTGCATGGATCGGTTGCATCGACGCCACCACACCCAGCTTCCTGAACCGCGGGACATCATCCGCGTGAAGAACCTGAACGTGTTCGATCCGCGGACGCAATCCAGCCGGGTGCCATGCTTCTCGGGTCGCCTCAAATGCGTCCAAGACAACACTGTTCGCCCGGTCCCCGATTGCATGTACCGCCGGTGCAATCCCTGAACGCGCCGCGAGCGCGACGCCGTCGTGCAGCTGGTCAAGCGTCAAAGTCAGTACGCCACGGTTCCCAGAAGAACCGATGAAGGGATCAAACATCGCCGCCGTCTCCGACCCAAGCGATCCGTCCACAAACAGCTTCACGTGACCCACTCGCAATCGTTGGGATCCGAACCCGGTGCGGAGACCTGCCTGTACGCACTGAGAGAGCGCGTCAAACGGAAGCATCATGCTTGCCCGGAGGCCAAGTTCACCCATCGCGTCAAGGTCCTGCAAGGCCTGGAACGTGAGCCGTCCCTCGGGGATGTGCACCCCCGTCACACCCATCCGGTGCAGGTCTCCGACGCGACGCCTGATGGTGTTCGTTGCCGTTGCCAGATCCATGACCGGCACGACCTGCGCAACCAGATCCATCGCGTTCTCGAACAGCAGTCCATTCGGCGCTCCATGCACATCGCGCCCGATCAACCCACCCGCAGGTGCCTCCGTCCCCGCATTCAAACCCGCAAGTGCCATCGCCTTCGAGTTCATCCAGGCCATGTGGCCGTCCTTGCGCTGTAACCACACCGGCACGTCCGGGGCGACCGCATCAAGGACTGATGCATCCGGAAAGCCGCCATCGGTGTCATCCCAGAGCGAGTGATCCCATCCCCATCCCTGAACCCACGAACCAGGTGATGCGGATCTAGCGGCCACGGCGACACGGTGGACGATTTCCGCGCGTGTCGTGGCATTTCCAAGAGGCACGCGGTCAAGGCTTGACGCCCACGCGAGCAGATGGATGTGTGCATCAATGAAACCCGGCATTGCGGTCGCGCCCTCGAGGTCCAGGGCTTTCACCGACATCTCCGCCGCCCAGTGACGGGCGAGGGACTCCATGTCATCGCGAGAGCCGGTGGCAACGATCACGCCATCACGTGCCAGAAGAGCCTCACATCTGGAAGCAGCCCCATCCTGCGTCAGGATCGTGCCTCCATAGACCAGCAACCAACGCGCCATAGTTTTCCGCATGATCGGGAGTATAAGACGCACCAGAAGGCACGGACGCACACACAACACGTGAGCGCGAGACCCGCAGGCCGAGCCGGTCACGCGGCCCAAGCAACGCGTGGACCGCGGGCGCGCCGATAATGATCAGTGGGTCAAATCACCGGGGTTCCCAAAGGTCGCACCAGCCTCTATCCGGTGATTACCTCAGCGCCGCGGTTGGTAAGTCCCAGCACAACCGTCTGGTTCGGGTAACCCTGCCGTGCCGCCGCGTCGTGCATTGCAGAGGCGATGGCGTCGAAATGATCGGTAGCAAGTGCAATGATCGCCGCTCCGGCACCACTGAGCGCCGCACCATGCGCACCGGCCATGAGCGCCGCCTCAATGGTCGGGTGAAGGGCCGGAAAAATCCCGCCACGCGCCGGCTGATGGATTCGATCATCCATCGCATCGCGCAGGAGGCCCCAGTCCTTGGTCGCGAACGATGCCACCAGTAGTGCGGTGCGCCCAAGATTGAATACCGCATCGCCGATCGGAAACTCTCGCGGGATGACCCCCCGCGCGGACTTCGTGGAGATTGCCTCATCCGGCAGGCAAACCACGGCCCTCAGGTCCGGGTCCACTGGCAAGCGTGATGTCACCAAGCCGTCCCGCCCAGCCACACAGACAACCAATCCGCCAAGCAACGCTGCTGCGACGTTGTCCGGGTGCCCCTCGATTTCTGCAACCAGTGCGAGTTCGCCGGCTCGGTCCAGTGGCTTGCCGGCCAAGGCGTTGGCTGCGACCACACCGGCAACGATGGCCCCCGCACTGCCACCAAGTCCTCCAGAACTGGGGATACGGGTCACGAGCTCAAGACCAAGCGATGGGACAGGCATGCCGATCCGGTCGAAAACCGCGACCGCCGACCGGTATGCGAGGAGCGTCTCATCCTCTGGAAAGATCCCCGCGTTCACCCCGGAAACACTGATTTCAGGTGAACCTGCCTCGGCAAGCACCCACAGGTGCAACTCCTCTCGGATATCCAAGGCAAGACCAAGCGCGTCAAAACCCGGTCCAAGGTTCGCCGATGTCGCGGGAACCTGAACCACAACCCGCGAACCACTGGACGTCACCACGAAACCGCCTCCGACCGCCTGATGGATTGGCTAACCGGCAGATGCCAGTGTGTTTGATACAAGGGAACCCGGCCCACAGCCCGGTGCCAGACATGGTTGTGCCACACAGGCCTACCCCAAACCGCAAAGTCACCCGGAAATGCGCCCGCCAGATTGTGGCACCTGCACGGCATCGGCAACGGCACTGTTCCCGATCATCGAGACCGCCTGGACCCGTCCTCCGGTCCCACCACCACCCACCGGGGCCGGGAGCCTCCGCGACCCCACCGCGGGGCGCGCCCGTACTGTCTCCTCGCGCCCGGCAATCGGTTCGGCCATCCTGTCGTACCGCGAGACCGCGGGAAATCCGACGTCCGCATCTGGAAGAAACGGCAGTGCGAACCGTCCTGCCCTCAGACGGCTTCTTGCAGGAACTTCGACGCTCGGCTTCGCATCGTAACGGCGCGACTGGGAATGGACCACGACGCTCTGGACCAAGCCAAGCGATGCGAAGAGCGTAAGAAGCGAGGATCCCCCCAGACTGATGAACGGCAACGGTATGCCCGTCACGGGCAACAGACCAATGTTCATCGCGATGTTCACGAAAGCCTGGAAAAGTATCATCCCGGTTATCCCGCCGACGAGATAACGACCGAATGCATCGCGTGAGACCTGAACGGCGCGCAGGCATCGCCAAAACAGGATTCCGTAGAGCATAAGGAGGCCCAAACCTCCCATGAACCCGAGTTCTTCACCAATCACCGCGAAGATGAAGTCGGTGTGCTGGACCCGGAGGAAATTCAGCTGGGTCTGGGTGCCGTTCCCGAGGCCACGCCCCCACCAACCGCCCGAACCGACGCTGATCCGGGCCTGGATCAAGTTGTAGCCCTCTCCCAGAGGGTCCCGGTCTGGCGACAGGAATGAAGTGATGCGTCGGCGCATGTACGGTTTCATCACCTGCCATACGACCGGAAAACCGAGCAACGGTACGCTCGCCAGTCCTCCGAGAATGGCGTAAGGCGCTCCGGCGAAATAGGCAACGCTGAAGTAGATTGAGATCAGGACCAAGGATGTGCCAAGGTCGGGTTGCAGATAGACGAACACCACCGCAGGCGCGACGATTGCCAAGGCAACCAGGTTTGTCCTGATGTGTTCCGCGAACGTCCCAGTTGCCGGGTTGGCCCGGACTTCGTTCGGGGTTGGTTCTATCGTGCGCCCGGCAAAGAACCGCGCTAGGCAGATCACGCTGATCAGTTTCGCCAGTTCGGAAGGCTGGATCAGGACGCCAGCCACGTCGAGCCAGCGTTGGGCCCCCGCCACCAACGTACCCGCTAGTTGCACGAGCACCAGCGTCACCATCATGAAGAGGTAGAGGACTGGCGCAATCTGACCAATGGCACGGTAGTCGACGAATGAAAGCCCGATCATCACGACGACCCCGAAAACCCCGATTGTTGCCTGGCGAATGAGGGCAGGGCTCGCGAAGACATCCACGACACGCGTTGCACTGGCGATGACCAGCAATCCGTACCCGACCAGCAAGATCGAGACGGCTAGGAGGATCGGATCGAAGTTCCGCCAGGATGGTCGTTGCATTTCGTGCCAGACGCACGCCCAAGGGTCGTGCAAGCGCATCGGCGATCACGTCCGGGACCCCGGGAACGCCGATACCCAGCCAGGCAGTTCCCCCACGCATCACGCCGTGCCGGGAGTCTACCGTTTCATAATCGAGGCACCCGGGAACGACCACGTCGAGGTGCGTGGACTATTCCTCACTGCCAGACCCGTTGCGACTACCTGTCAATGAACACTCACGGGGGGGCCCCATACAAGTACGCACGGATCACCTCGCCCACAATGGGTACGGCCGTCTCCGACCCCTCGCCTCCTCCGTACACAAAGACGGCAACCGCGATTCTCGGATCCGAAGCCGGGGCATATGCGACGAACAGTGCATGTGTGGGAAGCCTGCCCTTAGCGTCGCGCGGCCCCTCGAACTCAGCGGTCCCGGTCTTTCCCGCCATATCCAGACCGAAGGAGCGAAGCGGGGCGAATGCCGTCCCCGCGAACCCCGGCACGATCGAGGAAACATTCGTCACATCACGCATGCCGGCCCGGATAGCCGCCACGTACTCCGGATTCACCGGCAGGGTCCGCACCACCTCCGGACGATATGTCGTCCGCGTCGACCCTCCGGTTTCACGTAGCTCGCGGACAACCCTGGGCCGGTACACGGTGCCACCGTTCGCTAGCGTCGCCGTCATTGACGCGAGCTGCAATGGGGTTGCCAAGAGGTCACCCTGGCCAATCCCAATGTTGTATTCATCGCCAACGTACCAAGGTTCGCCCTTCGTCTGGCGCTTCCACTCCGGAGACGGAACAAGCCCGGCTGCTTCCCCGGGTAGCCGGACACCAGTCTTCTCACCAAACCCGAACGCCCGGGCATAGGTCGCCAGGCGTGCAACTCCAAGCCCCTGCAGGCCTGAGTACGGGTTACCCCCAGCGACTGAATAGAAATAGATGTCGCACGACACCCCAAGTGCCTGCCTCGCGTTGACGGGCCCGTGTCCCAGTGGCGTCCAGTCGCGGAACTGGAGACCATTTCGGGTAACCGAACCGGTGCACGAGACATTCGTGGTCGGCGTGACAATCCGCTCTTGCAGCGCGGCGGCGGTCGTGACCATCTTGAACGTCGACGCAGGTGGCACCTGGCCTCCGATCGCATGCGGAAAGAGCGGACGCCAGACATCATCCGCGAGACGGCTATAGTCCGCCTGACTGATCCCGGTTGCAAACAGGTTGTTGTCGTAGCCGGGCAAGCTGACCATCGCCAGGATCTCACCAGTTGAGGGATCCATGGCAACCAGTGAGCCTTGTTGGCTCCTGGCGCGGTTCATGCCCCGCGAAAGCGATGCATACGCCAGTTCCTGAAGCGAACGATCGATGGTCAGGACAACATTCGCACCAGGGATTGTCGGCGCCAAGGCCTCGATGACGTTTGTGACCCGCCCCATCGCATCCACTTCCACCTGTTGCCGCCCTGATAAACCACGAAGTTCATCCTCGAAACCGGCCTCAACGCCCGATAGCCCGATGAATTCGTCAAGGCCGTACCCGGAAGCCACGCGTGCATTCACCTGGCCCGGTGGGATTGGCCCGGTGTAGCCAATCAGCTGCCCGAACAACTGTCCCAGTGGATACTCACGGACCGGTGTCATCTGAACAACGACCCCCGGCAGGCGAGTGTGCTGTTCCTCCAGGATCAACGCTCTCTCCCGCGTGATTGGCGACTTGACCCGGGTCAGAAGAAACGGGTCGACCCGTCCCGTTTCGACAAGCTTGCCGATCTCATCGGGCGACATCTCGATGATTGACCCAAGACGGGCGAAGACGTCGCTCCGGGCCGTGCGGTCGCGGGGAAGGTCCGCCGGCCGGACACTCGCGGTGAAACTCGAGACATTGCGTGCCACCACAACGCCGTTGCGATCATAGATCACCCCGCGGAGTGGCCTCTCGGTTTCGACCCGTAGCCGGTTCGTGTCGGCCCTTTGCTGGTACCGGGCGCCCGTGGCAATTTGCACGAACCAGAGTTGCGCCACAAGCACCAACCCGAGGGCGACCATCAGGATCACAAACACGATCGTCCGGTCGACCGAGAAAGACCGCCGGGGCGGGAATGCAGGCGGCGCTGTCGTCATGGTCAGAAACTGCCAAACCGCATCTGGATCCGAGATCGGTCATTATCCGTAAAACTGCGTACGACCCAGTAGACCAGTGGGGTCGTTACGACATTCACCAACGCTGTCGGCACGGTCACGGTTGTAATTGATGCCAGCCACCAGTCGTTGGGGATCCCTAGCGAGCGTAGCACGATGAGCAGTAGCACCGCATGCACGAAGGTCGCGAAGAACACCGTGACCATCGGCAACCAAAGTGCATTCGGGAAGAGGTTGACATCCCCCGCACTTGCGAGGAAGGCGACGATCACCAGCACCAGCGTGAATGTGCCGAACGGAGTGCCGGAGACCGCATCAAGCATCAGGCCGCCCATCAGGCCCCAAGGCAGCGCCTCACGCGCCCCACGCGTGACCGCCCAGATCACCACCGTGTCAAGCACCAGATCCGGACGCACGCCCCGGAACCCGATTGCAGGTATCAGCGAGGCCTGCATGATTGCGCATGCGAACAGCCAAAGAGGCGGTATCCACCAGCGCGTACCCATCTCAGTCTCTGCCTTCAGTTCTTGGTCGGAACGAATCCGCGGGCAACGAGAACGGTGACCAAGCGCCGGATATCCACCAACGGTTCGACGATCGCCTGTTGGAACATGTCCACCTCGCGCGCCTCCACCTGCACCACACGACCGATCGGCAAGTTCCGGGGAAAAGCCCCGCCAAGGCCCGACGTCACTACTACGCTTCCGGGCAGTACCCGTTCCGACGGCGGGAGATAGCGCAGCAGCAAGCGTCCGTCGGGCATGCCGTTGACCACGCCGGTCGCTCCCGCCATCCCGAGGATATACGCGTTCACCGAACTTGACGGATGCGTGATCAGCAGGATCGAACTCGTCCGTCGCGTGTGCGACACCACCCTGCCAGCCAGACCAGCCGTCGCAAGCACTGGCATCCCGACTTCAATTCCGGAATCACCACCTCGGTCAATGGTCGCGTACCCGGTTATCGCGGACTGGTCGAACCCGATGATCTGGGCCCCCACAAGAGAGAACCCGGGGTTCGCCTCGGCGAAGTGCAACTGTTCACGGAGCTCCCGGTTCTCAAGGTCCGAGGCCCGTAGCCTGATGTTGTCACGGACGAGATCATCAACCTGATCACGCAGGCGTGCGTTCTCATCACGAAGCGGGCCGGCATCGGTCCGTCCGCCGGTAAAACCGGACACCGCTTGACCAACCTGACTGGCCATTCCCTGCGCCGGCGCGACCACCCGGGCAATGAGTTCCCGAGGCGTATCCAGCCACCCCCGTTGCCCGGCGTACAACGTCACCGTCGCGACCGTGAGTGTGAGCGCCAGCCAAACTACAAGCTGACGTAGCGACGATGTCACTCAGCGCCCCTTTCGCACCCACCGCTGTCCCGTCACTAAATTGGGGCAGGGGGCCGGGAGGAAAGAGGCCACGTTGTTCGTCCTCGTCGCGCGCCACGCAACCGGGTAGGCGCGGTGGCGTGTCATGCAAGTTGTCATGGCAGCCCAAACCAACAATCGGCGCCGGACACGACAGTTCCGCCGATCCTGGTGGTCACGTGCGCAGCCGGGCGTACGGATCCGCCACGAAGACCTTTCGGTAAATCTCAATGCTCTCCAGACACGCTCCGGTCCCACGCACCACGCACAAGAGTGGGTCTTCGGCAATGTGGACCGGTATCTTCGTCTCCTCATGGAGACGCACGTCCAGACCCCTCAGCAGTGCGCCTCCACCGGCAAGAATGATCCCGGTGTCCATGATGTCAGCCAGAAGTTCCGGCGGGCATTCCTCGATTGATCGCTTCACTGCATCGACAATGAGACCAACCGGCCCGGCGATTGCTTCGCGGATTGCGCCGTCGGTCACCTCGATTTCCTTGGGCAGACCGGTGGCGAGGTCCCGACCCCGCATGAGGGATCGCAGCACCGTCGAGAGACTGTGGGCAGACCCGACAGTCATCTTCGTCTCTTCCGCAGTTCGCTCCCCGATGAGCAGGTCGAATTCCCGTCGGGCGAACTGGGTGATCTGCTCATCAATCTCGTCGCCACCGATTCGGATTGAATGGGAGAGCACTACCCCACCCAAGGAAATGATCGCAACCTCGGTGGTGCCACCCCCGATGTCGACAATCATGTTTCCCGCCGGTTCGTGAACTGGCAAGCCTGCACCAATCGCGGCGGCCATCGGTTCTTCAATGAGGTACGCCTCACGGGCACCTGCATTCACCGCGGCATCCTGGACAGCGCGCTTCTCGACCTCAGTCACGCCAGACGGCACACCGATGATGACCCTCGGTCGCGGTGTGATCGGGAAACGGTCATGCACCTTGCCGATGAAATATCGCAGCATGTGCTCTACGGTCTCGAAGTCCGCAATGACCCCGTCACGCAGCGGGCGGATAGCCACGATGTTCGCCGGAGTGCGGCCGACCATTCGCTTGGCTTCGGTCCCCACCGTCAGGACGCGGCCGGTCCGCTTGTCCATCGCCACAACCGAGGGTTCGGCGATCACCACACCCTTGTTGCGGACATACACCAGCGTATTCGCGGTCCCCAGATCAATGCCAATGTCCTTGGAGAACAAGCCAAGGAATGCGCTCAACGGACCGGACATCATTCTGCTCGTCGTGAACGCTTAGGCAAGCGCATTTACATCAAGGGAGGTGAGGCATCCCCTCTCCCGCCGACGCAGATGAGGGGCAAAACGTCGAAACTTGTCGGCAGAACCACCGTCCGGGACCCGGGTCTTCTCACCCGTTTCGAACGTCTGCCCCGACGCGTTCCCCCGCCCCGGCAAGTGTACCTTCCACGGTCCAGCAGTCACGCGGCTAAACCCTCCTCCCGACTTCTCGCTGTAGGGTGGGCGCAGCTGATGGGGTCATCTGTCGGTACGCCCGTGAAGTTCATATGCCGCGCCGTACTGTTCCGACGTGTTGAGGTTCAGCAAAGCTATCTCATCACCAGTGTCAAAGGTGTGAACCATGGCCTCGTGTCGCGCGATCACCGCTCGCAAGCCAAGCGTGGCTTCCTCAATGCCGAATAGTTCATCGCGCAACAACGGCGAAAAGATCGTTGGATGACCGCGTCGCCCCAGCGCTCCGGCTATCGTTACTAATCGTCGATCATTCCGTTCGGTGCCCTCCATGTGATTAGCAACGACCGCGTGGATTACCGACGCCGGACGAGGTTGGTCGACGCCGGTGATGAGAGTGTGCCGACCCTCGGGAACACCGCTCAATCCGGCCACCACCGATCCCGACTTCCCAGCTTCCCAGTCACGATTGATCACTATCGCGACCCGCCTGTCGGCCGGGACGGACGCCATGACCTCCTGCGCACGATGACCGACAACCACCACAATACGTTCCAAGCCAAGCACACATCCGTTGTGGCCATGACGGGCTGGGTTCGGCGGGATGCGCAGGAGTTCCGAGACCACATATGACGCGAGTGGTTGACCCTGCCACGGCAGGAGTGCCTTGGGCGCCCCCATCCGTGTCGATGCCCCCGCGGCCAAGACCACGGCCACTACCGGCCACACGCCGCTTCCGTGCGCCTGAACGTCAGGGGCGACTGAGGTGCGATCCATCGTTGCGCATGGTACTCGGGAAATCCGGTGATGCCTGATCAAGCCGTAGCCGCCGGGTCCGCATCGGCCACCAGTCCCGATCCTGGGTTAACGGTCGATGTCACTGTCGTCGTTGTCAGTTACAACTCCCGCAACTGGTTGGAGCGGTGCCTCTCCCCCCTCGTCCACCAATCGAACGACGTTCTCGGACTTGAAGTGATCGTCGTCGACAACGCATCCATTGATGCGTCCGCCCCGTTCGTTCGGGAGCGTTTCCCGGATGTCACCGTTATCGAGAATGATGTCAACCTCGGTTTCGGCGCCGCGTGTAACCGCGCATTCGCTGTTGCACGAGGCCGAACCATCATCCTCGTCAATCCGGACTGCGAACTCCAACCAGGCGCAATCGGCGCCCTTCACCGGTTCCTCCAGGACCACCCAAGGGTCGGCGCAGCCGGCGGACGGCTTGCGTACGGTGACGGTTCCTTCCAGCATGCCGCGTTCCGGTTCCCGAGTTTGGCGCAGGTCTTCCTGGACTTCTTCCCAATCAATTGGCGACTGACAGAATCTCGATTGAACGGTCGCTACCCGCGCGCAAACGACACCACGGCATTTGAATGTGACGCGGTGCTTGGCGCGCTAATGGCCATTCGTCGAACCGCCATGGTGAGCACCGGGGGCTTCGACGAACGCTACTTCATGTACGTCGAAGAGGTCGACTGGTGCAAGCGTCTCCGCGCCTACGGATGGGAAGTCTGGCACTGCCCCGACGCCATGGGAATACACCATTCAGGCCAAAGCACGCGTACCGTCGCAGCCCGCATGTTCATGGAGTTGCACCGGAGCCGCCTCCACTACTTCCGACAGTACTGGCCACCCGTGACCGTTGCCATCGCCCGAGTGATCACATGGATCGGGTGTGCCCGGGAAATCGTGCGCCTGAGACGCCGTGCACCAGATGACGCGTCGCGTGAACGGATCCGTGCGTGCCGTGAGGTGATGCGCCTTGTCGCCTGACACCCAATCCGCATCGGTCCATGAACCCTACTCGCGCGGCAGTACCGGTTCGGAAGATAGCCGCATCCTTGCCTGCGTCCTGACCCGCAATGAGGCGAGGCACATTGAGGCGTGCCTCAACTCCGTGTCATGGACACACGCCCAGATGGTTGTCGACTGTGGCAGTACCGATGCCACAGTCGCCCTTGCCCGCGCCCGCGAGGCAATCGTGCTGCATCGAGACTGGGATGGGTGGGCCCGGCAACGGAACTTCGCGATCAATGAAGCCTCCCGCCGGGGCTACCGGTGGATCTTCTTTGTCGATGCCGATGAACGCGTTCCACGGGAGTTGTCCACCGAAGCGACCCGAGCCGTCGAGGCCAGTGACGCCGCGCATGCCGCCGGTGACGCGACTGCGCCAGTCGGCTTCTGGGTGCCCCGGCGAAACATCATCGCCGGCAAATGGGTGCGTCATGCGGGTTGGGATCCCGACTACCAGTTGCGCCTCTTCCGCACGGACCGCGGGCGCTATGACCCGGCTCGCCCAGTCCATGAGCTAGTCCTGCTTGACGGATCAGACGCCCACCTTGTGGAGCGCCTCATTCACTACAACTACGACGACTGGCAGCACTTCTGGATCAAGCAACAGCGGTATGCGCGTATCGAGGCGACCGCTCGCGTATCTCGTGGACAACGTGTCCGACCCCACAACTTCATCCTGCAACCCTGGCGCGAGTTCTGGCGACGTTACGTCACCCTGCAGGGATGGCGCGCCGGCACCCATGGCGCCATCCTTGCAGTCCTGCTTGCAATCGCCGAATTCCAGACCCTTCGCCTTGCTTGGGCGGGCGAAGCTTCCACGGACCAGAGGCGTCGAGGGGAGGGCCATCCCTACCCTCTGCCGTCGCAGCGGGGCAGAAGGTGGCCGCGGTATCTGCCTTCTCCCGTCGCAACAGGGTCGGGTGCAGACGCCGGTAGCCGCACTGCCCTTACAGGCCCCAGTTCAGCCGTGACGGCAGACGATGCCACAACCTCACGCGTCCCCGACCCAGTCCCGTCTGACCTGCCCGACTTCGGTAATCATCCTCCCGATACCGTCGCCGTCATAGTCAGTTACAACGTCGCGTCCCTCCTGCACGAATGTCTGGCATCGATAGCCGACGCGGCCGAGACGGGAGGCATCACCGTGCATGTCGTTGTCGTCGACAATGCCTCCACTGACCACAGCATCCAAGTCGCCCGGGCCAACCCTGGTACGACGGTAGTCGCCAACCCCCGAAATGTCGGTTTCGGCGTCGCCTGCAACCAAGGGATTGCCATCGCCCGGGCGATCGGAAGCCAGCACGTTCTGTTCCTGAACCCGGATGCACGCCTCGCACCCAACGCGCTAGAGGCGCTCAGAAATGCCCTTGAAGCAAGTCCAAGACATGCGATTGCCGGTCCGGATCTCCGGTTTCCCGACGGACGCCCGCAGCCTCCTCGCCGACGCTTCCCGAACCTTGCGACCCTTCTGGTGGAAAGCACTCCCCTCCAATGGCGCGGAGGCGGCATCGATGGATCACCCGGATGGCCCGTCATCGGACAGATCATTCGCCGGTACCAGTGCGCCGACATCCCCGACGTTCCAGGGACAGTCGATTGGATCTCCGGCGCATGCCTGTTTGTCCGGGTAACTGCACTCGTCGCCGTCGGGGGCTTTGATCCAGCATTCTTCCTCTACTTCGAAGAAACCGACCTCGCGCGCCGGTTGCAGCAGTCCGGGTGGACCTGCACCTACGCACCTGCGTCCCGTGTCTTTCACCATCGGTCCCAGAGTGCCGACCAGGACGTTGGCGCGCGCGACCATCATTACTACTCCAGCAAGATGACGTACGCCACACGCACTCTGGGAACGCCATTGGCCACCCTCGTACGCGCCGAACATGTCGTCCTGTTCGGATTGGAGGCACTCTGGCAATCATTCCGGGGAAACCGTGCTGGCGCACGGCGGTTCCTCGCCGTTGTTCGGAACCTTCTCGCATAGACAGTTCTGGTCACCGCCATCACGCAGGCATGAATGCCGCAGCGATGGCGCTTATCACCTCGTCGACCTCCGGCCAAATCACGCCCTCGGTAACGACAGCGCCCGTATGTCGAAGCGCATGCAGATCAGGCGATGGGGCGGGGTGGGCCAAGCGAAGCGCATGCAGATCAGGCGATGGGGCGGGGTGG
>SXGS01578908.1_pt1 | contig 31155 bp, 26 predicted proteins | sample 3174681 | NCBI WGS metagenome assembly SXGS01 (sample SAMN11356861, study PRJNA531348) | freshwater metagenome | isolation source: freshwater sample F1-80 | place: China: Fuxian Lake, Yuxi | collected 2017-12-25 | reverse complement strand
GGCTCCTCACCAACAGGTCCGAAACATGCGCGCAGATCCCTGTCCCGCTCTTCAGCCGAAGGTCGCCACGAACTGTTCAAGATTTACTACACCCCAATGCGGACTCCTTGAAACCCATTGGGGTGGTAACACCGTTCGGGTCAACCTGATCCATGGCGCATTGTATCTACACCAGGATCCAGAAGTGGTGGTCAACGCGTTGTTGGACAATCTGAGCATCGAGCGGATTGAAGTGGACATGATCCAATTCCGCGGTCCCGCGTTTGAGAAGGTGGATAATCGGTTGATCACGCTGCAATTGGTGGAGCGAGGGTTGACGAACGCGGCGATGTTCATGCCGAACGGTGACCTCGTTCAACCCGCGGATGCGTTGTACAAAAAGTGTATTTTGGTGGAGCGCGGTTCGTTTCGCCCCGTTACCAAGGTGACGGTGGACATGTTGCGCTATGCACAAGCTCAGTTTGTGCAAGAACCGAACGTGGTGAACAAGGACGTGGTGGTGCTCATGGAGATGACCCTCAAGAACCTGAGTGTCGAAGGGCGGATCGATCACCGTGAGTATCTAGAACGTGTGGATTTGTTGAGCACATTGGGGCATCCGGTATTGATCTCAAATTACGCCGAATTCTTCCGGTTGGCTGACTACATGTTCCGGTATACGAAAATGCCCATTGGCATTGTGATGGGCGTGCCGACATTGAGGGAATTGTTTGACGAGAAATACTACGCGCACCTTGAGGGTGGCATTTTGGAATCGTTCGGACGGATGTTTAAGAACGATCTCAAGTTATATGTTTACCCGCTCAAGGATCCGAAGACTGGGGCGATCATCACCTCTGGGAATCTGCGGGTAGCTCCCAACCTGCAGCATTTGTATGCCTACCTGATGGAGGGCCATTTCATACAGGGATTGAAGGACATTGAAGAGCGGAACATGTCGATATTCTCACGGGAAGTTCTGCATCAACTTCAAACCGGCGATCCCGGCTGGGAAGAGTGTGTCCCACCGGAAGTGGCGAACCTGATCAAGAAGCGCGGGTTATTGGGGTACCGTCCGCCGCCTCCACCGGCAGCGGATGGGACATCTTGATTAACGCGCCATTTGGTCCCAAAGCAGTTTTCCGGTGAGTACCACAGAGACGCTGAGAAACACGGGGCGAATCAGTCGAACGCCCCGGGTGATGACCAACCCCGAGCCGAGTCTGCCGCCAACCAATTGGCCCAGGGCCATCACGATTCCGATGTCAAACTGGATCAATCCAGAATAGAGATAGATGGCAATTGAGGCTAAGTTGCTGGTCAGGTTCATCACCTTGGTGTGCCCCGTGGCGGCTCTCAAATCCAATCCTAGAAACCAAACGCAGGCCATCGCCCAAAAGGTTCCGGTGCCCGGTCCAAAGAATCCGTCATAAAAACCCAAGGAGAGGCCAGACAATAGATGGAAGAGGGTTCGTCCCAGCCGCGGTGGCCGGGGTTCTCCCCCCAGGTCGGGCTTCATCCAGACCAGCACGACAATTCCTAGTAGGAGCCAGGGGATGATGCGTCGCAGCACGGCTGGATTGCCCTGGGCAAGAGCCATGGCACCGCCAATGGCTCCCAGTGCGGTGAACAGGATCCCTGAACCGAGCTCCCTCAGGTTCATCAACCCCGCCCGATGATAACTCCAGGTGGCCACGGCAGTGCCGAAGGCGGATTGAAATCGATTGGTGGCTATGGCGTACTGAGGTGGCAAGCCGGCCCACAGCAAGGAGGGCACGGTGATCAAGCCGCCCCCACCCGCGATGGCGTCCACAAATCCGGCCCCCAAGCCGGCGCCAAAAAGCAACCCATAGGTCAGCCATTCCATTGTCGGCGAGAGAGGGGCGGGAAATTCAACCGGCGTCCATGACGTCTCGCAAACCTGCAGTTTCGCGCAGGGATTCGAGCAAGATTCGCATTCGGACCTCGAGTTGGGCGCGTTTAGGTGCTTCCGAGGAATCCACCGAGATAGAGCTGAGGGATTTGGCGTGGGAAGTTCCAACTTCCAAGAGTCGGCGGGCAGTTTCGCGGTGTCCGGCGCGTTGCTCGGGAGTCGCACCAATCCACTGTCCCGTGGGCCCGATCTGGTAAAGGGCCATTTGTTCGTCTTCGCGGAACTTGCGGTATTCTAGATCCCATTTCTCGAATGTGTCCGTCCAGGAGGCGAGCGCCCCGACACCGGGTGCGGCATTGGACGAGCTTGGGCGAATCGTTCTGGAGGGGCGCCCAACCGGTTTAACCGCCGGGACGGCCGGTTTGCGACTAGCAAACAGAAGTCGGACCAATTGTCGAAAATCGGGGTCGGCAACGGCGGGATCCTGAACCCAGTGTTGGAGATTCAGCAACGCTTCGGAGTCCGATAAGGGCGGGCAATTCGCCGAGTTCAGGATGACGCTGGGGGAAATGGTTTGAGTCTCTTGAGGAGCGATAAGGCATCGTGAACAAACTCCCTGTAGAGATTCTGCGACGACTTTCAGAGTTCGTCCGCAACGTTGGCAGCGATTGGATTCGGCTTGGAATTCAGCGTTTTTGGTGCGAGCCCTCATTCGTGTTTATTTAGTCCAGCATTGACGCTCCTTGGAATGGGAGTCGTCAATTGGAAACCGCCTATTTTTGAGCGAAACAGAAAGTGAATGATTTTCTACCATTGTTCCGATCTGGAGTGACTTGTCATTTGGCTTTGGCTTCAGCATGTTTGGGCAATGAAGACCAACGTGGTCCCGGTGAACATCCGCGCGATCATCCCCGCAAGCAGCGGGGTCGCCCTGTTCCTTGGCAACGACGAAAAGGTCTTTGTGATCCAAGTCGAGCATAACATGGGGACCATCATCGATATGGCCCTGCGGGGGACTCCGAAGGATCGTCCGCTGACACATGACCTCATTGGGACTATTTTCCTGGGATTTGGAATCAGTGTGGAACGGGTGGTGATCACTGAACTTAAGAGTTCCACCTACTTTGCTCGCCTTATTCTGAAGCAAGAAAATGAGTTGGGACAGAAGCTGATCGAAGTGGATGCACGCCCGAGCGACTGTCTGGCCATTGCGGCCTCCACAAAACGTCCGGTATTTGTGAGCCGTCGACTGTTTGATGAAGTGGAAGATATGACGGAAGTATTGGAGCGCATCAACCTCCAGAATGACGCGGAGGGGGAGGGCTTGGAAGGGTCGGAGGGGGAGAGTGATGACGGCCCTACGCCCGGCAAATAAGAGACGACTATGGCTCGCCCTGCTGTTTCTGCGTCTGCCACGGCCGTGTCACCGGCGCTTACCACGGCCACCGCTCCATTGCTGCTGATCTGTGGCGACGACGACTTCTCGGTGAAGCAGCGCGCGCGCCAGCTGTACGAGGGAATGACGGCTGAGGCTGGCGGGTTTGACCATGAGGTGCTGGATGCTGCGGTCCAGAATGCTGGTGAGGCGCTCGCGGCGGTCGGTCGATTACGCGAAGCTCTCTATACACTTCCATTTTTTGGCGGCGCCAAAGTTGTTTGGTTTCAAAACTGCAGTTTTTTGGGTGAGGACCGCACGGCCAGTTCTGCGGCGGTGACGACGTCTTTGGGGGAATTGGCCGACGAATTGAAGCGGTTTCGGTGGGAGGGGGTGCGACTGCTGATTTCAGCGGGTAAGCCAGACAAACGCCGTAGCTTATTCAAGGCTATTGAAAAGTTGGGTATTGTGGAGACCTTCAATGCGTTGAGTGCGGAGGATAAGGACTGGGCAACCTTGGCGGAAAGTCATGTGCTCAAGATATTGCGCGGTTTGGGGAAGCAAATTGGTGATGAGGCGATTTCGGAATTGGTGAATCGGGTTGGGCCGAACCTGCGGGCACTGGCGAGTGAAGTTGAGAAGCTTTCGCTTTATGTGGGGGACCGCCCGGAGATACTCTTGGCGGATGTTCTATTAATTGTGACCCGCCAGAAGCACGCTCGAGCCTTTGCACTGGCCGAGGCGTTGGGTGACCGGGATCTGGCAAAGCTCTTGCGGACCTTGGATGAGGAGCTTTGGGAGATGCGGTTGGACAAAAGCCGCTCAGAGATCGGGCTGCTCTACGGCCTGATCTCCAAGATTCGGACGTTGATCCTGCTCAAGGAATTGCGTCGGGAGGGGTTGCTGAAGCCTGCGCGCGATTACAACAGCTTCAAAGGGCAGCTCGATCGGTTGCCGTCGGGGGGGCTGCCGGCGGATCGGCGTTTCAATCCATTGGCGCTCCATCCATTTACTCTGTTCACGGCGTCGCGTCAGATCGACAATTATGAGTCGCATGAATTGGTATCGGCCATGGAAACGCTTTTGGAGTCCAACCGGCGTCTGGTCTCCAGTGATCTCGATGAGGCTCTCGTACTGCAACAGGCGGCGATTCAGATTGTGGGCCTAACACCACGGCGCGGCCTCAAGGGGGCCGACCGTTCCTGAGAGGAGAGCCTTTGAGTTCCATTTATCCCGAAGATCCGCGAGAGAGGACCCGGTGGATACTGGAGAAGCGTCCCAACTGGGATGAGAGGCGTCAGCGACTGTCACAGAACCCCCCGGTAAATTGGTTGCTGGAGGAAGAACCGGATGCCGCTCACACACCCATCGCCGCGCTGACCATCTTCCTGACCAATCGGGAGTGTCCGTGGCGCTGTTTGATGTGCGATTTATGGCAGTATACAACTTTGGAATCGCTGCCGATGGGATCCGTTCCAGTGCAGATCGACCGCGTCTTGAACCAAGCGCTGCCCTGGCCTTCATCGGGCGTATCGCGCCATCTCAAACTCTACAATGCCGGCAGCTTCTTCGATCGCCGTGCGATTCCGCCCGCCGACCATTCTACCATCGCCGAACGATGTCGTGCGTTTGAGCGCGTGATTGTGGAGTGCCATCCTTCCCTGATTGGCGATGAGGTGTGGCGATTTCGGGATCGATTGGGGGGAGGGACTGCGTTGGAGGTGGCGATGGGGTTGGAGACCGCGAATCCGGAGGTGCTCGCGAAGCTCAATAAGGGGTTGGACTTGGAGGGGTTTGAACGCGCTGCGGAGCGTTTGAGGCGGCACGGTGTGGACCTTCGGGTGTTTGTTTTGGTGAAGCCTCCATTCGTGTCAGACCACGACGCGGTAACGTGGGCTGTGCGATCGGTGGATTGGTCGTTCGAGCTCGGGGCAACCGTGGTGACGGTCATTCCGACGCGGTTGGGGAATGGGGCCTTGGATGCGTTGATGGCTGCCGGGGAATTTTCTCCGCCCAACATTGACCTTTTGGAAGCCGCATTCGCAGAATGCCTGGCGGTGGCTCGTGGACGCGGTCGCGTGCTGGCTGATGTTTGGAATCTGGAGTTGTTTTGTTCCGGGCAAAGCGATGATTCCACCCGGCGAAAGGCGCGTTTGCACCGGGTTAACCTGAGCCAGAAATGGCAATGAGCGGTAACGAAACAACCTCGTTACCGCCCGATGAATCCCTGCTTCTTGAGAGCCCTCCGATCAGGCGATCGCCAGATGTGGGGCTGCTGCGGCCTTGGCGGGCAATGCCGCGCGGATCCGTTCCAACAACTTTGGAACCGTCAGTCCGTGTTTGGTGCGCAAATACTCCACGCTGCTGGCGTGCTCCACAAACTCATCAGGCCATGCCAGCCTCACCACGGGCGTCATGACTTGGCGATCGGCGAAAAGTTCCAAGACGGCACTTCCATAGCCGCCCATGCCGACATGATCTTCGAGGGTGGCGACGACATCCGCTGTTGAGCCGAAGAATTCATGAGCCGATGCGTCGAGCGGTTTGAAGAAGCGGGGATTGATGACCGCCACGTCGTGACCTTCGGAAGCCAATTGTTCTGCGGCCGCGAGGGCCAGACTCAGCATGTTCCCCAGACCAAAGAGGGCGACTTTGCGACCGCCGTGGTTTTCGAAATTGCGAACCACCTCTGCCTTTCCGATTTCCAGCACCGAGGGCCGATCCTTGATTGGAACCCCTTCGGCGGGGCCACGGGGGTAACGGATAAAGGTGGGATGGGGCTGCAATGTGGCGGTAAACATCATGTCCTGCATTTCGTCCTCATGGACGGGCGCCATACCGATGACATTCGGCAGGCAACGTAAGAAGGAGATGTCGAACAAGCCGTGGTGTGTGGGGCCGTCATTGGCGGACAACCCAGCGCGGTCCATACAGAATATCACCGGCAGGTCCTGCAGGCAAACATCGTGGTGGATGCAGTCGTAGGCGCGTTGGAGGAATGTGCTGTAAATGGCGACGACGGGATGGAATCCCATGGTAGCCATGCCGGCGGCGAAGATGACGGCATGTTCCTCGGCGATGCCCACATCGTAGTATTGTTTGGGCAGAGCTTGATCCAGAAGCTTCAGGCTGGTGCCAGAGGGCATGGCCGCGGTAATGCCAACGATATTCTGGTTCTGTTGACACAGTTTCACCATGGTTTTGCCGAAGACCTCTTGCCAAGGCGGTGGGCTCCCCGCGGCAGGGGTTGGGGTCAGGCCGGTACGGGAGTCGTACGGGCCCAGGCCGTGAAATTTCTCGGGTGACTTAAGCGCGGCTTCGAACCCCTTGCCCTTCTGGGTAAGAACATGAATCACCACGGGTTCGACACAGGTCTTGGCGAACTCGAGTGTACTGATGAGCAGCGGGATGTTGTGGCCGTCGATGGGGCCAAGGTAGCGGATGCCAAATTCCTCAAAAAGCAGGGAACTGCCATGGCCTCCGCGGCCATCGGAATCCATCTGGGATGGGGTATGTTCCAGCACGAGGGATCCGGCAACGCCTTTGATGGCCTCCTCGGCTTTCTGACCGATCATCGAGACGAGTTCGCCCTTGGGCAGTCGTTTGAGCCATTGATTGAACTCGCGAGCGAAGCGGTTGTAGCGCGGGCTGGTGGTCAGTTTGCCGAGGTAACCGGCGATCGCGCCGACATTCTTGGCGATGCTCCATTCATTGTCATTCAGGATGCCAATGAATCGTTTTGTTGCGTGGGCTATGTTGTTGAGGGCCTCGAAAGAGATGCCGTTGGTTAGAGCTGCGTCTCCAATGATGCAGACGACATGTTCGGACCCATTGCGTTGATCTCGGGCCGCGCACATGCCGAGGGCCGCACTGAGTGCTGTTCCGGCATGCCCAGCGCCATAACTGTCATGCTCACTCTCGGTGCGCAGGGCGAATCCGTTCAGTCCTCCAGTCGTTCGGATCGTTCGGAAACGGTCTTTTCGGCCTGTGAGAATTTTATGCACGTAAACCTGATGGCTGACGTCCCAGACGAACTTGTCCTTGGGTGTTTCAAAGCACCGGTGAAGTGCAATGGTCAGTTCGACGACCCCCAGGTTCGGCCCTAAATGGCCGCCGTGCTTGGCGAGTCCGTCGATCAGTTCGTGTCGGATGTCCGCTGCCAACTCGGAAAGTTGTTCCGGTGTCAGCTTCTTGACGTGGGAGGGGTGGTCCACCATTTCGAGGTAACGACTCATTGTCAGGTTCAACAGTTTTGAAAAGTAAATGTCACAAGGCTTCGGTGCGCCGGGTTCGCAAAGGACGACTTGTCCGGCGGCGATCCGTTCAGTCTTCGTTGGCGATGGCCATCGGTTTTACAACCAAATCACCCGCGAGATCCTGCTCTAGTTTCTGGATTTTCACTTCGGCATCGGCCAGGCGTGTCTGGCACTGCCGAGTCAAGCGCGCGCCTTCTTCGAAACGAGTCAATAATTGTTCCAACGGCAATTCATCGGATTCCATCGATTCCACGATGGATTCCAGCCTCTTGAGCGCCTCTTCGAAGGGCAGCTCTTCGGCTCCTGACTTGGAGACCTTTGACACGCGACCGAACTTAGGGACAAAGCGGAACGTTTGCCTAGTCCGAATATTGAGGGCTCAGAACCCTCAGGAATCTGCTTGCCCGGGAAGGGTTTCGGTGAAAGTGATCGAGCCGATTCATTTTTCCTGCCTCGGAAGCTCCTTTGGCTCCTCCCAGATTTGAACCAGCAAATCATGGAATGTTGAGTCGTGTTCCTTTAGTTCAGCGCGGACGAAGGGGAAGAAGTCATTCCGGTAGAAGAATGCTTCGGTGCCTTCGGCGAAGTATTCCTTGTGGTCGGTCAGGCCGTAGTGCCGTGCCTTCTGGCCCGTATGGAGCAGCACTTTGTCGTAAGAACCGCTCGCGCGTGCATGACTGTAAGCGGCGATGATCTCCAAGTGATCAAATCCAAGCACCTGGTCGTGATAGGCATGCGCGAGTTCGTGAAGGACGACGGCGGGGTGCTTGAGCATTTCCCTTCGCGAGAGGAGGTCACTTGCCCGCGGGATGTGAACCTTGAGGGCGAGGCGCGGATCGTGGCCGTATTCGACGAGCCAGTCGCGGCTTGGGTGGTACTGCATGGACTTGAGGCTCGGGTGGTTGTGCTCTATCCAGATCTCGAGTCGTTGCATTTTCGCGACTGGTGTGGCGGGGACCAGGATTTTGATGCGCTGCAAATGATTCGCCAGCATCCCCAGTGCCCGAGCTCCCTCGTCTCGCTGCGCGCCGTCGAGCAGCGCTGGCTCGATGTGAACCTTCCAGCCCTCGATGTCCCGCGTTATGGGATCGAAGCGCACTGCGCTGGCGGCGTCACTTCGTGCCTGGGCTTGCTTTTTGATCAAGGCCTTGGCCTTTCGCAAACGCTCTGGCCACGCGAATGTTGGGGCCGCGGCCGGGTCGTAGCCCGCGAGATGGCCGGTCAGGCGCGTCTGGGGCTTGGCGTATTTTAGTTCGGTTTCGCCGAAAACCTCGCGGCACAACGCGGCGAGACCGGGATCGTATTCGAGCAACTCGGCGCGCGTGTTGACATGGTTATGGTCGTGGTCGTTCTCGCGGTTATTGTCAAACCACGACTGCACGCCCTCGGCGAAGTATTCATGATGATTCACGCCCGCATACTTACCTTTCCAGAGCCCGGCGTTCATCGCGGAATCGTATGAGGACTTCACACGAATGTCGAAGGTGGGGTCCACGTTTGCCAGGCCGCGCAGGTGAATGTTGTGCGCGAACTCGTGAATGAAAATGTTCTCGGTTGAGTAGGGGTCACCGGGATAGCCCAGCAGGTTTTCCTCGCCACACGAGCAGAAGGGGTCGGTGTCGCTCCCGCCCATGCCACGGGCGCGTGCGTCGCGGTAGTCGCGCCCCGGGATGGATCCAAAGCCAGGCTCCGGTGTTTTGGCCAGCCACGCCCATTCGGGCTGGTCGCAGGTGAATTCGTTCCACGCGAGGATACAGAGGCGAGAGCCGCTGGCGATCATGGCCGCTCGCACGTCGGGACGTTTGGCGAGCATGAGGTCGGCGAGGTACGCGGCCTCCTTCAGTGCGTAAGGGTTCACGTTCGCCGAAGCCACGATGGGATAACCGTTTGCCAAGACACGCTGAGAGTAAAATCCCGGCACGCCATCTTTGTCGGGCGGATCGAATCGGACTGCCTGCACCGGCACGCGGCTGGTGACGGTCATTTCGGACTTGTCCTCACGGCCCACGATGGCGAAACGGTGGCCGATGGTTGTGTTGATGAGGGTATGATTGCCGGTTTCGATGGAACCATTTGGCACGCGCTCGGAGCCCGTTTTAAGCCAGAATACATCCACGGACTGCTTGCTGCCGTTGATGATCTGAAGTTGGGGGCGCTGCGGCTCGGCAGCGACCCTGAAAGTTGGAAATACCAGGGCGGACAAGAGTATGAGGTTTGGAAGCGATCTCATGAAGTGGATTAAATTATCGGCATTGCGGTCGTTTCAGCTTCCAGCGACTGGCCCGATTCGGCCGTCAAGTCTTGACGCAAGAAGCTGCCACAGCCGTCAATATCTGCATAGTGTTCATACAGGTCAGCTGAAACGTCTTTCCTCGATCGTCCCGCAGAAGCCTGCTTGTGCGTGCGGCATTCTAGACATTCCAGATCTATTCCAATTTCCCCGAAAATGTTCCCCGAAGATTGACCTGGACGGCCATACCCGATAATTGGCCGATGGTGTTGCCATTCGTCCCTTTTCCTGAAGATCCGTCACCGCTGCCGTCCAACCCTCCAGTCGGAGAGGTTTCATGGACATTGCCGCCGACTATCCTGACGCGTTTTCACTGGTTAACGGTTTTTGGGAATGCTCATCCTGTTGAATTGGAGATTGGCGCTGGGGATGGGTCTTTTCTGATTCAGTATGCGGCGCGCCATCCGGAGAGGAATTTTTTGGGGATTGAACGGCTGTTGGGGCGACTTCGAAAGATCGACCGGAAGGCTCGCAGGCAAGGGTTATCGAATGTTCGTGGCCTTCGATTGGAAGCGTCCTATGTCCTGCGCTGGATGATCCCACCCGGCTCGCTAACCGCCGTGCATGTGTATTTTCCCGACCCCTGGCCCAAACGGCGGCATTGGAAACGTCGTTTGGTTAATGCGGAGTTTCCCCAATTGGCAGCACTGAGCCTGTTGCCTGGGGGCGTCGTGTATTTGCGAACGGATCATGTGGAATATGCCGCTCAAATGGTGGAAGTCTTTGAGGCGGCACAGCAGTTTACGCGGTGCGAGGCCCCTGCAGAACTCCTGGACGTTGTCACCGATTTCGAGGCGGACTTCCGCCGCCAGGGCATCCAGACGATTCAGTCCGCTTGGCGATTGGCGGGCTAACCCGCTACCAACCCATCGATCGACGCGGGTTCCACGCAGTCAGTTGATCGACCGCGGCGTGCGGGAGTTGCAGATTTGTTCCTAAGAACCGGCGGACATCCGGCATGGTTGCCGTTGACCCAATCAGATGCGTCCGGTCAGGGCTCCAGGCAGCTCCGGATGAATCCACAATCACTTCTTGTCCCGCAAGTTGATATCGCCCTGGCCCCATCCCGGCCGCACTGGTGGCATCAGTCACCGCGATGACCCGATCCAGTTCCACGCATTTCAAATAATTGCCCAGCGCCATGGCTGGGATGTGGACGCCATCGGCGATGAACATGACAAACGGCAATCGCTGGCAGGCCAGCACTCGCTGGATCACATTATCGTGACGCGGCAAAACGGAAGGACATCCATTGCCCAAATGGGTGAACAGTTGCAGGCCGGCATCAACTGCTTCGTGGAGCAGGTCGATCGACGGGTTACAATGTCCTGCGGACACCTTGATACCCAATGCCGCAAGCTTGCGAGTGGTTTGGAGCCCGGGATCCATTTCCGGGGCCAGGGTCAGTAGACGGACCCAACCCCCACCGGCGTCCACCAATTGTTGGGCTGTTTCTGTAGAGGCGACTTGGACGTGTCGGCGCGGATGGGCTCCGTGATAACCGGGTTCCGGGTTGATGAACGGACCTTCCACATGGATCCCAACGATGGTGGAGCGGATGACGGGATCGGACTCAATTGCGGCACGGAGACGAGCGATCCGAGCGCACATCCGATCCAATGAATCGGTGATTATGGTCGCGAGACACTGGCCTCCTCCGTCGTCTCGAAGGCTGTCCACCGCGCCACGGATCGACGCCAGGGGTAAATCATCGGCGTTAAAATCGATTCCGCAGTACCCGTTGAGCTGCAAGTCGAGTGGAGGTGTCGACGACTGATTAACCCAGTTTTCTGAGGGTTTTGACGCCGCAGGCGTCGAAGTGGTTTCCTTTTCGGTGTGGATTTTTTGGACGGATATCGCCACGCCCGCACGCTGAACCGCGGATGGCACTCCTTTCAATCCAGAAACTCGTCTTTAGCCATCGGGAATGGCGTTCGTTTCTGTTTCGGTGTGGTTTCATCTCGTAGAAGGCCAAGTTCATCCCGCCCGAGGCCGGGTTCATCTCAACCGAGCAGCGGAACCATCCGGAGCACTTAAGTTGTCCCCAGCCTGAGTGATCACCGAGTGGTGATCCAAGTCGAAGACAAAAACAAACACGGATACTCAAACGAGTCCAACAGACGAAAGATACACGATGAAAACTATTAAGAGCATTCAAGCAGCAGCGGCCCTGGGGATTGTGTTGGTGAGCAGTTCCTTCCTGGCAGAAGCACAACCTGCCTTTGGACGCGGTGGCCCGCGATCGGGTGCACCAGGTGGGCCGGATGGCCAAGGCGGTGCCGGACGTCCTGATCCGAGTGTCATCGCCACGCACATGGCCGAGCGGTACACCACACTCGCGGGGTTTGATCTGAATCGGGACGGGCAACTGGATTCCAGTGAATCGACTGCGGTGGCAGCTGGAATCGCGGATGGTACCCTCGAAGCTCGACCTCCAGGTGGCCCCCGGCGGGGCGGCCATAGTGCTGGCGGCGATCGACCAGAGCCTACGCCCGACCAGATGGCATCACATATCGCAGAAAGCTATGCCCAACTTGCCGCCTTCGATGCAAATCACGACGCCCAGTTGAATGACGCCGAAAAGGCGGCCCTCAGCCAGGCCATCGCCGATGGAAGTCTGAAGTTGGGCCCCGAAGGCGGGATGCCTGGTCGCCCGGGCCGGCCTGGCCATCGAGGTGCCCCCGGGGTTGGAGCGCCGCAAGCCAAGGAGCATGTGGCAGCCCGATATTCCGAGTTGGTTGCCTACGACACCGACCGCAATGGTCAACTCGATGCGACGGAACAGGCCGCCGTGGTTGGGGCACTGGAATCCGGCACCCTCCAGGCACCGGGTCGCCCTAACGGACCAGGAAAGGGTCATCCGGAAATCACTTCGGATGCGATGGTTGAGCGGGTCTCGAGGATGTACGCCCGTCTAGCGGCGGCTGATGTAAACAGCGATGGTCAATTAGACGCGACGGAGATGGAAACCGTCGGGAAACCTGAAGAGGGTCCTGGCGTCACGGACCGGGCTGGGAAGGGGAAAAAAGCTCAGGCTGTGAAAAATCGACGTGGCAATCGTCCGGGTCTCTGAACTATGGGTGGCGGGGCACCGCCAACGGTGGATTGGACATTGACTCGAAACCTTGAGGCTTGGAAACGCCCGACAGATCCTCTGAGATCTGTCGGGCAACCTCGTATCGACCGTGAATCATTTCCATGCAATCCGTGAGTGACAACCCCGGCCCCGCGACAGAAGGCACACCGCTCTGGATCCTTGTTCGGCGTTTGGGCTGGTTAATGCTTTTTGGGGTGGGTTGGATTGGTCTGTTCACCGTCCAAAACGGCCTCGCGGGACCAGCAAACTGGAGTGGAGCTCTTGAGACTTCGATCCAATTCTGGCTGCCATGGGTGGTTCTGTCGCCATTCGTTTTGGAACTCGCATTTCGGTTCCCGCTCGAAAAGCCTCGGTTATGGGCTCACGCGGCAATTCATGTGACGGCGTGTGTGTTGATCGCGGTTGGTAGCTACCAGTTGCAACGATCTGGTCTGCCAACGCCTGGCGGTGGCAGACCCTGGAACCGCCCCGGTCCACCCGGAGATGGTGAAATTTACGGGCGACCGTTTCGCACTGCCGGGCCACCGCCTTTTTCCGCGGCGCGCCGCGCGGGCTTTCGCACGGCGTTTGACATCTTGCTGTACGCGTTGCTCGTGACCGGATGCCACGCGACCACCTTTTTTCGGCGATCCGAGCAACGGCAACGGCGCACGCTCGAGCTCGAGGCGAGCTTGGCCAGCGCCCGGTTGCAAGTGCTCAGGAGTCAGTTAAACCCTCATTTTTTGTTCAATGCCCTCAATGCGATTTCAACCCTGGTGCATACCCAACCTCGAGCTGCGGATGAGATGATTGCTACTCTCAGCCAACTCCTTCGATTATCTTTGGAAACCTTCGATGAACCCGAGATTCCATTGCGGCGAGAATTGGAGTTGGTGGACTGTTACTTGGAAATTGAGCAAGTCCGCTTTGGGGATCGGTTGACAGTTCATCGAGATGTGGATCCGCGCACATGGGACGCCTGGGTGCCGACCTTGTTACTGCAACCATTGGTGGAAAACGCGGTCAGGCACGGAATTGAGCCGCGGCGCGGTCCGGGCCGTGTGACACTACACGCTCGTCGACTAGGGGATCGCCTACTGTTGAGAGTTGAAGACGATGGTGTGGGACTCGATGTTCCACCCACATCGGCGGTGGGGCTCGGCGTCAGCCGCGAACACCGCGGGATTGGGCTGGGCAATACACGGACCCGATTGCAGGAGCTGTATGGCAGGGACCACCGGTTTGAACTCGGACCGGGCTCGAATGGGGGCTGTCGGGTAGAGATTGAAATTCCCTGGCGTCCAACTGCGAGTCGGTTGCGACCGGAACTGAATGGTTAACTGAGATCTCTGGTTTTGTGAGGGGCTGTCGATAACGAGCATGAAAATTCGAGCATTGGTCATAGATGACGAACCCTTGGCTAGGGATCGAATTCAGATGCTGCTCCGGGACGACCCGGATGTGGACGTCATCGCGGTCTGTCCGGATGGACCGAGCGCGTTGGCGCTGATGAACGAGAGGCTGGACCTAATGTTCCTTGACATTCAGATGCCAGAGATGGACGGGTTTGAATTGCTGCGAGCCATCCCGAAGGATCGGTTGCCGGCAGTGATATTCACGACGGCCTATGATCAACACGCCTTAAAGGCTTTTGAGTCTCATGCCTTGGATTACCTGCTCAAGCCGTTCAAAGTGGACCGGTTTCATGAAGCCGTGAGCCGGGCTAAGGAGACGATCTCCAGTCGTCATGCCGGTGACGCCATGCGAGGGCTCCTGGACTTGATCGGCCAACGGCCCGCGGCGGGGACCTATATCACTCGACTGCCGATTCGAACGGCGGACAGAGTTCTTTTCATTCGAACGGCAGATATTGACTCCGTCGAATCCGCTGGCAATTACGTGGTGGTCCATGTGGGCAAAGAATCGCATGTCGTTCGCGAAACATTGAGTGCATTGGAGCTTCAACTGGATCCCGAAAAATTTCTGCGAATCAGCCGATCGGCGATTGTGAATCTAGGTCGCATTAAGGAACTGCAACCCATGTTTAAAGGTGAACATGTGGTGGTCTTGGAGAACGGTCGTCAGGTGGCCATGACACGTGGGTTGCGCGAGGTGGAGAAAGCGTTGAAGTTCTCTTAAAAACAAAAAACGGCGCGGACCCAAGTCCGCGCCGTCTGCTGAGTTGCTCCAGAACTAAGAATTGGCCAGAGCTTAAGAGTGATACCCCTCTTCACCGTGCTCGCAGAGATCGAGCCCTTGGGTTTCCACTTCCACATTAGGTCGGAGTCCGACGACGGCCTTGACGATGTAAGCGATGATGGTGGTGGCGACGATGGAGAGGACCATAGTGACCACGACGGCTTTGACTTGCGCCATGAAGAGTCCGTCTTTGACGCCGGTGACCACTGAATTGACGCTTTCATCGGCGAGCAATCCGGTGAGCAGGGCACCGAGCGTGCCGCCCACGCCGTGGACGCCGAACGTATCGAGAGCGTCATCGTAGCCGATCATGCCCTTGAGGAAGGAGACCGCGAAATAGGGGATGATGCCGGCGGCGAAGCCGATAATGACGGCTCCGGTGGTGTTGATGAAGCCGCAGGCGGGGGTGACAACAACCAAGCCCGCCACGATGCCGGAGCAGAATCCGAGGACGCTGGGTTTGCCGCGGTGGATCCATTCGCAGAGAGGCCACACGAAGCCGGCGATGGCGGCGGCGAGGGTGGTGGTGGTGAAGGCGTTTGAAGCGATCGCGTCGGCGCCGAGGGCGGAGCCGGCATTAAAGCCATACCAACCGACCCAAAGCATGCCGGTTCCAACCATACAAAGTACCATGGAATGGGGCGTCATTGGTTCCTTGCCGAAGCCGAACCGCTTGCCGAGAATGATACAGAGGACCAGCGCACTCCATCCGGAGCTCATGTGAACGACGGTGCCCCCAGCAAAATCGAGCGCCTTAATACCGGCATTGGGGTTCAGCGCGCCGCACATGAAACCAGTGGTCGACCAGACCATGTGGGCGAGAGGAAAGTAGACCATGAACATCCAAAGGGCTACGAACAGAAGCACTGCAGCGAACTTCATCCGTTCCGCGATAGCACCCAGGATCAGCGCTGGAGTGATGATGGCGAACGTCAATTGGAACATGGCCCACATGCTATCGCTAATCCAATGGTACCCTGCACCGACGTTGCCGGGTTTCAGTCCCTTGAACATGGCAAAGGCGAAATCTCCATAGAAGGCGTTGCTACCGGAGAATGAGAGACTGTAGCCGCAAAGCCACCAGAGGAATGTGACCATTCCGGAAATGCCCATGCATTGTGCGAGCACGGATAGCACATTCTTTCTCCGGACCAAGCCGCCATAAAACAGAGCCAAACCGGGCAATGTCATAAACAATACCAGGGCGGTAGAGGTCATTTGCCAGGCATTATGACCGGGGCCAGGCCCTGCGATATTGGATGGCGCGTTGGTCTGGCGAGCCGTGTTGTTCACATAAGCTTCAAGGTCTGCCAACCGATCTTCAATGGATGGTTTGGCCGGTTCTGGGTCGGCTCCGATTGCGGGCGCAACGCTAGTCAAAAACGTGGCCACCAGCAGCAGCGAATAAAGAAGTTTTTTCATGGGATTCAGTTCTAAGGTGCGTGTCGTTTTAGACAGCGGAATCACCTCGTTCTTCGGTTCGTATCCGGATGGCTTCTTCAACTTGTGAGACGAAGATTTTTCCATCGCCGATTTTCCCTGTCTTGGCAGCCTTTATGATCGCGGCGACCGCGGTGGGAACCTTGTCTTCAGGTAAGACTAACTCCACTTTGATTTTTGGGAGAAAATCCACGGTGTATTCACTGCCCCGATAGATTTCGGTGTGTCCTTTCTGACGTCCAAAGCCTTTGACTTCGCTGACGGTCATCCCCTCGATGCCCGACTCTTGAAGAGCGTCTTTTACCTCTTCGAGTTTGAACGGCTTGATGATTGCTTCGATTTTCTTCATGCAGGTTTAGGGTGTGTATGGTTTCCATCAGTCTGAGTACCATTCGCGTCAGCGCCCGTCTGTCTGACTGCCAATGCGATCGCTGTCGCATTTCGCTCATGGTCCCAACCTGCGTTACCTCATTGCATGCAGAATGCCGCATTCGAAGCGATTTGACGTTGATTTACAGAACCCCTGTAAAATCAGGGTTCTTGGGCGTGGAATTTTTTCGAAAAATTCTTGCGACCTTATCCGATGCTGGCGGGATTTGGTCGGGGTGTGGTTTTCTGCACACGACCGGAAGGTTGGAGCTAACGGCAGAGGAGTGGGAACATTCCAGCCTTCGGTCGGTTTGGAATTCGCGATGAAGGGGCGGAGCTCTGGACTGGGAGGACCAGAGCGGTTCCGGGGTACGGCTCGAACCAGGAACTCCAGGGCTTAAGCCCGTCGGGAGCGATTTCCTGATTCGAGCGGTACCCCGGAATACGCCGGTGTACTCCGGATACGCTTGGCGATCTGCCGGTGGCAGACGAGGGAATTGGAAGGCCAGAGGCGCCGAAATTGCGGAATACTCATGCGACATCCTGGAGTAATTCCGAGGACATGGCCTGGACGAATTCCTGCTTTTGCAAGTGTTTGCGAGCTGTTGACACTTTCTCCTCAAAGAGCCCGGGAAAGACGAGCAGCGGCAACGGTTCCAACCAAGCTAGGGCTGCGGCTTCGTTGGCAGCGCGTCGAAGCGGCTTCGCCAAACGGAGATTCACGGTCCCTTTGAGAGCCGTTTGAAGCATCCGGGTTTTGAGTTGTTCCAGTTCGGTATCCAGAGTTCTGGATTTGAACTGAGGTTGCGGGTTGGACGGCACAGCCCAGTAGGGGAGTGGCGAATGCCCCCCCTCGGTGGGGGAGACTCTTTGGATTTCAGTACTTATCATGGTTTCGTCGGTGGTTTGTTATCGGTCGTATGGGTTCCCTTGATTTCCTTGGCGTCAAAAATGGCGGCCCCTGAAAGCACAAAACCCACGTTTGTTTGAGCAAACGTGGGTTTTGGGTAAAAGCCGGGAATGAACTAGAAGGCACCCTCCACGTTGGCTACGGCCATTGGCATGCGCCAATAGGAGCAGCGAGCGGTCATTAGCTCACGCTTGCTTACGTTCAGAATGGACAACGGTTGATGCATTGTTCGATAGATCAATTAGAGGACGGATCCCGGGATGTCAAACCACAGAGTTGTAACTACCGACCCTGTGGGGGTGTCTCACGGTGGGTAAAACGGTCGTTCATCATTTTTGTAGATAACGACTTACAGCTTCTGCGCGGTTGTGGACGCCCAGCTTTTCAAAGGTGCTCTTCATATGAGTGTGTACCGTCCAGATACTGATGCCCAAGGCGGCAGCGATCTCCTTGTCCTGGAAGCCGCGGCTAAGGAATTCAAGCATTTCACGTTCGCGGTGCGTGAGCTGAGATTCTGCGGAATCGTCATCTGGTGGCGGGGCGCTCAGGAGGCTTAAGAAGTAAGCGCGTGCGGCGGCGACGGCTTTGGCCTGGGTCCAGCGGTTGCTGGGTCGAGGTGCTCCCAATGGTTCCAGCAGCTGCAACGGAGCCCTACGTTGAAGGAAATACCCATTGGTGACACCGGTAATTCCCACAAACAACTCATCGCTACCGCCATAGATGCCGAAGGGAAAGGCGGGAACGCCCGGCCAGGACTTCCGCAAGGATTGAAGGGAGGCTTCCAGGGAGGCCTCATGGAGCAATCGATTCAGCAAGACGAAATCCACGTTCACAGTGCCTGCCAGTTTGGTGGCTTCCACGATCGAACTGACTGCTGCCGAAACAGAATACCCAGCAACCTTGCCCACCCAGTGACTCAAGGCCCGACGCACCGAGGCTTCAGGTTCGATGATTAGCACCCGAAGCGACGGGTGACCTGCAAACGCCTCCGAAGGTGTCACGAGGGCCGCGTTGGAACCGGGCTCTGAAAACATGGTGGTGTACGTCACGACCAAGGGACTGGATAACCAGAAGATCGCAAAGGTTATCTCTCTCGGATAGGTGGCGAGCGCCCGATCCCAGCCGTGAGTCACGACGATCTCGTAGATCTTGTGAGCCTTGGCTGCGGCAGTTTTGGGGTCGGCCGAGCTGAGCGGAAAGCAATGGGATCGACCGTTATGTTCCACCGAGATGGACAATTCCTTGAATGGAAGCGGTCGGGCCAGCTCGACATACTTGCGATTTACCAATCGCTCCTGCCAATAAACCAGGTCATCCGATGAAGGCACCACCATCTTTTTGAGGGGATTCTTCCCGGCAATCGCTTTCACGAGTTTTTCCTGATCAGATTTTGGCATGTGCAGGGCCGCTCCAGAACCCTCTGGCTCCCGAAGCGTTGTGTCAACGCGTGTTATGACGGTAAACCGGAATTGTTGGCTGAGGGAGATGTACCGGCGCTGGCCCTGAGTTCTCGACGAGGTTATGTAGCGCCCAAAACGGTTCTGGAAGGTTTATTGGTCGAAATCGGGTACCGAATGGAATACTCGCAAGTGACGAACCGATGTCAGCCCACCGCCAGAATAGGGGATTCACCTAGGCCCAATCATCGACTACTAGTGGTGCACGGCGAGTTCAGACGCGGCACCTTGTCATTATCATGCGACGACGAAACACTTCCGGTCAGCGCGAGTTTGCGAATCGAATTGTCCACGGACAAAGCGTTGGTTTTACCCTGATCGAACTGTTGGTCGTGATCGCCATCATTGCGATTTTGGCCGGCATGCTCCTGCCAGCGTTGAGCAAAGCCAAAGAAAAGGGGGGGCAGGCGGCGTGCCTGAACAACCTCAAGCAGGCGGGAATTTGGCTGACACTTTATGCGGACGATCACCAGGGTAACTTCCACCACTATTATGATGGAGGGGATCCTGAGCCGCGCATACTGAACCACGGCCAATGGACACTCTCCCCGCGCCACACCGATTTACTGGACATCACAAAAGCCAACGAACGCGCGGTGGCTTATTGGGCGGTCCCGTATTCCAAGTACCATAGTAATGTGCGCCGAGCGTTGCGTTGTCCCGCCGCTAAGCGCGTGGATGAGTGGCGTGAAACGGGGCTGAGGTATCCCTCCGAATTCTGGCTGAATTCGAGCTATGGCATCAACCAATTCGCGGTGATCAACTACTCCGACGTCGATTCACAAGGACGCCGAACCAAATTGAACCGACTGGAAACCCTTCGAAGTCCAGCCACCACGGTTTTTGCCCAGGATGCCGCGGAACAAAAGATGGAAACCCAGGAGGATTCCCTGGCGTTGTATCCCGGTTACAAGGAGTGTTTGACACAGTGGAAGTATGGTCTGCAGCCTTTGTATCCAGAACGTCAGATGGAATATGAATGGTACCGGCATGGGCGACGTTCCGCCATACTTTGGGCGGACGCACACGTCAGTACGGTTCCCTACAGTAAAGTCGGTTACGACTTCCGCTGGTATACCGCAGAGGTTCCTCTAACGGCTCCGCTGAACTGAAGCTTCCTCGCTGCTTTTAGCTACCATGTTTCTCCCGAGAATTTCCGTGGCTTGCACCTTGGTGCTTTTTGGAGCCAGCGCGTTTCTTGCCGGCTCCGGCTGCAAGAAAGGACCGCCAGAAATTGTCTCCGTACAGAACGCCGCTACTCAGACCAAGACCGTTTTTTCGGACGCCAAAGGCGATGTGAAAACCGCCGCCGACCAAGTTGCAGATTCCATCGCCAACTCCGAATTTACGTCAGCGATTGGCCGAATTGAATCGCTTTCTATCCGGCCTGATTTGGCTCCCGAACAACGGGAAGCGTTGGCGGCAGCGCAGATGGCGGTGATGCAGAAATTGCGTGAATCTGCCGAGTCGGGCGACAAACAAGCCGCCGAATTCCTCGAAGTTCATCGCGCACGCAAATGAGCCGAGGGCTGCCGCCCGCGGCGGTTGGTGTCATCCATAGTTTTTCGGTATTAGTAATGTCAGCAACGTCAATAAGAACTCACGACAAGATCATGAACTTAAATAAAGCACTGCTCGCCGCAGCCGGAGGGATGGCACTGGCCACCTCGCTGCAAGCGGCTCTCACCGGACGGTGGGATTTTGATAAAGGCGACCTGACTGGGACCGGCGGCCCGCTGCAATATCGCGATGGCGTCGGTGGTCTGACCCAGTCTGGAACCTCGTTCAACACCACCACAGGCTTTGGAATTCCCAACATTGGAGTTGCGGAGGCCAAGGTGATGAAATTTCCCGGTGGTCCAGATGACACCGGTTACCTCGTGCCTGCACCGGCGACTGCCAATGGTGGTGGTGGTTCTTTCGTGAACAACTACACCATCCTGATGGATGTGCTCTTCCCCGAGGCCTCCAACAGCAAGCTGCGCGCAATGATCGATGCCGACCAACGAGGAACAAACCCCGATGCCGAGTTCTTTGTGGCGGCCAACAACACCATGGGCGCGAAAGCCGGAGGGTTTGGGTCGATCGCCCCAAATACGTGGTATCGGATCGGAATCGTTTCTGAAGTGACCAACGAAGAAGCGGGCACCATCCGGTTCCGACTGTATTCGAATGGCGCTCAAGTGGGCGTTTTTAATGCCGGTGCCGTGCGAGATTTGCGTTTCGCCCTCGCGGCGGGCGGGTTTTTTGAACTGTTTTCCGATGATAACGGCGAGACTGCTCCCGGGTACATCAACAGTCTCCAAGTTCATAACACCTCGTTGACAAAGGGACAACTCAGCGCGTTGGGTGGACCGGCAGCTGCCGGCCTTCCGGAAACCTTGCCTCCGGTTTCCGCTTTTGTTGAAAAGTGGATGCCGTCGGGCACCTTTGCCAGTCGATCCGCCAAAGTGGGCGCGATCCTCGACTTAGGCGACTCAACGGTAGCGGATGCGACGATCAGTCTCAGTCTCGACGGCGCGGTCTTGACGAGCCCGACTATCTCCCGGGCCAATGGAATGGTCACCGTGGAAAAGGCGCCGGCGACACCGCTCAGTTTGGGCAAGCACGTCATCAGCCTCAGCTACACCGATAGCATCGGAGGCCAAAAGACCGTGACCAAGGAATTCTCCGCGGTCGTGTTTTATGAAGATTTTGAAGGTCTGGATCTCGTGCCTGCCAAAGATGAGGCCAGCACTGCAATCCTGCTGATTGAAAAAGGTTGGGCCAATCGTCCGCCAGCGGGTTGGAGCATCGATAATAGCCAATTCCCGGCTGTGGTGATCACGGAGGAAAACCCGGACGCCGACGGCGATGGTTATGCCGACAATGACGGCCGGACCGAGTGGGCTGGTTGGAGTTTTGCGACCAAGGAATTCTGGGTGGCAGCGGATAACCAGACGCGCGACCAATTCAATCTGGCCGAAGGAACAGTAGCAATTGCGGATCCCGACGAATGGGATGATGCGGCCCATGCGGTTTCCTTGTTCAATTCGTTCCTGAAGACACCGGAGATCTCTTTGGACGGCGTCCCGGCCAATACCGCCTTCCTGGCGTTTGCTTCAAGCTGGCGCCCCGAAGGTTTTGATGATGCCAATACGTCGAAATTCCCCGTTGGCCCCAACGGCGAAGCCATCAACAACCAGACAGCGATCATCACAGTCAGCTTCGACGGCGGAGCTCCGGTTCAAGTCTTCAAGTACGACTCCAAGGACGGCAGCACCACGTTCAAAGCGGACGCGCAGAATGAATCAGTCCAGGTTCAATTGAAGAACCCGGCGGGCGCCAAGAAGATGGTGCTCTCTTTTGAGATGCGCGACGGCGCCAATGATTGGTGGTGGGCGGTCGACAACATTGCGGTTGGAGCGGGTGCCTCGAAACCAGCGATCGAGCAGGGCCCGGTGGCACTGGAAGTGAACGAAGGTCAGCCGGCGTCCATGACGGTGACCGTGAGTGGCGCGGGTCTCTCCTATCAGTGGTTCAAGGGTCAGCCCGGCGGCCGCGTTGCGGTTAGCGGTGCGACTGCAGCCACGCTGAACCTCGTTGCCGCGAATGTGTCCGATGCCGGGTACTACAGCGTCAATGTGACGAACAGCGAGGGCACGACGTCGAGCGGTGTCGCCAAGTTGTCGGTGAATCCGAAGACCGAGGGCCGTTTGGTTCTTCTGACGGAAGATTTCGAGAAATTGGTTCTCGGACCCAACGTCGATGAAGCCGTGGCGGGTGAAGCGGTCTGGACCAAGACACCTCCCGAGGGTTGGTCGATTGATGACACGGGCGTCCCCGGTGTGGGTGGCAACGATGGCGTGACGGAATGGGCTGGATGGAGTTTTGCCAAACGCGAATATTGGGCTCAAGCGGGTGGCCAGAACCGCGACAAGTTCGTCAAGGGCGTCGGCACGGTGGCAATTGGCGATAGCGACGAGTGGGATGACCAAGGTCACGATCCTGGCAATATGGCCACTTACATTAAAACCAAGGCCATCTCCTTGGATGGTGTGAAGGCCAATTCGGTGATTGTGAAATACGACTCCAGCTGGAACCCGGAAGAACCTCAGACGGCCAATGTCACGGTGTCTTTCGACGGTGGAGCTCCGGTCGAAATCAAGCGTTATGAGTCCGCTCAAAATAACGCCAATTACCATCCGATCGAATACAGCGAAACACTGTCTTACCGTGTGAACAATCCCGCGGGTGCCAAGACCATGGTGATCACCTATGGATACTTCAACACCTTGAACAATTGGTGGTTTGCCTTCGACAACCTGCAAGTACTGGCCGAACCCGCCCCAGTCTTCTTTGAAGACTTCGAAGGATTGGTTCTCGGGCCAAACCGTGAGGAAGGTATCACCACGGGCAGTGGCGGTGCACAGACGGCCGTCTGGACCAAGACAACTCCTGCGGGTTGGAGCATCGACGACACTGGCGTTCCTGGCGTGGGCACGGACCAAGACGGCGTGACCGAATGGGCGGGCTGGAGCTTTGCCAAACGCGAATGGTGGGCGTCGACTGCCGGCGACCAGCAACGCACCCAGTTCCTTAAGGGCACCGGCACGGTCGCCATTGCGGACTCCGACGAATGGGATGACATCAAGCCCCATGCCGGCGGCAACATGGCTACTTTCCTGAAGACCAAGGCCATCGATATCACAGGCAAGACTGCTAATAGCCTGCACCTCAAGTTCGATTCCAGTTGGCGCGATGAAGATCCGCAGAAAGCATCGATCATGGCCAGCTACGACGGTGGGGCTCCCGTTCAAGTACTGCGCTGGGAATCCCTTGCAGGCCCGAACTTCCACGACGATAAGCCCAACGAGACAGTCTCCATCCCGCTGTACAACCCCGAGGGGGCTAAGAGCCTGGTTCTTACGTTTGGATATTTTGATACGCTCAACAATTGGTGGTGGGCGATTGACAACCTCGAGGTTTCGGTAGGAGCCGTCGTGCCGCCGGCAAGCCTGTTGGTGAATCCTAGTCCTCAGATTCCTGGATTGTCGGGTGGCGCGTTTACCGACGTTCAGGTGGACTCCGCGACGAAGACGATTTCGGCTAAGCTGCCCTCGTCGGGTGACGTCGGTTACATCACGATCCGGCCGGGTGTCACGATCTTGAGCACCAAGATTGAAGGCGGACGGTTGGTGGTGAAGTACCAGTAACAAAGTACCAGTGAAAATGACCACGGTTATCATGAGTGCTTGCACTGGGATGGTTCATCCGTCATAAGTACGGGGCTTTCCCAACCCTGAGGCCATCGGGCTAGGCTTGGGATTGCCGATTTTCAACAATTTCCTTCCGAGTGGAAGGGAAGGCGGGTTTTGGTGGTGTAAACCGTGTGTCACCCCAAAACCCGCCAATTTTTTTGGCCGTTGTGAATCTCCGCAAGGCATTCACAACGGCCAAATTGTTTGTTGCTTGCCAGGTTGGCTTTCGTTCTGATTTCAGTCATCCCTTGCTCGAGGAAACGAGTCGTGTTATGGTCGTGCCACACAGTTACCACGGGTTTGGCTCACACGAAGTAATTATCGTCTCTACTATGAACTGCTCCAGAACGCCACCAAGCTTTTGGCCTCGCGGCTTTACATTGATTGAACTCCTTGTCGTGATCGCGATCATCGCGATTTTGGCGGGAATGCTCCTGCCAGCACTTGGCAAGGCCAAGCAAAAGGCGCAAGGCATCTTATGCCTCAGCAATGGCAAGCAATTGTCACTGGCCTATACCATGTATGCCACTGATAACAGCGACAAACTCCCCCCCAACCTGGACGGTGGCAGCAATTCGACCAATACCACATGGTGCGCGGGTTGGCTCGTAAACAATGGCTTCGCGTCGGACAATACCAACCAGCTGCTCCTAGTGAACTCGCTCCTCGGTAAGTACGTCGGGGCTGCGGGGGTGTACAAGTGCCCGGCAGATCGCAGCCTCAGCAGGGGAAATACAGGCCAACCACGCGTTCGCTCCGTCTCAATGAATGCCTACTTGGGAGATCGCGGAGGGCCTTACACCGGAGGTTACACTCAATTTAGGAAATCCACGCAGGTCTGGTCTCCGTCCAAGTGCTGGGTTTTCGTCGATGAACGCGAAGATTCCATTAACGACGCGTGGTTCGCGGTGAACATGGACGGTTACGATCCCATGAATGCAGGTGCTTACATCATGGTTGATTATCCCGCGAGTTATCACAATAAAGCCGGAGGATTGGCCTTCTTCGATGGACATTCTGAAATTCGTAAGTGGTTGGATCCGAGAACCTACCCACTGCTGAAACCCGGCCAGGCTCTGGCGCTCGGTCAAGCGTCACCTCGAAACGTCGATGTGGCTTGGTTGCAGGAGCGCAGTTCGATCAAAGAGAGGAACCCAACTCGGCAGTAACTGTTGTCGTTGTTTTCGTCCCGATCGATCCCTAGAAATGGTTCGCGGTTCGCCGCGAACCATTTTTTGTTCATGAATGCGACACGCACTCCGAGCACATCCATGGCAGTCCCGGCTCGGGTCTGGTTATTGGTCGCCGTGTTGTTTCTTTCGAATCCCTGGTTGGCATGCCAACCACCACCGATTCCTGAGATTCCAGTTCCCACCACGCTTTCCCAGTTGGACCCACAGCTGAAAGCGCACATTGAGGCGCAGCTTCAAACCGTTCGAGCAAAGCCTCGAGACTCGGCCAGGCATGCCACACTCGGGTTGATCTATGCCGCCAATGACCTTTGGTTTTGGGCGCGTCCAGCGTTTAGCAATGTCGTGGTGCTTGCCCCGGATGAACCCTTGGCCCGGCTGTATGTTGGTGTGGCCGCTCAAGAAGTCGGCGATTTAGAAAATGCCTTGGCGACATACCGTGGAGTTACGGAACAATTTCCGCAGTTTGGATCTGGCTGGTTTCGATTGGGAGAATTGGCTTCCAAACAGGGGCTCTTGGAGGAGGCTGAGCGCGCGTTCGCGAGGCTTGTTGTGCTGGCCCCTCAGGAATGGCGCGGCCCGGCCGGCCTGGGCGATGTGGCATTTCGGAACGGCAAATTCACCAATACGCTGGAGCATTTGGAACGTGCCTTGGGTTTGGAGCCGCAGGCCGGCTCGGTCCACTACGTGTACGCGCAAGTGCTGCAAGCTTTGGGCCGAACCAATGAGGCATCGTGGCATCGTTCCATGGCTCACGGCGTTGCCGGAACTCCGATGCCAGACGACTGGTCTCGTCAGGCAGTCTCCCATATGAAAGCGCTTTCGGACCAGTTTGAGATCGCTGAAGATATGGCCGCATCCGGCAATCCGATGGGCGGCGTGGAACTTCTGCGCGAGGCCCTGCGATTCCATCCCGACGACGCGGCGGTTTTGAACCAGCTGGCGATTGCCTGCAACCGCGCGGGCCATCCGGAACAAGCACTCGCTGTACTGGGCCCGCTTTTGAGCAAACAGCCTGACTCTCTCGCGGGCTGGATCACTCGGTCGTTCTCCGAAGCGCAGGCAGAGCGGTTCAGCGATGCCTTAGCCTCAGCCAACCGCGCCCTGGCACTCTCCACCAATGTGGCCCAGCCCTATCTGGCACGCGCCAACGCGTTGCTCGGCATGGAACGGGACCAGGATGCGGTGTTTACTTTTTTGGAAGCCGCACGGATCGATCCACGGAATGCGCAAATTTTATTGGAGTTAGTGGACGTGCTTTGGCGAAACCTCTCGCGTGGCCCAGAGGCGCTTGTTTACGCCCGTAAGGCGCTTGAACTCAATCCATCATTGCCGGAGGTTCATGCTCGCCTCATTCCCTTGGAGACTCAGTTTGGCGATCCGACAGCCGCTCAACGCTCCCGCGAATGGTTGAACCGATTGACTTCGGGATCCCGTCCCCAGAGAGCCCCTGTTCCCGTATCTAAACCTTGAGCTTGAGAGTCCGACGACTTTGCATTTTATGAACCGGCAGACCGCACCAGCGCAGGGATGGTATTGCCTGGTGGTTGTCGTGGTTGCCATGGTTGCCTGTGTGGCAGGTTGTGGCAAAACGCCCTCCCGCACGCCTGCTTCCGAGGCGGGTCAACCTGCTGCTGCGGCTGAGGTAGCGCCGCCGCTGAAGTCTTCCGCACCTTGGTTTCAGGATTTCGCAGGAACTACAGGACTGACATTTCATCACTCGAGCGGGCATGACACTCGATTTTGGATGCCTGAGATTGAGACCGGTGGAGTCGGATTGCTGGACGTGGACGGCGATGGTTTGCTGGATGTGTTCTGTGTCAATGGGGGAAACCTAAACAAGCGACCCGCGATTTCGGGACACCGCCTCTATCGGAATCTCGGTGGGTTTCGATTTGAAGATATCACGGATCGTGCGGGGGTTGCGGGTGTGGGCGGGGACGGTATGGGTGTGGCATGCGCGGATTACGACAACGACGGGGACACGGATATCTTGGTGACCCAGGTGGAAGGCTGCCTTCTGTATCGCAACGAGGGGCGCGGGCGGTTCTTGGACGTCACACTCGCCGCGGGACTGGAGCGAACCGGATGGGGAACCAGCGCGGCGTTCGTGGATTTGGATCAAGATGGTTATCTGGATTTATTCGTCGTCAATTACCTGAATTGGAGCCAGGCGATCGAGGTGAATTGCCGCTCCAGCGGTGGGCGGCCGGACTATTGTTCGCCGTTAAATTATCGAGGGGCTGCGGTGGATTCCGTTTGGCGCAATCGCGGGGATGGCACATTTGAGAGGATGACGGAACGAGTGTTTTTGAACCGGGCTTACGGGCATGGATTGGGCGTGGCGACCGCGGATTTCGATCGAGACGGTCGAGTCGATGTTTATGTGGCAAATGACGCCACCCCCAATCAACTCTGGCTGAACCAGGGGAATTGGGTGTTTCGGGATGAGGCCCTGATGCGTGGGGCGGCCTTGAACTTGCATGGGGTCCCCCGCGCCGGCATGGGTGTTGTGGCGGTGGATCTGAGGCAACACGGCTGGTTCGATATTTACCTCACCCATCTGGTGAATGAGGGCAACGGTGTTTTCCTGAATGCTCAGGGCAATTTCATCGACACCGTTTTACCCGACGGACCGCAGCGCGGCAGCATTCCAATGACGGGTTTTGGGGTTGGGTTTCACGACTTTGATTGCGATGGTTCCTTGGATTTGTATGTCGCGAATGGACGAGTGCGGCTGGGTTCGCGTGATCTCGATCCGATGGATCCTTACGCCGAGCCGAACAGTCTTCTGCGAGGCTTGGGGGAAGGAAAGTTTGAAGTGGTGAACCCTTCTGGAGGAACGACCAACCTGCTGGTCGCGACCAGCCGTGCTGCAGCGTTTGGAGATCTCGACAACGATGGTGCCATCGATGTGGTGGTGATTAACAAGGACGGGCCCGTCCATCTCTTGCGCAATGTTCTCGGGCGCCGCGCACAATCGGTTCAGTTTCGTGTCCTCAGCCGCGAAGGCCGCGATGCGTTGAACGCCGTGGTCCGTTTGGAGACCCAATCGGGTGCTCCACAATGGCGTCAAGTGGCGCCCAACGAGGGGTATTGTGCCAGCCACGATCCTCGGATTCATTTTGGGATAGGTTCGGCGACTCGAATTGAGCGGGTTTGTGTTCGGTGGCCTTCGGCGGGACCGGCTGAAGTGTTCGGTCCCTTTGAAGCGGGTGCGGTCTACGAGATTCGACAAGGGCGAGGACGGACGAGTCCGATGTTGTTCGAGTGGTAAGCGTCGCGGATGGAGTTGCGTGCGCCCTGAGGCGGTTGGTTTTCGTTCCAGACTTGCGAAGTGTCGGCTCCTGGGCTTTGCTTAGTTCATGTCATCGCCAAATCGATCCTTCTTGTCGTGTCTGCTTCTCGTTTGCTGCCTCGCCACGGCGGGTTGTGGCGAAAGCAAGCCCAAGGTGGACGTCAACGCTCAGATCCAGGCGCTGAGTGGCACCTCGGAAGCCAAGCAGGATGCGTTGACAGAGTTGGGGACTGTCGGGCCAGCCGCGTTACCGGCTCTCAATAAGTTGATACCGTTGCTCAAGGATGAAGATCATGTGGTTCGCCGACTGGCGGCTTACACCATTGGAACTATTGGGCCTGCCGCCAAGTCAGCGGTACCCGCGCTGAAGGAAGCCCTTGCTTCGGCGGAGCGCGACTTCGCGACGTCCCTCGTCAATGCCATTCGAAACGTGGACCCAGTTGCCGGCAAGAGTCTTGGCGGCGAATAGGTTGTTTTCTTGAGGCGCACCAGTGAACTATTTCGATACGCCTCACGACTACCCGTCTGGGACTACCTGCTGCACCACGCCGAAACGGTGGCGACCCTAAAGGGTGCTGTGATCAGCATGAACTGCCCTCCGCACCGGCTTGCGATCCGCCAGCACTCGTAGCAGGGCAAACAACTCGGGCTTCCGCTGCACTTCATCCAACACCACCAACCCTTCCAGTCTTTCAAGTCCTACCTCTGGAGCCATCTTTAAACCGTTGAAAATCAACGGTTCTCTTGGGGAAAAGACCCAAAACCGCCCAACTGTCAGAGAAAGTGTCAGAGAAAATCTCGATTTGAGGCCACTCAAACGAACTCCGGCACAACTCCGCCACTGCGCGGTCGGGACACCGTAACCGGTGTGACTCGTTCCACGGCATGCTGATATGCCAATGAAAGAACGATTCTGGTTATTCAAACGTGGAAACGTCTTCTATTTCCAAGATTCCACCACCGGGAAGCAGCACAGCCTCGGTACCAAAGATCGCAATGAGGCCGAACGTCTGCTCGAAATCAAACGTCAGACGACCGACAACCCGTCGTTCAACCAGTTGATCCTGAAAACCTGCCTCGTCACCCAGGACACCGAGTTTGCCACCCGGAAATGGTCTGCGGTGATGACGCAGTTGGCGGTCAATGGGAAGGAATCCACCAAAGCGCGATGTGAACGTGCCATGAAGTGCTCCGCCTTCGACTGGATGCGGAACCGGAAGTTGATCGAGACAACCGCCACGGATTTCTTGGTGGTGCTCGCCAGGCCCGAAGTTTCCGTCCACCACTATCTTCGACGCCTTCACAATCTCGCGCTCGGACTTGGATGGATCAGTAGTGCCGTTCTGCCGTCGCGCCTCTGGCCGAAAGTTCGCTTCAAGGAGAAGCGCGCCATCACCCGAGTGGAACACGAACGAATCCTTCAGGCCGAACGAAACCCCGAACGAAATCTCTATTACCAACTTCTTTGGGAGATAGGGGCGTCACAAAGTGACGCCGCTGAATTGCAAGCGGATCAAATCGATTGGAAGAACCAGACGCTGTCGTATCGGCGGAAGAAGACTGGCGAGTGGGCACAGATCATGATCGGTAACGGTCTCAAGCAGGTGTTGAAACAACTCCCAACTGAAGGAGCCTTGTTTCCGGCCATCTCGCAAACATCCGAGAATGATCGTTCGGCAGAATTCTACCGCCGATGCAAACTCTTGGGTATTCAGGGAGTTTCCCTCCATAGCTACCGCTACGCCTGGGCGCAACGCGCCCGGTCCGCGGGTTATCCCGAACGTTTCGCTCAAGGCGCGCTGGGCCATGGATCCAAAGCAGTGCATCGAGCCTACGCCAGGGGAGCGCACGTAATGCTTCCGAGTTTGGAAGCTTACGAAAACCTAAAAGCCGCCGGAACCTCAGTCCCAGCGGAGACGCACTGAGGCTTCACCAACCGACATGTTGGATCCCGCATCCGGCAGGCTTAGGCACAGATGGCACAAATGTGGTTTTTGTGATAACCTGACCCTGATAAGATGAGCAAAACGGGAGAACGCCTATGAGCCGGATTTCCATCGATGTAACGCCTGAAGAGCACAAGAAATTGAAGGCTGTTGCTGCCCTTAAGGGACAATCGATCAAGGACTACGTTCTTGATCGCACCCTTGGGGACGTGGCGAAACCGGATGATGAGGCTTTGACCGAACTCGTGGCGCTTCTG
>SXGS01367156.1_pt1 | contig 31181 bp, 23 predicted proteins | sample 3174681 | NCBI WGS metagenome assembly SXGS01 (sample SAMN11356861, study PRJNA531348) | freshwater metagenome | isolation source: freshwater sample F1-80 | place: China: Fuxian Lake, Yuxi | collected 2017-12-25 | reverse complement strand
TGGACCCGTGGCGAAGAGATAGGTTGCGCCGTCGTACTCTGGCGCGTTCTGCTTCGTGATTTTGAAACCCTTGCCTTGGAGTTCCCGAACCAGGCTCTCCATGTTCGGACCTACCAGTTTCTCGAAGGTGCGACGACCATCAGTGGTATCAAGAGAATCATCAGCGTACTTCTGTCTCACCCCTTCTTTTTTCGCAGTATTATCAGGACCATTCTTGTCCTCGGGCTTCGCCTGCTCGGCAGCTTCGAGCGGCTTCTGTGTCTCTGGCATAACGGTGTGGGGAATATGTGTAGGTGTTGGCTCTATTATAGCAAAAAACGTCCATTGACACAATGCATATTTCACGATGCTTTACCCAGTGTCGCCTCATAGACCTTTGGATAGCGCTCTTGGAGTGTCTTGAGGCAGTTTGGCATATCTCCTTCCAAGGTGGTTACTTGCTCCATCACTTTGCTAGCAAGAGACATGTCGCCTGTGGCGAACACTTCCTCGACGAAGGCTTTGAGTGTCTCGTCCATTTCCTCCTGCTCTTCCCGCAAGAACTTCATCTGCACCCTCCGCAGCTCTAAGAACTTCTCGGCGAGATGTGCGGCGAAGACTTTCACGGCTTCGGACTTGTCCAAATCCACGACGTAGGTCCTGACGTAGCCGAGAATCTCGTCAGCGCGTTCTGGGGTGATCGTATCCCTGTCCATAAGGTCGAGGACGTAGCGCCTCGCTTCCCGAAAAAGCCGCAGCTTCGTGATAGGTTGGACTGACATGTTCCTGCATGATGCCATAGCACCCACCCCAGCACCAAGTTCACTTTGTCATCGCGCGACATGGTGGCTCTCACAGAACGCAGTGTTCAAATCGGGTCTCGTTACAAAGTCACGGTTCCACGAACTTGCATATCTGACCGTCGGCTGTCTTCATCTGCGTGCGGTTCTCGGGGCTCTTTTCCCTCTGTGCCTGTTCGGCATAGAGCCTATTCACCATCTCCACCAAGGCGACGTACTTGGGGTCGGTCACGCCTTTTTTGAGGTGCATGGACATAAATCAGTAGGCAATGGCTTCGGAGAACAGCGTAGCGTGCGCGGGGTCTTTTTGGTAGCGCAGGGCGGCGAAGCGACGCGACTGTTCCATGACGTGCGGAGCTTTGATGAGAACAGCGATCAGGTGTTCAATATGGTGAGGAACTAGCCCACCATTCTTGCATAAATACAAGTGCACGATCGTACAGCTGACAACGAGATATGTTCGTTGCAGTATTTGTTGATGTTTTCTCTTCTCGACTACCTCTTTCCCAAAACGTCTCTCAGTGGCGAGGAAGGGGAGTGGGTGACGCAGCAGGAGTGTGCAGCACTGCGTACGTCTCCCATTATTTTCGATCGGACAATGCTTCAGAAGGAAGGGATTGCCCATCTTGATCGGCTCGTTGTCGGCTCGAGTTACGCACACAATCCATTCTTAAAGAAGGCCGTATGGACCATGAAGTTTCGGCGGATACCTGCATTGAGCGTGCAGCTTGGGAATATTCTCTGTGATGGAGTAAAGCATCTGCATGTACAGGAGAGTGTGTTGATACCTGTTCCGCTCCATTGGTCGCGGAGGTTTCACCGAGGATTCAATCAAGCCGAGCTCCTCGCAAACAGTGTTTCTAAGAGATACTGCATCTCTATAGTGCATGCATTACGGCGGGTCCGAGCAACCGGATACCAATCCCATCGCACTCGGGTTGAGCGGCGCACGGCATTACACGGTGCCTTTCGCGTGTGTGCCACTGTCCCCCCGCACATTATTCTCATCGATGACATCGCAACGACAGGCGCGACGCTCGATGCATGTGCAGCAGTACTGAAGCAGGCTGGCGCGCAGTACGTTGAGGGGTGGGTTGTGGCGAGAGGATAATTTTTTAGTTCACAATGTTAATTGTTTTGCACGAAGTACCACCCGGTAAGCGGGGCACGAAAGCAGCAAGCCCAAGTGGTGTGGAAAACTTTTATGTTTTCCACAGTCGGGTTAGGATCGGACTCCTATGATGGTACTGCTCTCAGCGGTGGCGTTCCTCCTCTTACTATCCGTACTCATTCTCATCCATGAGTTCGGTCACTTTGCTGCTGCGCGTAAGGCAGGAGTTGTTGTAGAGGAATTTGGCTTCGGACTGCCGCCAAGGGCAAAAACGCTTTTTGTGAAAGGTGGTACGCAGTTCTCGCTGAACTGGATCCCTTTCGGCGGATTTGTACGCCTGAAGGGTGAGAATGCCATGGACGAGCACGAGCGTAGCGGTCGAGGCAGTTTCGCGGCTGCTTCGGTACTTTCGCGTGTCGTGATCTTGGTTGCGGGTGTGTTCATGAATTTCCTGCTGGCAATCATTCTCCTAACCGTTGGGTTTTCTGTCGGCCGGTGGGTGCCTACCTATACCTCTATCGAGGCGATGCAGGCGGCTTCCGGTCGTGGGGAGATTTCTTTGCAACTTGGCGTCGTCATCGAGGATGTTGTCGCGGGTGGAAATGCAGAGGTTGCCGGAATACTTCCGCGCTCACATCTTCTTTCGATCGATGGAGTCCCTGTTACGCTTCCCGAGCAGGTGGCGCAGATGCAGAGTGGCAAGAAAACTGCTGTCTATGTTCTACGTTCTCTCGACCCAGGGAGTGCAGAAACATCCATCCAGGTGAGTCTGACAGAGGGAAAAAGCGGTGTGTTTATCTCCTCGTACCCAGTTGAGCTCTCCGCACCGGCGAGAGGTTTCTTCTCTGCACTTTTCCTCGCGTTGCGTGAATCGTGGGTGATGATGGATCAGACGGTGAAGGGCATCGGTCAGCTTGTGAGTTCGCTGGTCACGCGCGCCACGGTTCCTGAGGGCATTACCGGCATCGTGGGGATCGCTCAGCTCACCCATGCATCAGTGCAGGAAGGATTTATGACCTACCTTCGTCTGGTGGCACTCCTCAGCCTTTCTCTTGCTGCGCTCAATATATTGCCATTTCCGGCGCTCGATGGGGGCAGGCTGCTCTTCGTATTGATCGAAGTGCTTTTCCGCCGGCCCATCAACCGCCGGTTTGAAGTCACGACGAATGCCATCGGGTTTGCCATGCTTATCCTGTTGATCGGTCTCATTACCTATCACGACATCGCGAGGTTGTTCTAATGATGTTCTGCGTTGATCGTATTTCTTTGCATTCTCCATTTCCACTTTTGCATCCGTGATTCCCGTTGCCACACCGACTGCGCCGATGATCGCCACTCCCCTCAAGCAGGGGAGTCTGCAGGATCTCTGGATGGCGGTACTGGGAAAACTGGGTCAGCAAATCACCCGAAGCCAGTTCATCACCTGGTTTAGAGACACTGCAGTACTCGGAAAAGAAGACGGAAAGCTCATGGTTGGCTTGCCACTTCCCATGGCACTTACGTGGCACATGGAGCACTACCGCGATCAGACGCTTGCTGCGGTGCAGGAGCTGGATCCAAGCATCAGTCAGATCGTCTACACCGTCGACAACGGACTCAAGGACAATCGTGAGCGATCACCCGATATTCTCGAGCTCTTTCCTGAGGCCAGAAAGCGCAAGATTGCGGGGAGATCTGAAGTACGTCTCGCTGAGGGGATCGTCAGTAAGATTCTCAACCCGAGCTACACGCTGGAGAATTTCGTCGTTGGATCTGGTAACCGCTTGGCGCACGCGGCGTGTCAGGCTGTCTCTCGGGAGCCTGGAGGGAAATACAATCCACTGTTCCTCTACGGAGGAGTGGGGCTCGGTAAGACCCACCTGCTGCAGGCGACGGGTAACACCATTCTCCGTCAGATCCCGCGGGCGACTGTGGTGTACACCACCTCTGAGGATTTCACGAATCAGGTTGTCGAGGCAATCGGTCAGAAGAAGATGGAGCAGTTTCGCAGGCGCTATCGTCTGGTCGATGTCCTCATCATCGACGATGTCCAGTTTCTCGCAAACCGTGAGCGCACACAGGAGGAATTTTTCCATACATTCAACGCGCTCTACGAGGATCACAAGCAGATCATCATTTCGGCGGACAGGCCTCCTGCAGAGCTTGACCTTGAAGACCGTCTTACCTCGCGCTTCGAGCGCGGCATGATTGCCGATGTCTCCTCGCCGGACTACGAGACAAGGTTGGCTATTCTTATAGAAAAAGTCCGTAACTACGAGATGTTTCTGGATATGAATGTGCTCCAGTTTATCGCCGAGCATGCGACGAGAAACGTTCGTGAGCTTGAGGGCATTCTCATGCAGGCTGTGGCGCTCTATGAGTTGGAGCAGCGCATGCCCACTGTACGATCCATCTCTGAAATTATGCACAAGCTCAATAAGGATGCGCAGGAGCCTCAGACTCCGGGGTTTGAGGAACCAACGAAGCGACGTGCAACATTTCAGGAGGTCTTGGAGGCTGTGAGTCGGTACTACTCGGTATCTGTGAATGACATGCTTGGGGAGTCGCGCGTCAGAGAAATTCTTCTCCCTCGCCAGATCGCCATGACCATCGGCAAGCGCAAACTTGGCATGAGCTATGTACGCATTGGTGAGGTCTTCGGTAATCGCGATCATACGACGGTGATGAATGCCGTGAAGAAGATCGAGGAGGTGCTGCAGGCGGATCCCCAGATGCTTCGTGAGGTTCGTGCGCTGGAACAGGAGCTGGATCTTAAGTAGTAGTGCCGGGGCGCGCACCAAGCATGGTGCGCTGGGATGCATTTCTGTATGCTCCTATCCGATGTGTCCTGATATTTCCCCCGACAATCTGCATAAACTGCGTCACTCGCTGGCGCACGTTCTTGCGCAGGCTGTTACGAAGCTCTGGCCAGATACGCTCATTACCATCGGCCCACCGATCGATACGGGCTGTTACTACGACTTCCTTTTTCCACAGCCGATCACCGAAGCCGATTTTGCGACAATCGAAAAGGAAATGAAGAAGATCATTTATCAGGCACAGACGTTTCGCTGCGATACGCTGAAGGTAGCTGCGGCCAAGAAGTTCTGGAAGGAGCGCAAGCAGAAGTTCAAGGTTGAGCTCATTGACGACCTTGTAAAAAACGATGGCGTGGAGACAGTCACCCACTATGCGAATATTGGACCGAAAGGGGAGGAGACGTTCATCGATCTCTGCCGCGGCGGGCACGTGGAGAACTTCAAGGAGATTCCCGTTGATTGTTTCAAGATCATGTCCATCGCCGGAGCGTACTGGCGCGGGGATGAAAAGCGCGAGCAGCTCACCCGTATCTATCTAGCAGCATTTCCCACAAAAGCTGAGCTCGATGCGCACCTTGCCATGCTCGAGGAGGCCAAGAGGCGTGATCATCGTAAGGTTGGCAAGGAACTTGATCTGTTTACCTTTAGTGAGCTTGTTGGTCCCGGTCTTCCGCTCTGGACTGCCCGAGGAACCATGCTTCGCAATCTTCTCGATCGCTACGTATGGGAACTCCGTGAAGCCAAAGGGTACGAGCGCGTGACTATTCCCCACATCACCAAAAAAGAGCTCTACGAAACCAGTGGCCACTGGCAGAAGTTCAGCAACGAACTTTTTCATGTGACCACCCGTGAAGGACACGAGTTTGCCATGAAGCCGATGAACTGCCCCCACCACACGCAGATCTACGCGTGTCAGCAGCGAAGCTACCGAGATCTTCCCCAGCGTTACGCCGAAACGACGACGTGTTACCGTGATGAGCAGACAGGAGAGCTTCATGGGCTTTCACGCGTGCGCGGTTTTACCCAGGACGATGCGCACGTGTTCTGCAGGCACATTCATGTGAAAGACGAAATTCTTGCCATCTGGGAGATCGTCGATACGTTCTATGCCACGGTAGGATTCGGCAAGCTTCGTGTCCGCCTTTCCCTCCACGACCCTGCCGCACCCGAGAAATACCTTGGTACTCCAGAGATGTGGAAGAGGGCAGAGGATGCCCTGAGAAGCATTGCCGTTGAGCGCAATGCAGACTTCATCGAGTCTGCCGGGGAAGCCGCTTTCTACGGTCCGAAGGTTGATTTCATCACCAAGGATTCCATTGGTCGTGAGTGGCAAGTGGCGACGATCCAGCTCGATATCAATATGCCGGAACGCTTCAATCTGTTCTGCATCGACGAACAAGGATCGCAAGAGCGTATTGTGATGGTGCACGCCGCGATCATGGGCTCTCTGGAGCGGTTCCTGAGTATCTACATCGAGCACATGGCAGGACTCTTTCCTTTGTGGCTTGCGCCGGTGCAGGCGGCCATCATCCCCGTTGCAGAGTCGCATGAAGCATATGCGATGAGTATCGCCGCACAACTGAAAAAAGATGGTATGCGTACGATCGTCCTTCCGCACACGGACTCCCTCGGCAAGCGCATCCGCGAGGGCGAGACGCAGAAGATTCCCTATCTACTGGTCGTGGGAGACAAAGAGATGGAGGCTACTTCGGTTGCCGTGCGTAACGTGAAGACGAAGAAGCAGGTGGTGGTGACGATGAAGGAGTTTATGGAGAAGTGTCAGCAGGATATTGTAGAGAGGCGGCTGGAAGCATCGATTGGATGAGTATTATGTATTTGGTATGCAGTATTACGTATTCGCATGAGAATGGGATACTTAATACTTCATACCTAATACTCTATACTTTCGTTCATGTTCGAAGCCTTCGCCGTCGGCCCGTTCCTCGTATGGACACGCGTCGTGTTCCTGCTCATTGGCATCTGGCTCTCCATTGATTTTTTTCTGCGACTTTCGGTGAGCGCACATCTGTCCATTCAGCATTTCCGCGATAAGGCATGGCTGTACCTACTTGCGTTTCTCGGTGGAGGTCGGATCTTTGCGATGATCGCCGAGTACCGCGCGTATCTCAAAGATCCCTTGAGAATTTTTATTGTCTGGGATGGTGGATGGAGCTTTATCGGTGGGGCGATCGGTGTAGGACTTCTTCTGTGGTGGGTATCACGTACGCATAGAGCGACATTTCTCCAGTGGCTGGATGCACTCGTCCCGGCGACTTCCCTTGGGCTTTTCTTTGACTGGGTCGGTAAGTTTGTCTCCGGCCATGCCTACGGGCGACCGAGTGATATGTTCTGGGCTGTGACCTACGATGCCATCAATGTGCGTTACACGGTCCCCATCCATCCGGTGCAGCTGTATTACGCTCTTCTCTTTCTTATCCTGACTTTTGTACTTCTGGTGATCCGCAAACGGTCGAAGAGAGCAGGGGAAGAGACGCTTATTGGCATCGTGTGTGCATCACTCCTTACCTTCGGTTTGGAATATTTCCGTGGGGATTTTACGATTCCGGTCTTCGCAACGAAGCTTGATCTCCTCGTTCTTGTGATTCTCTTTGTAAGCCTCGGTGTCTTCGCTATCGTGGAGCTTAAGCTCACGCAGAAATCGATCATGATCTACCAGAGCGCGCTTGTGGCATGCTTTACGCTGTATATCATCATCCGCAGGTTTCTGCATTTGCCCACGCACGAACTTCGTTTCACACAATTCCTTGCTATCGTCGCGCTTCTGGCGACGATCGTGTACGTGACTGTGCACCGCAGGAAGTATCCGCATTTGTAAGGAAATAGGGAAATACGGAACTAAGGATTAAGGGGCTGCCTTTTATCCCTATTTCCGTATTTCCTAATTTCCTTCATTGGCGTTGTGGACGGGGAGGCAGTAGAATTTCTCGGCATCTTTTCCTATGAACGTACTCCCTGCACTCCAAAGACTTCTCGAACCGTGGATCCTCCTTCTTGCGGATGATCCTCTTTTGCGGGCGATGCAGATCGGGCTTGTCGGCATCGGCGTTCTTGTGATCTTCACCGTGTTTTACGTCACGCGCGATATTCTCCTGCGGTCGCAGTCCTTTTTGCTGATGTTCTTCTCCATCCTTCTGACGGCATTTCTTCCACTTGGAGGATTTCTCCTGTATCTGCTTCTTCGCCCATCGCGTACACTTGCTGAAAAGGAGCTTGATCGAAAGGTATCGGAAATCCATGCGTTGTTGTCGAAGGATGCAAAGCAAAAGAAGCCCGATGGGAAGAAAGAAAAATAGCTCCGATACATTGCCGTCCACTTGGGGATTGCAGTATCGTTCCTCCGTACCTTCACCTTATGCTCTCCTATATATTCTGGCCCAATCCGCAGGCAACCACGTACGACAATCCCAAAGTTATGGCTCTCCTTGCTCTCTGTGGGCTCATGATTGCTCTAGGTTTTGCAATTTCGTTTTGGCGTAAGCAGAAAGGCAATCCAGTAACCCGCAGATTGACCCGAAGCTGGCCTGCAGCTTGTATTTGGTTCGGGGGCATCGGCCTTGTCCTGCTCATCGCGCGGGTGGAGCAGATCAGTTACATCTCCATGCGGGTGTGGTGGATGGTGTGGGCAGCAGCATTCCTTCTCTATGTCTACGTGCAATTCCGACGCTGGCGCATGATGCACTACGAGGTACTCCCGAGTAACCGTATCAATGATCCGCGAGAGAAGTATCTGCCGAAGAGAAAAAAATAAGTGAAAGTGTTTGCTGATCGTATTCACTTGCACATGCTTCCGTAGAGGTCTTCAATATCCCTGATGCGTACACTGGTCCATCAGGGTATTACGTGGCATGACGATCCTTCTCCCACAGAGAAGGAGATTTTGAATCTGCATCACAAGTATGGATTTCATGAGCTCGATATCGAGGATTGTCTATCCGAGCACGAGCGACCGAAGGTGGAGGAGTACGACAATTATCTGTTTCTCGTGTTCCATATTCCCTATAAGAGCCCGCAGTCTGGTCGCATCCTTAAAGAAGAGATCAACATCTTCCTTGGTCAGGAGTACATCATCACTCTGCACGAAGGAAAGATTCCCACGCTCGATCGCCTGTGGCGCGAGCTCAATGACATCGATGAAAAGCGTGAAGAGTACCTGCATCATGGGACAGGATATTTCCTGTATGAGCTCATGCGCCTCCTCTTCCAGCAGGGCTTTCCACTCGTGGATTCCATTACGAAAGAGCTTCGCCGGCTGGAAGACGAACTCTTTGAAAGTGAGGAGGAGGTCGACATTCTCCGCTCGGTTCTCACTTTGAAGAGAAACATCATCACCATGCGCAGCATTCTTCTGCCGCAGCGCACGATCGTTGCCTCGTTGGAGCACAAGAACCGGAAGTTCGTCTCGGAAGATCTTGCTCTCTACTACGACGACATCCGCGATGCCATCGAGCGACAGTGGTCGCTTCTGGAAACCGCAAAGGAAGTCATCGAAGCGCTTCAGAGCACGCACGAGTCCTGGCTGAGTCATAAGACCAATCAGGTCATCCGTATCCTGACAGTCTTCTCCGTGACCATGCTCCCGCTTTCGGTGCTCACGGGGCTCTATGGTATGAACGTGAATCTTCCTTTGCAGTCTCATCCACTCGCCTTTGAGATCGTTCTTGGCATCATGGGCCTGATCCTCGTCTCCATGCTTGCATATTTTGCACGCAAGAAGTGGCTGTAAGTAGCTTCGTAGCTTCGTAACTGTGAGGAACAAAGTATTGCTCTCACGTATTTCTGAAAACATCTACGAAGGTATGAGCTACTAAGCTACGAAGCTAACAATTTGCAAGTTAGCCTTTCTTGACGAGCAGCGGCCCTACGAGGAACATTCACCCCTTTCCTTCCTATGCCCCTACGACACTCCACGGAAACGGCTCTTCTCCTCCTTCTCGCGCTTGCCATAGCGCTGACGGGTCTTCTGACGGCCACACTTCCTCCCATCCCTGCAGGAGGTCTTCCATGGCTGCTTTCCATGATTATTGCGATTGCATACCCGGTCGTTCTTACTCCGCTCTTTCGCGCGAGAAGGGCTGATTCGCCTTTCCGTACCATGCACTGGTATCCGGCGTTCATGCTTGTGTTGTGGTTTGTGTGTGAAGTGCTTGCTCTCTACTTCCCTGCGGCACAGGTGCTCCAGCGGTACTTTACCGTCGCATGGACACTTCCTGCGGTTGCTCTGGGCATCGTCGCTCTTGGTTTGTATTGCCTCAGCGTCATACGTCGCCGCGTGCCGCGCATTGCTGTCTTGTTACTCCTCCTCGTTCCATACGCTGCACTCGGCATTTTCTCCGCCCGTGGTGCCTACTATGAAGGAGAGATCGCCGCTCTCCTCTGGAAAGGGGACTGGTGGCAGGTCTTTGGTTCCGGTGCGGCAATCCCTTCCGCGCGGTGGTCGCTTGCGGGTAAGGGCAAATCTCTTGCCGATATCGAGGCATCGGGGGATGCATCTGAGGAACGCTGGAGGGAGAAGATGCGTGCGGCGGAGCGCAGAAGCTCACGTGAGGCTGGTCGCAAGTCTGAGAAGTCTGAAGGAAAGACCGCTTCAGTTGCACCGAAGGCTTCATCCCGTTCATCTGCGCCGCTCTGGAGCCAGACAAGTTCAACACCTGCTGCACTTCCTTCTTCCGGAGGGGCACTTGAGGTCATTGCTCTCTCTATGCTCGCTCTGTACTCGGGCGTGCTACATGATCGTATGAGGAAGCGGGTTTCTTAGAATATTCAGGCTTCCCAGTTCGGTGCTTGTTTTTGCGTGCCTAGCAAACTTCATTCATGCTCTCTAAAATACGTATGCAATGTCTACCATCAAACATCTTCATGCTCGTCAGATTCTCGATTCCCGTGGCAATCCCACTGTTGAAGTGGATTGTTTGCTTGAAAGTGGATCCTTCGGTCGGGCAGCAGTTCCCTCCGGTGCTTCGACAGGATCCCATGAAGCACTGGAATTGCGCGATGGCGAGACGAAGATCTACGGCGGGAAGTCCGTATGTACGGCGGTAGCGAATGTGAATGGACCTATGTTCAAGGCTCTCAAAGGTATTGCTATCGCAGACCAGCGCACAGTCGATCAGACGTTGATCGATCTCGATGGAACTCCAAATAAGGCAAAGCTTGGTGCCAATGCCATTCTTGGCGTCTCAATGGCCGTGAGCCGAGCGCGTGCAGTGCAGGAGGGCAAGCCTCTCTGGCAGTCGCTTGCTGAGCAGTTCGATGCGCCGAAGCCGGGACTACTTCCGGTACCTCTTATGAATGTGATTAATGGTGGTGCGCATGCAGACTCAGGGCTTAGCTTTCAGGAGTGCATGATTATCCCGACAGGATTTGCATCATTTTCCGATGCTCTGCGTGCCGGTACAGAAGTGTTTCATAAGCTCAAAAGCATTCTCGCAAAGGCGGGTCATGTTACTGCTGTGGGAGATGAAGGTGGATTTGCTCCGCACATCCAGAGCAGCGATGAAGCATTCTCTATCCTTGAGCAGGCGATTGCCGAAGCGGGGTACACGGGCAAGGTAAAACTCGGCATCGATGCCGCGGCATCGGAGTTTTACAAGGATAGCAAGTATGCAATAGATGGTCAGACGCTCAGCACGGATGAACTTATCGCATTCTACGCAAAGCTTTGCGCGAACCATCCCATTGTCAGCATCGAGGATAGCCACAGTGAAGATGACTGGACGGGGTTTGCCGCAATGCAGAAAAAGCTCGGTAGCGCTGTGCAGCTTGTAGGTGATGATCTCTTTGTTACGAATACTGAGCGGTTGAAGAAGGGGATCAGCGAGTGTGCGGCAAATGCCATTCTCATCAAACTCAATCAGATCGGAACAGTTTCCGAAACGGTGGATGCGATCCAGATGGCTCAGAAAGCAGGGTGGAATTCGGTTGTGAGTCACCGTAGCGGCGAGACCGAGGATACATTCATCGCGCACCTTGCTGTGGGGCTTTCCACAGGGCAGATCAAAACAGGCTCTTTGAGCCGTACGGACCGTGTGTGTAAATATAACGAGCTTCTGAGGGTGGAAGAGGAGCTGGGGAAGAATGCGCGGTATGAGAGTCCATTCACCTTATAGAAAAGGGGGTTTGCAAATACGTGAAAAAATGATATAATCTTTAAGAAACTTACATTCATACCCACATATTTCTATGACGAACTCACTTCGCTCGGCGATGGCGCATCTTGCGTCCCAGCCGAAACTTCTCGCTCTTGCTGCGGTGATTGCCGTGGGGGCACATCTTGGGGCGGGATATACAGGATCAACCCAAGGGCAGATGTCCGGTGGTGGTAATATTGGTGGGGTAATGGGCGGCGACGTTGGCGGAGGTCAGCAGCCAGTCGAACTACGAAATCCGGTTGTTGTCGATGATGGGGATGCTGGCTTCACTGCCGCATCTGTTGTTGTCCGTCCTACAGGATTCCTCACGGACAATCGTACGGTTGCTCCGAATATGTGGTCATTCGTTGCTTCCACTGCAGGAACGTACGATATCTATGCAACCTGGATCGCGGCTCCTGCCAATAACACTGCAACCAGTTATGTCATCTCTCATCGTGCGAATAACATAACGCAAAGTCTTCCGAGAGTCTTCGTCAATCAAGCAGTCGCGCCCGATGATGCGGTGTATCAGAATTCTCACTGGGAGAAGGTCGGTACTCTCGATCTAGCCACTCCTGCCGCTGTCACTGTCTTTGGTGCAACGGAGCAGAGTGCATACATCGATGCATTTGCCTTTGTCCTGCGCACGCAGTGTAGCGATGGAATCGATAATGACGCTGATGGTGCTGTGGATTTCCCAGCAGACTTTAGCTGCTCTTCAGTTGCGGACAATGATGAATCAAGCATTAGGGCTGCTTGTCAGGATGGTATCGATAACGACGCAGATGGGAGAATCGACTTTGGGTCCGCTGCAACGAATGATGTCGGCTGTACCGGATTGCAGGATAATGATGAGTATAATATTCCGATTGCGAATATCACGACGACCAAGACAGGTCCTTCTTCGGTCATGCGTGGTGCAAATGCGACCTATACGGTGAGTGTCCTCAATCGAGGACCGGATGCCGCTGTCGGGCTGGAACTACGGGACATTGTTCCTGCAGGACTGACGTTTGTCTCAACAAATTCCGATCTGTGTCGTCATGCTGATGGTGTCGTGACATGCAGTAAGCCGGAATTGCCCAGTGGCCAAATCTTCAATGTAGATATGGTATTTACGCTTGCTTCAACACTTCAGTGTGGAGCGGTCATCGAGAATCGTGCGGAAGCGGAGACGACCACGAGCATCGATAATGATGAAGATGATAATATCAGTGCGATTGTCCGTACGACGGTGACTTGCCCGCAGTGTTCTGATGCCTTGGACAATGACAGTGACGGAGCAGTGGACTTCCCTGCAGACTTCAGTTGCACCTCTGCAACGGATACTGATGAAACGAATGCCAAGGCACAGTGCCAGGATGGACTTGATAATGATGGTGATGGAAAGACAGATGCAGGAACTGCTCAGACAAACGATGCAGGCTGTACGGGCAATCAGGACAATGATGAACTCAATGCCATTGCCGATGTGAGAATAACGAAAGCCGGTCCGAGCACCGTTGCTAGAGGGGCGAGAGTCAGTTACACGCTTACGGCAACGAACGCAGGACCAAGTGCAGCTTCAAGCATTATCTTTTCTGATCCTGTTCCAGCAGGACTGACTTTTGTAACTGGAAGCTCTTCAACAATCTGTTCTCAGATTGGCACAAATATTGTTTGTAACAGAAGTGAAGCATTGGATAGTGGCCAGAGTGCATCGGTGACTATTGCCTTCAGCGTCCCGACAACCTTTACGTGCAACGGCACGATTCAGAATCAGGCTTCCGTGAGCACAGCTACGACGGATCCGAATCCCAGTAACAACCAGAGTCAGACGGTGAGTACCACGGTCAACTGCCCCCTTAGTGCCGATCTCAGTATCACAAAGTCCGGTCCAACTTCCGTTACCCGCAGCGGCAGTATCTCCTACACATTGACTGCCTCAAATGCCGGTCCCAACGCGGCGAGCGGAGCAATCACGGACACTATTCCTGAGGGATTGACCTTCAGACCTACCCTCAGCACCAGTACCTGCAGACAGTTTGGTAATAGCATTTATTGTCCTACTGCTCTTCTCTTAAGCGGACAGAGCTCTTCGGTGACGCTGGTATTCAATGTACCGAACACCTACACGTGTAATGGCACTATCCAGAACCTTGCTACCATTACATCATCTGTATCCGATCCAAATCTCACGAACAATGCCAGTGCTGCAGTTTCCACAACGGTGACGTGTCCGGTCACAGCTGACCTCAGTATCACGAAGTCCGGACTAAGCACTGTAGTGAGGGGTGGAAGAGTGAGTTACACACTCACAGTAATGAATGCTGGACCGAATGCAGCGTCGAGCATCACTATTCAAGATCCTATTCCTGCAGGACTGACGTTTGCATCAGGAAGCTCTTCTACAATCTGTGCCCAGAATGGCACCAATATTCTTTGTAACAGAAGCGAGCAATTGGCTAGCGGTCAGAGTACTTCGGTGACCATTGCTTTCAATGTCCCGACGACCTTTGCGTGCAATGGCACGATCCAGAATCAGGCGTCTGTAAGCACTGCAACGTCGGATCCGAATCCTCCCAATAATCAAAGTCAAACAGTAAGTACGACGGTGACGTGTCCTGTTGCTTCTTCATCTGCTTCATCTTCTTCCACAAGTTCATCGGTGGCGGGGCCAGCACAAGGAAATCTATTGGTGTTCATGGTGGGTGAAAACAGAAGTCAGGTTCTTGCAGGCACACTTTCCGATCCGGTCTTCGGATTCACCATGCAGGCAACAGGCACAGAATCCATTCGCGTTCGCCGTATTGCATTACGTACACACTCCGTGATCAATCTGGCCTCTATCGACAGGGTTGAACTCTATGATGGTGCTGTATTGAAGGCAACGCTTATGCCAAATGGATGTGGAGATACTCTCCTTTCCACAGTATGCTCGGATCTTGCCATTCCAATTGTTTTGCAGCCTCAGCAATCTCTGTATCTGCGTGCTAAAGTTCTCATAAAGCCCGATACTCTTGTTCAGTCTTCTGGAGAAGTAGTTCAGTTCCGGATACAGCACGTAGCAGGTAAGCAAGAATTTATTGCTGAAGGAGTCACAACAGGAAGGTTGCTTGTCAGCAATAACGGTAACAGCATACCTGAGGGGGAAATTTTCTATGGCAGATCATTGCCAAATGGTCCAGATACGGTTCATGCGGGGGTAGTTTCACAGATTGTACATGCCAAACTTGCATCACTCACGAATGCCAATCCAGATACGGATAACACCGCTGTACCGACGGGAATCGCTCCAGTTGGTCAATTCCGGTTTACTGCAGCAACAAACGTAAATAGTCAAAATGGCATTAACCAGTTTGTTGTTCGTGGTATCCGCTTCGCAGTTGATTCCAGTAATGTTGCGATGCAGCGTGAGGGATTCAAAATTTACAATAAGCAGGATTCTACGCAGAAGCTCAATTGCAATGGTTCTAATGCTATTACCACTATGGCAGGTGTGCCCATTACCACATCCACTGTTCAAGGATCCTTCTTTGTAAATTGCAACACGGAAGCTTTGGCTGGTCTCTCTGAGGTAAGATCAGGCGAAAATCAGACATTTGTTCTTGAGGCCAATATTTCCAATCCGAAGGTAAGCAATGCACTCGTTAGCCGGCTTACAGTGTTCCTCTCAAATCCCTCCGCGGTAACGTCAACACTGACGCCGCCGACGCTTGGCCTCGGCAATACTACGGTACAGTGGTCAGACAGAGACAGTGTTCTCAACCGCCCATTCGGATGGATTGATCGTCAGACAGTCTTCTCAACCCGTTACCGCACGAACTAGGAAATGAATCACAAGCCCCTCTCTCCGAGGGGCTTTTTTTTATATAAATCACACATCTGGTCGGAGCGGCGGGACTTGAACCCACGACCTCATGCACCCCATGCATGCGTTCTACCAACTGAACTACGCCCCGATCGGGAGGGAGCATACAGGAATTTCATGCTGTGATGGTAGAACGCTTGCGCTTATTTGATTGCTCGTCCCGCGCGCGGGACTCGACCAACTGAACTACGCCCCGATCGGGAGGGAGCATACACGGGGTTGTGCTCATCTGGCCAATGTGCTTCGATATTCCCCTTTCAATTTTCTGGTCCAAGAAATGGGCATTTACACGACACTTGCATAATTACTAAAAATGTAGTATAATACTATGATACATGGCACTCACAGCATCTGACATAGCGGCAGCCACAAAAGTCATTGAGGACCATCAACGGATCCTCATTGTACCGCATGCCAATGTCGATCCTGACGGCATTTCCTCCGCACTTGCCTGCTACTCGGTACTCAAGTCCCTTGGAAAGGATGTAACGGTTGTCTGCCCCGATACCCTTCCTGAAGTACTTTCGTTTCTCCCGGGATTTGAAAAGCTGCAGGAGGGTATAGAGGAGAGCCAGAACTTCGTGATCACCGTGAATCTCGAAGGTGGCATCGAGATCGATAAGCTTCGCTACTCTGTGGAGGATCACAAAGTAAACATCATCGTTGTTCCGAAAAAGGGCATGATTCGCCCCGATCGCATCAGCTTCGGAGAAGGGGAGAAGCGTTACGATCTGATTATTGCTGTGGACACGGCAGACCTCGCACTCTTCGGGTCGCTCTACACCGATCATGTTGATTTGTTCTCTACGACACCGATTCTCAATATCGATCATCATATTTCCAACACCCGCTACGGGCAGTCGCATCTTATCGACCCGGTATCCGCAAGCGCTACGGAAGTTCTCTACCACTGGTTCATGCATGTGCCGGCGTTTGCCAAGGCGATCACTCCCGATATCGCAACGCTGCTCCTTACAGGTCTCATTACGGATACACGCAGTTTCCAGAATCCCAATACCACGCCGCGATCGCTCGAGGTCGCTGCAGAGCTGCTGGAGAGGGGGGCTCGGCAGCAGGAAATTATTCAGCACATCTATAAGACCAAGCCCTTAAGCACGCTTCGGATCTGGGGGCGCGCGCTGAACCATATCGAGGTAGACCGCAGTGCAGGAATTGTCTGGTCATCGGTGAGCCGGGAGGATCTTGCGGAAATGGGAGCCGAGAGCCGCGAGACACATGGCATTCTCGACGAGCTTATTTCCACGATTCCGGATGCCGATGTCCATGTCCTCTTCACGGAGGTTGAGGGAGGGGGGCTGAAGGCAAGCATGCGTTCGGGAGCTTCGATAGATGTGAGCCGCCTTGCTGGCGAAACCTACGGTGGTGGAGGCCATGCGCGCGCATCGGGATTCCGTATCGCACAGTTTGAAAATTTCGCTCTGCAGGTGCTGCGGTGTGTGGAGAAACTTCGTGAAGGAATGGTGCGGCAGAGGACGGAGAGAGGGGAAAGCGAAGAGAGAAATGAGAAGAGAGAAGGGGGAAGTGAGGAAGGCATAAGAATGTCAGAAAGGGCAGAGAAGGCAGTAGGTTCTGTGCATTCTGCGCACATGCCTCTCCACAGCGTGGATGTTGTGAATGCAATGGAAAACGGTTCCGTGAGTGGCGCGAAAGATATTGTCGGGGAAATTACGGGTGCATAGTGGAGCATTTGGAAAGCAAGTGAGGATTTTGTCTATCTCCTCTCGGAAACATTTGCTACGCTGATGCCGGCATTTCGTCCAATTTTATGCGCCTCGTACAGGTGGCAAAGGTTCTCGGCATGACCGGACAGGAACTCAGACACGAGCTGACGCAGGTCAACTTCGGGGTGAAGCCGACGGATCGTGAGGTCAGTGAAACGCTTGCACAGGGCATTATCCGCTTTCTTGCGCGTAAGCGTGGCATCACGGTCGACATGGATGCGCTTGGCCTTGGAGACGATGCAGCAGAGAGCTCTGAGGACGAAGCGAAGCCGGCATCTGATGCAGTTGCTCCATCGGTTCCCGTTGCTCCGGTTGCCCCCGCAGCTGCAAGTGCGGTGCACGTTCTCCGTAAGCTCACACTAGAAGGAGTACCGCAGTCTGCAATCGTCCGCGAGCAGGAGGCTCTGAAAAAGCAGCCGACAAAGGCCGAGCGTGAAAAGCAACTGCGCGAGGAGCACATTGCACACGGAGGAGTGAAGCAGTCCACTGTAGCGGACAGAAATCAGGTCCAGATCAAGCGCAAGGAGGGTATCGTCCTGCTCCCAGCGCAGGTCACAGTGAAGGAGTTTGCGGAAAAGACAGGTGTACAGGTCCCGCTCGTCATTCAGGCACTCATGAAAAATGGCATGATGGTGACCATCAACCAGACGATTGACTTCGATACTGCAGCTATCATCGCAGCGGAGCTCAAGGTTGAGGTACAAAAGCAGCAGACGGAGGTCTCCGCAGATTTGCTGCAGAAGGCTGATATCTCCGATCTTCTCAAGGATGATCCGGAAAACCTAGTCGAGCGCCCGCCGGTAGTCGTCGTCATGGGTCACGTCGACCACGGCAAGACATCTATCCTCGATGCTATCCGTGAGACTGATGTCGTGAAGGGGGAGGCGGGGGGCATCACGCAGCACATAGGTGCATATCAGGTTGTGCATGCAACGGGAGGAGAGCAGCACCGAATTACCTTCCTCGATACTCCGGGTCACGAGGCCTTTACCGCTATGCGTGCACGCGGTGCACAGGTAACAGACGTAGCAGTCATTGTGGTCTCTGCAGAGGAAGGCGTGAAGCCGACGACACTCGAGGCGATCCACCATGCGCAGGAAGCAGGGGTACCGATGGTTGTTGCTCTGAACAAAATGGACCGCCCCAATGCTGATCCCGAGCGGGTGAAAGGGGAGATGGCTGGGGCCGGCGTACAACCTGAGGAATGGGGAGGTACTACGCCGTTTATCCCGTGTAGTGCGGTGACCAAGCAGGGGATCGAGGAGCTTCTCGACGCTATCGTTCTTATCGCAAAGATGCGCAGCATCACCGGAAATCCCAAGCGGGCTGCCATCGGTACCGTGATTGAAAGCCATCTTGATCCATCGTTTGGTCCTCTTGGAACCATCATTATCCGTACGGGAACACTGAAGACCAGCGACATCTTTGTCTGTGCACATACATCCGGCCGCGTTCGTGCCATGACGGATGCCCATGGTCTTCGGTTGGAAGAGGTAGGGCCATCTGGTGCCGTGCGCGTTGCAGGGTTCAACGACGCTCCCCAGACGGGTGATGTGCTTCAGGTGGTGTCGTCGGAACAGGAATCACGAACACTCCTGGAGGCAATGCAAAGCACTAGGCATGCCCAGCGCAAGCGAAGCTTTGCTGATCTTGTGAGCAGACTTTCCGAAGGTAAGCTCTCGCAGCTGAAGATTGTCTTGAAGGCTGATACACAGGGATCTCTTGAGGCGCTCCAGCAGGCGTTGGCAAAGCTTCAGAGCGCTGCCTCGCAGGCAAAGGTGATCCACGCCGCAGTCGGCGCAGTCACCGAAAGCGACGTCATGCTTGCCGCATCCAGTGAAGGTCTCGTGCTTGCGTTTCATGTAGTCGTCCCACAGGCTGTTGCTAAAACCGCAGAGCGCGAGGGTGTACGTGTGCGGGAGTTTACGATTGTGTATGAGCTCCTTGCAGAAGTAGAAGGACTACTTCTCGGCCTCCTTGAGCCAGAGGAAACCGAGCAGATCCTTGGTCATATCGAGATCAAGGCGGTCTTCATGACGAAGCGTACGGAGCAGGTTGTCGGAGGGCGTGTGACGGATGGATCCATCAAGAGATTGCCATTTCGTCTTATGCGAGATGGTGCACTTGCGGGTACTGGTCGCATTACTTCCCTCAAGCACGTGGATAAAGACATCAAGGAAGCCAAGGACGGTCAGGAGTGCGGCATGCGTACGGAGTCGACGATTCCTCTGCAAGAGAAAGATGTCCTGGAGGTCTACATCAAGGAGCTGAAGAAGAAGGAGAAATGATTTGTTTATAAATATCGCCGCAGGTGAGAGCATCTGCTACTGGATTGGTAATGAACAACTATTCAGGAGCACCCGTTCCCGGGTGCGGTTGTTTTTACGTCTTTTCCGGTTCATCAACCTTCACTTTCGAGATTTCTTCCTTGCTTGCACCGGCTTTTGCGTACTCTCCGGCAATTTCCAGTTCTTCGGGATTAAATTTCTGCAAAGTTTTGCTGAGCTCTAGAATTTCGGCGACTGGCATGGAACGTAGCTTCTCTGCTTCAGCATCTTTCAGCCCGAGTTCTCCGATGAGTTCATCCATGGATTCCTTGCTGCTTTGGAGATCGTTGCGTGCAGTGGGTGCGAGCGTCTGGCGCTGTTTTTCGCGCTTGGCAAAATCTTTCAGCGCAGTGCGGTGATTGCGGTCCCCTAGTGCTTCGATGACGCCTTTTCCCCCTGGAGTTCCACGGAGACTCTTCGTGAGCTCTTCATACCGTGAAGAGGAGAGAGCAGACAGCTTGCTATCCGGATTGCGGTGGATATAGAGGAGCAAGCCCAGCGCAATGAGCCCCTTTTTTGGAATGCGTCCGGATTTCCGTGCCATAAGTAGAGAGAGCAGCGCGATGCCTCCAAGTAGGAGACTGACGATAAATTTTCCTCCCGCGCTCATGCGTGGTGTGGACCGGACAAAGGTCAGATTTTGCGGATCCATCCGTCGTAGCTCCAGGAGATTATTGCGAAGAGCTGCAAGAAATTTCCCTTCCTCGGAATCCTTCGGTGCGTTTTTTTCGATGCGCTCAAATACCGGCAAGTCCTGCTGTACAAGCCTCCCATTCGTTGCGTCACGGTTCAGCCAGCGCGTCAGGTAGCTCTTGCCGTCTTCACTGTCGTCTGCGAGTGCGAAGTGGCCGACGATCTTTCTTAGGGCTTCTTTGTCATTTTCCGTGAACCCCTGTAAGCCCTCCAATCGACTCAGCATTTTCTCGCGTCCACGACCCTTATTCTCGACGAGTTTGATAAATTTCTCTTTGATTCCGGCACCCTCCTTCTCCAGTCGTTCATTCATTGTCGCCGCAAGCGCATCCAGGTATTCCCCGCGTAGGGTGATGGCGTTTGTTTGGTCTTCAAGCTCCTTGCGCTTTTCTGGTGAGAGCCCTGGCATGCTGAGAATTTTTTCATTGAGCAACATCTTTGCCGCCGTTCTCCGTGCGATCTCTAGTGAGACATCGAGGGGAATGCGCTCGATATTTTCCTTCGACAGTCCCAGAATCTCCGCAGACGTGCGGCTCGGAATCTTTGCGCCGTCGGTAGGGGATTCGGTGGACATAGAGGTGCTTATTTGTACTCGGGATCCTCCTTAAGCCTCTTTGTGATTGCATCTATCTGAGGATTAGTGAGTGGTCTACCCTTAGCAGTTGCTGCTCTTTGAAGAACATCTATAGTTACGTTGATATCCTTTTTTGTCCCGGTATTCGCTGTCACGGACGTTTGAATTCTGGTGAGAATGTTCCTCACATCATCCAGCTTGACATTTGTGTCGCCAAGTTTATCCAGCTCTTCTTTATTCAAACCATTTCTATTCAGCTCATTTGCGGCATTTTGTGCACCGGGATTTTTGCCTTGCCCAGGCTTATTTGTTTCGTTTCCTCCAAAGACCACGTTTGCAAGACCCTTATCGCTTTGGGAAGTTCGGAAGACGTCTTTGATTCCGAAGCGATCTTCACCTGGATCTCGCTTGTTATTGCCGTTGGTATCGTGTGCGAAGATCGGTGCATTGAGCGGCAACTGCAATACATTCTTTCCAAGGCTATACACCGGCTCCGTTATTTTTGAGTAAATATCATCGGCCTTCATAGCCCACTTTGTGCCGATCCAGATGACCATGAACGAAATCAGGATCCAGAGCATGTCCCACCAGGTGCCTACCTGGTCAATGATATTAAAGTCCTGGTCAAGACCGGGAGGAGCAGAAGGATGCAGTGTTGCAAAGGCATTGAGCATGATAAAGCCAATAGAGAATGGGATAGCAATCATTGCTGGCAGGAATGCAGCGACGAGAAAGTGCTTTCGGAAAATCTCCATCGTATTCACCTTGATGAATTTGTCTCCGATGAGAAATCCGATGAACATGAATGGCATGAACGAAATCGTAAGCCACAAAATTGGAATGCGTACGAGCATCACCAGCGTAAGGGCGATCATCGGAAACACGAGCATGAAGTGCAGAAATGCGACGATCGTTAGGACGAATCCGAAGTACAGCACGTCGATCACTGGTGCTCCGGCACCTCCTCCGGGAGGTGCTCCAACAATGAGTCCGAGGTTCATCAGCCGTCCATGATTTAAGACAAGGCCATTGATGATTCCAAAAGCAGTGTTGGCGTTAGGGTCGTAATTGACAAGGCATACTTTTGCGATAGTAAGATCTAATTCAGCTGGAATACCGGGACCTATTGGACACGTAGCAGTTGATCCTGAAAAAATAATATCTGACATAACGATACAATTTCGTGCAAATCCTGTTCCGTCTCTCCACATACAAGGAGTTGTGGATAATCCTGGATCCACAGGAGCTGTTGGAAAGGTTGGGGCGACAACGATATGCGGTAGGTTATAGATTGTTGCCGTTGTAACATTGGCGATATCAAGAATGACTCTCGGGAAGAACCATGAGAAGTTTACGAGTACTACAGCAAGAAGGAACTTCACAATGTTTTGCTTGATGATGTCTTGCTTAGCAAAAACGACGGTCATGATGGCACCACCAAGGAGCAGAATGGCAAAGATCATGTTCATGATGTCTCTGGAGATCTGCCACATGCGCAGGAGAATTCCTGAGTCATTTATGCCAAAGATCGTATCCGGATCTCCGAGATACGATAAGATCTTGAGAAAGCCAAATCCAACGACATTGAGCGTGGCAATAACCCTCAGTGCGTTTTGCATGGATTCACCCTGCACATCTGGAATAATTGCGCCTTGGGCAAGTGCGTGAGGAAGCATCATCTCACCATGTACAATGCACAGCGTTACAAGGAGCGCACAAGCGGTCGCAAGGAGGAATTTGGTTCGCGTAGGCATCACATGATTATAGCGGAAATTCGATGTTTTAGCCATACCTGTCTAGAGTGTTGGTTGCGTTTGTTGGGTTGCTTGATTTTGTTGAGTACGGATCTTTCATATATTTGATCATGCGTACATAACCCAATAAACCTAATCAACTCAACAAACTTTATAAACCTGATCTTATGCAGAAGGTGAAAGTAGCTGATCTGTTATCTGTTTTCCGCCCTCTGCCATCTCGGATGTGTATACCGCATAACATATTGAAGAAAATAGTGAGTACAAAATTTGTTCATAAATATGTATACTTTAGGACTAAAATACGGTTTTTTGGCTTAATATAGCCAAAATTTATGAGTAAATACTGTATTCATAAGATTGAGCACATTTCTTGCACTAACCCCGTACTCATGACTACTCTTTGTGAACAGTATGTCCTCCGGAATCCTTAAAGCACTGTTTTCGAGTCAGACGCGCATCAAGCTTCTCTCGACATTTCTTCTCCACCCCGAGCAGGAATACTTCATCCGTGAGCTTACGAGACTCTTAAATGAGCAAATTAACTCTATTCGCCGGGAACTTGAGAATCTTCGGCGTATTGGGCTTGTGAAGGCCCGTCACCGTAACCGTAAGAAGTACTACCGTATCGATACCGATTTCGCGCTCTTTGCAGAGCTTAAGGGGATCTTTGCCAAAGAGATCCAGGCCGATAGCCCGGTTGTCGGTAGCCTTAAAAAGCTTCCTTCCGTTCGCCTAGCAATTCTCGCAGGATCCTTTGTAGGTACCGAGAGCAAGGTTGATTTGCTGATTGTGGGCGACTTAAAGAAGGAGATGTTGGAAGCACTACTCCTCCAGGATCCGCATTTGAAGAATATTCGGTACTCGATTTTCTCCGAGCCTGATTTCCTGTATCGCCTGAGCCTGAAAGACAAGTTCATTACGGAAATTGTCTCAGACCCACGGCATATGACTGTTGCGAATCACATTGGGAAAGAGATGGAGGAGGCTAGGAAATAGCTTCGTAGCTGAGTAGCTTCGTAGGAATACCTATATCGAGAATTACCTATGCAATGGCCTGTTTCTACGAAGCTACAAAGCCCATAGACTTTCTTTACAGACTCAACCCCTGCCTGTAGGCTGCTTCGGAATGACTTCCCAGTTGCTCCATGAATTGGCAAAGCCCTTTATGAAGAAGGTGCCAGATATCCGCCCCGGGTATACCGTGCGCGTCCATGAAAAGATTCAAGAAGGGGAGAAGGAACGCGTGCAGATTTTCGAAGGCCTCGTCATTTCAGTGCATCGAGGACACACGCCAACGGATGCTACATTCCTTGTCCGTCGCATTGCTTCAGGCATTGGTGTTGAAAAGATGTTTGCAATGCTGAGTCCCGTCATCGATAAGATCGAGGTGAAGAAGGTTGCTAAGGTTCGCAGAGCCAAGCTTTTCTTCCTCCGCGGACGCACAGGAAAGTCCGCCCGTCTTTCCGAGCGCTTTACGAGCAGTGATGAGTTTGCGGTTGCTGTTGCACCGGAGCCGGTTGCAGAGAGTACAGAGGAGGTTAGTGCAGAGGCTGCAGAAGTAAAATAAGGCAGGAAGGGGTGTAGGGCATTACGTATATTTTGCGATATAGTTCTTCCATGCGGTTTCTCCTCGTGGGTAACTATGGCATTGGGAATCTTGGTGATGAACTTCTGAGAGAGTATTTTTTGAAAACATTTCCGGAGATGGAGTGGGTCGTTGTGACTGCTGCTCCCTCTCAGTCTTCCTTTGTTCCCCGTCTTCCTTTCGGCCTTCGTTCATTGCTCTCTACACCATGGCGGAAAACGATTTCTGCACTGCGGAAAAGTGACGGTATGGTTTTCGGCGGCGGTACACTATTCACCGACATCGAATCCCTGAAAGCACCGATGCTCTGGTGGTGGCATGCTCTCTGGGCACGGATCTTTCGTAAAAAAATCATTCTTGCGTTTCAGGGCATCGGGCCATTCCGTACGAAGATTGGTGCGTGGTGTGCCCGCTGGGTAGTGGCAAGGGCAGAGCTGATCATTGTTCGTGACACGGAATCTTTCCGAAGGATTTCTTCATGGAAAAAGAACAAGTGCGTTCTTTCGTTCGATCCGGTATTGTCGCTCTTTGCAGAGCAAAATCGTGATACTAACGGGAAGATGTTTGTCGTAATTCCGCGTGGAAATGCCACGCAGGAATTTATGAATGAAGCTATCGCGACGTGGGAGCAGAAAAAAGCGGAGTGGAGTGGCGTCCGCGTGGTATCGCTTGAATCGGAAAATGCCGATGAAACGAGTATGTGTGAGTCTCTAGCAGGCCCGATGCAGGCATCTGTTATCCTCGTAAGAACGCTGCAGGAATTGACAGACGCATTGCGTGATTCGGCATTTATTCTTACACAGCGATACCATGGAGCCATTGCAGCCATGGGATTGAGCATTCCGTTTAAGGCCATACCGCAGCAGGTGGGAGATAAATTGGACGCACTGCAGGGTGTGGATAAAAGTGAAGCACTGGCGCGTATAAAAGCCGGAGAGCGCGCACTGCGCGAGGCATTCCACTTATAGGCAATTTCTGGTATAATCATGATGAATGGCAACGGTCATCCATCTTACGGCGGCTGAGCAACTTCTCTGGGCCAAAGTGCCGCAGAATCTGCAGGGTGGCTGGACTGTGGAAACTGAAACGGGAACCTGGCGCGACAGTCCTGAGCGCAGGCGTATGCGTATGCAGTTGGTGAAGCTCTCTGATCCGAAGCTTCTGGCGTTTATGGAGAAGGCAAAAGCAGCTGCGACCGCGGAGGCGCTTGCTGCACTTCTTTCCGAGACCGACCTTAAAGGAATAGCCGATGCGGATATCGCAGAGCTCTTCTTTGCACTCGGTCCTGCGGCTACCGGCAAGCTCATTGAGTTGATGCTGGCTTCTGCAAAGACCGCTGCTGATATCGAGGGTATTGCCGCTCTTGCCAGCATCCGTCGTTCTCTCTACACATCTCTTCTATCCACTTCACGCTAGCTCTATGTCATCTACTGAATCTATGCCGGAAGCCCGACCGGATATTGGCGTTGGGGCAGAGGAGACAGAGTCCCAAGACAGAGTACGGCAACTTCATGAACAGCTGCTCCAGGGGGATGTTCTTGAGTATCTCGGGTATGAGCGCGGGCAGATTGCCGATTTGCTGCACAGAGACAAGCGCACTGAGATATTTCAGCGTCTTATGGAAAAGCGCAAGGATGTATTTCCTGGCATAGCTGCGGATCAGCTGAAGCAGGATCTGGAGTCCCTCAGCGAGTATCTCGATGAACTGGCCTACCTACAGCGGGCACATGAAAACTACAAAAACGATGTCCAGTCACCGGAGAAGGCGGGGATGCTACGTAGCGCGTTTGAAAGCGTAAAGGGGTTTGCAAAGAGACATCCGGTTGTGACGACGCTTTTGGCTGCGGCGGCGGCTGTGGGGGGGGTATATCTTGCATGGAATTCCCTTGGGGGCATTATTCCTGTTCCCAATGTAATGGAAGGAGCTGCAGGCGTTGCTGATTCAGTAGCAGCTCCTGCGGGCGGAGCTTTTGAAGCGATTCCGCAAGGGGATATTGTTGCTCCCAACATGTTTTCGCCCTCCGCTTCGGGCGAGCTTCCTTTGCCACCTGCTCCGACTGGTACCCCAGCGGATCTTTATCCCCCTGGTGCTCCACGCTAGCGACACTTCATGGCAGAAATACCAAAACAAACAACGGAACCGGAAGCGCAGCAAAGAGCCGATATGCCTCGGGAGCAGGTGCCGCTTTCAGGCGCGGTATCCGCACTTGAACAGGCACTTGGAAAAGGTCGGCATCCCGATGAGCCGATATCCACAGGCACAATTGATCGGGATCTTTCTCTGGATACCCAGCGAACAGTATATAAGGATCTGGAAGATCTCTCCTATCACAATGCATTGAAGTGGCGGAAGAAATCGATGCAATTGCAGAAGTTCATCGAAGATATTCGTCCGTATGAACGCGGGGAAGCGCACCGAGAACTCATCACCGCGAATCAGGCGGTGACGTACAATGAATATTTCCCCGCAGTTCTCCGGCAACTCACGGAGTTTACGGTGCGATATGACGAAGAGATGGAGTCCATACTGCCTTCGCTGCCTCCTGCACGTAGGGAACAGTTGCTCGCGGAACGTGCACAGGCTTTGCGCTATCTTGAGGCTGTTCGTTCTATTGTGCTCGATCGGTTACATTTTACGAATGTTATAGGACTCGACGAGGCACTCTATAAATCCCCGAATGATCTCGCGCTAAAGAGGATGCTTGAGAATGAATTCGCACTTCTCTCACCAGAATCACGCGAGGCGATACAACGGGAGAGAGATTTGAATGCACAACGTCAGCAGGAGGTAAAAAAGCCTGATCGGCAGAAAGAACTTCTTACTGATATTTTCCGCAATCGTAATACGCATATTTTGGATTTGGAAAATGATCTCATCGAGACCCTCAAGGGAAATCCCGAGGGAAAGGATCTTCCCGGTGCACCCAAGGACTTCCTGCCCCAGCGTCTGTACTTGCGACTTCTTCAGGAGCGATATGCACAATTACGGGGCTTGCAGGTGGAAATCGCAGGAAAGAAAGAATGGACTGAAAGTGAGCGCAGAGCAGCGCAGAGTACCATTGCCCTGGAGCGGCGTCAGAGGATGTCGCAAATGGTCGGTGTAACCCAACTACTTGCGGCACACCACGTGGGGATGGCTGAACTTTCCGCTATCCAGCATCAATTTGGTGATGAATACGTACTGGATGGAGTGAGTCGCCCCTTGAAAGTCACTACCGATGAAAAGACACGTGAAAAGGTTGATAAAAGCATTGATGGTACGCGGGTGTTTCACCTTGAACGTCTCCAGGGAATGCTTACGGAAGTAGATCGGGCCTTTAATCCCAAAGGACTGAAAAATCTTTCAGATGCTGGTGTGATGGAGCTGTTAAAGAAGGTTGATGGACTTTCGGGGGTGATTCGGGGTCTTATGTTCGCAGGGATGCCTGAAGGCGAGACGAAAAAGAGTATGGGTCAGTGGATGGATACGCATCTTCCCCTTGCAATCACGGAGGCTTTGGAGAGTGATGTCGGCCCAGACGGCCGACCTCTCTCTAAAGCCAAGAAGATGGAAAGCATCGTTAAGGTTATAAAGCGCTTTCGCGATGCTCAAAGCGTGCAACGATACCGTGAGACCTTAACAATCCTGCAGACGATGCCGAAGCCCGGTGAATTTGTCATGGAGGATCTTCAGATGGATGTGATCAATGCGACTCAAGGTCAACGATTTGCAAAGCCTCCCGAGAAGATCACTACTTCTGACGGTACAGCAGTCACAGTCAATGGAGCTACAGCTACCGTTCTTATGCTGAGACAAATGAAATCTGATGCTGAAATGTTTGCTGAAAGCTATGGTGAATTCCTTCGCGAAATGGAAGATCTCGTGGATATTCGCTTAAGCCTGATTGCCGAAGTGAACCGCATCGCCGATAGCTGGAAAATTGTTGTAGGATCCCTTGGTATTGGAGCGGGTGCAGCTCTTGTTCTTCCATGGATAGCTGCGGGCTCAGGAGGAACAATTGCGTTGTGGACTCTGCGTAAAACACCTGCAGCCCTTCGTATGCTTGTGAAGTCGCCGCGTGAAGCGGCAAAGCTTTTGGCTCCGGGAAAGATAATCGGTACTGCTGCAGTTGCCTTGCAGGCGTACAGGATGTACGAGGATTTTCAGGAAATCGGGGAGATACGAAAAGGGCTCGATACGGAGAGGGCACGTATGATTGCACAAATCCGCAGTGCCGGGTTCGAGCCCGATCCTGCTTCACAAGAAGAGAGATTTACGTATCGCGATGGCGGAACGGAAGTCGCTGTCAATATTCGTGATTTATCCGATGCTCGAGAAGGGCAGGTGACTTCGCAAATTATGCGGACTGGCGGTGATGCGATAGAGCTTTTTCAGATTATTCGTGCATTACGTGCTGGTACAACTTTCCTCCGCGCCGCACCACCGGTGATTGCCGTAGAAGTTGTCGTGGAGACTGTCTGTTATGGTATTGATCAGAAATCCGACCGTACGTTTCTCGGCCGCTGTCCTGCGTGGCTGCTTGCAAAAATTGATGTGCAAAATACGATAGGTGACTCTCCATATGGCATACTTGCGACGGCATCGGAGCTAATGCAAACGGATATCATTACCAAGGAGAGTACGAAGAACAAAGAGGATATACGTCAGAAAATGCTGTTTGTTCTTCTGCAACAAGAGCTTTCAGAGATTGCTGATGTACAACAGTCACTGTTTCCCAGGGGTATTCATCCACGGGAGCTGGATGCCTTTTTCCAGGGAGATTTTCAAAAGGTGCTACTTCCGTATTATGCATTGCGGTTGCATCAGCTCTCTGACGGAGCGCTTACTTTGCCAAATGCGCAGAATAATCGTGTTGGTAATGGAAGTATCCTGCCTGCGCGCACGCCGGAAGTTTCCCTGCTCAATGTTCGTCGTGCCCTACGGGAAGCGGCTCTTGTTTGCGCAGAACACAAGCGGGAAAAGGAATATATGAGTGCGCAGAAGGCACTTGCCTCTGTGCGCAGTGATCCTGAGCGCGATGATCTGACGATTGGGATTCTCCAAACTGCCGTGCAGCAGCTTGGAAAGAGCAAAGTACTTGGGGCTACTCTTGAAAGCGTTCCAAGGGAAGCATTGCCATCTCAAGGTGATCCCACACGTATAGAGCGGTTGGTGGCTCTGCTCAGTGCTCAGGTACAACACGGAAATTGGAACATTCCTGCACAATCCATACCCGGAGTCGGTTTGTCTCTCGATTTTGGAAACGGAAAGGCAGTTATAGAGCGCATGGTCACTGATCCTGCTTTGCGCATGCAGATCCAAGCGGTATATCCCCGAACGCTTACAGAGCGTTACAATGCGGCGGGTAAGGAGTGGCACGATCTTGCCTTCTATACGAGCTTGCCCCGTCTTCAACTACCTTCCACTGTTGGCAGATCAACGAATGACGATCTCAGTTTTGCCTCCGGCGCCGCGGACAATATCCGTGGAGAGCTTTCCCGCAAAAATATTACAGCTCCTCCGACGGTATCCGGCGTGCTTCTGGGTGGTAGCAGCGGCAATCAGGCAACGACCGAACATGCATATGATCGCATTACCAGGGATGGTATTGATCTTGTGGAATCGAACCCGAATATCGCCATGCAGCGCACACATTTGCAGGAGAATGCGGAACTTGGACAGCAGCTCTATTCCCGTTCCGGATATCAGCCGCTGGTCCTTACTACAGGTAGTCCTGATGTACAGATTTGCAGAACACTTGGTAACATCGGTGTACCAAAAGAATACCGGGGATCATTGCCTCTACAGGCAGTGGTCTTTGAACAAAAATCCTTTCAGAAGCACACGGGAGCGATGGTACTTGCCACCTACATATTCGGTGATCCTCTCCGAGGGGAGATATTTGTTACACAACGTGCATCTGCACAATCTCCGCTTGCGCGAAGCGGGCCCAGGGCAACGGATGGATTTCCTCGCGCATTTACAGCTCAGGAACTCGAGAATAAACCCGGATTTTCCCAAATGCTCAATGCTGTTCGCACAAAAATGCGTTTGCATGCAATGCAGGAACGCATGCAGGAGATTCAGCAGGAAATGCAGCGCCCCGAACGCATGCGTAAAGAGGAAGAAGATCGATCGGAGTATCGAAATAAACGTGAGGAAGCTATTCAGCAGTCGCAAGAAAGTGAAAGCTACGTCCTCGTTCCAGGAAAGAATCCCAGTGATCCCTCGGAATACTGGAGGCGTTTTGGTGATCAGATTCTCTCCATTGCTGTTCCCTACCGTGGTGCATCCCTTGGAGAGGGGAAGAAGCTTTTGTCAGGTGTTATTCAGCCGGATGGAGAAGATGCTATATTTGTACGGATCAGAGACAAGAATGGAAATGAAATCCGCACGCTGAATCTTTCAAATGCTGCCAGTATGGAACGCCTCATTCCGGACGACCGCACATTGCTTCGTACAGCGCTTACAACGCCCGTTATTGGACAAGAAAGTGAATCCCTGATGCGCATCATCCGGCTCTTTCCACGTCAAATTTACATTCCCGGAACAATCGCCTCCCTGAGATACAAACAACATTTCTACATGCCTGAGCTTATGGATGCCCTGCTTCCTTTGTATAAAGAAACGGAGAATACAAAGAGGGCGGAATTTCTTGCGGAGCTCTTCGATCGGCTTCAGAACCAACGCATCATCAATGAGAAGTCCAATGGAGAAATTCTCACGTGGTTCAAGGCAAATGCATCGCGATTTGCAGCGAAGAAGTAAGTACAAGTATCTGGCATTTAACGCCGCTCCTCTTTACCATGAGCGCAATCCATGGACATCCGCAAC
>SXGS01149561.1_pt1 | contig 31187 bp, 26 predicted proteins | sample 3174681 | NCBI WGS metagenome assembly SXGS01 (sample SAMN11356861, study PRJNA531348) | freshwater metagenome | isolation source: freshwater sample F1-80 | place: China: Fuxian Lake, Yuxi | collected 2017-12-25 | reverse complement strand
TTTCGACGGGGCCTTTGGAAGGCATCAACAACAAAATCAGGACCATGACCCGTCAGGCCTATGGCTTCCGCGACCGGGTGTTCTTCAAACTCAAGATTCTTGGACTCCATCAGACAAAATACGCTCTAGTCGGATGAACCAGTTTTCTTCCAACGAAATGCTGATGCGCGTCAAGTCGGCCATGATCGATTTCCATGCGGAAGGAGAAGAGGGATGTTATTGTCGAAACGTAAGGGTATAATAGCGTAATTACGAGGCATACGATTCCGATCGTGTGAAAGAGAAACCGCACGATTGGAATCGCATGCCACGCCATCACGCGGAGACCGGCATGGCGACCGATCTACTAACGCGGCAAGCCTCCTCGAAATCTGACGCCTTCCTGCAACGCAAGTTCCACGAACTCAGCGCCCGCATCCGGCGCGTCGATCGCATCACGCACGTTCTCACGCTGCTCGTCATCGTCCTCGGCTACGCTCTGGTCCGCGGCTGGTTCGACTGGTTCGCCGGCAATTCACAGGCGGCGTGGGTGTCACTCTCGCGCTGGCTCGGTTTCGCGATTTTTCTGGCCGTCTTCGGCGTGTTCGCCGTGCGCGCGGTGCATGGTTGGTTTCGCCGGGTCAATCCATACTACGTCGCTCATTTGCTTGAAGATACCGTATCTGACGCCAAGAACAGCCTCATCAACTGGCTCGACCTGCACGATGAGGAATTGCCGACCGCCTTCCAGAAACACCTCAGCGCGCGCGCGGCCGAGCAATGGGAGGAGGGCGACGCGGAGCAGACGGTGTGCAAACGCCAGAACTGGGTGCTCCTGAGCGTGCTCGCCGGGCCGATCATCGGCTTGATCGTCCTTATCGCGCTCAGCCCGTCGTCCGCGTTCGGTTCGCTGCTGCACGCCTTCGTACCGTTTTACACGCCTACGAGCGTCGTGCGCACGCGGATTGAACATGTCGAGCCGAAGCAAGGGGATGTCGAGGTCAGTCCGACACAAGCCGTCCCATTCAAAGCCAGAATCGAGGGACGTATCCCTGGGAGCCATCGTCCTGACGTCCCGAAGCTTTACTATCGCTATCAGGACAGCGAGGATTACCTCACGCAGCCGCTGCATCAAGACGACGCCGGCCTATGGACGACCCAACTGCTCGCGAATCAGCTTCGCACCGGCTTCACCTACAAGCTTGGCGCCGGCGACGCCGAGACGCCCGAACATCGCGTCAGCGTCCGCGGTCGAGCGCACGTCAAGTCGTTCGAGATCGCCTACGAACAACGCCCCTATCTTCAAAATACGCGCAGCAAGAGCGTCTTCCCGAATCAAGCGGCGGCCAGGCCGATCGTCAACGGCATGCGTGGGGCCAAGGTCGAGATGACTCTGCGTGCCAGTCAGCCCGTGGGCGAAGCGCGGATCGAGATCGTCACCGCCAAGGGAAAAATCGATCTGCCGACGCGCAAGCTGTCAAACGATGCGAGCGCGTTCGTCTGCCAATGGACGCTGGAGCAGAGCGGTCATTTTCGCGTCATCTTCACGACGACCGATGGCGAGGCAAACGTCGATCGCGAACTCTATCCGATCGACGTGCGCACAGACGAATCACCGACCGTCGTCTTGACGCAGCCCGCCAAGGACGTGTCGCTGCCGGAGAACGGCTTCCTCGAATTGCTCGGCCGAGCCAGCGACGACATCGGCGTCAAGAGCGTCACCTTGCACGTGCGCGTCGTGAATGGCCCGGAGAAGTTCGCGTCCATCCCCTATCGGCCCGACAAGTCATTCCGCCTCGACGAGGGTACGTATCCCGACGCGATCGACTATCAAAGTGTCCTCGCACTCGATCAACTCAAGGACGACAAAGGGACGATCATCCTCCCGCCGCCAGGTCGCGTGCTCGAATACTGGCTCGAAGCGCTCGATAACTCGGACTATCCGAACGCCGGCGGCAATCCAGGCAAAAGCGATGTATACAAGATTACTCTCATGAAGAAGTCGCTGGATCCGAGCCTGAAAGCCAAGCAGCAAGAAGCGCTCCAGCGCCAGAAGGAGCGTGAGCAAAAGCAAGATCAAAATCATGGCAAGCAGAGCGCCGAGCGCAAAAACAGCGCTGGCGGCGCGGGACCACAGGAGATTCAGAAGCAACTCGATGCGGTCGATCAAGCGAATCGAGACGCCAAGCAGCAGCTAAGCGATCAGTTGGAGAAGGACGTTGAAAACAAGAAGCGCGGCGGGCCGAAAGGGGCCGAGCCGCCCAGCGCCGGGCACAAAGATGGTCCGCAAAACGATCCGGACAGCCCCAAGGCGGAGCAGAAGGATCAGCCCCCCATGTCCCCCGGCGACACCGGCAACACAAAAGACGGCGGCAAAGGCAGCGGCGACGCGAAAGACGGCGGCGAGCAGAAGAAGAAAGATACCGCATCCAAAGGCGACAGCAAACCCCCACCCAAAAAGGACGACTCCGCGGCAAAGGGAAGCGGCGACAAGAAGATGGACGGCAACCCCGGCGGCGCCAAAGACGCCGGCGCGACGGGCATGGACACCCCGATGCCCGCGCCCCCGCGCGACAACGCCGCCGGCAAGGACGCGCCTGCTCCCAGCGCGAAGAAAAGCGAGCCGCCTTCATCCGACCCGCAGCACGGCGACGCCAAGGGGATCGATCAGAACGGCCCCGACATCCCCAACAAAGACGCGCAAACCGCGCAGAACCCGACGCCTCCACCCGGCGGCAATTCCAAGAGCGGCAAGATGCCCGACGACGCCGGCGCATCGAAACCGGGCGAGGGCGGCAACGGTCAGGCTCGCGATGATGTGCCGCAGAAGGATCGTCAGAACCCGAGTTGGGACGACATTCTCAAGCTTCACGCCCAACTGCAAAAACGCGACGTCGACAGCGACGCCGCAGCCAAGACTCTTGCCGAGGCGGGCAAAAACGCCGACGATCCGCGCAAACGTGAAGCCGCTCAAGACGCCCTCGCCAATAACGGCCGCGACCCGAAGACCGGTGTCGAGACCAAGAAAGGCCCCAACCCCGGCGGCACGGACGGTACGTCTGCCGGCCTCAGCGACGACAACATCAAGGCCGCCGTCGCCAAGCGCGAGTTCGCCGCCAAGATCGGCCAGATGCAACTCGACGACTGGAAGAAGCGAGTCAATCCCGAGTTGCTCAAGAAAGCCGGCATGACCGAAGCCGATTGGCAGCGCTTTCTGAAGAACACGCAATCGCACGACGCCCTGGTGCGTCAGCTCAACGCCCAACTCTTGCGCGGCGGCGTGAAGAAATTGGCCGGTAGTCAAGCGAACAGCGGCAGCGTGAACCTTGTTGAAGGCGCGGGCCAAGCCAACGACACGCTCGATCGCGGTCCTACCGTCGGGCCGCCCGAATTGAGCGACGCCATTCGCCGCTTCAACGAGCGGAAGGCCAATCCGTAGCATTTCGCCCTCTCCCTCTGGGCAAGGGGCCGAGGGTGAGGGTCGAGCGCTAAACGAAGAAAAACATGGCACACCGCTACCTTGTCGAGTTCCATCCCAAGCACACGCCGCACGTCTTCACGGACATACTCGTCATCGGCGCCGGCATCGCGGGCCTGCGTGCGGCTCTCGAGGCCTCCGCCGACCTCGACGTGCTCGTCGTCACCAAGGACAGCATCCAACAAAGTAACAGCACCTACGCTCAAGGCGGCATCGCGGGCGTTTTGTCGCCGGAGGATCGCTTCGAGAATCACATCGAGGACACGCTGGCGGCGGGGGGCGGGCTGTGCGATCGCGCCATCGTCGAGCTGGTCGTCCGTGAAGCGCCGCAACAGATCGCCGACCTGATTCGCTTCGGCACGCAGTTCGATGTGGAAGAGAATGAAGTGGGTGAGCCGTTTAGCCGCAGCTCGGAGAGCCGCGCGGGTCTACGACCCGCGGCTAAACTTGCGCTGGGGCGCGAGGGGGGCCACAGCCATCGCCGCATCGTTCATGCGTTAGGAGATGCAACCGGCTTCGAGGTGATGCGCGCTATTATCACGCGCGCCAGGGAGGCGGCGAATGTCACGATCTGGGACGACACGTTCACGCTCGATCTCTTGACGCATGAAGGGGCGTGCGTCGGCGTCGTTGCGCATCGTCCTAACCAAGGAAAATTTCTTATCTGGGCCAAGCAGACGATTCTCGCCTCGGGCGGCGCCGGCATGGTCTATCGCGAGACCACCAATCCCCCCGTCGCGACCGGCGACGGCATGGCGGCGGCCTATCGCGCCGGCGCTATCTTGCGCGACATGGAATTCATGCAGTTCCATCCCACCGTCCTCTACGTCGCCGGGTCGAGCCGATTCCTCATCAGCGAAGCCGTGCGCGGCGAAGGCGCCTACCTGCTCGACAAGCATCTGCATCGCTTCATGCTCGACGTCGATCCGCGCGCCGAACTCGCGCCGCGCGACGTCGTGGCCCAGGCCATCATTCGGGCAATGGAACGCACCAAGCATCCAAACGTCTACCTCGACCTGCGCCATCTCGACAAGACGCTCGTGCGCCGCCGCTTCCCCGGCATCGACAAGGTCTGCCGCGGCTTCGGCCTGGACATTACGAGTGATCTGATCCCGATCCGTCCCGGCGCCCACTACATGATCGGCGGCGTGGCGACGGACGCCGAGGGACGCACGAGCCTGCCGGGCCTGTGGGCGGCCGGCGAAGTCACGTCCAGCGGCCTGCATGGCGCCAATCGGCTTGCGTCGAACAGCCTGCTGGAAGGCCTCGTGTTCGGCGCCGCCTGTGCCCGCGGCGCCGTCAAGTCGGCAGCGCGGATGCCCAATCGCTATGCCGCCATCCCTTTAACGAGCAAGCTCGAACCCGACGGGGCTGGCACGCTCGATGTCGCCGACATCACGAACAGCCTGCGCAGCGTGATGGTTCGCCACATGGGCATCATCCGCGATTGCGCCGGCCTGGAGGAGGCACAGCACGACGTCGCGTTCTGGTGCCGCTACGTCCTGGCGCGTACGTTCACGGACCGCCCCGGTTGGGAGCTGCAGAACTTGCTCACGATCGCCCGGCTAATGATCCATGCCGCCCTGACGCGCGCCGAGTCACGCGGCGTCCACTTCCGCGCGGACTTCCCCACACGCGATGACGCGACCTCGCAGCGCCATTTTGAATGCCCGCCGTCGGCCGAGCTATTCGACGCGAAGTAGATTCGGTCTTTTGCCTTCGCCCGGCCAGATGGAAAATCAGACACTTCCCATCCATCCCCGCTAGAGAATGAACCACGGGGGCACGGCGTCAAAGGAAAGATCAAAGCGAAGACACGAAAGAATGAGACATCAGATTAATGGTGAGGCTCTCGATAATCGTGAATTCGGTATTTCTCTTGTCTTTCCGCGGACACGCTCGGCACGCCGTCGCACATGTCGCCCCAACAGGAGACAGGCAAGTTCGACGCGATCGACACCCGCTCCGGCGTAGCGATAGATCGGACCGGTGTAGCGATGCAACAGCGCCTCTTGCGATTGCGCAAGCTGGGCGGCGCCCTCCGCGTGGGCGTCACGCACAAGAGTCCATACCGTTTCGATTCGGCTAATCCGGCTCGCGTATTCCTCGGCGTTCATGTCAGGCCCCTTGATACCACTCGCTTGCTGTTTCGCGAGCTGGCGCTGCAAGTAGCAGAATGTTGATTCAACTGGGTGATTCTTGATAGACTAATGCGTGAAAGCCCGAATCGCCACGAAATAGCCGCGGCCACTGGGCGTTTTGTCGCGCCACCCACCTGACCCCTCATTCACATTGGAGAGCTTCCATGTTGCGAAAGACCGTTGTGCTCGCGTTCGCCCTAGTCCTCGCGCTTGTGTGCGGATTGACGGAAGCGGCCCAGGACAAGGACAAGAAGAAACGGACCGGCACCATCACCGGCGAATTGCAAGCACGCAAAGACACGCCCAACGGCAAGAACGTCATCATGGAGATCCTGGCCTCGGGCGAAGAAAAAGCCCGCCCCTACCGCGTCATGTACGATCCGAAGGTGAAAGGCCCGATCGCGGACGTGCTCAAAGCCGCCAAGGGCGCCGCGATCGGTGACCGCGTGCGCTGTGATTGGATCGACACCGGCGAGGGCCTCGCAGTCACGAGCTTTCAAGTGTTGAAGAAGGCCGAAGACAAAAAGGACGAAGGCAAAGACAAGAAGTAAGTGACTGCCGTTTGCGGTTTAGCGTTCGCATGTCCGCTTCCGAACACCAAGCCGCAACGGCATCTTGGCGCTTGCAATCCTGGGTTACGATCTACTATACTGGTCTATTCCCCTGGGAGATCCGGAATGGCCCGCACACCCTTGATGCCATGCACCGGCCCGCTCGACCGCCGCACCTGGCTGAAAATCGGCGGTCTCGGCCTCGGCGCATTGTGCGCCGGGATGTCTCCGACTCTCGCCCAGCTCTTGGCCAACGAAGCCGTTGATCGTAATTTTTCCGTCATCCTCTTCTGGGCCAACGGCGGTCCCAGCCATCTGGAAACCTTCGATCTCAAACCCGCTGCCCCCGCCGAGATCCGCGGCGACTTTCGCCCCATCCGCACCAACGTCCCCGGCATCGACATCTGTGAACACTTGCCGCGCCTGGCGCGCATGGCCGACAAATTCACGATCCTGCGCAGCCTGCACCACGAACGCGGCGAACACTCCGGCGGCACGCATCGCTTCCTGACCGGGCACTCCTCCCTCGCGGCCAATCTGCCGAACGCGGAGAATCCCGAACTCGGCTCAGTCGTAGCGAGACAATTGGATCCGTTTGCCGGACGCGCAAGCGACGGATTCAACAGTCCGTCGCTTGCGCGTTCGGCTAACAGGCGCGAAACGAGCGGCGTCCCCATTTTCGTCGGCGACACGCAGTTCTACGGCGCCGGCCCCGCGTATCTCGGCAAGGCCTACGCGCCGTTCATGGTCAACCCGAACAACCCGATCTCCGCGAGCGGTAACAACACCTACGACGACATCCCGATCTATCCGCCGCAAAACGGCGAGGGTGTCCAACTCGCCGCCGATTCGACGTTGCGTCTGCAAGCGCGGGCCGGCCTGCTCAATCAACTCGACGGCTTGCGTCGCGACGCGGAACGCTCCGGCGCGCTCGACACCTGGGATCGCCATCATCGCCGCGCCGTCGAGATCCTGTCGAGCAGCCGCACGCGTAATGCTTTCGACCTGTCACAGGAGTCGCACACACTCCGCCAGCGTTATGGCGACACGCACTGGGGCAAGAGCCTGCTGACGTGCCGGCGTCTCGTTGAAGCGGGCGTTCGCTTCGTGCAGTGCCAGGCGACGTATCGGCTCCCCGCGTCGGTGGGCCGCACCTCGAACTGGGACGATCACTCCGTCAACGCTCACATCTTCGACGGCTATCGCCTCAAGCTGCCGGTGCTCGACCAGGCGATGTCCGCGTTGATCGACGACCTGTACACGCGCGGCCTTGACCGCCGCGTCCTGTTCATCTTCACCGGCGAGTTCGGCCGCACGCCGACGGTGCGCAATCAGGACGCCTCGGGCCGCCCCGGCCGCGACCATTGGCCACGCGCGATGAGCGTGTTCCTGGCGGGCGGCGGCCTGCGCATGGGCCAGGTGATCGGCGCGACGAATCCGCGCGGCGAACACCCCGTCCAGCGTCCGCTCGACAGCAACTGCCTGCTCGCGACGATCTATCACCGCTTCGGCATCGACCCCTCGCACCACCTGCACGACGTCAGCGGCCGGCCGATTCCTATCGTGCCGCGCGGCGAGGTGATTCGGGAATTGATTGGATAGAGTTGGCTGAACGAAAAAGCGGACTGCAGGCGTAGCCGTTTTGCGGTCGTGGTCCCGTTGGCCGTTGCCACGAAACATTCAACAGCATGAACGACGAGCAAGACTCGCCTATTCTCCTCGCGTGATTGCTCATTCGCCGCCGTCATCGGATCTGCAAACGGCTCATTTCACTTGATGGTGGCAATCGTCCCCTACAACACTACTTTGGTCTCGACGGGCGGCTGCGCCTGCGCCTGCGAAACGAGCAGCGTGCCGCCGATCAAGATTCTGAAGAGCAGCTTGCCAATCTCCCTCTCGCATTCGCCACCTCCTTCGCGCGCATCGCATTGAAGCGCCGGCGATACTCGCTCACCAGCGGCGACAGCTCGACTCGCCGATAGCGGCCCCAGGTGCGGTCTGCCCGCGCGGCTTGCTCCTGGAAGCTCTCGCGGTAGACGATGCGGCCTTGCTCCACCAGCTTCACGAATAGCGGTTCGGCGTCAAGCTGCTCCGAGGCGTCGGCGACGATCAGGGCGTCGTCTTTGCCGTAGACGCGCAAGTAGCCGCCGAGCGATTCCTTGCCGGGCGTGTTCGAGAACTTGACGTTGGGATGCGCGCCCGTTGCGCTGCGTTTGAAGGCGGCGGCGACGGTATCGCGATGGATCAGCCGCCACCAGTAGCCGCCGGCGCCGGGGAAGAGCATCGTCGGCTCAACGCCGGTCGCGGCACGGAAGTGATCGCATACCTTTCGGACGGCGTCGGGTGTCACTTCGTCCTCGAAGACGATGGTGCGCGGCGGGATGCCTAGCTCGCGCATCTTCTGGAAGTAAAGGACGCATTGGCCAGCAATATCGCCGGAATCGACGCGGATGCCCACTTCCGTCGTTTCGGGATGGCTCTTGATGACGCGCAGGGCGTTTTCGAGGCCGACCGACTCCGCATCGACGAGATCGCACAACAGCGAAGCTTTGCCCATCGCAGTCACGAAGCGATCCATCATCTCGTACTCGGCTTCAGCCAGGCTGCGGTCGAAGGTTTGGCCGGCGCACATCATCTCGTGGCCGATGGTGCCGACGGACTTGAAGAGATTGGGGAAAAGAAACTCGGCGGTGTCGTTGGAGGTGAGTTGCCCGCCGCCGCCGACGTAGCGCGCTAATAGCAGCTCGATGTTGAGCGTTTCACACGGGGCGGAGCGCAGGCCGAACTCGGCGTCGCGCGGCGTCGCCAGCTTCATGAGCCGGCCTTTCGTGGCCCACAGGATCGGCGCGAAGTAGCGGCACATCGCGGGTTCGAGGTATGAGACGGCGCCGCCCATGCCTTCAAAAAACAGGCAGGGGACGCCGGGGAGGAAGGTTTGGCCGCCGGGGAAGCCCCAGATGTCGATGGGGAGGAAGACGTCGTCCGGCGCATCGTTTAGCCGCCGCTCGCAGAGCGGCGCTGGGGGCGCACCCCCGCTCGCGCCGCTCTGCGAGCGGCGGCTAAACGATGCGCCGGCCAGGATCGCATCCCACATCGCATTCGGAAACGCTTTCGTCGCCGCATGTTTCGCGAACCATTCCGCCGCGAGCAAAATGTCCGCGCGTTTGAGCGGCCGATGGAACCACTGGGCGAGCATCGTCTCGTGCCCGGCCATGATGAGCTGATTGTCCGCGTCTGGTTCCGGCAAACCCTTGCGCATCGTCAAGCCATAGCCGGCGCGCAACATTGCGATATCAGGCACGGCAGTCCACATCGTGCGCTTGTAGGTGTCGGTCGCGCCGAGCCAGCCGCCCAGGAGGAAGAACTTGGCGTAAAACTCGTCGAGCATCGCGGCGCGTTTGACGGCGAACGGGTCGGAAGTGGACATAGGTCTCACGCCAAGAGTTCCCGGATCGGCCGACCGCCGTGTGACGCCCCAATCGGCTGCCCGGAGCGGTTGGGCACCGGCAGGTCGGGGTCGATGCCCAGGCATTCGTAGATCGTCGCGCAGATGTCGGCGGGACTGACGGGGCGATCCTTCACGTAGGCGGCCTGACTGTCCGATTCGCCCACGACCGTGCCGCCGCGAATACCTGCGCCCGCGAACCACATGCCGTAGCAGTAGGTCCAGTGATCGCGGCCGGCGTTGCCGTTGATACGCGGCGTGCGGCCCATTTCGCTCATGACCACGACCAGAGTCTCGTCGAGCAGGCCGCGCATTTCGAGATCTTCGAGCAAGGCGGCTTGCACGCGGTCGAACTCGGGCAGGTTGACGTTGCGCAGGATTTCGAAATTCCGTGTGTGCGTGTCCCAGGCGTCGTAGTTGATCGGCACGCGGTCCCAGAAGAGGTCCCACGTCACATTGACGAAACGTACGCCGCTCTCGACGAGCCGACGCGCGATCAACGAGCAGTTGCCGAACAGCGTCTTGCCGTAGCGTTCGCGCACGCGCGGGTCTTCGCGGTTCAGATCGAAGGCGGAACGCACCTCCGATGACGTGAGAAGGTTAAAGGCGCGCCGTTGCGTGCGATCGAATTGATCGACGTTGCGCTGCACTTGCTCATTGCGCAGCTGATCCTCGATTTGCCCCATCAAGCTGCGCCGTTCGTTGAGACGATCGATGGTCAGGCCCTGTGCGAGCGTGCTCTCCGGCATACGCGGTTCGCCGAGCACAGTTACGGGGCGACCAGGAGCGGGCGTTGGGCCGGTCGGATCGCGGTGCGGCATTACTTCGGTGTAGAGCGCGTCGTAACGCTGGCCGAGGAAGCCGGCGTATGGGCCGGGCCGCCGAATGGCTTGCCCCCAGCCGAGATAGCATGGCATATAAATGTAGTCGGGGAGTTCGGATGAAAGCCCAGGGACGGCCGTCCCTGGGCTTTGCCGCAGCCATTCGCATACGGCGCCCATGCTCGGCGGATAGGTGTCGCGCGTGCTGGTGTTGTCGAGCAATTGCTCCAGCCCGGTGTAGCTCGGCAGCGTGTTATGACAGCCTGCCCGATGATTGAGCGAACGCACCAGCGCGATTTTGTTCATCCACTGGCTCATGCGCGGCAAACCTTCGCCGAGGCGGATGCCGGGGACGTTGGTCGCGATCGGATTGAATTCACCGCGCACCTCGACCGAGGCGTTCGGCTTGAGGTCGATCATGTCCTGCGTCGCCGCTCCGCCGAGCAAATAGAGGAGGATGACGCTCTTGGCGCGGCCGGGGCGTCTCCGCTCCCTGACGGTCGCGGCTCGTTCTTGCGCTTGCAAGAGCTGCGGCAATCCGAAGCCGCCGAGCAAGCCGAGAGCGCCGGCCTTGAGCGTTTCACGTCGCGTCAGTCCATCACACGCACGTCGCGGCGAGCCGAGCATCGTCAACATGGCGGGACTCCTCGTGGTGTTGGCGGAGGGATTGTCAGCTTGATCTCATAATAAAACATACGAGGGGATTTAGGAAGCGAAAAACACGCGGAGATTGGAAATTCGGTCGCGTGCTGCAATTGCATGGCAGCCGAGCGAAACCGCATCGTTGGAGTGTTCGAAAACCACCATCCCGGATCGAATCTGATTCCAACTGGACGAAGCATGTCGTTTGGCGTAGTTTGCGACTTACCACCCCGCGGAGAGAACACCATGCGCGCTCGGTATCTTTTGCTCTTCTTGGCGGCAATTCTATTCATCGGTTGCCGACGCCCGCAGCCGCCGGCCGTGCAAGTCGAAGAGCCGGCATCATTGCTGGTGGATGTCGAGTCGGCCAATGTCCGTCTGGAGTCGGGCCTGTCGGCGAAGGTAAAGGTTCGACTGACGCGCAAGAACCTCGCCGATGCCATCCAAGTCGAGTTGTTGGGGCTCCCCCCTGGATTGTCAGCAACGCCGGTGTCGCTGAGCGCCAACGAGACAACCGCCGAGGTCGAGCTGAGCGCGGCTCCGGGCACGACGCTGGGCGAGAAGAATCGCATTCACGCGGTTGCCAGCGCGGGCGCGGTGCAGGCGAAATCGGCGATCTTCAGCGTAACCGTGACGAAGCCGGTGTTCACGTGCGTCTTTGAGCCGACGAGCATCAAGATTCCCAAGGGCGAGACGCGCCAGATCAAGGTGATCGTTCAACGCGCCAAAGAGGCGTACCAAGGCCCCATCGCGATCTCCTTAGCCAACTTGCCCAAGAACGTGACTGCGGTCGCAAAAGGCGTCGGGCCGGAAGGCACGGACTGGGCGTCGTTCACCATTCAGACGCCCGCCGCCGGTCTTGAAGGCGAAACACAAGCGCACGTTCGCATCGAAGGGGGTAGACAGCTACGCGGTGTCGCGTTGCTGCCGATCATCGTGCAGGGAGCGCCGTTCGTTCTCAAGGCCGAGCCGACTCGCGTCGCTGGCGTTTATGGCCAATCGACCAAGGTAAAAATCTCGGCAGCGCGCAAGGATTATCAAGGCCCGATCGTCGTCAAGCTCGAGAACCTACCAGCGCACGTGAAGGCCAAACCGTTCACGCTTCCCGCCAAGGAGACGACCGGTGAACTCGACCTGCTCGTTTCCGGCGACGCCCTCAGCCTTGAAAAGACGGTCCAGGTCCGCGGCTCCACCGACGATAGCCGCAACGCGACGGCGGCGTTCACGCTCAATATCGAAGGCAAGCCTTTCGGGCTACAAATTGCGTCGCGCCTGGAAGTTGTCCAGGGCGATACCGCCAAGCTCAAGGTCAGCGCCGTCCGCACGAAGGACTACATCGGCTCGATCGCACTCGAAGTCCGCAATCTCCCCGAGAACTGCAAGGCGTCTTCCCTCGGCATCCAGATCAAGGAAAAGGACGGCGAAATCGACATCAAAGCCGAGGACGTCGCCAAATTGGGCAGCACGCCGGGTATCCAGATCGTCGGCATCGCCCAGGTCGGCGTCGAGAAACGCGAGGTGCGTTTCGACAATCTCACCCTCGTCGTCGTGCCGCAGTTCACGCTGCAGGTGCAACCTGGCAAGGTTGAGTTGCAGGAAGGCCAGAAGGCAACCGTGAAGGTTAACGCCGCGCGCCGAACCTACAAGGGGGCCATCGATGTTGAGCTGAAGAACCTCCCCGCTGGCGTGACGGCCGCGGCGGCGCGTATCGCGAGCAATCAGGACAGTGTCGAGGTCGAGCTGGCGGCCGGCGCCGGCAGCGGCGGCAGGATCAAGCCCGACGTTCAGGCGCTGGGCACGTTTACCAACAAGAAGCAAATCGCTTCGAGCAACTTCACCGTCGAAGTCATTAGCAAGCTCTTCGAGCTCAAGGTCGATAAGATCGCGAAGGTTGCCATGGGAGGCAAGGCGGCGTTCAAAGTCACCGCCCAGCGCCTGGAATATCAAGGCCCCATTTCCCTGGAGGTGAAAAACCTCCCCGTAGACATCAAGGCGCAGAAGGTCATCCTCCCCGCCGGGCAGAACGAGATCGACATCGAGATCGCCGCGACCGATCAAGCCAAGGAAACCAAGACCGACGTGCACATCCTTGGCACCGCGATGGCCAGGGACAATCAGCAGCGTGCGTCAGGCAATTTCGTCGTGCAGATTTTGCCTGGCGTGTTCGGGCTCAAGATCGAGCCGTCCGTCCTGCAAATGCATCACGGCGGGACCGCCAAGTTGATTGTGACCGCGCAGCGCATGGGGCACGACGGGCCTATCAGCGTCGAGCTGAAAAACCTGCCGACGAACATCAGCGCCGACAAGATCTTGATTCCGAAGGGCGAGAATCGTGTCGAGATCGAAGTCAAGGCGCAGCTCACCGTGCTGGACGGCGCCAAGGTCGATGTCTTTGCCCAGACTGTGATCGCGAGCAAGAAGGTCGATTCGGCGCGCGTCACCGTCAACGTCGCCAGCGTCGGCCAGCCGGTCCGGCTCGAACTCAAGATCGTGCCAACGGCGATCAAGCTCGTCGTGGGGGGCACGACCAAGGTCAAGGTGGCGGCGATGCGCAATGGCTACACGGGCGCCATCGCGGTCGACCTGCGCAATCTTCCCGCGGAGGTTGAATCGTCGAAGGGGATGATTGCCGAGGGGGAGAATGAAATCGAAATCACGCTGACCGCACGCACAAAGACGGAGCCGATCACCAAGCTCGACGTGTGCGCCGTGGGTATCGCCATGGGCGACAACAATCGGCCGTACGCCTCGCCACAGGTGGCGCTACACGTCGGCCGTAAGTAAACCGTTCACCCCTCTCCCGGTACTCCAGGATAGGGTCGGGGGTGAGGGCCAAGCATTCAGTCGCTGTTTGTTCTGCCCTCACCCCCGACCCCTCTCCCAGGAGGAGAGGGGGGTAAGGAAAATTCTCATGAGCCCTGATTACAAGAAATGGACCGACTTCCTCGTCAAGCTCGGCATCGACGACGTTGCCCACACCCAGAAGACCTATCTCGGCCACCTCATTAGCGTCTACCGTTTTATGGACTCCGAAGGCTGCACCGACGAAGTGTGCCGGGCGGGCATGTTTCACTCCATCTATGGCACCGAACGTTTCCAGGGATTCAAGCTTGGCCTGGAGCGGCGCGGCGAAGTGCGCGACCTGATCGGCTCCCGCGCGGAAATGCTGGCCTATCTCAACTGTGCGATGGATCGCGGCACGTTCGACCTCGCCGCCGAGGGCCGCGGCGAAACGTATCATTTCCGCGATCGCATCACGGGCGAGCCGGTGGATTTGCCGCGTGCTGACTTCGACGATCTGTGCCGCGTGCATCTTTACGACTGGCTGGAGCAAGTGTCGCGTTCGAGCTATGGCTGGGGGTATCGCCGGGCTGCATATCGGTGCATGGCGGACCGGCTCGGCGACAAACCGCTGGCGGCCTACGAACGCACCTTCGCGACGGAACCGAAACAGCCGCTTGCCGTATAGCGCGCCGGGAGAAGCGTCGGGCCGCCGTCTGTCAGACCGCGAACGCCTAGCCGCAAGCAGCATCATCGCAGCAGCGTGCGGAACACCTCGCACAAGATCCGCCCCGTCTCAGGTCCCAGGCTGTTTTCCTCCCCATATTGCGCCTTCTTACGGCCATAGCAATAAGGAGCCTTGGCGTCCCACTGGCGTTTCGGCAAGATGTAGCCGATCTCGTCGTTGGCCAAGCCAACGATCATGCGGTGCTTGCTTTTCATCTGTGCATAGATGCCCGGTTCGATCGGCGCGTCGGGGAAGTCGGCGCCCCTGTCCGGCGGATCTTGCACCTTGCTCAAGACCAGCTCCGGATATATCTCGCCGGGAATCGCAGCGATTTCCAGATCGCCCAGCTTGAGCCAGCCGACCTCCGTCTGGATCGCGAGCCGCGTTTTCAGATCGAGCTTCGCGGCCGTCGGCTCGGCCTTGTGCGGGTCGCCGTTCCAGATGAACGCGTCGCGCTTCAACACGCCGAGATTGAATCCGAAGACGTAGAACGTATTGTCGATCGGCAGGAAGAACGCCTTGGAGCGAACGTCGATCGGCGTCAGCGCGACGGGCTTCGCATCCGCAAGCGCCTTCTCCGCTAGCTTACCGACGAGCTGGCCGTAACGCTCGGTCTTCGCGAAGGTGCCGTCGTCGAGCTTTTGACCCTTGTCGTCTTTCACCTCGACGTGCAGCGACGTCATCAAACCGCCGACCGTGCCCGTTAGATAGACGATCGGGCAGTGGTATTTTTTCTTGAGGTAATCGATCGTATAGCCCACGTAATCGGCACTGATCTCGGTGTTCTTGCTGTCCAGAGTCTCCGGATGGCAGTTCCACTGCACCACAATGCCCGTGGTTCGGCCGCGCTCATCGATGAAACGCAACGCCACCAGCTCGTCGTGCTTGATGTACGGCTCCCGGCCGTCGTGCAGAAGCTCCGGCGCATGAGCCGTGCCGATGCTGGCGCGCACCGGCTCCTTGGCCTTGTCGGCTTCTTGGATTGCCTTGACGAGACCGGCTTCGACGTGCTTGAGATAATCGGGATCGATGCCGCTGGTGAAGAGGTTCGGGCCCCAGAGTCCCATCGTGTCGGGGCCTTCATGGTTGTGCGTGCTGGAGACGAGAACGTAGTCGAAATGGACAAGCTGTTTGCGAACACGCTGGGCGACATCGTTGAACAGGCCGACGAGATCGACGGAGACGATGGCGACGCGTTTCTTATTGTGTTGCAACACGATGGCGCGGGCCATGAGCGGATCGTGTACTTTGGTCGCCTTGCGATTCTTGCCGAAACCCGCCAGCCAGACGGGCTTCTTGGCGGGAGCGGGCGTCACGTCCACTTCGCCAAAGCCGCCGAACAGCGCGCCTGCGGGTTGGGCTTGCAGGCTTGTCGGGAGGAAGGCGAGAAACAGGATGGGTAGGATGGAATACTTCATGGGATGCTGAAGGATGCGAAGGAAAGGAGAGTGCGTGCGCTAGACGGGGAGGCGCGCTACGCACTCGCGCATGTAGCGAATACTGTCGCGCGCGATCGTCACCGGGTCCGGCGTGTAATCAAACACCTCGACCGACACCCAGCCTTGATACTTCGTCTCCTTCAAGGCGCGGAAGATCGGCACGAAATCGACCGCTCCGAAGCCTGGACCGCGGCGATTCGCATCGTTCGCATGGAAATGTCCCGTGCGCGCGGCATGTGTCTTGATCAACTCGGGTATCGAGATCGCCTCGGAGCTCATCGCCTTGACGTCGAGGTGCAGGACGAAGTTCGGATGGCTGATGCGATCGAGAATGACGCACGCTTCGGCCGCCGTCTGGATGAAGTCCGCCTCCGCCGGCGCAAGTGGTTCCAGACACAAACGCACACCGGCATCGACGATCCCGTTGAGCGCTCGCTTGAACGTATCCACGGAGTAATCGACCGCCTGTTCGCGCGCCGCCCCCGCCGGAATGCGGCGTTGCGCAGGCGAGCCGAACACCATCAGATCGCCGCCCATGTCACGGCACGCCTTGGCCAGTTCGACGATGTAGTCGGCGGTGCGCTGCCGAACCGTGGCGTCCGGCGACGTCAATTGCAGCCCTTCGGTTTTCGCGAGCAGCCAATGCAATCCGATGATGCGTAGTCCCGCTGCCTCCGCTTCGCTGCGCAATTTTTGGCGTTGCGCCAGTGTCACGTCGGTGATGCGCGGCGCCAGCGTGAACGGCGCCATTTCGAGCCCTGTGTAGCCCAGTTCAGCTACGGTGCGGCAAATCCGCGCGTGCTCCCAGCCTTCGAACGTTTCGTTGCAGATTGCGTAGCGCATAGCTGCTCACTTTTCTTGTGGTCCGTTCACTCCGTGATCGGATACTCGTCACTTGCGTGGCAATCGAAGCGAACCGCAATCACTTCAAGGTGATCTTGACAGGCGGGTTGGCCTCGATCGTCAACTCAACGGGACCGCGCGCCTCCGCCACGGTCTGATAGAACGCTGCCGGCGTCGGAACCTCGACCTGATTCACGCGCAGGATGACGTCGCCGGTCTTGAGGTCCGCCCGATCCGCCGCCGTGTTTGGCTGCACTTCGGTCACCAGCACGCCCTTGAGTGTCGGCCGGCCAAGTTCCTGCGCGAGTAGGCTGCTCCAATCCACGCGCACGCCGCGAAAGAACGGCCGTTTCCCCAGCGATGACGCAATCGACTTGTTTGGCACGCGCAGCTTGGCGAGAGTGACTTCGACCAGCCGCTCTTTGCCGGCCTGACGTACGAGCAGCCGCACCTTGCTGCCGGCCAGGTGCGTGGCGACGTGGAGATAGATGTCATCGGCGTCGCGAATCGGCTGCCCGTTGATCGCCAAGAGGATGTCCTTGTGTTCCTTGAGATTGCCATCCGCGGGCGAACCTTTGCCGACACTTTTGAGGAGAATGCCCTTTTGGCCTTCAGGCTGGCGTTCGTCGAAAGAGATGCCGAGGAAGCCGTAATCGATTTCTTCGCCGCGTTTGAGCACGTCAATAATGCGCCGCATGGCCGCGTTGACCGGCAGGGCATATCCGCCCGGCGTTTCACCTCCCTGGATCGCCGCCATCGATGAGAGCAGGCCAATCAGCTCTCCCTGCATATTGAGGAGCGCCCCGCCGCTGGAGCCAAGATGCATACGTGTGTCGGTCTGCAATAGCGTCGGATAATGGTGAAACGGGCGAATGCGTTCTTCCTCTTTCAGGTTCAGCGGGGCGCGCCGGCGCATGTTACTGAGAATTCCCCACGACGCGCTCGGCTGGCCATCGCGAAAGCCGGCCGCGAATGGATTCGACAATGTGAGCACGAACTGCCCGCGTTCTGCCTTGTCCGCATCTCCCAGCGGGATTGTTTTGAGCGGACCGACCTGGCCGATCAGCTTCAGCACTGCCAGATCCGCGCGGGCGTCGGCGGCGTGAATGTCGGCATAGCTCGACTTGCCTCCCGGCAAACGCACGAAAATCTTCGTCGCGTCTTGCACGACGTGATAATTCGTCAGGATCAGCCCCTCGGCGTCAACGACCACACCGCTGCCGAACGCGGAAGGCACGTTGTTTGTGTCCGCGAGGTTGAGCTTCTTGAGGATTTGGGCCCGTTCCAGCGCGCTCATCCTGGGATCAAGCTCGATCAGGTCCGGATCGTAGCCGCCGAGTTGTCCGGGATAGGCATTTAAGCGTTTGCCGTAGTATTCGGAACGCGAGACGATGATGCAGGCGATTGACGTTTCGTTGTGCTGGATGGTCTTTTGCACGGCCTTCTGCAGCGCCAGCCATTGCATCCGTTCGTCATCCTGCCCGCGCGCGGCACAGGTTCCGAACATGAACACGAGTGCAATGGCGAGGACGTTACGCATGGCTGCCTCGATGAATTGACGCTCATTGTTATACTTCCTCACACTACGCCGAACCAGCACGAAGTTTGCGTTTTGTCGGGCACGTTTGCAACGTGCGCCACGGAAGTTGCTCGCCAGTCGGACGCGGCACGAATAGATTGGAGGAAACAAAACCCAAAAAATCGAGGATGCTTCCCATGGGGCTCTTAGCCGACTGGCAGATTCGCAAGGATATCAAGATCGTTCCCTTCGCGGAAGAATCGATGCGTCAGGGCGTCGTCTCCTTCGGCGTCTCCAGCTACGGCTACGACGTGCGCGTGGGGCGGCATTTCAAGGTATTCACCAACGTCTATGGCGCCATCATCGACCCCAAGCACTTCGAGCCGAAGGCGTTCGTCGATATCGAGGGGGATTCGTGCATCATCCCGCCCAACAGCTTCGCCCTTGCGGAGACGGTCGAATACTTCGAGATCCCGCGCGACGTGCTGGCGGTCTGCCTAGGTAAATCGACCTATGCCCGCTGTGGTATCATCGTCAACGTCACGCCGCTAGAGCCGGAATGGCGCGGCAAGATCACGATCGAGATCTCGAACACGACGCCGTTGCCCGCGAAGATCTACGCCAACGAGGGCATCGCGCAGATCCTTTTCCATCGCACCGACGCCGTCTGCGAGAAGAGCTACGCGGACAAAAAGGGGAAGTATCAGGACCAGAAGGGACTGACGCTGCCGTTCGTGCCGGGGCGGGAGCCGCCGGCGTCGTAAGGAACGGGTGAATTCGAGCCATGGAAACCGATTCCTTCTTCTATCAATTGCTGAAGCAATTGCCGGAAACGCTGTTTCAGTTGCTGGGTCTGCCGGGCGAGCAGGCGCGGGCGTACCGGTTTGATTCGGTGGAGGTCAAGAAATCATATCGCATCGATGGCTTGCTCCTGCCAAACGTGCGAACTTTGCCTCTGTTCTTCGTCGAGGTTCAGTTTCAATACTTGGCGAGTTTCTACGCCAATCTGTTCGCCAAGGTCTTCGGCTATCTGGATGAAAATGACCCGGCCCAGGAGTGGGTAGCCGTTGCCATCTTCGCGAATCGCGGTTTGGAACCCAAGGAACGGCGGCCGTATCAACCACTGCTCGAATCGCCGTTGGTCAAGCGGATCTTTCTGGATGAATACGAACCGCCCATTGATGGGTCGCTGGGATTGAGCATCTTGCAGCTCGTCTCGGCGTCCGTCGAAGAGACGAAGCCTCTGGTCGCCCGGCTCATGCGCAGAGCCGAGTCGGAAATTCCTCATAGCGATCAAGGACTGAAGGTGGTAGAATTGGTGGAAGAATTGCTGGTGCGCCGGTTCACGCAACTTGATCGCGAGGAGATCCGAAAAATGTTCCAGCTACACGATCTGCGCGAGAGCAAGGTGTGGCAAGAAGCACACCAGGACGGCATCAAGGAAGGTAAAACCATAGCGCACGCGGAAGTGGCCCGCAATCTCATCGACAGCGGTATGCCTGTCAAGGAGGTCGCGAAGGTACTCAAGATTTCGGCAGCCCAGGTTCGACGTCTGGCGAAAAATGCCAAGGGATGATCTTGTACGTCCGATCATTTCTTCCCGAACGGCACCCGCAGCACCTGCCCCTCTTGCGCGTGCAGCATTTGCACGACGTCCTCGCGCGTCAGGCGGCCGGACAGCATCGCCGCCGTCGTTCCCGCGGCGAAGGCGTTGGCGATGCTCGTGCCGAACGCGCCGCCCCCGTCCACTAGCTCTAGCTCGTCATACGCATACAGCCGCGGGCGCCGGGCCAACTCCATGCCTGACGGCGAGCCGAACGCGCTGTACGGCTGGACCTTGTGTTCGAGACTCGCGGCGCCGACCGAAAGGACATTCCGCGCGTCCGCAGGCAGGCCGATCGCGCCGGCCTCGGTCGGATAATCGACGAACACCGGGCGGCCTTGCAGACGGTTCGGTTCGTCCAGCACCTCCGCGAAGATGCGCGGCCGTAGGTCCCAGTCTTTCTCCAGGGCGGGCAACGTCCCGATCCCCTGCGGACGCGGCATCACACCTTTCAACGCGATCTCGGCCAGGAACTTCTCCGCATCGAAGCCGAGAGGCCGAATGCCGGTCGGGGTCAGGCCGTCGATGTACTGAAACGTCGGCGTGCGCCGTACCGGATGCGGGCCGAGGAACCACACGCTGTTTCCCTGTCGTTCCACGCGAATGGCGTAGCGCCCCGCCTTCTCGATCGGCACCTCCAGCACATGCTCGTAAACCGAGCTGCCAGGCAAGTGCTCCAACCGCTGCGCCCATCCCGATGTGCGGGCCACGAGCTCGAACGCATCCGGCTGTAACGACTTCCCCTCGGGATCGCGCTGGCGCAGAAGCTGCATACGCAGGTGCGCCAGGGGCCGGCGATAGTAATCCTCCTCCTCGGCTCGCAGGTAATATTCCGGCTCGTGCGGTTCACGCCATTGTATCGTGAGCCGTAACATCGCCTTTTCGGGCAGGTCGGGCTTGGGATCGCCGTGATAGGGGCTCCAGCCGAGAAAGTTAACTTCGTTCGACCAGCGACCTTTGTGCAGCGGCACGGCGTCAGCGACAAATTTCAGGGCCGGGTCGCCGAGGATGTTGCGATAGGGGCCATGCCAGCTCTGCCCGCGCGTATTGCCGACGGACTGAAACCAGAGCGGCCCCTTCGGCTCGTCGAGCATCTTGGCGAGGGCGCTGGTCGCGCCTTGCGGATAGCCGCTGTGCCATGAAATCGCGTTGACGACGATGGCGATGCCTTCGAGTGCTTTGATGTCGCGCATCAATGTGCGGAATCGCTCCTCGCGCTGCCGATGTTCCGTTTCGAGCCGATCGAAGAAGGCCATACGTTCGCGATGCCATTCGCGGTCGCTGTAGAGCCAGCCGAAGAACGGGCCGAGAAACTCCAGATTATCCTTCAGATCGGTCTCGTCCGTGAAGTCGTCAAGAATGGCCCGACGTTCGAGCATCAATTCGGCGTGGCGCACGCGGAGACGTTCGGTGGCCGCGAGCAGTTCGCCGTTGCGTTGCTCCATGTGGCGCGAGGAATTCGCAGCGCCATGAATGTAGCGGGCGACCTGGGCCAGCTGATGTGGGTCGCCCACATCGACGCGCAGCAGGGTCAGCTCGCAGTCGGGCGCCGCCAGCGCCGCCGCCTGGGCGCACTGCGTGCCATGGCCGATCGTCGCGGGATCGCCGCGATACGGCAGCGGCAGAATATCGGGGCTGGTCTCGGCCGACAGATCGATGAGCCGCGTCCGCACCGGGAGCTGTTTGGCCTGCACGAGCTTTTCCCATCCGCGAAAGTCCCTATCGACGATCGCCAGGCGAACGCCTTTCCCCTTGTAGCCGCGCTCGTGCAGCTCCTTCAGCCCCGTTTGTTCCAAGGCCCGCTTGTTGTTCCCTTTGATCTTGATGGCCGGATCGACATCCACCTGTGGCACACGCGGTAGACGAATCACCGACACCAGCGGCGACAGCGCTAATATCTTCACCTGGTCGAGCCGCAGCGTCCCAGTGACGAATTGCCCGAACTGCGCCTCGACGAAGAACCCTGGCGTCAGCTCCTCGAACGTCGTCTTCCACGCCCGCTCGTCCGCCAGCGTGCCGACGAAGCCGACCTGTACGCGCACTGTCGTTCCCGGCACGTCCTTGCCCTTCACCAACTCCCACAGATCGGCGGCGATTTTTTCAAATTCCTCCTGCGGACGAGCATCGGGATCGGTCAACTCCTTCACGGCTTCGTTGTCGGGCATGACCTCGATCACCTGCACCGGATTGACCTCGCGCATCGGCGAGGGAATCTCGTCGCGCGGAATGATCGGCCCGATCCAGCCCGCCGGATGGTTGCGCAGATCGCGTATCAGAATCTCGAGTTTGCTGGCCGGTATCGTGCCGACGATGCGCGTGTAGGAGCGTTTGGCGTAGCCGCGATGATCATAGCCGACCGGCTCCTTGAAACCGAACTCGCGCAAGAGCACGCGCGTCTGGTTCGACAGTTCGCGCTGCCGATCCGGCGAAAGCTTCCCGGCCAACTCCACGCGAACCGTGACCGGATCATTCGGTCCTTCCGGCAACTTGACTTCATTCGGTTCAAGCGGGATAAGCTGAATCGTCTGCACCGCGGGATGATCGAGCAGCTTCCGCGCCTTGTCCGCGGCGATCGCGCCGTCGAGATAATTCTTGGAACGATCCTCACGATCGGTATCGTCCTTGGGCATACCGTCCTTGCCGCGCGGCGGATCGAACTCGAACTTGATTCCGACGAGATGCCGGATCATCGAATCGTACTGCGCAACGTGCGGATCACGCGGGGCCGGGATGTAGTAGCGAAGTCGGACCTTGTACTTCGTGGCCGCCGCCGGCTGAGCGAGACCGGTGGTGCACGCGATGAGGAGAATCAGCAGCGAGAGGACGCGGCTTGTCATACCTTCAGTATGCCACAAGGATGCGGCGAGGAAAGGGAATTCCGCGCATGAGAAGTGCTCGATCGGTGTGTGAATCCCCATCCAAATGAACAAAGCCGCACCGGATGGGGTCCGGCGCGGCTTTGTTTGGATGGGCCCCCGCAGGCTCGCTGCGCTCGCCTGCGGGCTTGGGGGGTTACTTCTTCTCGGTCTTCTTCGGGGCGACGAACAGACGGTCGATGGCGGCGTCTTCAATCGTTTCCAGGCCTGAGCCGGCGTCGATGATCAGGGCTTTGCCGCTCGGCGTCACCCAGACGATGTAGTTGCCCAGAGCGTAGATGTCCTTCATCTCGGGACGGCGTTCCAGGATGCGGAAGTACGCCTCGGATTGGGCCTTGACGGCGACGGTTTCCATCTTGGCATCGAAGCCGTCGTCGATCCAGACGCCGCCGACTTCGACGATGTTGCGATTTTGTACGTTGCGCGAACCGGTGCGGACGAGCTGGTTCTGGCCGCGCAGGGCGTTGTTTTGCACGGCGAAATCGACCCCGAGCTTACCTTGCTGAACGTCGTAGAGGTTACGTTGGTTGAAGGCTTGTTGGGCCTTCTGCAAGGACTTTTGCTGTTCGAGGATTTCCTTGGCGACCGTCTTCTCGGAGGCATCGCCCTTATTGGCCTGCTCGTTGAGGCGTTCTTCTTCTTGCTTGGCGCGACCCGCAGTCACGACAGTCTTGCCGTCTTTGTCCTTGTCGAGGTTCTTGGCGAAGTCCGCGAGCGGGATCGGCGCCGTCGGAATAGACGGGTTGACGCCACCGCCGCCGAAGCCGGGTGCCAGCGCTTGCGGAATGCCCCCCTTGGGATCGCTCGAAACGCCCTTCTTGCCCTTCGGTGCACTGCCGATCACCGGCAACGGGCCGTCCGGCACGAGCAGGTAGCTGGTGTACGGCGTCGTGATGCCATAGCGCTTGGCCAGGGCGACGACTTCCTCGACGACTTCCTTGGTTTCGCCCTGCACGCGGATTTGATCGAGCAAGAAGCCGACCTTGCGGCGTGCCCACAGGTCTTCGACGAACGCCTTGCCGTCATCGCTCTTCTCGGCGAAGTTCAGCTCGTATACGAATTCCTTCGTGTCCTTGCCGATCTGACCGGTCAGCTTGACGGTTGTGTGGCCCTTGCCCGTGTATCGGCCAAAGACGACGAGCTGCGTGCCGTGGAAGAGATCGGGGAGTTGCTGCGGATAGATCTCGCTGACGGTGACGCCCGCGCCGATTTCGAGCTTGAGATTGGCGAGCACGGGATTGCTGATCTTGGCGTAGAGGCTAGAGACCTTGGCTTCGATGTCCTCGGTTTCGCGAACGTAGCTGCTGATCGCCTTGGAGTTGTCGGCGAGAGAGTCGAGCAGGACGGTGTTGACGTCATCGCCGACGCCAAAGCTGAAGATGCGCGTGTTGCTGGTGTTGTTCTTCTTGACGTTGGTGAGGATCTTCAGCGGATCGCGTTCGCCCCAGGTCGGCTGGCCGTCGGTGAAGAACACCATCGAGTAGGTGCGGCCCGCGTCATTGGGATTCATCGCGAGGGCGGTCTTGAGGGCGTCGTCGATGGCGGTGCCGCCGGTCGCTTCGAGATCATCGACCCAGCGTCGTCCGGCTTCAAGGTTGCCCGGCGTCGCGTTTTGGAGGTTGTTGGAGTACTTGTTGACCGTCGAGGCGAAGTTAATCATCGTGAAGCGATCGCCTTCGGTCAGATTTCGCAGGCAATACTTGAGCGCGTTCTTGGCCTGGATCAGGCGTTTGCCGCGCATGCTGCCGGAGGTGTCGATGACGTAGATGAAATCGCGCGGCACCTGCTGCGACTTCGACAGCTCGGCCCGCGGCGACAGAAGCAGCATGAAGTAGCCGGGCCGATCGGCGATGGGCCGATGAGCGAGCGCGGTCAGGCCGACGTCCTTGGTGCCCGCTTGATAGAAGAGCTGGAAGTCGCGATCGAGAATCGCCTCGCTCTTCTCGAAACCCACGACCGCTTCCTTGTCGTTGGGTCGCGTGATCGTGATCGGATGGCTCGGCGAATAGATGTTCGTCAGCGAGTGCTGCGATTTGATGTTGAGGCTGATCGAAAATTTCTCGAGCGTGCGGGCCGCCTTGCCATCGGTCTTCATCGGATAAACGTACTCGATAAGCCCGTTGTCGGCGTTGGCGACGCTGGTGTAGCTCAGGGAGATGCGTTGATCTTCCTTCGGCGACACCGGGAAGACGCGCAGCTTGATGAGCTGATGGTTCATGTATTCCAGGAGGCCGGGATCGTGCGAGCGCGCCACGATGTCGGTGTAGATCTTGCGTGCCTTGTCGGCTTCGACGATTTCGCCGGGCATTTCGACGCCATTGACCCACATGGTGAATTTGCGAACGGACGCGCCCTTGGGAACGGGGAAGAGATAGGTGGCTTCGAGTTCGCGGCCCGTGTGATTACGGAACGCCTGTTCAATCCGCGTGGTGGCGACTTGATCCTCGATGTTGATGGTGACCTTTTGATCGACGAGCGCCAGGGGCGGCAGCTTCTTTTCGACCGGAATCAGCATCCCGCTCGCCTGCGCGGAGGCGCCGACGACGAGCAGCACGGCCAGGGCAACCAGAACACGTCGCATGGGAATCCCCTTTCCTGTGGATGGATATCGCTTCAAAGATAAGACGAGGCAAGCGGGCGTTTGGATGGATGAAATCCGCGATTCGTCAGGTGACGCCGCGCGTCCGAGCCTGAGCGCCAGCGAAAGGCGACGAGCGGCCGTTCGGGTCAGCCATTACGTTTTTTCAAGGAACTCATCGACCGTCCATCCTGCTAACCGAATGATGGAGCGCAGCGTGCCAGGTTTCAGGTCGCGGCGATGAAAGGGCACAGGGACGATGTGATGCCCGTCCGTGTAGATGCGGTGTTTTTTCCGCCCGGTGATGCGCCAGAAGCCGTTTCGCTCCAAAATCCGAATCAATTCCGCGGGCTTGAGGGAAGGCAGCTTCCCGCTCATAAAGTCACCTCGATTTGCTCCACTTTCGCTTCCCCAGGGATGGCTTTCCCTAAGATCTTGGCGGCTTCGAGATACCCGCCAATGGCATCGCGCGCCATAGCCTTGGCCTCTTTCAAGGTTCGGCCTTCGGTAGTCAAATCTAACGCGGGTACGTGGGCGTAATATCCTCCGCCTTCGGCCTTTTCATAAACCACGGTGTATGAGCGCACAGCCATCGTTTCTCCTTCGGTGTTTCACACCCATTACCGCAGAATCCGGTGAGCGGGTTGGGGGACATTCGGTACAGGGCGAACAGCGTGCTGGTGTCACACACTACAGCCATAGTTCATCCTTGACGGCTTGACGAAACAGATCGCGAGCCTTTTCGGACACGTTGGCTTGGCCGCTGTGACATTTCCCCATGCCCTTGGGCAACACGCGCACGGTTTGCACATAAGCGGCCACGGCTTCGCGCACGATCTCCGCCTCGCTCCGCTATTGCGCGGCCGCGACGCGGTGAAGCTCCTCGGTCACGTCGTCGTTTAGTCTCACGGTGTTGACAGTCATCCGTATGCCCCTATTGGTGCATTCATTGTACACGACGGATTGCAAGAATGGCAGCGGAGACGTGACGAGCGTGACAGGGTGCGTCTCATGACTGTGCCTCGCGCACCAACTCCGCTGCGGTCATGGGTTGGCACTGCCCGGCGGCGAATTCACGCCGAGCCTGCGCCACCGCGGCTACCACGCGCTCCCGCCCACGCTCGGCGAGGCGGCGGCTCAAGATGGCCAACAAATTCAGCTTGCGCGTCGGCATCGAGTTGTTCCGCGGCGTCGAGGGCCTCGGCAAATGCGGTCTGCTTACTCATGGCGAACCTACTGATTCAGGGTTGCTTTTTTTCCTTATCGTCCTTTTCTCGCTTCTCGTTAAACTTCGGGAAAATCTGTTGGACTACCGCCAACCGGGCCTCGTACGCTTCGAGTCGCTTGATTTCCTCTGGGGACGCTTCTTTCGCCTCACGCTTGCGGTGCAATTTGTTGAAGTCGATGGACAGCTCTTGTTCTGTCCTGTCAATTTGCTTTCGGTCGTAGCTTTCTTGCCGCAGAATCCTGCCTTCGGGATTAAGTACCTTGACCTCGAACCGATCCCTTTCTGGGGACAATCGATCGTAGCGAATCTCCATTACCACGGTCCCGCCGGAATAGCTCTTCTCGCTACGGAATTCCAGTTTGTCGACACCGATCTGATAGGCTTTTGTGGTGAGGAGTAGGTCCAGCAAGGCTTGATTGTCGAATCGATCTATGGGTACGAGGGCTTTCTCCCACGATTCGTTAATCGACTTCTGGTCTTCGTTATCCAGCCGTGCGGGCATTGGGGAGATAAGCGGTCTACAGCCGCCAGCAGCAAGCGACAACACCCCCCCGCACAGGATCAATGATGCGACTCGTCTCATGGAGCACCTCCGCTTCCATTAAAGCGTTTGATTAACTTGAACGTCGCAATGCTAACGAGTTCCTGCGTCACGCAAACAACCGCCGAACCGCCTCAACCCCCGGAAACAACGGTGCCCCGCGGCCCTGCGGGTCGACCTGGAAGTTGGGGATGCCCAAGAGTTCCAGGATCGTGACGAGGATCTCACGCGCCTCGACCGGGTCGTGCGCGGGGCGGGCGCCGATGCGGTCGGAGCGGCCGTGTACGAGACCGCCGTGGATGCCGCCGCCGGCCATCAGCAACGAATAGCACTGCGGCCAGTGGTCGCGGCCGCCGTCGCGCTTGACCTGCGGCGTGCGGCCGAACTCGCCCATCGCGACCACGAGCGTGCCGTCAAGCAGGCCGCGCTGAGCGAGATCTTCCAATAGCGTGCCGGCGCCCATGTCGAGCTTGGGGAGCAATTGGTCCTTGAGCGTGGCGGCGCCATCGCCGTGCGTGTCCCAGCCGTAGCCGCGCTGCGTGACGCTACGCGCGAAGTTAACCTGCACGAAGCGGGTGCCGCGTTCGACGAGCCGCCGGGCCAGCAGGCAGGATTGACCGAAGGCGTTCTGGCCATATTCATCGCGCAGCCGAGCTGGTTCGCGCTCCAGCTCGAAAGCTTGGCGGACGCGATCGGACGTCAGCAGCTCGAAGGCGTGATCGTACATGCTGGACATTTCGCGCTGCGGTGTGCGATTGCTGGTATCGATGACGTCGAGGAGTTGACGCCGATCGCGCAACTGCACCGCGCTCAGGCTGGGGTGCAGGGCGAATTCGGGGATGCGAAAGACGGGGAGGGTGCCGCTGCGTTCGACGGAGCGCGGATCGACCTCGACACGCACGGGGTCGAATGCTCGACCTAACGTGCCCGCACCCATGCCGCCGCTGGCGCCGCCGCCCTGATCGGTCGCGACCCACGGCGTCATGACGCTCGGCGGCAGCGTCTGGCCGGGCTGACGCAGCGACTTTGCGGCCAACGCGATGACCCCCGGCGGATCATCGGGCCGCGCCTGTTGATCGATGTTGCCTACGGCGATGTGTCCACTCAGGGCATAGCGATGACCGCCGAAGTGTCCCGTGCAGCGATGCCAGGCAGAACGAATCAGGGCGTAGCGATGGGCCTGGGCCGCGAGCTTCGGCAAGTATTCGCACAGTTGCGTTCCCGGCACACTGGTGCGAATCGTGTCAAAGATGGTGCGATTTTCGGCTGGGGCGTCCGGCTTGGGATCAAACGTCTCGAAGTGGCTCGGCCCACCCGCCAAGAACAACAAGATGCACGCCTTCGCCCTGGCCGTGCGGCGTTCTTCGGGATATTGCGCCGCGAGCAGGGCCGGCGCGCTGACGCCGAGCGTGCCCAAGACCCAGGCGCGCAAGAAATCGCGCCGGCCGTAGCCGGCGATGTGGTCAATGTGGTCCATCGGTTCCCCCCCTCGTCGGACCAGCAGCGTGGATCGTCAACTCTGTCAGGATAGTGTGCCGCGCAAATTCACGCAAGGCATTTCGAGCGCTCGTCTACCGAGGCGGTTCGTTCCTCGGCTCCTCTTTGCTGAAATCGAGATTCGGATCATACTCCCCCTCGACAATGCGCGTGGGAAAACGCGGCTTCGTCGGCTGCTCGACACGCATGCGTGCCAACCGCCAGCGAATGAAGTTGTAGATGAACAGCACAAAGATGATGATACCGACCAAAGTCCGATCGATGGGAATGCGCATGATGGGCTGCAGGCTCGTCCAGAAGACCTGTACGAGTACGCCGACGATCAGCCAGACGAGAGCCAGGAACAGATACACGACGAATCCCTCGTTGGGTATTGTGATGGCGTCATCCTATCTCGATGACCGCCAGCCACCTAGCGCAATTCGCTTTGGCTTGTTGCGGACACGCGCATACACTTTTGGTGGGTGATGACACGTGTAAAGAGCATGACGATGCCCCCATTTTTTTTGACGTTTCCCGGCGTGTTGCTGCTGGCGATTCCGATCGCGATTGGCAGCGTGCTGTACCTGGCCCTCGCCGCAGTGCTGTTGCGGTTCGCCTGTGCGCTGAGCAACCGCCTCATGCCCAGGAAGGATAGCGACACGCAATTTGCCGTGCCAGTTCCAACTATTGGGCAAGGGATGGTGATTCAATTCTTCGTCCCGCTCGTGGCCGGTGTGGTTACGTATTTTGCTGGGGGCATGCTTACGAGCGCCGTTTTTGCGGATCCGAATATTTCCGCGGTTGAATTTCAGCGCATCTCAATGCTGGTGTCGCTGCCGATCAATTTTCTGATTTCATCTTCGTTATATGCGCGCACATTACCCACGGGCTTTTGGATCGGGTGTTTGGTCAATTTCGTCCAAACGGTCCTGCTCTTGGTCATCCTCCTTCCCGTGGCCCTGCTTGTCTTCATGTTGATCTATACACTTTCGTGAACGATCAATTTTGGGTCAATATGGTGAAACCATGAACAAATCGCACGCGCTTTCCGCCGCCGATCTGGAACTTCTGAGGAAGTACGACACGCCAACGATCTGCAACGTCGTCGAGCTGTACGATCATTGCTCGCGCACGGCCTTCTATATGGACGCCCGCATCCGGGCGTGCTTCCCGAAGTTGCCGCCGATGGTGGGCTACGCGGCGACGGCGACGTTCCGCAGCGCGTTTCCGCCGACGTCCGGCAACGTCTACGCGGGGCTCGATCAGCAAGTGACGGCATTCGCTGAGATACCCGGGCCGCCGATCGTCGTCTTTCAGGACCTCGACACGCCTGTGATGTCGGCGACCTTTGGCGAGATCATGTGTACCACGTACAAATCATTCGGCGCGGTCGGCCTGATCACGAGCGGCGCGGCACGCGATCTCGATCAGGTCGAGGCGATCGGTTTTCAATGCTTCGCCGACGGCGCCATCTGCGCTCATGGTTATTGCCACATCCTGCAAGTGCACGTGCCGGTCCACGTCGGCGGCATCCACATCACGCCGGGCCAGCTCCTGCATGGCGACCGCAACGGCGTCACGACGATCCCGAACGACAAGGCGTCCGAAGTCGCTCACGTCTGCGCGGAGTTCGTCGCCGCTGAGCAGATCGTGCTCGATTACTTGAAATCGCCTAACATCAATCCGAAGGGCTACGGCGAAGCGCGCAAGGAGTGCAAGAATCGGATTGATGCGCTGGCGAAGCGTCTGAAGGGAAAGTGACCAGACAGAGCCTGAAGCGTTAGCGAAGGACGAACGCATCCTTCGCTTACGCTTCAGGCTCTGAAAATTGCCACGCCGATCATTCCTTTCGTCCTGCTTCGACGAACCGCACAGCATCCGCGATCACGTGTCCGTCGGCGCCGTCGGTCCGGATCGTCACGCTGCCGGCCGTCCCTTCGGCGAAGTTGCCGGTGAAGACCTTGGTCCAGCCGCCCGATTTCTTCTGGTTGATCGTGACCTTCGCCTTGCCATCCGCATGAACGATGTCTACAGGCACCTTACTTGCGCGATTGGCGTTCGCGGACCAGATCAGGTACACATCATACTTCCCCGCCTTGGGCAGCTTCGGCGTAAACGTGACCGACTTCTTGCCCTGCTCGGCGTTGTTGTCGTGTAGGTATTCGGCGCCGACGTAAGGGCCAATGGTCGCGCTGCGCAGCCAGTCGCCGACGATTTTGGCGTCCTCGTTGTCCACCACGATGCCGGAAACCGTTTTCGGATCGATGCCGACCGTGGCCTTGGGCGTGAAGGCGGGGCCGGTCCATACGAGAAGTTGCTTATCGGCGATCAGCTTGTCCTTCAATTGCGCATAGGGCACTTTTTGCACGCTTAGCCCCAATACCGTTCGTCTACGCGCAAGTCACAGCCATCTGGTAACTTGTGTTTGCTTAAGACCAAGTTCTCAGAATGGCGGTGACTATGACGCGGCAAGGAAGCTGCTGGGAAGCGTTCCCAGATGATGACAGTATTCTGGA
>SXGS01163213.1_pt1 | contig 31194 bp, 23 predicted proteins | sample 3174681 | NCBI WGS metagenome assembly SXGS01 (sample SAMN11356861, study PRJNA531348) | freshwater metagenome | isolation source: freshwater sample F1-80 | place: China: Fuxian Lake, Yuxi | collected 2017-12-25 | reverse complement strand
GCGATTTTATACATCATGTTGTCTAACGCTCCGGTCTCTTCGCCAACGTCGATCATGTTGACGACGAGGTCGTCCACAATCCTCGCTTCTCGCAACGGAGTCGCGATGGATTCACCCTCGCGGATCGCCGCATAGACATTGTCAAACGCCTTGCGAAATACCTCGTTCCCCGCCGTGTCACGAGCGATCGTCAATCCTTCGAGAATCGGAACGCCAGACGCCACCAGCGTTCCCAGCGTCCGCATGGTTCGCGCGACAATCGACTTGCTCAGAATCTGTCCCATCAAGGGAATCTTCAAAACGAGCCAATCAATCACATACACACCCGTCTTGTTTTTCCGGATGATCTTCAAGATCAACCACAGCCCGATGGGGATCGCCGGAAACAGATAAAAATACCTCACGACAATATCGCTCATCGTGATCAACATTACGGTGATGCCCGGCAACTCCGTTCCGAACCCCAGGAAGATCTGCTTAAACTTCGGGATGATGTAGTACATGATGAAGCCCACGATCGCAGTCGCTACAAAAATGACCGCACAGGGATAGATCATTGCCCCTTGGACCTTTCGCTTCAGGCTTTGCGATCGCTCCTTGAACTCGGCCAAACGCTGCAAGATGACTTCCAACGCTCCGCCCGCCTCCCCCGCTTTCACCATGTTGACGTACAGACCGTCAAATGCCTTCGGCTGTTTTGACATCGCTTCGGACAATGTGTTTCCAGACTCAATATCTTCGATGACGCCAATCAACGAGTTCTTCAAGGGGCCGGGCTTTGATTGGCCTTCGAGAATCTTCAGGCTTCGCAAAATCGGCAATCCGGCATCCTGCAACGTCGAAAGCTGGCGAGTAAAAGCACAAAGATGCTTAGCCTTGACCTTGCCAAACGAAAACCCCTTCTTCTTTCTCGGACCAGCCGTTGGCTTCTTCTTTTTGTCGCCGTCTTTTTTCTTTCCTCCTCGTCCCTTTTCGGAAATCTTGGTAACAAAAAAGCCCTGTTCTTTGATCTTCTGTTGAGCTTCGGCCTCTGACCCCGCTTCGATGGAGTCCTTAACCTCGGTTCCGGTGTTGTCCATTGCTTCGTACTGATATACCGGCATGGCAGACCTCATACTTGTCTTGAGAAACCCGAAGTAAGTCACGTTCGCGCCAATGGAGGCGTTTCCGTCAAAGTCTAATCGATGTCTTCCATGACCGTCTCGCGAACGACTTCGTCGATTGTCGTTACTCCATCGAATATCAATTTCAAACCCGCTTCGCGAAGAGTCGTCATCCCTTGGCCACGAGCCACATTTCGAATCTCGTCGGTGGAAGCGTTGGAGGCGATCATGTCACGAATGTCGTCGGTGACGTTCAATAGTTCGTAAAGGCCGCATCGCCCCTTGTATCCGCTGTTGTTACAGCGAGCACAACCTTTGCCGTAGTAAAATCGATATTGTCTCGCCTGGGCGATCGGCAGTTGAAGCTCCATCAACAATTCGTCACTCGGTTCAAACTCTGTACGACACTCACTGCAAATGCGACGAACCAATCGTTGAGCCAAGATAGATTCGACGGTCGCCGTGATCATAAACGGCGCGATGCCCATGTCACGAAGTCGCGTGATCGTCGATGGTGCATCGTTGGTGTGAAGCGTGCTGAACACTAAGTGCCCGGTCAACGCACTCTGGATCGCAGTCTCCGCAGTCTCGTAGTCTCGAATCTCTCCGACCAAAATGATGTCCGGATCGTGCCGCAAAATCGCACGCAGAACATTCGCGAATGTGACATCGATATCGTGATTCACAGGCACCTGGATTAGACCCTCGATTTCGTACTCAACAGGGTCTTCGGTGGTAATGATCTTCGTCTCGATGTCGTTGAGTTCGTTGAGGGCAGAGTACAACGTCGTTGTCTTGCCGCTACCCGTTGGTCCAGTGACCAAGACAATCCCGTTTGGTGTATGCAAGCACTGCCGAAAGCGCGAGAGGGTCTTTGCATCCAATCCGATCTTATTCAAATCCAATTGTACGACTGTTCGATCAAGGATCCGCATGACGACCGATTCGCCGAACATCGTCGGTAGGACGCTGACACGCAGATCTACTGAATTACCACCTACGTTCAATTCAATTCGACCGTCCTGGGGAAGTCGCCTTTCAGCGATGTCCAGATTTGCCATGACTTTGATCCGAGTCACAATGGCATTCGCTAGGTGTCGCGGCGGGGGAACCATCTCATACAAGACACCGTCAGCCTTTACCCGGATTTTGAATTCATCCTCAAATGGTTCAAAGTGAATATCGCTTGCCTGATCGCGAATCGCGAGTAGCAGAACCATGTTGAGCAATTTGCGAATCGGTGCCGAATTCACAAGTTCATCTTCGGAGCCAATATCATAAGCGCCTTGTTTGCCTTTCTCCTCAGGCATCTCTTCTTCCATCTTTCCAATCACGTCTTCAATACTGTCTTCCTTGTCGGCGTAGTGCCGGCTGATCGCCTCTTCGACGTCCTGATGGTTGGAAACCGCCCCTCTCACGTCGTAACCGAGGAAGTTCCTTAGATCATCTAAGGCACCGACGTTTTGTGGGTCAGCCATTGCGACTGTGAGCACATCATTCTTCAAAGAAATTGGCATGATCTTGTAGATCTCTGCCATCGTCTGCGGAACCAGTTCAAGTACTTTTGGTGGAATGTTAGTCTCTTTCAAATTGACGACTGCCATGCCCCATTGTTCGGCAAGCGCTTCGGTGATTTGCGTCTCGCTCACCACTCCTAACCGGAGTGCGACTCGGCCAATAATCTCTCCTGGGCTTTTCTTTTGCTCCTCTAAAATATCCCAGAGTTGGTCCTCGGAAATATGTCCAAGATCAACCAATATTTGTCCTAAGCGGCGAGATGCCATCGATTAATTCCCCTCCCTCTTAAATCGTCAAAGACATCAGCAAACTGCCGACCCATCAATAAATGGAGCGACTATTCATCGTCTTCCCCGTCGGAGCCTTCGTCCTCAAGGATTCCCTTCTTGGCCTTCGCGATCTTGTCTCGAAGATCATCTGGATTGTTGGCTTTGGCGATTACGTCACGCTCCTCGCATAACTGGTTTTTCCAAAGATTGAAAAGGGCATCGTCCATCAATTGCATTCCATACTTGCGTCCAGTCTGTAGCGCCGAGTTGATTCGAAAGGTCTTTCCTTCTCGGATCAAATTGGCAATTGCTGATGTTACTACCATAAACTCGTAAGCGGCCACCATGCCCTTCGGTTTTCGGGAAAGCAGTTGTTGGCTCAGCACTGCGATGATTGAGGTAGAAAGCTGCGTTCGGATTTGCTCCTGCTGGTTTGTTGGAAACACGTCGATAATTCGGTCGACTGTCCCCTGGGCACCTGTGGTATGTAGAGTACCAAATACAACATGCCCTGTTTCAGCCGCAGTGATCGCAGATTCGATCGTTTCCAGGTCGCGCAATTCCCCGACGAGGATGCAGTCCGGATCTTGCCGAAGTGCTCTCCTCAGAGCTTCAGCAAAACTTGGGCAATCCACGCCAATTTCTCGCTGATTGATGGTGCTTTTTTTGTGGTCGTGGTAATACTCAATCGGATCCTCAAGTGTAATGATGTGATGATCGCAGTTCTCGTTGAGCCAGTTAATCATGCTTGCTAGGCTAGTTGTTTTTCCGCTCCCGGTCGGCCCTGTTACCAAAAAGAGCCCTCTTGGCCTTTGAATCAAATCGACAATGACCGGAGGCAGTCCAAGTTGTTCAAACGTAAGAAAATCAGTTGGAATCCGGCGCAAGACCATAGAGATCTTGCCTTTTTGTTTGAAGACAGACACCCGAAATCGAGCTTTTGTGCCGAAGGCAAATCCAAAGTCCGTTGTGCCTACTTCTTGCAGCTCTTGCTGGTTGCGTTCGGGAGTAATGCTTTTCATTAACGAGACAGTGTCCTCGGGTTCCAATACCTTGGTTTCTAGGCGGACCATATGTCCGCCGACACGACAGACCGGAGGTTGTCCACAAGAGATGTGAAGGTCGCTTACTTTTTCCTTGACGACTGTTTCGAGTAGTTTGTCGATCTGAATTGACGCCATGGTGATAGCCAATGTCTAGAAAAAGGTCTTTTAACTTTTTAGAACGGGGCGTCCCGAGGGCAACCCAATTTGTAGCGAGCGCGTTAGCTGATCTAGTCGACGGCTTTCTGAAGTCGCGCGACCTCTAAGAGTGTTGTGATGCCCTTGAGGGCCTTGTCGGTTGCATCTTCAGCTAATGACTTCATTCCCATTAGGCGAGCTTGACGGCGGATGTTTTGGGCCGGCTCTCGGTTAAAAGTCATTTCACGGAGTTTGGAGTTCATCGTCATTAATTCAAAAACGGCGACACGTCCTCGGTATCCCGTGTGCTGGCAGTGGCTGCATCCGCGCCCGCGCATGAAAGTTGCCGCCGAAGCTTGTTCTGTCGTAATGCTAAAGTTGGCAAGTTCGGCCGGATCGGGCGCGATCGGTTCGCGGCATTTAGGGCAGGCGACCCTCGCTAGCCTCTGGGCCATTACCGCCATTACGCTAGAAGCAACCAGAAAAGGCTGAACCCCCATGTCGATGAGCCGAGTAACAGAGCCGGGCGCATCGTTCGTGTGCAGCGTACTAAATACCAAGTGTCCTGTTAGTGATGCTTGGATCGCCATCTCTGCTGTCTCGGCGTCCCGAATCTCCCCGACGAGGATGACGTTTGGTGCTTGTCGCAACATTGCGCGAATTATGGATGCGAATGTTAGCCCGATGCTCGATTTCACTTCGACCTGGTTGATTCCTGGAAGCAAATACTCGACAGGATCCTCGGCTGTGATTAGTTTTCGATCCGGTCGATTTAGCTCTCCAAGAGCACTATAAAGTGTGGTGGTCTTTCCACTGCCCGTCGGGCCCGTGACCAAGAAAATCCCGTTGGGACGACGAATGATATTCTGGAATTTACGGTAGTTCTCTTCGCTGAAGCCAAGATTGCGAATCCCGACTTTAATACTGTCGCGGTCAAGGATGCGCATGACGACGGCTTGTCCATGCACGGATGGTAAGATGCTGACCCGCAAATCGAATTCTTTGCCGTTAGCGCGAGTCTTTATGCGGCCGTCCTGACATCGTCTTTTTTCTGCAATATCCATATTGGCCATGATCTTGAGCCGCGATACCAAGGCGGCGAGAAGTCGCCTTGGTGGGCTGTCGCGTTCCACTAAGACACCGTCGATCCGGTAACGGATTCGGACGCGGTTCTCGAATGGTTCAATATGAATATCACTGGCTCGCATATTGACGGCTTCGGATATGATTAGGTTTACAAGCCTAACGATTGGTGCATTCTCGTCATCTCCGGTGGCCGTCTCGGCCTCCTTAAGTTCCGTTTGGGTAATGTCGATCGCGGTTTCGGTGAATTCAGAGAGCATTGAGTCCACTGACTCAGTTTCGCTTTGCCCGTAATGCCTATTGATGGCCGCCAGAATTGCCTCGTTTGAAGCAACTTTTACTTTTATCTCTCGATTTAGGATAAAACGAAGCTTGTCGATGACTTCAAACTTCATTGGATCGTTAATTGCAATTATGAGAGAGTCCCCTTCTAGGCCAAGTGGAATTACTACGTTCTCGCGGGCAACTGATTCCGGTACCATCTCAACGACAGTCGGAGGAATTTCGTATCCGCTAAGATTGACTGTCTCAAAGCCGAATTTTGATGCCTGAAGGTTGCTTATTTCATTGGCATCAACGTATCCCAACTTTACTAACGCTTCCTCCACCCGAATTCCTAGACTGCCTGCAAGATGTCTAGCTTCTTGGACTTGCTCTTTTGAAACGGCACCACCGTTGATCAGCTTATTGAGGATATCGTCCGACATTTTTCAGCCTTCGCCGCCGGGAAGTTGGAGGATTCACGCCTTCATTTTCTGCCCGAACGCCAAGAGAGTCAAGGAATTGGCGTGAGACAGCAGTATTGGGGTTCAAGGGGACTCTTGGGGTCTGATGTTTGAATTAAGGGTTCATCGGGAGTTTTGGGGGCTGGTGATATTGTGGTTCAACTCGCGAGGGGAATTTGGTGTGGTGAAGAGTGAGTAGCCGGAGTTTGAAGTGATCGTAGCGACGGTAGCCGTAGGCACGGCGTTGGAGGAGGCCGATCTTGTTGTTTGTGCCTTCCAGCGGGCTGGTGGAGATCAGCTGGTCGTACGAGTTCAGCAAGCCGACGCGATGTCCGCGCAGCGTGTGGCTCATGGTGCGGAGGACACGGATACCGGTGCCTTCGGCGCGTTGGCACCAGCCGTCGAGGAAGTTTGCCGCAGCGGACTTGGAATCTTGCTGCCAAAACTGACGCAGCTCGTCCTTGAGTATAGTACGCCTGAGCCAAAGGTTCATTCAGCTTCAGCGCCTCGGCCAAGCGTGAGCGTCATCGACACGAGCCGTCTGCTTCGAGTTCTCCGGATTCTTGACGAGCAGCCAGCGCACGCCCCTGAGCATATCGCGTTGCTGTACGACTTTGAGTTCGCGGTACATCTCGCGTCGCAGCGTGGCCAGCTTCTCGTTTATCAGCTTCGTGACGTGGAAGCGGTCGAAGACCAATTGTGCCGGCCAGAGATGTTTCAGCACGGCCGCGACGTGGCGACCGCTTGAATAAACACGCCGGCACGTTTCAGCCGGGAAAAGAAGGCCGTCAACGCTTTCTGGCCGCGGCCTTTGGAGACAAGCACGATCGCGCCGCTGTCCAGGTCATAGGCCAGTGTGAGAAACCGATGCAACTTGCCGACATGCACTTCATCAATCGCCAGTTGCTTCAAGTTCTGAAGCTCCGGGCGGCCCAGCCGTTGCCGTCGCCGCTGATCAATCTCCGCAACGGTGTCCTACGACAGATCACATGCCTCAACAACGTCTTGAATCGTCACCCGCGACAGCCAGCCGCAGACATGCGACTCAAAGTTCTTCGTGTAGCGTTTCTGTCCGCGAGCGGACTTTGGCTGATGCGCGTCTTCGCTCCACAGTTCAGGCAGCGGACTCGCGGGGACTGCATCACGACCAGCACCGGCTTCCCGGCAAACGGCGTGTCATTCCAGCTTCGCAGCTTGCGTTCGTGAACCTGCACCTGACGGCAATTCTGTTCGGCTCAGGAGTTGCTTGGTGGTCCGGTGGTTTTTTCTTGGGGTTGTCGGAGATGGCGTTCGAGTTCTTCGGCCGTGGCGCAGCCGTTGAAGTAATGGCAGAGCATTTTGTACGTCCGATTGTTGGGCTTGGTTCCGGTCCACAGGCCGATCAGCAGGGCGGCGATGATCGCGCAATAGACTTGCAGCATTACGCCGGCCGGGCTTTCGGTCAGCAGGTGGCGGCAGTCCAGCACGCATTTCAGCCAGCGGTGATGATAGGCCAGCGCGACCCATTCGGCCGGCAGGTCCAGCGCGTTCGTCGCCAGCACCCACACGTGATTCGGCTGAGATCCTTGGACCTGCACGACTCGCAACGGCTGTTTCAACAGAGCATTGTGCTTCTGGGTACCCAGCCGCTTGAGAGTCACATCACGCACGATGCCCGCAGCGTGGTGAACTGCCGCAGCCCGCGCAGCGTCGTGACCGTCGGATTGAAGAAATACAAAATCATCAACGTCGCGTATTGGTCAAAATACAACTCGCGATTGCCCGCCCAATCGCGTCTAGTTCCCACCGTCCGCAACCATTCCAGCATCCCGTCGTGCTGTTCAAAATACTTGAACCCCTGCAATTTGTTGGGATCGAGGCTTCCATCCTTGATTGACATCGCGAATCCTCCCGAAAAACGATTCGCTCAAATAACACATCCACTCCCTTGCGCAAGAAACTTGCCGAACAGAATTGGCCCTCTCCCCCGAAGCGGGGGAGAGGGAGCCGGAACCACACCATGCCACGCTCAGTCCGCATCGGAAACGCTCATGGGTTCTGGGGTGATCGCATTGAAGCGGCAGCCGAGATGCTCGCGGCTGAGCCGGCCCTCGATTACGTGACGCTCGATTTCTTGGCCGAGGTGTCGATGTCGTTGCTGGCAGTGCAACGCTCACGCGAACCGAGTGCCGGTTGGCCGCGCGATGTTGTTGAGGTTGTCCGTTCGTTGATTCCGTACTGGAGCAGCGGTGGTCGTTGTCGGCTGATCACGAACGGCGGCGGGCTGAATCCGCTGGCTTGTGCGCAGGCATGCCAGCAAGTGTTGCAGGATGCCGGCTGCGGCGATCGAGTCATCGCGATTGTAGATGGCGATGATGTGCTGGAATTACTCCGTGCGGAAACGGTCGATGCTCCGCGACGTCGCAACCTCGACACCAACGAACCGCTGAGTTCCGTACGCGATCGACTCGTCACGGCGAATGCCTATCTGGGGGCGCAGCCGTTGGCAGAGGCGCTCGCACTTGGCGCGGACATCGTCATCACGGGGCGCGTGGCCGATCCGAGTTTGACCGTCGCGGCGTGTGCTCACTTTCATGGTTGGGCCTGGGACGATTGGTCGCGTTTGGCTGGAGCGACCGTTGCCGGGCACTTGATCGAGTGCGGCACGCAGGTCACGGGCGGCATCTCCACTGATTGGCGGAGCGTTCCAAACGTGGACCGCATCGGTTTTCCCATCGTCGAAGTGGCCGAAGATGCCAGCTTCGTTGTCACGAAGCCGCACGGCACGGGAGGGTGGGTCATCGAGCAGACGGTCAAAGAACAGCTCGTGTATGAGATCGGAGATCCCGGCGCGTATCTCTCTCCCGATGCGAGTGTCTCGTTTCTCTCGTTGCAGGTCACGGAGGAAGGTTGCGATCGCGTGCGAGTGAGTGGTGCGATCGGGCGACCGGCTCCTTCAACGTATAAGGTCAGCGCGACTTATCGGGGTGGCTTTCGAGCTGCCGGGGAACTGACAATCTGCGGAGTCGATGCTGTGGCGAAGGCTCGACGCGCCGGCCATGCGGTTCTGGAACGATTGCGGCATGACGGTGCGACGTTTCGCGAATCGGTTGTCGAATGCCTTGGGGCGGGAGCCTGCGATCCGCGCGGAATGTCCGAAGTAGCGACCGAGCATCTGACCGAAACGGTGCTGCGAATCGCTGTCGCCGATGACTCGCGGGACGCGGTCGAGCGATTCTCTCGTGGGTTGATGCCATTGATCACCGCCGGGCCACCTGGCACGACCGGCTACGCAGCCGGTCGCCCGCGCGTGCAGCCGGTGTTTCGCTATTGGCCATGCTTGATCGAGCGGGATCGAGTCACACCGCGTGTCGAAGTGTTAGCTTCTTCAGACCCGAAGCGGCAACAGGATTCTGTGAGCGGAATGACGCTAGCCACCGGTGGCGCGGAGTCGATGTCCCGTGCAATACCGGCGGCTAGCGCCGTGCCGCTCACGAATTCGGGGCGTCGTTCAAAGTTGAGCGACATCGCGACAGCTCGTAGCGGTGACAAGGGGATTCACGCCAACATCGGTGTGATTGCTCGACGAGCCGACGACTTTGATCGTCTGTGTCGACATGTCACGATTGAACGAGTTGCCGCACATCTCGGCATCGACGACTTGGACCGAATCCAACGCTATGAGCTTCCCAATCTCGAAGCGTTGAACTTCGTGATTCGTGGCATCCTGGCGAACTCGTTGCGCGTGGATGCTCAGGGCAAGACGCTGGGGCAAGTGTTGTTGATGATGCCTCTCACGGAGTGTTTGTGAAAACCAGGCGAGCAGGGCGGCGTCAGCCCCCCGGTGGTCAGCATTGGCCGCGATCACCGGGGGGGGGGGGGGGGGCTGACGCCGCCCCGCTCGCCTGGATGAAACATAAGAGGAACCCACGATGAGTGATCCCGTGCTGCTTGTTGAATGTCCTGATGATGCGACCGCGCTACTGACGCTTAATCGACCGGATCGGCGCAACGCGCTGACGGTTGCGTTGATGGAGCAACTTTGCGAAACGCTCCATGTGCTGGCGACGGAACCGAGCCGTCGAGTGGTGATCTTGAACGGTGCCGGTCCCGCATTCTGTGCGGGACTCGATTTGCAGGAGTCGGCGGAACTCAGCACCGCCGAGCATGGTGCGGAATGGGTCGCGCGCACGTTGCAGACGTTGTCGCAGAGCCCGCTCGTGACGATCGCGGCCGCTCACGGAGCCGCCTTTGCCGGTGGAGCCGGATTGCTTTCGTGCTGCGACTTTGTGATGGGGACTCCTGAATTGCGAATCGCTTTCCCCGAAGTGCGGCGCGGATTGGTTCCGGCACTCGTGGGAGCGATTCTGCAAGACCGTCTGCGTGACGCCGATCTACGTGAGCTGTTCTTCATCGGCGAACCAATTGATGCCAATCGAGCACAGGCGATGGGACTCGTCCAGCGAATCGTGCCAGCGGAGCGGTTGCTCGACGAGGCTCGCACGTTGGCCGCGACGATTCTGCAAGGCGCGCCGGACGCGGTCCGTCAGACCAAGCGATTGCTTCAGGAACTTCGCTCCACCGCGCCGGCACAACGGTTGTCTCAGGCTCTGGAATTCCACAAACGCGCGCGATCGAGCGACGAAGCCCGCGAAGGGATCGCGGCGTTCTTCGAGCACCGTGCTCCCAAGTGGAGATAGGCTTCACCAAATCTATTGGCGAGCGGGGCGGCGTCAGCCTCTCGGTCTCTTCTTCGCGTTGCTGACCGCATGACCGGGGGGCTGACGCCGCCCCGCTCGCCTGGTTCAATCGATTCAGCGCGGGAGACAGCGTAGCCCAACTCCTTGTGGGTCTGTCGATTCGATGTTTCCAACCAACGATCACTGAATCTGGAATCACCCGACCCACAAGGGGCCGGGCTACAGGTTGCCTAACACAATGAATTGGCCAGCCGTGGCAACGTCACCGAGGCTGATTGACACTCTTTGGGTGACTCATACAATCGCCCGCTTTCCTCCGGGCATTTCAGGGGTTTTCTCGTGGACGAAGCGATCCGAAAAGCTGATGTGCTGATCGAGGCACTGGCTTGGATTCGCCGGTTCCGCGGCAAGCATGTGGTCATCAAACTGGGTGGCAGCGCGCTCGAAGAGCAGGACGCGGTGCGCAGTTTTTTGACCGACGTGATCTTCCTGCAATCGGTCGGGCTGCGGCCGATCCTGGTGCATGGCGGCGGTAAGGACATCGACAAGGCGATGGCGGTGGCCGGGATCGTGCCTCGCAAGGTGCAGGGCCGGCGATACACCGACGCGGCGACGCTCGACATCGTGGCTCAGGTGTTGGCCGGAGACATCTGCGGTGGGTTGGTGACGGAGATTCGTCGCCAGGGAGGCAATGCGATCGGACTGAGCTATCGGACTCAGAATTGCCTGATCGGCAAGAAGCTCGAATTGCCCAGCAGCGACGGACCGGTGGATCTCGGCTTTGTTGGCGAGGTGATCGACATCGACCGTGGGTTTCTGGAAGACGTCTGCGCGGCGGGGATCATCCCGGTGATTCCATCCGTGGCGTTAGATGCTTCCGGGCAGATGCTCAACGTCAATGCGGATACGGCCGCGGCGGCGATTGCTCGGATCTTGAAGTCGGAGAAGTTGCTCTTCGTCAGCGATGTGCCGGGGATCTTTTTGGATCGGCACAACCCGGCGACGTTGCAGTCGCATCTGACGGCAGAGCGTTGTCGCGAATTGATTCGCGAGGGCATCATCGACGCCGGAATGGTGCCGAAGGTCGAAGCCGCGCTGGAGGCGCTCGCGGCGGGTGTCGGCAAGGTGCATGTGGTCGATGGCCGTCGTCCGCACTCTGTGTTGTTGGAGATTTACTCCGACACCGGAGTAGGCACGGAGATCGTGCTGTGAGTTAATGCCTAATTTCCAAATCCCAATGCCCAATGAATGACCAAGGTTCAAATCCCAAGGCTCCGAATTGGGTGTGACGATCGGTTGTTTGGGATTTGGACACTCATTGGACATTGAGTTTTGGGTATTGGGATTTTGGGAAGCAACGTGAAGGAGAACACCGTGGATCCGGCAGCAACTCGCAGCAGTCAACAGACCATTGCTCAGTTCGAGAAGTTCGTGATTCCGAACTACAAGCGCCAGCCGATTTGCCTCGTGCGCGGCGAAGGGGCTTACGTCTGGGATGCTGAAGGGAAACGCTATCTCGATCTGTTTCCTGGTTGGGGCTGCGACATTCTCGGTCACTGCCCGCCACGATTGGTGCGCGCGATTCAGGAACAGGTCACGAAGCTGATCCACATCCCGAATACATGGTACACCGAGGCTCAAGGGGACTTCGCGGAGATGCTCTCGACGCGAGGCTTCGGCAAAGCGTTCTTCTGTAACAGTGGCGCGGAAGCGAATGAGGCGGCGATTAAGCTGGCTCGGCTGCACGCTCGCGACGGGCGCTACAAGGTCATCAGCTTCGAGAACAGTTTTCACGGACGAACGTTTGCGACCGTGACCGCGACGGCTCAACCGAAGTACCACGAGGGGCTTGGCCCGTTGCTGGCGGGGTTTCGATACGCGCCGCACAACGATCTCGATGCGGTTGCGAAGATGCTCGATCGTGAGACGTGCGCGATACTGATCGAGCCAGTGCAGGGTGAAGGTGGGATCAACATCCCGATAGACGGCTATCTGCAAGGACTGCGGCGGCTGGCCGATGAAAATGGCTGTTTGCTGATCTTCGACGAAGTGCAGACTTGCATGGGCCGTACCGGCACTTGGTACGGCTATCAACAATGGGGCGTGCAGCCAGACATCCTGTCGATGGCGAAAGGACTGGCCGGCGGCGTCGCGGCCGGGGCGATCCTCTGCAAGAACGAACTCGCTCCCGATCTGCGACCGGGAATGCACGCCAGCACGTTCGGAGGCAATCCACTCGCGATGGCGGCGGGTATCGCCACGATTCAAACGATTGAAGAGGACGGCTTGCTGGCGAACTGCCAAGCGATGTCCGATCGCTTCCGCTCGCACTTGGAGAAACTTAAAGCCGAACTGCCGATCATCTCGGAACTGCGGATTCGCGGAATGATGGTCGGCGTCGACTTGAGCATCCCGTCCACGCCCGCCGTCGCGAAGTGCATGGAGCGCGGACTGCTCATCAATGCGACTCATGACACGGTCGTGCGCCTGCTGCCGCCGCTGAATGTCACCGCCGAGCAAGTCGATGAAGGCTGCGATGTGCTCGCGGCAGTGCTGCGAGAAATGGCCAACGAAGCGACGTGAAATCCCAATTTCCAAATCCCAATGTCCAAGGAATGTCCAATGACAATGCACCAATGACCAAAAACAGAAGCGATCGAATCCAACTTTGGAATTTAGGCATTCGGATTTGGTCATTCATTGGACATTGGGATTTGAAAATTGGGCCTTCTCGATCGGCGTTCGCCGCTTGGTCCGATCAACTATGAAACACCTCACCTCACTTTTGAATCTGTCGGTGGACGATGTCCACGCGATCTTGGCGAAGTCGCACGAACTGAAAGCCGGCTGGAAGCGCGGCGAGCGGCCGACACTGCTGCAAGGTTGCTATCTGACGCAGGTCTTCGAGAAACCGTCACTCCGCACGCGAGTTTCTTTTGACGCCGCGATGGCGCAGCTCGGAGGAACCGGCAATTTCCTGAGCGGGAACGATGTCGGATTGTCGACGGGCCGCGAGTCGTTGGCGGATATCGCTCGCGTGATTAGCGGTTACTCCGACGTAGTCGTGCTGCGGACGTTTTCACAAAAGCTCATCGAGGACTTCGCGTCGTTTTCGCGCTGTCCGATCATCAACGGTCTCTCCGATGACGATCATCCCTGCCAGGCGTTGACCGACATCCTCACGCTGCAAGAAGTGTGGGGGGATGTGCGCGGCAAACGGCTGGTCTTCGTCGGCGACGGCAACAACGTGGCTGCATCGCTGGCGATGATCACGTCGATGCTCGGCATGAAGATGACGGTCTGTGCTCCGCGAGATTTTGAACTGGAAGAAAGCCTGTTGCAGGCGATCCGCCTGGAATACCCGGCGGCTGACGTCACGCAAACCGTGGACTTGAACGTGGCGATGGCGAACGCTGACGTCGTCTACACCGACGTCTGGGCCAGCATGGGCCAAGAGTCGGAAGCGGACAAACGCAGCCGCATTTTCTTTCCCTATCAAGTCAACGTGCGGCTGATGGCGAAAGCTCCGGCCGGCTGCTTGTTCATGCACGACCTGCCCGCTCGCCGAGGCAAGGAAGTCACCGATGATGTGATCGACGGGCCAAACAGCATCGTCTTTCAACAGGCAGAAAATCGGATGCACCTCGCGAAAGGTTTGTTGGTCTGGTTGCTCGGTTGAACTCACTGCTTGTGACAGGTTTCGCGTGCCGGCTACGCTGCCAGCCGACGGCCTCCGTGGAGCGGACTTAATGACTCAGCGCAATCACGACCTCGACCCCAACACGCTCGAACGAGACGACACCGAAATTGCGACCGCGTTGAAGTGGTCGCTAGTCGTGTTTGTCTTGTTGGCTGGCGTCGGCGGTGCGATTGCTTTTCGTCTTTTGCGGGTGCCGCCCGTTGTTGTCGCCCCGCCTCCGCCACCACCACCTCCGCTGCCTCCAAAAACCAGAATGGAGACGCCGGAGATTCGCTTCACCGATATCACTGCCGAGTCCGGTATCAAGTTCGTTCATGAAAATGGGGCTTACGGCGACAAGCTGCTGCCGGAGACGATGGGGAGCGGCTGCGCGTTCTTCGATTACGACAACGACGGGGATCAGGACATCGTGTTCGTGAACTCCTGCCGCTGGCCGTGGGATCCGCCGAAAAAAGGTGGCACTGACGACGACAATCGCCAGCCGGTGAAGCCAACTCAGGCGGTCTATCAGAACGACGGGCACGGCCACTTCGGCGAAGTTACGAAGGAGGTCGGACTCGACGTGACCTTCTACGGCATGGGAGTCGCGTGCGGAGATTTCGACAACGACGGCGACACCGATTTGTTTTTCACGGCGGTTGGCCAGAACCGGCTGTTTCGCAATGACAGTGGCAAATTCGTCGATGCCAGCGCAGACGCGGGAGTCGGTGGCGTCGAATCGCAGTGGAGCACCAGTGCTGGCTGGTTTGACTACGACAACGACGGAGACCTCGATCTCTTCGTCGCCAACTACATCGAATGGACGAAGGAGAAAGACCTCTCGCAGAAGTTCACGCTGATTGGCGGCGGACGGGGCTATGGTCGGCCTCAGCCGTTTCGGGGCGTCTTTCCATACCTTTATCGCAACGATGGCGGTGGCAAGTTCAGCGACATCTCGAAAGAAGCCGGCATTCAGATCGTGAATGCTTCCGCGAGGGAATCGAAAGAACCGGCGGCGAAGTCGCTGGGGATTACGTTCGCCGACCTCGATGCCGACGGCCGGTCAGATGTCGTCATCGCCAACGACACGGTGCAAAACTTTTTGCTGCACAACCAGGGGGATCGCTTCGAGGAGATCGGCGTCTTGGCCAGCATCGCGTTCGACCTGCAAGGTGATGCACGCGGCGCAATGGGGATCGACACCGCCTGGTTCCGGAACAGCCCCGCGATTGGCATCGCCATTGGGAATTTCTCCAACGAAATGACCGCGATGTATGTGGCGAAGTCCAACGATCTGTTATTTCGCGACGAAGCGGTCGCGAACGGCTTAGGCCCGGCGTCTCGGATCGAGCTGAAGTTCGGCGTGCTGTTCGCCGACCTCGACCTCGATTGCCGGCCGGACCTGTTCAGCGCGAACGGGCACTTGGAAATCGAAATCAACAAAGTCCAGTCGAGCCAGCATTACGAACAACCGCCGCATTTGTTCTGGAACTGCGGTCCCGATTCGGCCAACGAGTTTGAACTGGTCCCGTTGAAGAACTGTGGCCCCGACTTCCTGAAGCCGAATGTCGGCCGGGGGGCGGCCTATGCCGATATCGACGGCGATGGTGATCTCGACCTGCTGATCTCGACCAGCGGCCAGGCTCCGCGATTGCTCCGCAACGATCAGAAGCTCGGCCATCATTGGGTGCGGTTCCAATTGACCGGCGGCGAAAAGATCAACCGCGATGCGATTGGCGCGGTGGTCGAAGTGCAGACGGGCAAGGTGACTCAACGCCGGTTGGTCATGCCGACTCGCAGCTATCTGTCGCAGGTTGAATTGCCGGTCTCGTTCGGACTCGGGTCGGCGGAGAAGATCGACGAAGTTCGCATTCGCTGGCCGGATGGTTCGACGCAGGCACTGAAAGACGTCAGTATCGACACGCTGCATAAGGTGAAACAAACACAACGCTGATTGGGATTGGCGAGCGGGGCGGCGTCAGCCCCCCGGTGCTTTCGAAGCAGGACCGGGAGGCTGACGCCGCCCCGCTCGCCAAGAACCATAAGACAGGAGACTCGCTTGGCTGACGCGAAACGCGAACAACTGAAGGTCATGGAGCAAAAGGCGATTCTCGTCGCCGTGCTCGAAACCGGCAGCCGCATCGACAAGGACACGGCGCTCGATGAACTGCATGGTTTGGTGAAGTCTGCCGGAGCGGAAGTCGTGGGTGAGATGGTCCAGAAAACCAATCAGCCCAGCGGGGCCACGTTGCTGGGGAAAGGGAAGGTCGAAGAGTTGAAGCAACTGATCGAAGCCAGCGGGGCTCAGGTCGTGATCTTCGACAACAACCTGTCGCCATCGCAGGGACGCAACCTCGAAGAAGAACTCAACAGCGTCATCGTCGATCGCAGCGAAGTGATTCTCGACATCTTCGCTCGGCGAGCACAGACCTATGAAGCGCGGTTGCAGGTCGAGTTGGCTCAGTTGCTTTACTATCGACCCCGGTTGAAGCGGATGTGGACGCACCTCGAACGGATCGAAGGTGGCGTTGGAGCCGGACGCGGGCCGGGCGAAAAGCAGATCGAAACCGACAAACGCTTGATCGACCAGCGCGTCGATGAATTGAAGGCGAAGCTCAAGGAAGTCTCGAAACGCCGCGAACGGACCGTCGCGACACGCGACGATCAGCCAACAGTCTCGCTGGTCGGCTACACAAACGCCGGCAAGAGCACGCTGATGCGGACGCTGACCGGGGCTGACGTGTATGTCGCCGATCAGTTGTTCGCGACGCTCGACACCCGCACGAAACGCTGGCAGGTACCGCATTGGGGTGAAGTGCTGCTCAGCGACACGGTAGGCTTCGTCCGCGACTTGCCGCACCATCTGGTCGCCTCGTTCAAGTCCACGTTGGAAGAAGCTCGGCAAGCGAACCTGTTGCTGCATGTCGTCGATGCCAGCCACCCGGAGGCCGAGCGGCAGATCGACACCGTCCATCAGGTGCTCGAAGAAATCGGCGTGGATCGGACCAACATGCTGCTGGTGCTCAACAAAGTCGATGCCGTCGCGGATCGTAGCGCCGTCGATGTGCTGCGCGTGAAACATCTCGACTGCGTGTCCATTTCGGCTCGCGACCGAACGGGACTCGACAAGCTGGAGTCGGCAATCGTCGCCCGGCTAGGTGACGGCCTCGTGATCGCCGAGGTCGTCACGAGCGTGGCAAACGGCAAACTGTTCAGCTTCCTTTCACAGTGCGCTGACGTGACGGATCGGGTCTACGACGAATCGAACCGGGTACGGATCACCTGCCGCATCGACCGGCGTTATCTCAACAAGTTGCGTGCGGAAGGGGAGGTCGTCACGCTGAAAGACACCTGCGGCCGAGACATCGTGAGCAACGACGACGATGCTTGATTCGCAGTGCAACTCATTCGTCTGGCCCCATTCCTCTGGCAAGGTTGGATTCGGCAGAGGAATGGGGCCAGAGGAATGAAAAAGCCCGGCGACTGAGTGAGTCGCCGGGCTTTGAGTTTCGTGGGGCGGGTTTTCAACCTGCCCGTCATTCATGTTCTGGCGGGGCAGGTTAGAAACCTGCCCCACGTCGGACATCAGATCTTCTTGGGGATTCGCATGGCGTAGAACGAACGCCAGACGAAGACGAGTCCGATGACCAACATCCCCATGCCGATGAACGGCGTGTAGTTGGTCGTTTTTGCGGCGTCCGCGGCCTTGAGGAACTCCAACGAGATTTCCACGGCCAACAATCCGAACAGCGTCGAGAATTTGATGATCGGATTGAGCGCGACCGAGGTTGTATCCTTGAACGGATCTCCGACGGTATCACCCACGACGGTAGCGGAATGCAAGTCGGTCCCCTTTTCCTTCAGATCGACTTCGACGTACTTCTTGGCGTTGTCCCACGATCCGCCGGCATTGGCCATGAAGATCGCTTGAAACAGACCAAACACCGCGATTGAAATCAGGTACGCCACGAAGAAGTTTGGGTCGAAGAACGCGAACGCCAACGTCAACGTCATCAGAGCGATGAAGATGTTCCACATGCCGCTTTGAGCGTACTCGGTACAGATGCGGACGACGGTGATCGAGTCATTGATGTCGGCCTCTTTCTTGGTGAGGTCCATGTTCTTCTTGATGAATTCGACGGCTCGGTAAGCACCGGTCGTGACTGCCTGCATTGACGCACCGGAGAACCAGTAAATCACCGCACCACCGCAGATAAAGCCCAGCAGCACGGGGGCGTCCGTCAGGTTGAGTTGCAGCAGCGACTTGCCGTTGATCATCGTCTTCTGGAGTAACAGGATGATCGAGAAGATCATCGTCGTCGCACCGACCACGGCCGTGCCGATCAGCACTGGTTTGGCGGTCGCTTTGAACGTGTTACCCGCCGAATCGTTCGCTTCCAGGAAGTGTTTGCCACGCTCGAAATCGGGGTCGAAACCGAAGTCACGCTTAATCTCTTCTTTGATGCCAGGGATGTGCTCGGTCTGCGCGAGTTCAAACACAGACTGCGCGTTGTCTGTCACCGGGCCGTAACTATCGACGGCGATCGTCACCGGCCCCATGCACAAGAAGCCGAAGGCCACGAGACCGAAGGCGAACACCGAAGCATGAGCCGGATCGCCCATGACCGCGCCCAGTCCTAGCAAGCTGACGAAGTAGGCTCCCGTCATCAGGCCCGCCATCAGCATCCCGGTCCAGAACGCGCTGAAGTTACCTGCGACCAGACCGGAGAGGATCGTCAGCGAGGCACCCCCTTCGCGGGACGCGGTCACGATTTCATGGACGTGCTTGGAGTGCGAACTGGTGAAGACCTTGGTGAATTCTGGAACCAGTACGGCTGCCAGCGTTCCGAAACTGATGATGCTGGCAAGTTGCCACCACAGTCCCTCGATCACCGCGCCATCCACTTTGAGGTCGCGGATCAGGAACCAGCTCATGCCGTAGGATGTAATGATGCACAGAATCGAAGCGATCCAGATCAAGCGGGTCAGCGGTTGCTCGAAATCGAATTCTTTCAGCCCCTTGTACTTCGCTTCGGAGATCTTCTGGTTGATGAAGTACGACGCACCGGACATGAAGTCCATCAGGAATCGCATCGCGAAAATCCAGACGATCAGCTTGGCCTGAATCTCGATGCTGGGCACTGCCAGCGTGATGAACGAGATGAGGGCGACGCCGGTCACGCCGTAGGTTTCAAAGCCGTCCGCCGTCGGGCCGACCGAGTCACCCGCATTGTCGCCGGTGCAGTCGGCGATCACGCCGGGGTTGCGCGGGTCGTCTTCTTTGACGTTGAAGACGATCTTCATCAGGTCCGAGCCGATGTCGGCAATCTTCGTGAAGATGCCACCGGCGATTCGCAGAGCGGAAGCACCGAGCGACTCGCCGATCGCGAAACCGAGGAAGCAGATGCCGACCACTTGGCGTGGCACAAACAAGAGGATGACGACCATCATCACCAGTTCGAGCGAGATCAGGAACAACCCGATCGACATGCCCGCGCGGAGCGGAATGTTGACGACGTCCCACGGCACGCCACGCAGAGCAGCGAACGCGGTGCGGCAGTTGGCGTAGGTGTTGACGCGAATGCCGTAGTACGCCACCCAATACGAACCACCCATGCCGACGACGGCGAACAGAAGCACCATCAGCACTTTGGTCATCGGGTCAATTGCCACCGGAGCGGCGATGTTCGTGATCTTGTCGCCATCCGCCGTCCACTGTTCGGGAGTGACGGCGTCCTTGAGCTTCGCCAGGAATTCATCCTGCTTGGCGACTTTCTGGCCTTTCAGGGCCTCCAGCTTTTTGACGGTCTCGTCCGAGACCTTCTCAATTCGGAACTCCTGAACGGAGCGATCCGTGATTTCAAACTCCACCGCGTGACCGAAGCCGATCAGGTAATAGGTGATCGCCACTCCGATGAACACGAACAGCCACAACAGGAACTTGCCCTGTTGAATGAGGTACGTCTTGCAGGTTTGAAAGATGATCTCGGCGACGTTGAGCATCGAGCTATGTGCCGGAAGCTTGTGAATCTCCCCCCGCAGATAGAGGCTGATGCCCAGCGTGCCGCAGATGACGAACGCTCCGTACAAGAGCAAGTTCCAGGCGCTCATTCCGCCGAGCGTGTCGAACGTACCCGCTCGTAAATTGGGGATAGCCAAATCCGCTTCGCTCGCCGGCGCGGCGGTCGCGGTCAGCAACAGCACCGCGAGGCAAAAGAGGATTGGCTTCAGGCTCCGCAGAGCAACATCCGCCGAAGCCAACAACGCGACACCAACTCGCTTCATGGTTCCCTCACTCCTTGAAGGCCGATTCCTGAAAAAATTCGTGGCGAGAAGAATCGCCGAACGCTTTCCGTTGGCCTCAGCGAGCTTCGTTCGTCAGCCGCGACCATCGACCGCTATGCCGCTGCGACAACCAAACTCCAGCCTGAACAGGTCGGGGATTCTAGGGGGTTCGTACTGAGCAACAAGGCTGGATGAGTCTTGTCAAATGGCCGCCCTCGGCCGTCCTACTTTTGAGGTGCGTTCTCGAATCGGGACGGCCGAGGGCGGCCATCTGACGAAGCACAACCTCACGCCTTGCGGATGAAGTGAGCGGCGTAGCTGCGGACCTGCTTGCCGTTGAGCACATGCACGACGCGAAGCTGTTGGATCGTCTCCTGACTGAATCGGCCGAGCGGGACATGGATCAACTTCTTGCCATGCTTCTTGGCAAGCCGTCGCCAACCGGGACCGGGAGGCGACTCGCTGAGCACCGCGATGTGACGGCATTCGCTGTAGACGCAAGCGGCGGCGAGCAGTCGTTCTTCCATCGTGTCGGTGAAGTCGAATCGCGGATCAGACCAGACCTCTGTGATCGGCCTCGGCGGGAAAAGGAACATCGCGCCGCCGTAGCTCGCGGCTCCGATGCCGGGGCCGACCATCTCACGCCCGAAGTCGGTCGCGAACAACGCCAGCGTTGATTCGTCGTGATGCTCGGCCATCCAAGTGATCCGCCACGGATAGTCGCGCGGGTCGGCTGGTGAATCGAAAAACATCAGCACGCAATCGAGCGTCCCGCGCGTCGGAGGGCAGACTTTCACGTACAACTCGCCGGTGTGCCAGTTGCGGAGCGTCTCGCGAATATCGAGCCCGTCTTTCAGGCTGGTCGAAAACTTCTCGGTGCGGACCAGATCGTTACCGAGCAGCGTCAGTGCAACGTCTTTGACGTGTGTCCGAAATCGTTCAATCGCGACATCCTCTTCCGGCCAAGAGCATTGATGAAACGGATTCCAACGCATTCGCCATTGATCCTGATCAATCTTCGGAGCCTTCGGCTTGAGCTCCAGCGACCGCCAGACGATCGCCTGCCCTGGTAAGCGGCTTTTCATACGGACGACGTCCCCATCCGGAAGCTGCGCGATCCCGTTGGTCATCCGCAGAGTGGGAGGGCGAGGCTCCTGCCGAGCCGGGTCGGTGGATTGCGAGTCTTCTCCGAACAGATCTGCGGGAGCCTCGCCCTCCCAACGGTACTCGCGTGCCACCTCGGCCAGCGTGATCGCGAATTGGTCGCCGGCGATTTGCTTTGCGGCCAGAATTAGCGAATACAAATCGGGAGTCATCCGGCGTTCGATCAGACACAGGTTGCGGACGTAATGCAGAAACGTCCGCAGCGTCTTGGGCGTGATCTTGCGAGCCCGCGATTTCAGTTCTTGCCGATACCGGTCGCGAGTCGCCAGCACCAGCGCCTTTACGCCGTCGATCGACAGGTTCTCGTCGTCGTCCAGCGACTGCCGAGCTTGTTCGTACAAGCCGGTGATGAACGGCAACTCGCCCAGCCAAAACAGATGCGTGAGCGGATCGTTGGCGTAGGTCTCGGTCGACTCGACGTCGTCGTCCTCGGCGAGATCCCCGCGGCGGTCGTGATAGGCATCTTTGATCCACGGCCAGTCCATCATCGAGCAGACGAAGAGAATCCGCGGATGCCGCCGTTCGAGTTCGCGCAGTCGATTGGCCATCCAGACGACACGCGCCTCCGGCTGACCTTCGGGGATTCGCGGCACCGTCGGCATCAACGCTGCGGCGAATCGGTCGATCGACACCTGCTTGACCGGATACGGATCGGGATAGAACGCCGCGAGGCTGACGAAATTCGCCGTCTCCAGATCAATGAACGCACGCGGCATTCGCTCTTGCAGAGCGATCCGCAGCGAGGCGATCACCGGCTGACACGGATCAATCGGCACATAACTGCACGCCCTCAATTCGTCCTGGCCGCTCGTCTGCGAAGCGAACGCATCCGCCGCCAGTTCGTCATCGCTTTCACTTTCATCGGGTTGCCAACTCTCGAACGACAACGGCTCCGGTTGCACGACCAGCGACAGGTTTGGCAGATCGGAGACCGCTGCCTCGACCTGCTCCCGAAACGACGGCGGCAGCGGCACGGCGAGACAATCAAACTCCTGAGCCAACATCACGCGGCGGACTTCAATCGCGAAGTCCCCGCTGCCGTGAATCACCGGTAACACCCAAATGCGGTCACTGAGTTTCAAGAAGTTGGAGAGCATCGAATCGTTGGCTTTGGACAAGGCGTCGGTCGTGGAAGTCGCGGTCACTGTATCGTTCGCTCAAGAAGTTCGCCTCGTGGTTGGCGTGTCATCGTCCGCGCGGCTTTCCGCCGGGCAGCGTGTAATTCATCTGGCCGGCACCTGGGTCGAGCGGGCCGGTTGGGAGTTCTTTCTGCCAGGTCAGCACTCGTTCGCTCAGCCGAGTGACAACGTCGGGATGCTTCTCCGCGACGTTGTTGAGTTGCGTGAGGTCTCGCTTCAGATCATACAACTCGATCCGGCTGCGGTCGGGGTTGAGCAGCAGTTTCCAATCGCCGTCGCGGATCGCGAGTTGCGGGCTGTGATGGAACGGCTCGCCTGCGATGCGGAATCGCCATTCCCACATCAGCGGGTTCGTGCGTGCTCGCGGCTGGCCGAGGAATACGTCGCTCATGTTCTCGCCGTCGAGCTTGTGCTCGACTGGGACCGTTACGCCCGCGAGCTTGCAGATGGTCGGAAGCCAATCGACTGCGGCGACGACCGACGTGTCGTCGATCACACCCGCCGGGACGTGACCCGGCCAGCGAATGATGCCGGGGACGCGCACGCCTCCTTCGTACAAGCTCCGTTTGCGTCCGCGAAACGGACCCGCGCTGCCGATCCCGCTGTGTCCGGCGTTACTGATGTGAATGTCCTCCGGCCCGTTGTCGCTGCTGAACAGGATCAGCGTGTTGTTCGCGAGGCCGTTGTCGTCGAGCGTTTTCATCAGCCGGCCGACTTGCGTGTCGAGGTCGGTGACCGAGGCATAAAAATTCTCGGCCGCGCTGCGATGCGGAAAGTTCGGCCCGCCCGCTCGGAAGCGAGCGTACGGCTTGACCTGCTCGTCGGTCGGGTTGAGCGTCGCGTGAGGCACCAGCGTCCAGAGTTGAAGATAAAACGGCTTCGCCTTGTTCGACTCGACGAATTGAATCGCCTCGTCCACGAAGATCTCGGTGGACTTGGCTCGGAAGTACGGATCGTTTGCCGGGCCGTTCGCGCCGCCAGATTCGCTCGTGCCGACGAAGTCGAAGCCGTACTTGTCAGGCGGCGGTCCTCCCGAGTTACTGCCGAGATGCCACTTGCCGATGTGTGCCGTCGCATAACCAGCCGACTTCAACAGCGTCGGGACGTTCGGCACGGTCGGCTCCAACCACTGCGACATGCCGCGTGAGGTGTTCTGCTCGCGCGTCGCGTAGTGCCCGTGGATCTTGTGCCGGGACGGATACTGCCCGGTGAAGAACGCGCAGCGGCTGGGTGAGCAGACCGAGGCGTTGACGTAGAACTGTGTGAAGAGCGTCCCTCCCTTCGCCAGCTTGTCGAGGTTCGGCGTCTTGATATTCGGATGCCCGTAGCAACCGAGGTCTTCCCAGCCGAGATCATCGGCAAGGATAAAGATGACGTTGGGTTTCGGCGCATCCGTCGCGATGCCAATCGCCGGGGCGAACAGAACACACAAAACGATGAATGTCAGGAATCGGAAGTTGGTCATTTCTTGGCGGCCTTCTTCTTGGCGTTGTTGGCGGGTTTCGGATTCTGAAAGATCGGCGCGATGTTGTGCTGATTCCAAGCATCGAATGCCGACTTGAGCCGCGCGACTGTTGGTGCTTGCTCGGCCGCGAGGTCTTTCGATTCTCCGAGGTCATCCCGGAGATTGAAAAGTTGCAGCGGACTGTTCGGGACGTTGACCAACTTCCAATCAGATTCACGGACAGCCCAGCCTCCGTTGGAGTGTCGCTAGAAAAGCCGCTCATGCGGATCGCCCTTCTTCTCGCCAGACAGATACGGGATCAGGTTCACTCCTTCGGGTTTGTGTGACTCCGGCACCTTCGCACCGCTGAGCGCGACTGCCGTCGCGAAGACATCCAGAGAATGCACCGGACGCGGATCGTCTTTTCCCTTCGGCAACTTCGCAGGCCACGAAACGACGAATGGGACGTGAACTCCTCCCTCAAAGAGTTGCCCTTTCGCTCCGCGCAGCGGCGAGTTGTTCGCTTTCGTCACGCCGGTTGGGCCGCCGTTGTCGCTGAAGAACCAGACGAGCGTATTGTCTTCGAGTCCCTCATCGTGCAGCGTCTTCTGGACGCCGCCAACCGCTTCGTCGAGCGCAACGACCATCGCCGCGTAGTTGCGGCGAGTCTCATCTTCGATGTGCTTCACGCGAGCGAGATACTCCCCCTTGGTTTGTAGCGGCGTGTGCGGCGTGTTGAAGGCGAGATACAGAAACCACGGCTCCGCCTTGTGCCGAGCGATATACGCCGACGCCTCCTTCGCGAGCGTGTCGGTCAGATAGTCCTTCATCTCCTCCTGCTGGCCGTTGCGATCGAGCGGGATGTTGTATTCGGCTCCTCCTTTGCCGCCGGGAATGTAGATGTGCCCGCCGCCGAGCATCCCGAAATACTCATCGAATCCCCGGCGGTTCGGATGCTGCGACGGATGTGCTCCGAGATGCCACTTGCCGACACATCCAGTGACATAGCCCGCCGTCTTCAAAACCTGAGGCAACGTCGTCTCGGTCACGGGCAACCCGGCCTTCGGATCATCAGGCAGCCAAGCGGGATTGTTCTCATGCCCGAACCGCTGCTGATAGCGACCGGTCAGCAGAGCGGCTCGCGTCGGCGAACAGAACGAGTGAGTGACATACCCATTCGTGCAACGAACTCCGCTGGCCGCTAATCGGTCAAGGTGCGGAGTCGGAATGTCTTTGCAGCCCTTGAAGCCGACGTCCGCGTAACCCAAGTCATCCGCCAGAATCACCAAGATGTTTGGACGCCGCGCGACTTCGGCAGCGTCCGTGAATGAAGTGGCCAGCACGCCAATGAGGAAGAGGGGGAGAACGAATCGCATGATGGCTCCTGATTTTGGCGTGCGACGAATTTGGGGATGGAACAGAAAGATTTTGGACAGAAACATGGGGAACACAAGCGAGACCGTTTCAACGCCAACGATGTCTATGGCCTGATGGCTGTATTTGGATTGCGAACCATCTTTCTGTCCCACATGTTTCTGTTGGAAAGTCTTTGCCCTACAACTCGCCCCCGATATCCTCAAAAAGTCATCCACTTGGCAGGACACCGACATGAACGCCGAACAGCTCAAGGCCAAACAAACTCCGATCAAAGCCCGCTACAAAGAGGAGCCGGCCGCCGCGCTGGTCACGATGCACGCCAGCGGAACGCTCGGCACCCACAGCATCACCTGCGATGTTTCAACGCCAATCGGCGTCATCCAAGCGGGCCTGCATCCGATGGCCGGCGGCGAAGAACAATGGGCCTGCTCCGGCGACATGCTGCTGCAATCGCTGGTGGCCTGCGCGGGAGTCACACTGAAAGCGGTCGCCACCGCGCTCGAGATCCCGCTCCGTGGCGGAAAAGTCTTCGCCGAAGGAGACATGGATTTCCGAGGCACGCTGGGGGTCAGCAAAGAAACGCCGATCGGCTTCCAACGCATTCGCCTGCGGTTTGAACTCGACAGCGACGCGACACCGGAACAAAAGCAAAAGCTGCTGTCACTCACCGAACGATTCTGCGTCATCTACCAAACGCTGAAATCCCCGGCCGCAATTACCAGTGAAATCAATTGACGTAGCTCGGACGTAGGCGTCCGGGCTACAAAATGCCGCGAGTGCAAACCGCTTGTCTCGTCGCTTAGACTCCGCCCCGTTGCTGGAGTTCGCTCCGCAGTTTCCAAATCGCTCCCCTGTATTTGCCCCCGAATTCGCCATGACTGACCGCCGCAATCTGTTCAATAAGATCTGGGACTTGCACACCGTCGGAACTCTGCCCTCCGGCCAAACGCAGCTCTTCATCGGACGCCACCTCATTCACGAAGTCACCAGTCCGCAGGCGTTCGAGATGCTCCGCGACCGAAATCTGGCGGTGCTGCATCCAGAGCTGACGTTGGCGACGGTCGATCACATTATCCCGACCGACAATCAAGCTCGGCCGTTTCTGGATGTGCTGGCCGAGGAAATGATGTCGGCGATCGAAAAGAACTGCCGCGAGTTTGGCGTGACGCTGCTGAACCTCAATGACAAACGGCAAGGGATCGTCCACGTCGTCGGCCCGGAGCAAGGTCTCACGCTGCCCGGCATCACGCTGGCCTGCGGTGACAGCCACACCAGCACTCACGGAGCGTTCGGCTGCATCGCGTTCGGCATCGGCACCAGTCAGGTCGCGTATGTGCTCTCCACGCAGACGCTGGCCATGAGCCGTCCGAAGGTGCGGCGCGTCGAGGTCAACGGAACGCTCGGTCGCGGAGTCTTCGCGAAGGATGTCACGTTGCACGTCATCCGTAAGCTCGGCGTGCAAGGGGGAGTCGGGTACGCCTACGAGTACGCCGGCGACGTCTTCGACCGCATGTCGATGGAAGAGCGGATGACCGTCTGCAACATGAGCATCGAAGGGGGAGCTCGTTGCGGCTATGTGAACCCGGATCAAACGACGGTCGATTACCTGCGCGGCCGCCCGCTTGCACCGCAAGGTGCCGAGTTCGATCGCGCCGCCAAATGGTGGCTGAGCATCGTCAGCGGCCCAGATGCGGAGTTTGATGACGTCGTGAAGTACAACGCGGCTGACATCGAGCCGACTGTCACTTGGGGGATCACTCCCGCGCAGTCGCTCGGCGTCAGCGAACAGATTCCGACGGTCGCCAGTTATCCCACCACCGAGCACACCCTCATCCGCGAGGCGTTGGCGTTCATGGATCTCAAGGAAGGCCAGCCGATCAAGGGCTTGAAGATCGACGTGGCGTTCATTGGCAGTTGCACGAACTCGCGCATCAGCGACCTGCGTGAAGCGGCCGCCGTGGCGAAAGGTCGGCACGTCGCGCCCAACGTCAAAGCGCTGGTCGTTCCCGGCTCGCAACTCGTCGCCGAGCAGGCTGAGAAAGAAGGACTCGATCGCATCTTCACCGCGGCCGGCTTCGATTGGCGTGCTGCCGGTTGCTCAATGTGTCTCGCGATGAATCCCGACAAGCTTCAAGGCCGAGAGATCTGCGCTTCGTCCAGCAACCGCAACTTCAAAGGCCGCCAAGGGAGCCCGACCGGTCGCACGCTGTTGATGAGTCCGGCGATGGTCGCGGCCGCTGCTGTCAACGGCTGCGTCAGTGACGTGCGAGACCTCGGCCGCGTTTAACCCACGCACAAACGAGATAGGCGAGCGGGGCGGCGTCAGCCCCCCGGTTCGGCGGTGAACTCACGGGGGGGCTGACGCCGTCCCGCTCGCCAAAATGTCTCACGGCTTCGCGGACTGCTCTTTGATGAACGCCAGCGATCGTTGGATGACTTCGTCGGTGATGCCCATGTGACCCTTGCTGGTGTCGTGATGGAACGTGTGCCGCGCGCCGGCTTTTTCCAACACTTCGACCATGTTCAGCGCGTTGGCGATGGGGACCGATTTGTCGTCGTCCGAATGGATGATCAACAGCGGCTTCATGGTCTTCGTCACATGTTTGCTCGGCGAGGCGAGCGTGCGAGCCTCTGTCACATCGACGCCCGGCGGAGTCCAGAGGTTGCCCCAATCGAGCACGACGATGTCATAGGGTGCCGCGACGCTGATCGCCGCACGGAAGTCGTTGCTCTCTTTGTCCCAACCCCCCGTGCGCGGATACGGGCCGTCTCCCAGAGTCGCCGCCAGAGAGGTCATGTGGCCCCCGGCCGATTGTCCGATCAAGAAGATGCGGTTTGTGTCGATGTTGAATTCCTTGGCGTGCGCGTGGACGTAGCGAATCGCGCATTGAAAGTCCTGGTAGCACGCCGGTGCCGGAGTGGTCCCCTTCAGGCGATAGTCGATCGACATGGCAAAGAAGCCGAAGCCCGCCCATTGCTCGACCTTGATGGTCGAAGCGTCCTTCTTATGTCCGCCGACCCAGCGGCCACCATGCACCGAGATGATTGCCGGCAGCGGCTCTTTCGATTCGGGATACGCGATGTCCGCCAGCAATCCCGCGCCCGACACACGGCCGTAAACGACGTCTTCACGAGCGATGATCTTGGCAGCCACCTTCTCATCCGACTTGCCGACGCTCGTTGTGAGGCACGTCGTCATCGCCATTCCCATCATCAGCCAACCGGTCACTCGCCAGATTGTCGATCGAAGCGTTTTCATACGGCACCAGCTTTCTTTTGGGTGATGTAAGATCGCCAACAGAGTTCGAGATACTATCAAAGTCTCGCGGAAGACCGCCCCTATTTTCCGCCCTTCATCTTTCGCCGCCCTTGGTCACGAATTGCCGGGCGGCTGGCGGAAAATGAAGGGCGAAAAATGAAAAATGTAGGGTGGGTCGAGTCATCGAGACCCACCAACAACTACGAGCCATCTGGTGGGCTCGATGACTCGACCCACCCTACGCTTGAGAAGCTAGTTGAAAACATGCGCAAGTTATCGGTCGGATTGTCGTGCGTCGCACTGTTGTTGGTCATCGTCTGGTTGGCGCGAGGTGCGCCTCAGGAGACTCGCTGGCGTGAAGTCGCGCCGGGAGTATGGCGATCCGCTGGTCTGCCGTGTGGGTATGCGTTGATCGACCGCGACGCGGCGTTGTTGATTGGAGCTGCGCGCGAAATGGACTGGCGCGGGCTGAAGTCGCTCAACGTGAGCCGCGTCGAGCGATGTTTGCTGACCCATCATCATCGCGACACGAGCGCGCTGGCTCGCGAAGTGATCGCGGATGGTATCGCGGTGGACGCACCGAAAGCCTCGGCCGAGTGGCTGCACAGCGAGGGCGTGCGCAAGTTCTGGAACGCCTGTTTGCCGACGCTTGTGCCCGGACAAGAACCGGGCTTGAGAGACCGCACGTTCAATGCGTTCAACTATCTCGTTCATCCGCGAGGCATCGACGAGATTGGATGCTCGCTGGAAGACGGTCAGGTGATTGATTGGCGCGGCTGGCGGCTGACGGTGCTGGCGACTCCGGGACACAGCCGAGATCACGTTGCGTTTGCAGCGAGTCGGTTGGGCACTCCTGCCCGACCGAATGCAGGGACGGGCAAGAGTGCCCATCCTACGGAGTTGGTGTTCTGCGGCGATGCGTTCGCGACGCGCGGAAAGTTGTGGTCCCCCTACACGACCGACTGGGATCATTGGACCGAATTGGGATTGAAAGCCTCGGCCGAGTCACTGCGGAAGCTGGCGGCGCTGCGTCCCAAAATGCTCTGCCCTGAGCACGGGCCGGTGCTGCGAGAGGATGTGGTCGCGGCTTTGGAAGAGTCTGCGAAAGCGGCCGAAGAAGTTGGCTTCTTGAAGAGCTACGAACGGTTCAGCAAGCAGCGACTCGGCAACGAACCGCAATATGAATTCCTTGCCAAAGAGCAGGTCGCGACCGCCGGCGAGAAGCCGTGGACGAAGTTGTCGCCACATCTGTTTCTAACCGGTAACACGTTCGTGCTTCGTTCCGAGGCTGGACCGATCGTGGTCATTGACCCGTTTGGAGCGAATCTCGCCGAGCAGATTCGTCGCTTGCAGCGGGACGAGCAGCTTGGTCCGATCGAAGTCGTGCTGATCAGTCACGCTCACAACGATCATTATGTGGGACTGCATCAATTACCGAATCGCGAATCGTTCGAGGTCTGGACGCTGGAAGACATCGCGCGGCCGATCGCCGAACCGTTGCGAGTGACCGCCTTCGGCTTGGATGCTCGTTCGATTCGCACGGATCGCTGGTTGAAGGCCAATGAGACGGCGACGTGGCGCGAGTTCTCGTTCGCCGTGCGGCACTTTCCCGGTCAGACATACTTCACGATGGGGCTGCAAACGACGATCGACGGCCGGCAGTGTTTCTTCACAGCCGACAACTTTTTTCACGCGGATCAATTCTCCGGCAGCGGCGGTTGGTCGGGACGCAATCGAGGCTGGCCGGACTTGTATGCTCAGAGCGCTCAAGCGGTGCTCGACGCGAAGCCCGATTGGGTGCTGGCCGAACATGGCGGCGCGTTTGTCTTCAATACCGAGGACTTTCAACGGCGTGTTGCTTGGGGAAAAGCTGCCGCCAAAGCGGCTGATGCGCTGTCATCCTCCGGTCGCTTCCGTCGTGATTGGAATCCCAGTCGCATTCAAGTCGAACCATTGCTGGTCCGCGTGCGTGCTGGGGAGACGGCACGGACATCCGTGGTCATCGACAATCCGTTGGCTCAGCCTGAGACGGTGCAATTGCGACTGGATCACGGCACGGTCGCAGCCCCTTGGTCGCGCGAGGTCATCGTGCCGGCCAACGGAACGGCGCGTGTCGAGCTGACATTGACCATTTCCGATCAATTGCCGGCCGGACGGCATGTGGTGCCGCTGGTTGTGACATCGAACGACGTCGAGGATGGCGGGGATAGCTTTGTCGTTGTGGAACTGAAATGAATTGGCGAGCGGGGCGGCGTCAGCCCCCCGGTGCGTTGGGAGTTTTACCGGGGG
>SXGS01734444.1_pt1 | contig 31195 bp, 21 predicted proteins | sample 3174681 | NCBI WGS metagenome assembly SXGS01 (sample SAMN11356861, study PRJNA531348) | freshwater metagenome | isolation source: freshwater sample F1-80 | place: China: Fuxian Lake, Yuxi | collected 2017-12-25 | reverse complement strand
GAGCAACTGGACAAAGAGGTCAGCGCTTGGAAAGCCGAACGCAACCAAGCGCTGTGCCCAATGAGATGGCGCTTCACAACTGCCAAGGCGCGAAATCGCCTCGCTCGCCTCTACCCCTCATTAGATGCCTGACAGACCACGAGTGTGTTTCGGACCATCCACGGCAAGACCGGAGCCGCAAACCCCAGTCCCAAGAATAGAGGAGATCCGCCCAGAACACTCTCTCGCCGAGCCAACCAGGCCAGCAGCACGATCGCGGCCGGAAGGATCTGGTATTGCGCGAGGAAGGCGAGCGATAGGAGCGCTCCGACGGCGCCCGCAGCCCAGGCGGGGAGCGGCCGCGCCGTCGGCTCCATCACCGCGACAGGTTCTGGGCCGGTGGTGGGCCCCGCTGAAACCGCGTCGATCCGAGGTCGAAGGCGGCGAGGGCCGGCCGGCTCAGTCAGAGGGGCCGGGGACGAGTCGGCGACGATGCTGGGCTGCTCGACCGGTTCACGAGACCCGAATGCGATCAGGCTCAACAGCATCACAAAGAGCGTGGACAGCCAAACTGAGTAGCCTTGCACGACCGACACGAGCCCGGCCACATTCAGAGCCATGAAGACAGTAGCGAGAATCGCAACGCGGCGGTCGAACCAACGCAGTCCGGCCACAAAGGTCAGCCAGATGTTGAGGACCCACAGCGCCGCGGCTCCAAACACGGTTCCCCGATCCGTGGCTCCAAAGGACTTGTAGAGGGCGGCGAGGTACAGCACGTAACCAGGGGGATTGTAGAGATCCGGATGGTTGCTAATCTCAGCCCGAATTCCCATCGAGAGCGGTCGAATGAGAGAAGTGACAAACCACCCTTTTCCGTCCATCAGGTTGCGGGCAATCTGCGCCTGATCCAGCACGCCGGGATCCTGCAGAAACTGGAACTTGGCGCCGATGAGCACCATCATCATGAGCGGCGGCCCGAGCAACAGAGCCACCACGCCGAAGAGGAGTGCCAGGCCCCACTGATTGTGGGCGAGCGCCCGTACCGGGCCTTTGCGCGGAGATCGCTGCATAGGGGTTAACTACAAATCTCGGATCGTCGTCGCCCAGACGGTTGCGACCGCACGGTCATGTCAGGCACCGAGTTGGGCACTCGCCTTCAGCCGGGTGTGAGAGAGACATGGTTCAGATGCTTCCGGCTGACTTTCGCGAAGTGTTCTCGGCATCACAAGAGAGTTCGCGGGCACGCGGCGATTCCCTGCCGGTTCGGACATCCACTGCCTGCCGCGAGACTCTCAGCAATCATGTCGGCCATGCTGCCGTCCGAGCACAGGTCGCCGACGGGCGAGGTCAGGCGACCCAGGGCCATTGGCGCGGATCGGCCGTGAGCCGGACACAGCCATACGCGCCCGTGGAAAAGTGCACCGAGCCGGCGGTCGAGTGCAGTCCGACTCGAAAAGAGAGCGGTGAACCTCAGAATTCACCGCTCTCCAGCCACTCCGGAAGTTCCGGTCGGACTACGGCCGGGTCAGGCCCGCCTTTGAGACGCGCCAGAAGTAGGGGTTGGTGACGAACGGGCAGTTCCGGAGGTCGCAGAGCGCGAGATTGGTGCTGGACCAGTTGTTGCCGGTGCAACCTACCGACGCGCACTTCTGCCACTTGGCATGCCCATCCGCCCAGGCCACATTCACCCCACCATTGTGGCGAGTGGAAGCCGCCCCCGCCACCCCGCCGGCGTAGCCGATCGCACTACCGGTCCAGTGGGGGATCCGAGTGGTGGACGATGCTCCGAGGATGTTGCTGTCCACAAACGCTACCGTATCGGACGGCGCTTCAAGTTCCGCCAGGCTCTTGCCCCAGATTCCGGATCGATCCAGATTATCGCCGGGGTGGAATTCCAGATTCCATCCGTAGGTAAGCGGGAGCGGATTCGTATTGGGTGGGTTCCCCTGGTAGAGACGCGGAGCGCGGTCCGACGGACACATGATGATACCGTCGTTCTTCATGTACGTGGCCACCGACTCGATGGCGTAACGACGGTTGCCGAACACGCGACCCTGGCTTCCTGCGTCCAGGATGAGGGAAGGCGGGAAGAGTTCGTCGTAGTCCTGGACATACAGGGATGTGGCAGTGGCCAGTTGGCGTGTGTTGGAAACGCACTGGGTCTGCCGGGCCTTCTCACGCGCCTGAGCAAAGACCGGGAAAAGGATGGAAGCGAGAATAGCGATGATGGCAATAACCACCAACAACTCGATGAGGGTAAACCCTCGAGAGGAGCGTCGGACCAAGACAGGATCCCTCCTGAACGAAAGAGACGCTTCACCAGGTTGTCAAGCGCCGATGGACGATTCGATTTCAGCCTCGAGGTTCCTCTCGTTGGTAGTGGAATGAGTCAACCGCTCCCGCCAGAGGAACCCTGAAACAGCCGGGACCGCGTGAACTGGAGCACACGATCCCAACCATGTAGACGCCTCACGCGAGGCCAAAGATCAAACAATGCGTGACACGCGGCACAAGTCCGTGACGAGACGTCGGATTCTAGAGCCTGGTAGACCTGTCTACCCCGAGGAATACAGTGCGAACACAGCCCCGGCCGGATCCCGGATGACACAGAACTGACCGCCACCCATCGCGCGCGGGCCGTCGAGGACTCGTCCGCCTCGAGCCCGTGCCCGCTCGGCAGCTCCGGCCACGTCATCCACGAGGATGTAAAGGAGCCACTGCGAGGGAACCTCCGCGTTGCACCCTCGTTGGTGGCAAATCCCCGCTACAGGGGTCGTTTCACCCGGTGGGAGCATGGAGTAGTCCTCATACTCCCCCATCGACTCCGCCTGGAACCCCCACCCCACCACACTGGAGTAAAAGTCGCGGATCTCAGCGGCGTGGGGCACGGTCAGGTCTTGCCAGCAAATGGCGCCGACTTTGGGTTCGGGCATCTCGATGCTCCTCTGATTCGGGCCGGACAGGGAGCCGGCTTACTGAAAGAGTTCATCCGGGATGAACAGCTCCCCCTCCAGGACGAGCGTGGCCCGACCGGAGATCAACACCCGATCACCGATCCATTCGCAGTCGAGGTCGCCGCCTCGCCTGGACACCTGTCGAGCCTTGAGCCGACGCCGCCCCAGTATGCCTGCCCAATAGGGAGTTAGCGCACAGTGTGCCGAACCCGTCACCGGATCTTCCGGAATCCCCGCTGCGGGAGCAAAAAAACGAGAAACGAAGTCAACGGTATCTCCCGGCGCCGTTACGATGACGCCGCGGCTCTTGAGCTTTGAGAGGGCAGCAAGGTCCGGTTCCAGAGTCTCCACCTCGGATTGGGTCCGAACTACGACCAGGACATCTCTCCCGCGAAATGAGGTGACGGGTTGGACTCCCAGGGCGGCAACCACCCAGGGCGGCAGTTCATACGTCTCGAGGGTGTCCTGCGGGAAGTCGAGAGTCAGTCGGCGATCGTCTCGATTCACGGTGAGCAGACCGGATGCGCTCTGCAGTCGGAGTTCAAGGTATGGCGCGTTCAACCGGTGGAACACCACCCACGCTGCCGCAAGTGTCGCATGCCCGCACAGGTCAACTTCCACGCGGGGGGTGAACCATCGAATGTGGTAGCGCGAACCCGAGTCGTCGGGGCATGTCGGACCCAGAAAAGCTGTCTCCGGCAGGTTGTTCTCCTCTGCGATTGCTTGAAGCACACGCGCCGGGAGCCACTCATCGAGCAGGCAAACTGCCGCAGGGTTGCCCTCGAAGGGTCGATCTGCAAAGGCGTCGACCTGAAAAATGGGAATACGTTTCACAGTTAGGCCTCCTTACAGACATGATTCAAGGACCCGCCGGCCGATCTCCGTTCCTCTGCGCCATCATGCCGGCCTGATGGCGCTATATGGCTGTTATCCCTGCCGTTTTCGCCCCGGTTCAGGGTGAAGTCTTTGCATCAAACCGCCATGCCAGAATCCAGACCACCGGCAGCGACGCCGGAAAACCAGCGACCCGAACTGTTGAGCCGAGAGGAGCTTGTTGAGCTCGCTCGGGCGCTGGGATCTGCCCACCGCCTACTACCGGAAAAGTCCCGCGGCCGCGCGCTCCTCCCCCGAGTCGCCAGGGGCGCCCGCGAACTCGAAAGCGCTTTTCGTGATCTGACGGCGGTCGCCGAACGCCGGGAACCGATTACTCCCGCGGTCGAGTGGTTCCTCGACAATTTCCACATTGTAGAAGATCAGATTTCCCGGATCCGCAAACACCTCCCATCGACGTTCTACGGGGAACTGCCGAAACTCGACGGCGGCGACTTACCGGGTTTGCCGCGCGTCTACGGACTCGCCTACTCGCTCCTGGAGCACTCCGATGGCAGCCTCGACGAGACGTGCCTCATCGAGGCGGCGCGGGTGTACCAGTTGGGAAGCGCCCTGAGGATCGGAGAACTGTGGGCGTTCCCGATCATGCTTCGGATCGGGCTTCTCGAGAATCTTTGTCGACTGTCGAGATCGCTGGTCTCCCAGCATCGGAGCCGAATCCAGGCGGACCTGTTTGCCGATGAGCTGGCCCGTGCGGGCGAGCTCGGACCTCGGGAACTCGCAGTCGCACAGGGCAATCTGGCGCAGGCAGCGGAGAAAATGGGGCTCGCGGGGCTGGTCCGGCTGTTTGAGCGCCTTCGCGGCCGCGGCCACCGGCTCGCTCCCACGCTCGAGTGGCTGACCCATCACGTGGAGGCGACGTTCGGCACATCGGTCGATGATGCCATCCGGCGGGAAAGCCACAACCTGGCCTCGGATCAGATATCGGTGTCGAACTCCATCTCCAGCTTTCGACTTCTGGATCGGATCGACTGGCGCCGCTTCGTGGAGGAGACCAGCCAGGTGGAGGCCATTCTCTGCGGGGACCCGGCCGGGATTCACGCTGGGTCGGACTTCGCCACGCGCGATGCCGCCCGACATGCCGTCGAGGTAATCGCCCGACGCGCAAAGAAGTCGGAGAACTAAGTGGCGCGGGCTGCCGTCGAATTGGCCCAGACCGGCAGTGTGGATCTACCGCCGGGCCACGAAGGCGATCGTACGCGGTTTCGCTGCGTGACGTATTACCTGACCGACCGCGGCCGAAGCCTCCTGGAGCACAAATTGGGGTGCCGACCAGCCGGCAGAGATGCCGCAATTCGATTCGCGCGCAGACACTCTACTTCGGTGTATCTCGGCTCAGTCGGGACTCTGGTTGCAGTACAGGTTGCCCTGGCGGCGGCCGCAGCGGGTCCCACGTGGGGGTGGGTTGCAGCGCTCGCCGCACTGCTTCCCGCGAGCGATCTCGCAGTCGGTTTGACGAACTGGTTCATCACCCGATTCTTTCCGCCCCAGGTGCTGCCGCGACTGGAATCGCAGTACGGCGTGCCGCATGGCAACCTGACTCTCGTCGCGATCCCCACGCTCCTCACAAGCCCGAGCGGGGTGGACGAACTCCTCGAGCGGATCGAGATCCATTACCTCGGCAACCACGATAACGAGATTCGGTTCGCGCTGGTGACGGACTTCACCGATGCCGCCACGGAAACCAGGGAGTCGGACGGCGCGCTCCTGCAGCGCGCCATCGACGGTGTGGAGGCTCTCAACCAGCGGTACCGCGTCGGGGAAGATGGGGCTTTCTACCTTTTCCACCGTCGGCGACTCTGGAACGAGGCGCAGGGCTGTTGGATGGGCTGGGAGCGTAAGCGCGGAAAGCTGATGGAGTTGAACCGACTGCTTCGGGGCGCGAACGACACAACGTTCAGCCATGTAGTCGGAGAGCAGTCGCTCTTCCACCGCTTTCGGTTCGTGCTCTGTCTCGATACCGACACCCATCTGCCACCCAGCGCCGCGGCCCGTCTCATCGCCACACTTGCCCATCCGCTCAATCGCCCAATCATTGACGAGACGCGGCGAGTGGTCACCAGTGGTCACGCACTCCTTCAGCCTCGGGTGTCCATCACGCTGGCAAGTGCGGGGCGATCTATCTTCACTCGCATCTTCTCGGGCAATGTCGGGTTGGACCCCTACACCTGCGCCGTATCAGATGCCTACCAGGATCTGTTTGGCGAAGGCATCTTTTGCGGGAAGGGGATTTACGACATTGATGCCTTTGAGCACGTGCTCCAGGATCGGGTGTCCGAAAACTCGCTCCTAAGCCACGACCTGTACGAAGGCAGCTTCACCCGGTGCGGTCTCACCACGGATGTAGAGTTCTTCGACGAGTACCCGGCCAAGTACAACAGTTACACGGCTCGTCAACACCGATGGATCCGAGGGGATTGGCAACTCGTTCCGTGGCTGTTCCCCACTGTGAGAGATGGACGGGGCCAACGAATCCGAAACCCCCTCTCCATCGCCGCCCGATGGCGGGTGTTCGATAACCTCCGCCGCAGCCTGGTACCAGCTGGATTGATCCTGTACTTCGCGCTTGCGTGGCTGGCGCTTCCCGGCGCCGCCTGGCAGTGGACGGTCGCCGGCACTGTCGTAGTGGCGTTCCCGATTCTCGCACACCTCGCCGGCGGCTTGATGGTAGACCCGCGAGGGGTACCCTGGACCAGCCACCTCGTCAACCTGTGGGACGACTCACTCACCAATGTAAAGCAGGTATTGCTGACCTTTTCGTTCCTGGTGCACCAGGCGGCCAGCTCCTGCGACGCGGTGTGTCGAACCCTCTGGCGAGTATTCGTCAGCCGGAATAACCTGCTGGAATGGACAACCGCCGCAGAAGCTGAACGCCGGTTGGGCACTCAGTTCTCCGGTTTCGCCCGCCGCATGCTGTCGGCCGCGATCGTCTCCGTCGGGCTACTTGCCGCCATCCTCCTTGTTCGTCCGAGCTCTCTCTGGTGTGCGGCGCCCATGCTGCTGCTCTGGCTGGCTTCTCCCGCGCTTGCCTATTGGGTGAGCTTGCCCAGGGTGACAAGAAAGGCATCCATCACGGCCGAAGACGAAGTCTTACTTCGTCGCATCGCACGTCGAACGTGGCGCTTCTTCCAGGACACCGTGACTGAGACGGATCACTGGCTGCCGCCGGACAATTACCAGGAAGACCGGCCCGAGCGAGTTGCACACCGGACCTCGCCAACCAACATCGGGCTCTATCTGCTATCTGTGGTGACTGCCCACGATCTTGGGTATGTCGGCCGAGTGCAGCTTGTTCGTCGACTCTCCAATACACTTCAGGAAATGGACAACCTGGAGCGTTATCAGGGCCACTTCTACAACTGGTACGATACCCGCGCAGGCCGACCGATTCAGCCGTTCTACGTGTCTACGGTCGACAGCGGTAATCTGGCGGGCCACCTGATCGCACTCAAGCAAAGCTGCCTGGAGTTGGCTGCGTCTCCGCTGCTCACTCCGGTTCGATTTCAGGGCCTGAGAGACACGGTGGGTTGTTTGAGGGACGAACTGTTTCCGCAGCAGGCCGCCAAGGCGCGTCGGATGGTTCGAGTGCACGAGGCTGGCGAGGCGCCACCGGTCGCCTGGCTCGACTCGCTGTACGCCCTCGAGCGACTGCTCGATACCGTTCCCAACACACCCGCAGCCTGGCACAACCGGGCACGTGAGATTCACGATGCCGCCACGAACTTCCAGGCGACGCTTCTCTCCAATCCCGTGATCGCAGGAGCGGACGCTCTGGCCTGGGCCGACAAACTGCAGACCGAGGTTACCGGGCTGCTGGGTGACCTCGAGGCATTTCTCTCCTGGGTCGATGTGCTGATGGCGCGACCGCCCGCTCTGAGCCCTCAGGGTGGCGATCAGATTTCAGGGCTCCTCATCACCGACGACGCAAATCGTCTGACTGCCGAAGGGTGGAGCGCTCGATTCGACGGAGCACTCGCGGAGTTGCTCGTTCTGTCGCAGGGGCTCTCCGGGGATAACGAGGCCACCGCATGGGTGGACGCCGCCAGGAAAGCACTTTCCTATGGACGCTCTCAGGCTCAGGAACATTGCGATCAACTCTACGAACTCGCCGCGGTCGCTGATCGACTGGCGCTGGGAATGGACTTCTCGTTCCTCTACGATCCGTTACGCGATCTCTTTGTGGTGGGATTCGACACCCGAGAAGCTCGCCCGGATGCCTACCATTATGACCTTCTAGCCTCGGAATGCCGCCTCGGGAGTTACCTGGCGATTGCCAAGGGAGATGCGCCTGAGCGCCATTGGTTCCGGCTTGGACGGGCAATGACGCCCGGACAAGACCGCGCGCTGATCTCGTGGGGCGGGACGATGTTCGAGTACTTGATGCCGGACCTCGTGATGCACAACTACGAGAACACGCTGCTCCATCAGTCTTCCGAGGCCATGGTCCGACATCAGCGGCGCTTCGCGGCCCGAGCGCGGGTGCCGTGGGGCGTTTCGGAGGCAGGCTTCAGTTCGCGAGATCAACAACTCAACTACCAGTACCGGACGTTTGGGGTCCCCGGCCTCGCACTAAAGCGGGACCTGTCCGACGATCTGGTCGTATCCCCGTACTCCACGCTGCTGGCGCTGGATACCGCCCCGCTGGACGCCATCCGAAATCTGGAGCAGATCCTTCAGGAGGGCGGCGGCGGCCGCTACGGTATGTACGAGGCGATCGACTACACCGTGTCACGCCTCCCACGAAATCAGACTCGCGAAGTGGTTCGCTCCCACATGGCGCACCACCAGGGAATGGGACTGGTTGCCATCGCAAATCTGCTGCTCGGGGCGCCGATGCGCCGGCGATTCCATGCGGATCCGGTGGTCCGATCGCTGGAACTACTGCTTCAGGAGCGGAGTCCGCGAACGGCGCCGACCTTTCCCCAGAGCCAGCAGGCAGCGGCCTCGCAGAAGATCATTCGAGAGCTCCCTGAGAGCGCGGTGCGGCACTATCGCTCGGCGAACACGGCGACTCCGCGGGTGCAGGTCCTGTCCAACGGACACTACAGCGTGATGGTGACGAACGCCGGCGGCGGCTACAGCCGGCACGAGGGCATCGCCATCACACGCTGGAGAGAGGACGCCACGCGCGACTGTTGGGGACAGTTCCTCTACCTGCGGGACGCCGCAACCGGTGAGGTATGGAGCATCGCGCACCAACCTTGCCCGGTATCGGGCGGAGTCTATGACGTATTCCTGAGCGAAGACAAGGTCGAGTTTCACCGAGTCGTCAACCGAATCTCTTCCCACCTCGCCATTGCCGTCTCGCCGGAGGATCCGGTAGAAGTGCGTCGGGTGACCCTGACGAACACCGGAGAGACCGTCCGAACCCTGGATGTGGTGAGCTACGCTGAAGTCGTGATGGCTCTCCCGAATGCCGACACCAGTCATCCGGCATTTCAAAACCTCTTCGTGGAAACCGAGTGCAGGCCTGAACTTCGCACGCTTCTCGCAACTCGGCGACCGCGTTCGGCTCACGAAACCCGACGCTGGGCGTTCCATGTGCTTGCCCACGATGACGAGCCGTCCCCGGTCTGGGGACCACTGGATTGGGAAACCGATCGCGCCGCGTTCATCGGGCGCGGCCGAACCAATGCGAATCCGGCTATCCTCGAACCCGGATCCCGTAGCCGCAAGCGCGGGGAAGGCGCGGTGCTGGATCCGATCTTCTCCCTCCAGAAGACCGTGGTGCTTCAGCCGCGTGAGTCGGTTGAGCTCACGTTCTCCACCGGCATCGCGGAGAGTCGTGAAGGAGCGATCCATCTGGCGCAGCGCTACCACGACCCACGGGTCATCGCCCGGACCTTCGAACTCGCGTTCACGCACAGCCAGATAGAACTGCGGCAGTACGGTCTGACCCCACAGCAGGCCCGCCTGTGCCAGCGTCTGGCGTCGCGGATCATCTTCGCAGACTCGATCGTTCGAGCGGATGATGATGTCCGGTCGCTGAATCGGCAGAGCCAGCAGGGACTCTGGCCCCACGGCATCTCCGGCGACTACCCCATCGTGCTGGCCCGCGTCACATCGCTCGAGCAACTTCCGCTGGTGCGTGAACTCGTCGTGACGCACGAGTACCTTCGGCAGAAGGGTCTCATTTGGGACCTCATCATCCTGAACGAGCACCCACCGAGTTACATCCAGGGTTTCGAGCAGGCGCTTCGTGAGGAAGCCCAAAACGAAGGCGCCGTGTTGGATCACCCCGGCGGTGTTTACATTCGCCGGACGGACGCGATGGAAGAACCCGCACGGATCCTGCTCCAGTTCGTGGCGAGGGCGATCTTCATCGGTGCCGCCGGCACCATCAAGGACCAGCTCGACTACCGACCAGATCGACCGGAACCACCTGCCATTTTCCAACCGGCTCGCGATGCGCTGACCGGTCAGCAACTCCCGGCACCGGACCCAGCCCGTCGGATGCGCAACCGATACGGCGGCTTTAGTCCCGACGGGCGCGAGTATGTGATTGTCCTGGATCGGCAAATGTGGACTCCGGCGCCGTGGATAAACGTTGTGGCCAATTCCAGACTCGGCTTTCTGGCGTCCGAGTCCGGGCTGGGATACACGTGGTCCGAGAACAGCCGGGAGAATCGCCTCACGCCGTGGAGCAACGACCCGATCTCGGACAACCCCGGAGAAGCGATCTACATCCGCAACGAGGACACCGGGCGGATCTGGGGGCTGACTCCACTCCCTCGACGTTCGAACAATCCCTATGTCGTTCGTCATGGCGCCGGCTACACCAGCTTCTCGCTCACGGCTCACGGACTGGAGCAAGAACTCACGGTCTTCGCGGCCGCGAGAGAGCCGGTGAAGCTCTATCGCGTTCAGCTCAAGAACATCTCCGACCGCCCCCAGCGTGTATCGCTGACGTTTTATGCGGAGTGGGTGTTGGGTGTTGAGCGAGAAAATAACTACCCGTTCATCTTCACCTCCTCGGAAGGGGATGCGGGCGGGCTCTTCGCTCGAAACCACTACAACACCGAGTTCGGCGAGCGGGTGGCGTTCGTCAATGTCAGTCAGTCGGAACGGAACTGGACGTGCGACCGAACGGAGTTTCTGGGTCGCAACGGGTCCACGTACTCACCGCGAGCATTACGTCGGTTGCGGCTATCCGGAGCATCCGGCGGATCATTCGATCCGTGCGCTGCTCTTCAGGCTCCACTCACCCTCGCTCCTGGAAGCCAGACCGTCTTGTACTTCTGCCTCGGGCAGGGCGTCGACGCCGCCGAGGCGCGCGCTCTCGCGGCCAAGTACCGAGTTACGGCTGCCGGTGAAACGGCTCTGGCGGAAGCTCGGGCCTCGTGGCGGACGATGCTCGATAACGTCCAGGTGTCCACTCCGGAACCCTGGTTCGACGCGCTGATGAATCAGTGGTTGCTCTACCAGGTGCTCTCGTGCCGGGTTTGGGGGCGATCTGCCCTTTATCAATCGGGCGGCGCTTTCGGATTCCGCGATCAGCTGCAGGACGTGATGGCGCTTGTCACCGGCGGGGGTGACGCCGGCCGCAAGATCGCCCGGGATCAGATTCTGCTGCACGCATCCCGACAGTTTCCCGAGGGGGACGTGCAGCACTGGTGGCACCCCCCGGCCGGACGAGGGATTCGGACTCGCTTCTCCGATGACCTCTTGTGGCTCCCTTACGTCACGGCGTTCTACGTCCGCACATCGGGGGATGGGTCCATTCTGGATGTGGATGCTCCCTTCATCCAGGGTCGCCTGCTGAACGAAGGGGAAGATGAGTACTACGATCTCCCGGTGGAAGCCAGCGAGAGCGCCAGTCTCTATGAACATTGCCTCCGGGCCCTCCGCAAGGGGATGACGCAGGGGGAGCACGGCCTGCCGCTGTTCGGCACCGGCGACTGGAATGACGGCATGAGCGCCGTGGGGCGCGAGGGTCGCGGAGAGAGCGTATGGGTGGCCTGGTTCCTGCTGGCCACCATCAACGACTTCCTGCCGATCTGCCGCGAGCGTGGAGATCTGGCCACGGTCGACGAGTTGGAGAAGGCCGCCGAGCGCTATCGTCGGGCTGTAGAGACCCACGCATGGGACGGCAACTGGTATCTGCGCGCCTTCTTCGACGATGGGTCGCCCATGGGCTCGTCGCGCAGCGAGGAGTGTAAGATCGATGCCATCGCGCAGAGTTGGGCGGTGATCTCCGGCGCCGGGGATCCCATCCGCGGGAGGCATGCGATGGACTCGGTAATAGAGCATCTGGTTCGGTCCGACGACCGAATCCTATTGCTGTTCACGCCGCCATTCGATAAGTCCGACCAGGATCCGGGCTACATCAAGGGGTATGTCCCTGGGGTGCGAGAGAACGGCGGACAGTACACTCACGCCGCACTCTGGACCGTGCTCGCCACGGCTCTCCTCGGTCGCGGCAGTGAAGCGTTCCGGCTCTTCTCCCTCATCAGCCCGGTACGCCATGCCCTGGATCGGGTGGACACCTACAAGGTGGAGCCCTACGTCGTGGCGGCGGACGTCTACGGCGAACCGCCTCATACCGGCCGGGGCGGCTGGACCTGGTACACGGGATCTGCGAGTTGGATGTATCGGATCGGCATCGAGACAATCCTGGGCATCCGGGCCGAAGGGAACAGTGTTCGTGTCGACCCCTGCATCCCGGCCGCGTGGAAGGGCTACGAGGTCGTCTATCGCCACGAGCACGCCCGATACAAGATCCAGGTCAAGAACCCGAACCAGGTGGAACGGGGCGTCCTTTCGGTTTCGGTCGACGGGGTGCTTCAACCCGGGACGCGCTTCCCGCTCGATGCCACAACAGGCGATCACACCGTTGAGGTAGTCCTGGGGACACGACCCGACTAATCCCGATCGGCTGGCGGGAGAGGAGGACACGTGCATGCTCCTCTCCCGCCCATTGATTCCACGGAGTGATCGAGCACGGTCATTCACCGTGTCCGATCGCCCCTTCGGGCCGAACGGTCGCAGATTCGACGATTCCGTCGGGGCCGACTTTCCGGTCGATCCGCGGCGATTACCGTGCTTCGGGCGCGCGGTTACTTCAGCGCGTCTAGCATACGATTCGAAACACCATTGCGGAGCGCGATCGTCCTGGGCGAATCCGGCGGCGACTGGGTTGTCACGAAGAAGAGAGCTTTGCCGGTGCTCGGCTCAGCGACTCCGATGACCGTATCAATCCCGGCGTGACCGAACACTCCGGGGTCCTTCCGATCTCGGAAGCCAAACCAGTCGTGGCCGCCCGCCGGTGGGCCATCCCCGCGGAGGAGCGGTCCCAGGCCCCAGGTCTCATGGGCCGGCCGCTCCCCGCGGGCGCGAACGGCAGTAATCTGCGCGGCATACTGAAGCCGGTGCATCTCGTCGACCACAGCCGCATCCACCACTTGCTCATCTCCCCAGAGACCCCGATTCAGGTGGAGCTGGAGGACCTTCAACGCGTCTCGCGGAGTCCCGAACCCACCGCCCGCCGGATGTCCCGCGGCGCCGAAGTGCGTGGCCAACGAGGCGACCGGCCCCTTCGGCTGCGGTGTGAGAGCCGTGTGCGCTTCATCCCGAGGAAGTTGGAAGGTCAGCGATCGGGCGCCGATGGGCCGGAACAACTTCTCGCGGGCCAGATCGTCCCACGACTCCAATCCATAGGCTCGCAGCACCACAGCCGCCGCCGTGAACAAGCCTGTCAACCCGTGATACAGGGTCCTGGAGCCCGGAGCCCAGTCGGTCGACGCGGCGCACATCGCGTTCAGCGCAGCCTGCCAGCCCTCTCTGGTGTGAACCTGCTTCAGGGGCACCGAAGGCATGCCGGCGGAGTGAGTCAACAGATGTCGCAGCGTGATCTCGTCCTTGCCGCCCCCCGTGAATTCGGGGATGAACTTGCGAACCGGGGTGCTCCACTCGACCTTCCCCTCCTGCACGGCGATCCCGACGACCGTGGCGGAAACCAGTTTCGAGAACGAGTACAGCGGGTGGATCACCTCGCGGGTCACCCGTTCCGACGGGGACTTCAACGAATGATAGACGCCGAGATAGGTCTCCAGGCGGATCTTTCCGTTGATCGACCCAATCAGCGCGGCGCCCGGGAACACGGCTGCGGCGTGCTGCTCGTTCAGAAAGGTGCGGACGTCGTCGTAGGGGTCCGCGGCGCCGGCGCCCCGAGCCGCGGCCACTCCGGCTCCGCAGGCTGCCAGACACACTCGGCGAGACAGGCGATCTCCGAACGTTCTCATCCCCTCACACTCCCCGTTCCGCGTCACTGCGCCTCAGGCAACCGGGCCCCGCGGGTCGCCACTCATTCACGAACCCGAAATCACACCCGCCCCGCCATCCTGCCGGGCGCAAAGAGCCCGGTAGGGTCCAGAGTCTGCTTGATCCCGCTGATGAGACGGAACGCCGCCCCAGGGTCGCCCCACGGATCGACCTCGCCGATCCAGTCCTCCGGCACTCGTGCAGCCACCAGGTTCCCGCCCACCTGCCGGGCCACCCCTCTGAGCCTCTGCACCAGACCGGAGTGGCATCCCGGGCTCCCAAATACCGATATCTGCCCCGAGGCCGCCTGAGAGACACAGGTGAGTTCCGCCCCGGACGCATGCCCGAGCTCCCGAAACTCTCGGCAAAGCGCCGCCGCGCGAGAGCTGAGAGTGGAAGCACGACACAAGAACGGCGAATGTATACCAAGGTCGCGCACGGCCCCAACCACGGTTTCACCCGCCGAGAGTTCGTGGATCCGGTCCGGCGGGATGCCCGACGCCGTGGCAAGCTGATCCAGCTGCCACCGAACAGCTTCCGGAAAGTGTCGAAACTCCAACAGCAGCGTCCAATCCGCACGGGTCGGCAGTTGGATCGACGGGACGCCGGAGCCATGAAGTAGGCTCACCACACATGGGTCCACGTCCGAGTCTCGGAGGCGCGCCAGGACGTTCTCCACTTCAGTGGCGCCCGACAGCTCGATCAGGGCGTGCCCGACCGCAGGCGGCATCGGGAGCACCTTGAAGGTGACTTCCGTCAGGAGGCCGAGGGTGCCGTGCGACCCGGTGTAGAGCTTCGGAAGATCGTAGCCGGCGACATTCTTGACCACCAGTCCGCCGGCCCGCACTTCGAGCCCGTCGGCGCCAATGACTCGGAGTCCGATCACCCAATCGCGCGGGGTTCCGTAGCCGGCGCGCCAGGGGCCGCTCGAAGCCGCGGACACGAGCCCCCCCACCGTCACCCGATCCGGCAGGGCCGGGTTGAGCGGCAGGAACTGACGCCGTTCAGCGAGGAGCGCTTGAAGAGTCGAGAGCCTGACTCCCGGCTCCAGCGTAATCGTCATGTCGTCGGGCTGGTAGTCGATGACCCGGTTGAGATGGGCCGTCGAGAGCGCTGCGTGGTACCGCTCGGGGGGGAACCCGAGATCGATGGCCGTCCCACCGCCCCAGATCACCAGCGACTGGCCGGCGGAGGCGGCCGAGCGAATCGCGTCCACGGTTTCAGCTCGATCCGCGGGCGCCCAAACGACACTGGGCATCCGCCCACCGAGCCTGTAGCCGGTCGGATCCTGGTTTACAATCTGCGAACTCAAACGAGGGATCCCCCTGATCGCTACAGCGCTACCGACTTTCGCCGATGCATGGTGGTTTCGAGGCAGCCCTTGCCGGTCGGGAACAACTTTCCCGGGTTGCAAAGCTCGCCGGGGTTGAAGACCTCACGAAGGCGCTTCATCACATCCAGGTCGACCTCGGTGAACTGGCAGGTTACAAATCCGCTCTTCTCAATACCGATTCCGTGCTCACCGGTGATGCTGCCGCCCATGGCGACGCAGGCTCGAAGAATCTCTTCGCTCGCGGCGATCACGCCCTTTACCTGTGCCGGGTCTCTCTCATCGAACAGGAGGAGGGGGTGGAGATTACCATCGCCGGCATGAAACACGTTCGCGCACTTCAAGCCATGGCGAGACACGATTTCGCCAATCGTTCGAAGCATTTCCGGAAGTCGGGTGCGCGGGATCACTCCGTCCTGGGTGATGTTGCTCGGCGCGAGTCGTCCGACGGCTCCGAACGCGCGCTTTCGGGCCTTCCACAGGAGATCGCGTTCCGCATCGGAGTGCGCCGTACGGATTTCCCGGGCTCGGTGGGTGCGACAAATCTCCCGGACCTGTTCCGCCTGAGCGTCGATGCCGGCCTCAAGCCCATCGAGTTCGATGATGAGACAGGCGCCGGCATCGAGCGGGAAGCCGAACCCGAAGGCCGCCTCCACCGCCTGAATGATCAACGCGTCCATCATCTCCAGCGCCGCAGGGACGATGCCCGCGGCGATAATGCCCGAGACGGTGTTGGTGGCGTCCTCCACCGTCTCGAAAACGCCCAGCATGGTCCGTACCGTCTGAGGCAGACGCACGAGTCGGGCCACGACCTCGGTCACGATGCCGAAGGTCCCCTCGTGGCCGACGAATAGCCCCACGAGATCATACCCCGCGCTGTCCTCTTCCTTGCCGCCGAGCTTCAGCACCTCGCCGTTCGGCAGCACCACGGTGAGTCCCAGCACGTGGTTGACCGTGACTCCGTATTTCAGGGTGTGCGGCCCCCCGGAGTTTTCCGCTACATTGCCGCCGATGGTGCAGGCCATCTGACTGCTGGGGTCCGGCGCGTACTGGTACCGGTCCGCGGCAACCGCGCGAGAGAGGGAAATGTTCACCGCGCCCGCCTGCGCGGTGATCCGCCGGTTGCGGAGATCCACCTCGATGATGCGCTTCATCCGGGTGAGCGCGATGATGACGCCGCCGGAGAGCGCGAGGGCGCCCCCACTCAAACCGGTGCCCGCTCCGCGCCCGACGAATGGGACGCCGCGTTCGTGGCACATGCGCACGACGGCTGCGACCTCTTCGGTGTTGCCCGGTAAGACCACCACGTCGGGCGCGCTCTTTTCAAGCGTAAATGCATCGCAGTCGTAGACGTGTGTTTCGTCATGACCGGTGAGCACGTGGTCGGTCCCGCAAATCCGACGGAGCTCGTGAATGAACGTCGAGTCCACTCCGCGCCCACCGTGGGGAACGGGGGAAGGCGCCACTGCGGAACTGCTCATCTCACTACCCTCGATTTCCGATGGGGTCCAGATCGCCGACGCCGGCTCGGCGTGGCGACGCGCTCGCTTCGGGCCGGAGGTGGTCCAGGTGCATTCGACCGGTCACCACCATCGACGCGAAAAGCAACAGCGCCTGAAGTTGAAAAGCTGCGGAGTACTGACGGTGCATGGCATCGAACCGGACCATGTCGCCGCTCTCGCGCGCTGAGAGCATGGCGGGATACAGCCCCACAGTCAGCCATGCAGCCACGATCCCGGCCGCCAGCACGAGTGCGGTCCGCCAGCCCAGCCTGTGGGGGCTGAGCCCTGCCAGGCGCCCGTAGGCGACTCCGGTGACCAGGGCGATGGCGCAGGCGACCAGACAGAGCACGTTCAGCCGTTGAAAGGCGTCACCCAACGCCGTTCCCGCAAACGTATACAGCGGCTGTCCCCACTCGGTGTCGCCCGCACGGCGCGCGGCGCCGAACACAGCTGGCGCTGCGATGGCGCCAATCGCGATCCCCCCGCCCAGCCAGAGCGAGAGGGCCACCTGGTGGACCGCCTGCAAGACGGCGACGACATTCGCCCTCATCGGGTTGAAGTTCTCATGACAGGCCAATTTTACCGCTCCGGCGCTCGCCTATGGCGCCGGATGTTTCAGATGCCTGTGGAGAAAGTCGAAGGTCCCTACTCCGTGAATGGTGTGCGGCCCCAGAAACACTTCCATCTCCACCCGATCTCCGATCTTCAGGCGGTCATACCGCTGGCGGGTACGGGCAAACTCATACGCCACCCACTCGTCGGGCGCCACGCCGTCATCGTGACCTCGTTCCACCATAAACGGCCGCGGACAGATGAGCCAGCTCATCTCCGCGTAGTTGAAGGTGTTACCCAGATCGAACTCGACCATCTCGTACTCGCCGGTGAACAGATAACTGTATCGATGTCGGGCCGAGGCATTCTTCCAGATCCACTCGTTGTAATCGGCCGAGCAGATGGACAGACAGTATCGGTCGAGCAGCGCGGGCACCCGCATCGCGGTCTTGCCGCCGTAGCTCAGGCCATAGAAGGCGATCCGGCTGGGGTCGACAAACTCCAGCGTTTCGAGCCAATCCAGGATACGCTCGTGCTGGCGAACAATGATTGAGAACAGTGATGCCTTGAGGGGGTTGGCTTTGCGCTGCAGCACCCGGAACTTGTCCTGTCCGATGTAGGGGTTCTGCGGCGCGAACGTGATGAAGCCGCGCTCGGCGAGCCGGCACGCGTACCGGTGGTACGCCGGGTTGTCCAGGGCGGGATTGGCGACATCCGTCGGCCGCCCTTCCAGACCGTGCTGGCACACCACCACCGGGCGGCGCTCTCCAGGCTTCAGCGACTTCGGGACCAACAGAATGCCGTAGGCGAACACATCGTCCCACACCCGCAAGGTCACTTCATATCCACGGTAGGTGGATTCGTCGTAAATGAGCCTGGAGCGCGGCTCCAGTGGACCGTCACCCTTGGGAAGCGAGCCGATCACTTCATTCCGCAGCGCCTCACGGTACTGTCCGGTGCTGCTTCGCCATGAGGCCTCACTGGCGCCATCGGCATTCCTCCAGTACTCCGACCGTCGAAATTCCGACTCCCGCAAGAGATGCTGCGTGAACGCAAGCAGTTCGTCGAACTGCCGGCGGCGTCGGGGCTCGGGATCGAACCCGCTTCGCTTCTCCTTGGGACAGGGTCGCCGCCCCGCGGGCCGATCCTTCCGGCCGAGACCGATCAAGAACGCCGCGAGCGACTCCTCCGAACCCGGCTCACCCTCGCCCGTTCCTGTTCGCACCCACTTAGGGGCCGGCGCCAGACCTCCAAACAGCTTGATCGCAGCGGCAAACTCCGCATCCACATCCCGAATGGCCGGGGTGGTGAGCATCCCCGGCGCCGCGCCCGATCGCCCATCGCGGGGGGGAGGTGGCCCGTCGACATCGGGAACGTTGCACGCCTCCACCACCAGGGCTCTCGGCGCGATCATCGCAACGACCTGCCGATCGCCGAATTCGCGCAGTTGGGCCCACACGTTGCGGTAGATCGGTTCGGACCACAGACGTTCCCGAGGCCCAAAGTATCCGCTCACCCACGTCGACTGGATGCGGGTGTCGACCGCCGCCGCGAACTGCGCGATCAGCCCGCCTTCCCCGTAGCCGGCCACGCCGAGAGCGCCGCCCTGACCCTCGAGCCAATCCAGGGCCGATTGCACCTTCGCGACTTCGAACCCGATCGGGTGCCGCCCCATCTCAAACGCAGCGCGGTAGAGAAACTCCCGATGAGGCTGGTTGGTCCACCGTACGTCCGCACGGCCGGAGTAGTCGTCGCCCCGATCGATGAGCACGGGTATCAGCACCCTCAGGCCATTCTCAACAAAACGGCGAGCGAACTGGGAATGCAGAGGCACGCCCGACGTGAGACCGCAAAGCATCTCTGGAGTCGCATCGCAGTCCGGCAGCGCGACCACTCCCCCCCACGCGCCCTTCCGCGGCTCGAGGAGCAAGCCCTCGCCGTGGACACCTGGATACACCGGCCACCGCACCGCATAGATCCGATAGCGATCGGTCTCCGCAACCTCCGCCGACGTCTGGTGCGTGGCAACCAACTCGAGCTCGGGAGTAGGGATTCGCGGGTCGACCAGTCCCAGGATCTTTTTCAGGCGCTCGCGGTTGGGCGCGAGGGACCGCTCGTAGGCTTCGTGGCTGGAGCGATCCCGCCGCCACCGCGTCTCCCGCTGGGCCGCTGCCGTTCGCGTGGCGCGCTCCAGATAGCGGTCGATCCCCGCCACCATGGCAGCCGCCAGATCTCCGTTGTCCGTCAGCAATTCCGTTCCCGGCAGTGGCTCCGCCATCCGCACTCCACCTCTTCCAGCCGACGCCGGAGTGAGCGACGCCAACACAAACAGAGCAGCCGTCGAAAGAAGCAGCCCCCACCGAACCGCTCCGCTGCGCGCGCCGAGCGTGCGGCGCGGCAACATGCTTTTCTCCGAAGGCTCAAGCGAGGGGCGAGAAATCTCGATCATGTTCGGATCCCACCTCGGCACAGCCACAGCACTTCCGAGGGCTGTGAGCGCAGTTCTTGGGCCCCTCGCCGGAAACCTGCGGCCGGCGAAGCGCTACTCTGACTCGTTCACGAGGAAATGCGCAACTCGTACGGCCGATCCGACCGCGCTGGGATTCCGATTCGAGGACACTCGGACGTCCAGGCGATGGGCGCCGGAAGGAAGACCGGCGGCAAGCAGCTGCGCCCACGGCAGGTGCAATTGTCGACTCCAGCGGGTGAAGGTGTCGCGCGTCTGCCAGACCCCGCCGTCGATCCGGAACTCAATCGTCCCGGCATCCGGGCCGGCGGTGATGAAGAGTCCCACGGCAGTCCCGTCAAACTCCAGTGAAAGCTCGGAGCCCGGTTCGGTCGCCTCCAGAAACGGCACTCCTACAAATCCGGGTCGTGTGCCGGCGCTGTCCTTCGGCTTCCAGGCGCTCAGTTTGCTCCAACCCTTGCCGAGCTGGGCCCTGTCCAGTGAGACCAGCTTTCCACCCGAGTAGTTCGCCGGATCCAGCGGCGGTTTCAGCGTTCGAACCGGGGCCCCGGCGCCTCTCTGCTGGGGTTCTTGCCACGCCGCATCCAACAGACGGTCCACCGATTTCGCGTACAGCTGATGGCCGAACGGAGCCGGGTGCAGGTCCTTGAAGTCCTTCTCCCATGTGAATTCGCCGGCGTGAATGCGATCCGTGACCTCCCACGCGAGATCGATCGAAGCGCAGCCGTAGTGCCCCGCCACCCGTTCGTGGTTCTTGATCACTTCAGGAGTGCCGCCACCGCGGATGACCGCCATCTTCTCGGGGTCTACGAAGTGAAGGTGGATGAGATCCACCTGCGGATTGGAACGCCGGGCGTGCCGCACGATTCCTTCCATCCCCCGGATCTGCTCCTCGGCAGTTCGTCCGTTGGTTTCGTCATTCACGGCCGCCTCCACAAACAGGAGGTCAATCCGGCCCCGAGAGAGCACGTCTCGTTCCATTCGAAACGCATTCGGAGTGGTATCGAGAGACGGGATCCCGGCTGACACGAACTCGAATTGCGCCCGTGGAAATCGGCGGACGAGAGAGGCGCAGACCTGGTCCCGCCATCCCGTCGACGCGGTGATGGATCCGCCAAGGAACGCCACCCGGACGGGCCCACCCGCCTCGAACCGGGTGCGGCTGCTGCCGAGGCCGTCTCGAAGCTTGAAGTAGTCGTAGCCGTACGGCGTGAGTTCCGGAAGCGTGGCGAGCGCTTCCATGCCCGGCGTCCGCTTCAGGATCCAGTTCACGATTCGGGCCGGGTCCTTCAAGCTGTGGGGGTGGTGACCGCAATTCAGCTTGTTGATGACGGTGATCTCGCCGCCCATGGCTCGGTAACGTTTGGCGAGGAGACCTGTGTTCTCCTCGAACGGCACCACGTCATCCGCCGCCCCGCAGACATGCAGGAGCGGAATCTGTGCGTCGGCGAGCGGCTTCAACCGATCTACGGGACTCAATTGGGATGCCATGGCCTCAGCTTCCGTGAGCCCGTAGCTCTGCAGCAGGCGAGCCCAATCTCCGGGAGACCCTTTGCCGCGTCCCTTGCCGAGGGGCCAGCTTTTGTAGTCGAGCACCGGAGCATCGGCATAAATCGCCCGGACCGAGCCCGGTCGATGCGTCGCCCAGTTGAACGCAAAGAGTCCGCCCCGGCTAAAACCCTCAAGAACCACCCTGTCTGCCAGAGAGTAGGTGGCTCGTACGGCGTCGTAGAAGCGGTCCATTGCAGCTATTGCCGCCGGAGCGCCGTACAGGTTCTGGACGTCCAGGTAAGCCACATGAAACCCTCGTTCCAGGAGCGCGATGTCCGCCTGAGGTTCGTGGCCGAAGAACTCCGTTCGCCAGATCCACGGGTTGCCGGCCGCCGCGGTTCTCGGGACCACGATCAGGCCCTTTCGATCCGCGACAAGAAAGTCGTGCCGGTCGAACCCACTCCAGGTGGACCTCATCGCACTGCCGATCCTCACCCCCGGAGCCGCCGCAGACGGCGCCCCGTCGATGGCGCAATAGGCCGCAGCGACTGCCCCGCCCACCAGCGCGGCTGCAGCGCGGCGCCGGGAAGGGTTCTGAACCAGTCCATCATCCATCTTCGGAATCCTTGCTCACTTCGGCGCCGCTCGAAAGCTCCGAACGGGAGCGAAAAGTGCACCACGCACACTTTCGAGATTCTGCTCTCGGATCCTTGCCGGACCGGGTCGGAAATAGGCGCGCGGAAGCCTTGTGACATCCTACTGAGCTGTCGATAATCTAATCTGGGCGCCGTCACATGCGACAGGCCCTCACCGGCGCAAGGACGAATCAGCATGGCTTCGACAAGATTCAGGTTTCTCGGCGGGACGGTCGCTGTGGCGGCCGCAATCGGTGTAAGCGCAGGTGTTGCGGACATGGGAGTCTCCACCGTGCACGGGGACTCAACTGCCGAGGAACAGGTCATGCTGGAGCGATTGAACGCCGCGCGCAAAGACCCCCGTGCCGCCCAAACTCGGCTGAAGGTTGATCTGTCGGCCAGAGGGCGATTTGCCCTCGCCCCTAAGCCTCCGCTTGCCATGAATTCGCTGCTTACCGAGGCTGCTCGCGGCCATAGCCGAAATATGAGCGATCGGGGCTTCTTCAGCCATACAGATCACCTGGGCCGCCGACCTGCGGACCGGATCCGGTCCGCAGGAGACCAATTCAAGGCCTGCTCAGAGAACCTTGCCGTGAGTGACCCGCTTCCGGAACAGGCTCTCGACCGCCTCCTCATTGATGAAGGCGTCGCGGATCTGGCACATCGGGTCAGTCTCCTGGGTCTTTCCGAGCAGGCCAACATGTTTGACGAAGTTGGAATTGCCGCAATCAAGACCAACGGCAAGTGGAAGTATTATTACACGGTAGACCTCGCAACCGACGCCGATCCCAACCCCTATCTTCTGGGGGTGGTGTACCGAGATACCAACTCGAATGGCTTGTATGATGCAGGAGAAGGTCTCCCTGGCATCAAAGTCCAGGTGGGCGCAACTGAGGACAAAAGCGTTACGGCTACAGTGGGTGGCTACGCAATCCTGATTTCGGATCCCGGCACGTACACCGTCACATTCAGCGGCGCTGGGCTCCCGGAACCGGTGCAGCTTCCGCTGGAGATCCGCGACAAGAACGTGAAGATCGACGTCAAGGTCGGAGGAGCGCCCGCATCCAAGTCCGTGCCCTGAGAAGGATCACCTTGCCCAGAGAACTTTTTGCCGGGATCGACACCCCGGCGCTTGTGATCGACCTGGACGCCCTTGATCGAAACCTCGATCGAATGGCGTCCTTCCTTTCTGGGGGAAGTTGTGGGCTTCGCCCGCACTTCAAGTCCCACCGCATTTCGGGAGTGACCCGGCGTCAGCATGCTCGAGGCGCCCGAGGAGTGACGTGCGCCAAGCTGGCTGAGGCCGAGAAGCTAGCGAGTCTGGGCTTCGATGACTTTCTGATAGCCAACGAGGTGGTGGGAACGCTCAAGTGGCGCCGCCTGGCCGCTCTCGCCGGTACGAATCGCGTGATGGTGGGAATGGACAACCTGGATGTCGCCCAGGCTACGGCCGCCGCGGCACGCAGCGCGGGCTCCGAGGTGGGGTTTCTTCTGGATCTCAACGCCGGGATGGATCGCTGCGGGGTAGCGCCGGGACCGAACGCCGTCGATCTAGCCTGTCGGATGGCCGAACTCGAAGGCCTGAAGTTCCACGGCGTGATGTCTTACGAGGGCCATGCCGTGATGATGGAGCGATCCGTAAAGGAGTCGACCTGCCGGGAAGCGATGGCCCGGGTGGTGGAGACCTTTGAAGGATGCCGGAGCCGCGGGCTGGGCGGGGATATCGTCAGCGCCGGAGGAACAGGAACCTGGGATGTCACTGGGCGCTGCCCGGGCGTCACGGAACTTCAGTGCGGCACCTATGCCCTGATGGATCTGCTCTTCAGCGAGAGTGCCCAAGCGCCGTTCGAGTACGCCTGCACCGTTCTGGCGACGGTGATCTCTCGCCCCTCCTCGGATCGAGCGGTGACTGACGCGGGAAAAAAAGCCATCCACCCGTCCTTCGGGTTCGCCCGCCCGGTCGATCTGCCTGGCGCGACGCTGGAGTCGCTTCACTCTGAGCACGGGCTGCTCAAAGTCGAGGACGAGGCCAGGAACCTTCGCCCTGGCGATCAGGTTCAGTTCATCCCAATGTACCTGGAAGGGACCACCAATCTGTTCAACACCTGCTACACCGTGAGGAACGGCGAGGTGGTGGAGCAGTGGGCCGTGGACGGTCAGAACTGCAGCCGGTAGACCCGGTACAGAGAACCGGCTCGGCTTCGAGAAGCCGAGCCGGTTACAATCCGAGCGCACCTATTTGATGTGTGAGGTGATCGGAATTGAGTCGGACGAACCAACTTCCGTGATCATCCAGCGACCATCCACTCGCTCAAGTCCGTAGGACACATAGGTCTCGGACCGCTGCTTCTGCTCATCCAGGAAGACGTGCTTCCCCGTGACGAGGGCTTTCGTGGCGGAGAGGCGCGGCGGATTCAGCGTGAAGGAACGCGTGTCGATCTTCTTCATCGCCTCCTGAAGCATCCCGACAAAATCCTTGCCGGCAACCTCGTAACGGAACTTCCCACCCGGAAAGACCTTTACAGCGCCCTCTTGACTGAACCGCGCCGCCAATCGGGCATGATCGCCGTTCAGCCAGGACCTGCGGATGTCTTCCAGCGCACTGTTCAACATCTCGTTCGTGCCGCTGCGATTGCCAAGGTAGAACCCATCCCCCGCGGGGCGTTGGGTGGTGGCGCTCTTGTCGCCCGTCGTCGAAGCGTCACCGCTCGGAGGCGCCTGGCTCTCCCGGTAGACGTAGACCTCTCGCTGGATCACGGACGGGGCGTTCCCGTAGCCGTACGGGTTATACCCATACCCGTAGCCGGGGAAGCCCGTGAAACCGCCGCCGTAGTAGTAATTGGGGTAGCCCGGAGTGTAGCCATACGGTGGCCTCGCCGGGATCACGTCAACCCGCGGATTCCAACGCCCGTAGAGGAACTCGTTCGGGTTGGGCGATGTCGACCGCAGGTACATGAAGTCCCGATCGAGGAGAGCACGGCTCGGGGAGACGGGCGCGGACGACTCAGGCGGGCTGATGCGAATGATGCTTCCGTCCGGTCGGCGTCGCTCAATCACGGATCCCTGCGGCGGCGTATTGCGCGAGAGGGCCGGGTCGACCACTACCTGCCCCTGCGCAGAGGCGGTTATCGCAGCAGCCATTAGCAAAAATCCCAACACAGACGGGCGGAGGCGATCCATTGCGTTGCTCATCGGAAACTCCATCGATCGGGGTGCACCAACTCGAGATGGTGTTAGTCCCCGACCATTAGACGGCTTCACAGGCTCCAAAGGTTTCGCACCACACTACAAAACGATTGCAGGTCGCTTCAATCGCTCCACCATGCTGCGGCACTCAGCAAGTTGTTTACCGCCTTCGACAAACTCTCCTCGCGCCACCGAGGCATTTGCGCGCCGGAAGGATGCCCGGATCAGTTCCTGCACGCGGTCTGCCGGGCGGCGCCGCTGCTCGACGAGCCACATCTCGTAATTTCGCACGGCGCCGTAGAGCTGATGGGTGAGGCTGAGGCGGGTGCTGTCGGCTTCAGGCAGGCGATCTGCGGCAGCCGAACGCATCCACGCGGGGAGAAAGTCGTTCCAATCCACGCCGAGGCCCTCCCGAAAGAGGAGGCGAATGCCGTCTGGGTCCGGCGTCTTGACGGCAGACCCGCCGCGGGGCGGGCGGGCGGGCTGACGTCGATCTGCATTGCTCTCGAGCGGTCCCCGCAGACGACCGTACTCCGCCGCAAAGATACGGGTTCGTTCCCACCCGAACTGGGTCACCAGGCGATGCACCAGCAGCCCCGCCTCCGCGTAGCGTGCGGTGCGGCTCGCCGCGGTCACTTCAGCCGAGGATGCAAACTCGCCGGTCAGGAAGAACGCCTCAGGATCGATCCACAGCCCCGCCGAACGCAGGACTTGAGCCCAACCCTCTCGCATCGGCAGCCCCGCAAAGCTGCGGGCGCCCCAATCCGCGATCCCCTCCCCCAGTGCCGACGAGGCCAGCGGACCCGAAAAGACGTGAGAGACTTCATGGGTCAACACGTACTCGGGATCCAATCCAAGATAGTCCAGTTCCGAGAACCGAACGCCGATCCGTGGCAGCCGACGATCCGGATCGCGCGATCCGGGTTCGGCAAGTGACGCAAATCCGGTGGCGCCTTCGAAGTCGGGACTGAGGTCGACGAGCACCTGATCCGGACCCTCAATACCGAACCGGATTCGACATGCGGTGTGGGCGCTCTCGCACAGCCGAAGCGCCTCACGGGCGGCCCCGTCCGACAACCGGACGCGATCATATCGCACCTGGAAGTGGGAGCCTGCAAGCGAGGCGGGATCCCGATGGTTGGAGCGTCCCCACCGCTGGGCGGACGCATGGGACCCCACCACGACACTCCCCATCGCACTCATTGCAGTTCGCAGCACACTTCGTCGCAGCACCCGAAGTCCTCCCACTTCCTAGGACGATCCTCGACGACAAATCGGCGAACCCCACCACTGCCGATCCCTCAGCCCGTCTTGCGTGGGGGGAGAGGCATCGGACGCGGCTCCGGCGCCCCCGACCGGAGAGCGCAGTCGTGTCAACTCTGAAGGTGGCCGCACGCCATGCACCAGAACTTGCCGCCGCTCACCCGTCGCAGGGCGAGTGCCCCGCAGATTTCACAACCGGGTGTGTCCGAGTTCGTGGATGGGAGTTCCTGGCTCACGACCGAAGCCCCAACACCTTCAGGGCATCGCGTGCGAGGATTGCTTCAATCGCATCTTCAGGCACTCGAGGCAAGGCAGTTCCCTCGAGAATCCGGTTCACGCCGCGAAGTCCCTCCGCTGTCTGCTCCGGGGTGAAGAACGGAAAGTCACTCCCCAGAAAGAGCTTATCCATGACGCCGTACTCCACGCAGGTGATCATTGCCTGATAAAAGCGCCACGGCCGGCCGTGGATTCCACTGATGTCCGCGTAGAGGTTCGGATGCTTTCGAATCGTGACGGCGCAATCCGGTTCCCACGGGTGACCGATGTGGGCAAGAATCATCTTCAGGTCCGGGAATTGAATCGCAAGCTCATCCAGTGTCAGTGGCAGAGCCAGCCGCAGCGACGCCTCCCGGGGAAAGGTCGTGGCCTGGTGGATCAGGATTGGGATGCCGTGCGCCTGAGCGTACGCGTACACCGGGAACGCCCGGGGATCGAGGGCATGGTAGTTTTGGTAGGTCGGGCCGATCTTCAGACCGGGCAGCTTCAAATCCTGATGGCACCGTTCTAACTCCGCCCGTGCACCCGGTTCTACAGGATTGACGCTGGCGAAACCGTACCATCGGTCCGGCGCTCGCCAGCAGTAATCCGCGAGGTAGTCGTTCGGAACCACCGTGTCCACGTGGGGCGCATGGAAGCCAAGCACCACGGCGGCATCCATTCCCGCCATTGCTGCCGTGTGACGCTCCGGTGAAACATCGAACGACTCCGGCGTGGCGCCCCAACAGCGCCGCGCCGCGTCCATCATGCGAGGACCGATGTGCTCGCCCACGCGCCAGAGGTGGGTATGACAGTCAACCATCCGAGGAAGCTCCCGCGGGCACTCTGCGCCGCGTGGAAGCGTTCCTCGAAAGAGGTCCGGCGGCCTGCTCAGGGTCGACGCAGGAGGGCTGCGCGCCAATCTTCCTCGGCGACGACCTCGCACACTTCCAGGCCGGCGCCCACCAGAGCGGCCAGAACGTCATCCGCTCGGCGCTCGACAAAGCCGCTCACCACGGCATTGCCGCCCGGCAGCAGGCGTGAGTAGAGTTCTGACGCTCCAGCGATGATGGGATCGGCCACGATGTTCGCGAGAATCAGGTCGTAGCCCATTTCCGGCGGCTCGGCTTCGATGCTGCCCGCCGCTGCGGTGATGCGACCTTCGAGCCCATTCGCGGCGGAGTTGTCGGCGGTGGTCCGCACGGCAACCGGGTCCAGATCAATGGCTTTGCACGCTCCGGCTCCAAGGAGACACACGCCGATCGAAAGGATTCCGCTTCCAGCGCCCCAGTCGAGAACGCGCATTCCCGGATGAACGCACTTTTCGAGCAGCATCAGGCAGAGCTGGGAGGTTGGGTGGCTCCCCGTTCCGAACGCCATTCCGGGGTCGATCCGCAAAACGAGGTCTTTCGGCGCGGCGTTCCACTCCTCCCAGGTCGGACAGACAACGAGTTGTTGTCCGCACCGAAAGGGTTTGAAAAACGCCTTCCATGCCTCGGACCAGGACTCTTCGGAGACACGCTTCACCGTGAGGTCACCGGTCGGCAGACCGCACTCATCCAGGATCGCCAACCGCTCCCGCACGTCCGTGAGTACCGCCTCGAAGCCGTCATCGAACGGCACGTAGCCCTGAACCCGGCACGGTCCGCCTGCAGCAGGAAGGAGATCCTGATCGCCCCGAACCCACTCTGCGAAGGGATCACTGCTTTCGGCATCCGGATCGACGAGCACCGTCCCCGCGCAGCCGCTCTCCGAGAGCACCGCAGAAACGGCCTCCGAATACTGGCGGGGCGTCTCGACGGTGATTTCGATCCAGGTCACTTAGTCGTCCGGATCTTTCTTCTCGCGACGATCGCCGGCGGACTCGTGGCCCGTGAACAGGTTGCGCACCCACTCCAGAATGCCGTGGTGGCCATGATGGCTCTCCGCCGCGCCAAGGTCCTCGCCTCCGGCTTCCGCGAATTCCTGGAGCAGCTTCTTCTGCCGCTCGTTGAGGCGGGTGGGAGTGGTGACCCGAATGGCCACGTGCAGGTCACCCCGTTCCGAGGTGCGAAGTCCCGGAAGCCCCTTGCCTCGAATCCGGAACACATCGCCGGGTTGGGTCCCCGGTTGAATGGAGATCGTCTCCTGCCCGTCCAGGAGCGGCACCGTTACGGGACCACCCAGCGCAGCACGCGCGAAGGAGATGTGCGTTTCCACCAACAGATCACGACCCTGGCGTTGGAATCGCTTGTAGTCGGCCTCGTGGATAAAGACGTAGAGATCGCCCGGAACACCGCCTTCGGAAGAGGCTTCCCCCTCGCCCGAAAGGCGAAGGCGAACACCCTCTTCAACCCCCGGCGGAATATCCACCGTCAGGTTACGGGTGATCCGCTCCATGCCCGCGCCGCGACACCGGCCGCATGGATCAGTGATGATCTGGCCCCGGCCGCGGCATCGATGGCAATCCGAAACCTGGCTCATCGTGCCGAGAATCGTCTGCCGGGAGGTGCGGACATAGCCCTGGCCGCCGCACGCCACACACGGCTGTGGCTGCGAACCGGTCTTTGCGCCGGACCCACTGCAGTCGCCACACTTCTCGTGTCGGGAGATGGGGATCGACTTCGAGGCGCCGTTCAACACCTCCAGGAGCGTCACCTCAATGTCGATTCGAAGGTCATCCCCCCGCTGAGGTCCTTGACGCGCTCCACCTCGGCCGCCGGCGCCACCGAAGAAGGCATCAAAGATTCCACCGAAGGGATCGAACTGTCCGCCGAAACCGCCGCTGGAATCTCCCGAGGGCGCCGCATCCACCCCGGCAGCGCCGAAGCGGTCGTAGCGAGAGCGCTTGTCGGCGTTTGAGAGGACCTCATACGCCTGGTTGATTTCCTTGAACTTTTCGGTGGCGGCAGGATCACCCCCGTTGACGTCGGGGTGAAACTGCCGAGCGAGTCGCCGATACGCTTTTCTCAGCGCATCGGCGTCGGCATCCCGCGGGACGCCCAGCACCTCGTAGTAGTCGCGAGTGGCGGCCAACGAAACTCCCGGATCAGGCGCGCGCCGCGCGCCGAGAATTCATTCGTCTTCGGACTCGTCGTCGTCTTCGAGATCCGTATCGTCTTCGGTGGAGTCATCTTCATCCGCCGCGTCCGGATCATCTTCGATCGACATTCCCGCGGCGCGAGTGGCATCGGTATCGCTGTCCCGCTCCTCATCATCCTCGTCGGCCTCTGCCGAGCCGGCGAGCAGCGCGGCGAGATCGTCGACCGCGTCCGTCTCTTCGAGATCGATTTCGTCCTCGAGGTCGAATTCGGTCCCGGCCACGAGGGAAGAAATCACCTCGCGAGGCGCCGCAGGGAGATCGTCTTCCACGGGAGCGATCGCTCGAACCCGTTCTTCCTGGATTTCGCGCATGGCGACGGTGAGGAAGCTCGGCGAGGTCTCCCGGACCATCGTGGTGTGACCCTCGCGGATCTGCCGGGCCCGTTTGGCGGCAACGATGACCAGCGAATACTTGTTCCCAACTTGCTCTTCAAGTTGATCGGTGGATTGAAGAATCATCGTCGAACTGACGGCCTCCCGGCCGCTGAGACGCAGGTGGGTGCATTCGGACCCGCGAATGGAGACGCGGGGATTATAGTCGCGGGCGCCTTTTCTCGTCAAACCGCCTGCCGCCGGTTCCGTTGCATTTCGCGGAAAGGTCCCCTGCGAACCCATCCGGTACGAGGTTTGCACAAGCGTCACGTATCCCCCGGGAATTGCAGCCGAGCCGCCTGCCTCGCGGGCGCCTGCGCCCCCGTCATGGACCGCCTCGCGGTTGACACACCACCAAGCCTCTGGTATAAATTCGCGGCGTTAGCACTCCATCCGTTGAGTGCTAATCGTGAGGCCTTTAGACAAACGTCAGGGACCAGAAGACATGCCCAGTATTCGACCCCTCGGCGACAAGGTAGTCGTCAAGGCGGCCACCCAGGACGAGCGCACCGCTGGTGGGATCGTGCTGCCTGATGCCGCCCGAGAAAAGCCCCAGCAGGGGACCGTTGTTGCCGTTGGCCCGGGACGCATCCTGGATAACGGCGAGCGAGCGACGATGTCCGTGCAGGTGGGTGACATTGTCATCTACTCCAAGTACGGCGGTAATGAAGTGAAGCTGAGCGGCGAAGAGTTGCTGATCCTCGATCAGGAATCCATCTACGCCGTCCGCGCCGACTAGCACTCAGCCTGGGTCGGAGCTAACCGCATCCGGCACAAAGTCACCGATCCACTAAGGAGAGAGTTCAACATGGCAGCCAAAATGATCGCCTATGACGAAGAGGCGAGGCGAGCACTCGAGCGCGGAGCGAATGCCGTTGCCCGCGCAGTGAAAGTCACCCTGGGACCCCGCGGTCGGAACGTGGTGATTGACAAGAAGTGGGGATCTCCCACGGTTACCAAGGACGGCGTCACCGTCG
>SXGS01393488.1_pt1 | contig 31236 bp, 27 predicted proteins | sample 3174681 | NCBI WGS metagenome assembly SXGS01 (sample SAMN11356861, study PRJNA531348) | freshwater metagenome | isolation source: freshwater sample F1-80 | place: China: Fuxian Lake, Yuxi | collected 2017-12-25 | reverse complement strand
GCCAAGGCGATGCGCGCCGCCCTTAGAGATGCTGCCGTTGCTCCCGAGAACATCACGTACATCAATGCCCACGGCACCTCCACCGGCCCCAATGACCGCAACGAAACCGCCGCGGTGAAGGCCGTCTTCGGTGAGCATGCCTATCGCTTGCCCGTCAGCAGCACCAAGTCGATGACGGGCCACCTGTTGGGAGCCGCCGGCGCCATCGAGGCGATCTTTTGCGTTCAGGCGATTCGAGATGGAGTGATCCCGCCGACCATCAACCATGAGAAGCCGGACCCGGACTGTGATCTCGACTATGTGCCCAACGAGAAGCGCCACATCGAACTGGATTGCGTCCTCTCCAACAGCTTTGGCTTCGGTGGTCACAACGCCACCCTCGTGCTCAGACGGTTCGTCGAGAACCGCTAGGTAGTTTCAAATGTCCTGGATTTCCACCCGCGCTCAACGGGCAGCGCCCTCGCCGACGCTGGCGATCAATTCTCTGGCAAACCGACTCAAGGCCGAGGGGATCGACATTGTGGGGTTTGGGGCCGGCGAACCCGACTTCGACACCCCAGATCACATCAAGGCCGCTGCGATCGACGCTCTGAACCGCGGCATGACGAAGTACACTCCGTCGTCAGGCACGGATGCGCTTCGGAAGGCGATCTGCGGAAAACTCGAGCGGGAAAACGGCTTGCAGTACGAGCCGAAGCAAATCATCGTCTCGGCGGGCGCCAAGCACTCCATTTACAACGCCTTTCAGGCGATCCTCAACCCGGGCGACGAAGTGATCATCCCGGTTCCCTATTGGGTCAGCTACCCTGAACAGGTGAAGCTCGCGGAAGGTGTCCCCGTGTTTGTAGAAGCGCCGGAGTCCGACGGATTTCGGGTTCATGCGGAAGCAATCGAGGCCGCCATCACGCCCCGTACGCGTGTTGTGGTCGTCAACTCACCCAGCAACCCCTCCGGCGCCGTGATCGAGACTGCCGAGTTGGAGAAGATCGCGGAGCTCGCGGTTCGCCATAACTTCTTGATCCTGAGTGATGAGATCTACGAGCATCTGATCTACGGGAAGAAGCACGTCAGCATTGCGTCGTTCGGCGCCGAGGTGCAGAAGCGGACTCTGGTCATCAACGGCTTCTCGAAGGCGTACTCGATGACCGGCTGGCGGCTGGGTTGGTTGGCCGGCGATCCGGCGATCGTCGCGGCGATGGGCCGCATTCAGGATCAGAGCACGAGTAACCCGACGAGCTTCGCGCAGGCCGGCGCGGTCGCGGCGCTGGAAGGGCCACAGGACTGTGTCTCCACCATGCGGGATGCGTTTGCCCAGCGTCGCGATTACATCGTGGACCGCTTGAACGCGATCCCGGGAGTTCATTGCGTTCGACCCGATGGCGCTTTCTACGTGCTTCCCAATGTCGGTGGCTTGTTGGGAGGCGCCCTTCCGGACAGTGATGCGTTCTCTCGTCACTTGATTGAGAAGGCACGGGTCGCGGTCGTACCCGGGAGTGGGTTCGGAGTGCCCCAGAATGTGCGACTCTCGTACGCCACCAGCATGGCTCTGATCGAGAAGGGGCTCGACCGAGTCGAGCAGGCCGCACGAGAGATTCTCGGCGGCTGAGTCCCGCCGCTAGCCTGCCGCGCGGCGCCCCATGAGGTGTGAGATGGGGCGCCCACTCGCGGCGAGATGTCGGTGACCGAACCGATCCTCGAGCGCGGTATGTGGATCGACTCCCATGAGCGCGAGCACCGTCGCGGCCAGGTCGGCAGGCGTCACCGGGTTCTCGACGATCTGACCGGCCCAAGCATCCGTCTTTCCCCAGACCGTTCCTTCGGGCACGCCGGCGCCCGCCAGAAGCAGGCTGTAGGCATACGGCCAGTGTTCCCGGCTGGCGAAGTCGCTGATGAGGGGGCTGCGGCCGAACTCACCCATCCAGAGAACCAGGGTGCTGTCGAGCAGGCCCCGCTCCCCGAGATCTACCAGGAGTGCACTGAGGGCCTGATCCGCCCTCGGAGTCAGATCGTCACGGACGAGTGGGAAGTGGTTTCGGTGAGTGTCCCACGGGTTGTTTGCCAGCCGCCGTCCTTTTCCGTCGGCCCAGTCCTGTTCTTCCTTGCCCCAGTAGACCGATACGAAGGGCGCCCCTCGCTCCACCAGGCGTCGAGCCATGAGCAGCGACTGTCCGTGGCGATGCCGGCCATACCTCTCGCGGGTTGATTGCGTTTCGGACCCAAGGTCCAGCGCAGCGGTTAGATCGCTGCGTGAGAGGAGATCAAGCGCCTTTCTTTGCAGTTCGGTAAAGTCGGACGCTTCTCGGCCCGGAGCCGCTGCCCGATCGACCAGAGCCAGGAGTTGTGATCGTCGCACTCCCCGGCCCGCGTGGTTCGACGGTGACGGAACCAGATCCGGCTGCTCCGGCACTCCGTTTGAGGAGAGTTGAATGCGATACGGATCGAGGGGGGCGCCGAGAAACCCGGCTCCCTGACCCGGCAACACCCGACCGCCCATCTTCATCGTCTCGGGAAGCTCGATCGCCTTGGGGAGCGGGCTGGGGCGAGCGGAGAGCGCCTGAAACACGGTCCCGATCTGCGGAAAGTCGGTCGGGTCCACCACCAGGTTGCCCCCGGTGTTCCGATGGGGTCGTCCCGTCAGCGCCTGATACACGGCGGGGTCGTGAACCATTTCCTGATGGTGCATGGATCGCACCACGCAGCAGTGATGCATCTGCCGAGCGGTAAGCGGCAGCAGGTCGGTGACTTCCACGCCGTCGGCGGACGTTCGGATCGGCCGGAACGGACTCCGCACCTCACCCGGGGCGTCGGGTTTCGGATCGAGAAGATCGATCTGGCTGGGACCGCCATCGAGGAAGATCAGGATGCAGGCTCGAGCCCGCGGTGAGCCGCCATTGACGGACGCGCGAACTGAGGTTGGCAGCAACCCGATTTGCAGTGTTCCGGCGGCGAGGATCGCGCGCCGGTCAAAAGTTGGAGCGTTCATCGACGTGGAGAAGGGCACCATTGCTTGGACAGCACATCGGGCCGCGTGTTTCTGGCTTTCTGTCATCGCCGGCCCGGTGGCGGCAATCACATCGCTGAAGAGGCTTTCAGACGAGGGAAGCAGAAACCATCCGAACTAGCTTGCCTGATCGGCCCACCAGGTGGATCGGGCGCGACGACGAGGTCCGGAACTTGAATCGAACGCGCCGAGAGTTTATGGGCGCCGCGGGGGCCGCGCTTGCCGCGTGGCCGGCGGTCGCGCAGGAGTACCAGCAGTCTGCGGGGGGCCTTGTCGTGCGGGAGGCTGAACCGCGAAACCTGGAGTATCGCTTTGAATCCCTCAAAGACGAGGTGCTGACCAATTCCCAATTCTATGTCAGAAACCACTTTCCGCAGCCGCGAATCGACCCGGCGCGGTGGACGCTCAGAGTTGAGGGCGCAGTCTCACGGCCGTTCGAGCTCTCCTACGCCGAACTGCTCCGGCTGCCGACGGAAGAACGACTGGTGCTGCTTGAATGCGCCGGGAACAACCGGGCGTATCTGCAGCCGCCCGCCAAAGGCGTGCAGTGGGGGATGGGAGCCGTTGGGGTGGCCAACTGGTCCGGCGTCTCGCTGGCTCGGCTGCTTCGCAGGGCAGGATTGCGATCGAGTGCCGTTGAGGTGGTGCTCGAAGGCGCGGATCGCGGCAGGCCTGCGGATGCGCCGGTGGAGATTTCTTACGCTCGCGGCATCCCGGTGACTCGGGCGATGGATGGGACGGTGCTGGTTGCGCACGCCATGAACGGCGCCCCGCTCACCGGTGAGCACGGCGCTCCCGCGCGCGGATTGGTGCCGGGGTGGTATGGCATGGCCTCCGTGAAGTGGTTGACCCGGATTCGGGTCCTGGATCAGGCGTTTCGGGGTCACTTTCAGACGGTTGACTACACCTTTTGGGACCAGCAGGATGGGTTAGACGTCCTCAGGCCGCTTGCGGAGATCCAGCCAAAAGCCCAGATTGCACAGCCGATCGCGGGTTCACGCCTGAGCGCCGGCAGTCGAGTGCGAGTTCACGGCGCTGCCTGGACGGGGCAGGGAACGATTGAGCGAGTTCAGGTGAGTGCCGACAGCGGTCGGACCTGGTCACCGGCGCGTCTTGCCGGGACCGCCCGCGAGTACGCCTGGCAGTTTTGGGAGTGGGATTGGCGACCGATTACCCGGGGTGGCGCGACTCTCATGGCCAGAGCCACTGATAGTCGGGGCAGGGAACAACCGCTCACCCGGGACTCTCGGCGGAAGAACTACATGATCACTCACGTGGTGGGAGTGCCGGTGGAGGTCGCCTAACCTCTACCGGCACGGGGACTTCGCGATCAAGGGACTGCGGGCTTTGAAGGCTTCGACCGGAGACCGACGCTGTTCACGGCGATGACTCGATAGGTGTGCTTCTCCAGACCCGGATTGGGATCGACTAGGGTCATCTCCGGAAGCGGTCGCTCGGGAGTGTCGTGATACGACATCGGCTGGTAGAGCGGCCGCCCGAAGCGCCCGACCGGCTTCTGGGGGAGCGCAGCGAGTTCGGCTCCATCTCGCTCAACAACGAAGCCCGAGAGTCCGCTCTCAAAGTCCGCTCGGCTGCTCCACGTCAGTCGAACCGCTCCGTTTGCGCTTGTTGCCGTGACATTTGTCGGCGCCTCGGGGGGCGTGCTGTCTGTTACGGCGCCGGTCTGAACATACTGGCTCCAGGCATCCGCCACGCGTCTGTCCGGCAGCCAACTCGCTTCCGTCTTGTTGCCTTCAAACTCCCGGGCCGGCGACGCCGTGGTCCCGAGGAGCGAGGCGAGGTAGCCGCTGTCCAGGTTGAGCTTCTTCAACGGGCGGCCGGCTCGATCTGGAAGTCGCAAAGCAAGGCACCGATCGAAGAAGGGTATGGACAGGTACCTCGAGTCGCCACACTCGTGGGCGGTCCGAGGATCCGGCGCGAAGGCGATCGGCGCGCCCTTGGCGCGATAGGCTTTGAACATCGCCATGGTTCCGGTCCAGGCGCCACTGAAACGGGGGTCACCGTTCTCCCTGGCGCCTGGATTGCAGACCATTGGAATCTGCATCGCGGCGTCCGGGATCTCCGGCTTTCGGATCTGGCCGCTCTCCCAGGTGCTGAAAGCCGTGCCCGAGCGGAACCAGATCGCCACGATTCGTTCGGGATGACTGGCCTGCATCAGGCTGGCCCAGAAGCCCCCGCCGGAGTGGCCCCAGAGGCACCACGGCGCCGAGGCGAGCTCCGGATGTCCCGACTTCGCGGCCAGGTCATCGAGCGCTCGAAGAAACGTCTTCTCCGAGCCGTTCCTCGGATCGCACCAAAGGCGGCAATCCTCGCCATCCTTCTGATGGTAGGATGGTCCGAGTAGGGCGCAATCCCAGCGTCTCGCGAGTTCTTGCCAGTGCAGGTCGTAAGCAGCGGTTTCTCCACCCTTGCACGCGCCGCTGCCGCAGCCGTGCTGATGAACGATGACGCCGCGAATCCGCTTCACTCCGTCAGGGATCCATGCGGTGTAGGTCACCCCGAACTGGAGTTCCCCGGGGGTCTTCGAGGGGGCGTAGGTGACTTCCACGTACGGGTTTTTGGGCTCGCTCGGCGCGGCGAGTGCCGAAACGGCGGCTGCGAGGGCGGCGATAACGATCGGGAAGAGTTTCATGCTGCGTGAGTTCCGTTCATCGACCTCTCAGTCTTGCGACCGCTGTCGACTCGTTCCTTCCCTCGTTCGCACCTTCGCTCGTTACTCGAATCACGGGGAGTGATGGGGAACCTCTGCTCCACAGGTGGAACCATGCGTGGGTGCCTCCCGCGATTTCGGCTGGGCGAAACACCCAGGAGGGAACTCGATGAAACTCGCGCTCATCGGATGCAACGGACATTGGTCGTCGTACGGCGCGGCTCTCAAGGCCGACCTCGGCGTCGAACTCTGTGCCGTCAGCACTGTGACTGATGACGAACGTCTCTCTTCGTTCGATCGGGCGCCTGGGGTGAACCCAGACGTCCGACGCTACCGGGATCCCCAGCAACTCCTCGATAAAGAGCGTCCGGACCTCGTCCAGATATCGTGCCGCTCGGATCGGACCGCGGGGCTTGCGAGCGTTTGCCTCAAGGCGGGCATTCCGGTAGTGGCAGAGAAGCCCCTTGCCATGGATACAGACTCGCTGGCGGCGCTCTGGGAGGCGTCAGCGAAGACTCCAATCGTCCCGATGCATACTCAGCGGAGCGAGCCGTGGACGGCAGCCCTGCGAGATGCGGTGCGGGCGGGGAACATCGGCTCGCCGCGTATTAGTTCCCACCAGAAGTCGTACCGATGGGGTGAAACTCGTCCCGAGTGGTTCAAGCTCCGATGCACGTTTCCGGGAGTAGCGCCTTACATCGGAATCCACGCGTTCGACTGGATCGTGTGGATTCTGGGTGGGGAATGGGACGAAGTCTCCGGGTGGGAGTCGGCAGCAGCGCGACCGGAGTGGGCCGCCTGTGCGTCACACGCCGGCTTTGTGCTTCGCGGCTCGCGGGGCCAGATTGCCACGGTAACCCTGGACTACCTGAGACCGGCGGCGGCTGCGACGCACGGCGATGAGCGAGTCCGAATTGCGGGCGACGCAGGCGTACTCGAGATGGGTCATCAAAGCGGCATCAACCGGGTCATCCGTGAGAAGTCGCCGGAGCAACCCTTAGCCTTGAAACCCCAGGAAGATTGGTTCGTCAGCTTCGTGAGGAGCCTGCAGAGGCGAGGGGAGAGTGTGGTCGACCGTACGTCGGCTTTCCGAGCCACCGAGATTGCCTTGAAAGCGCAGCTCGCCGCCGATACAGGCCGCGCCCAACGCCTGGACGCGACCCGCTATCGTTGAACTCGGATCAGCCCGTCGCCGGGTACACCAGATGGGCGCGTCGTCCCGTTCGGGTGGCCAGCAGATGCCCCGTGCCGACCGTGACGTACAGAGTATCCAGCGCGGGGCCTCCCCACGTACAGTTGGTCGGGCGGTCGAGCGGCACTGGATGGGTCTCGAGCACCCGCCCCGAGGGGGAGAAGACGTAGATCATGGGTCCCGGTCCGCTCTCCTGCCAACCCGCGGTCGCCACGATGTTGCCGTCGGCGTCGAGGCACATTCCGTCGATCCCGCGGTGCGGATAGAAGTTGTGGAGCACCCGATACGGGCCGAGATGGCCGTCTTCAAGAATCGCGTAGGCGCGAAGTTCCCGCTTCTTGTTCTCGCCGTACTCGCTTTGGGCAACATACAGGGTTGTTTGATCCGGCGAGATCAGCAATCCGTTGGGACGGGTGGTGTCGAACGTCACTCGCTCCGCGGTCCACTCACCGCTCTCGGTGGAAACGGCGCGGAAGACAGATTCGTGGTCCAGCTCCATGTCGGCTCGAAAGTCGCCGTAGCGGGGATCGGTGAACCAGAGGCGACCCTGCGTGTCGAATGCCAGATCATTCGGGCTGTTCAGGCGCTTGCCTTCGAACCGGCTGACAATCGGCGTGGTCGTCCCGTCCTTCTCATATCGAACGACTCGACGGCCACCGGTCCCGCCCTGACACCCGTACAGCGAGCCGCCGGCGTCGAACATGAGGCCGTTACCCTCATGCGTATCGGTGCGATGAGTGGTCACCTCGCGGGTGGCGGGATCAAAGCGCAGAATCCGATGCGTGGGAATGTCGGCGAAGAGGAGCGCCTCACCATCCCAGGCGGGGCCTTCGGTAAAGCCGAACGGTCCCGCCACGACTTCAAATGTCCAATCCATCGGTTAGCTCTCCAGCAAGGCGTCCGTTCGAGCCGCGCAGATAAAGTCGTTTCGGTGAAGGCCCCGAATCTTGTGGGTCCACCAAGAGACGTGGACTTTGCCCCACTCGGTGAGGAGCGCCGGATGGTGTCCTTCCTCTTCGGCAAGAGCCCCGACCCGGTTCGTAAAGGCCAGCGCAGAGGCAAAGTCCGGAAAGGTGAAGAGGCGCTCCAGGCGCGAAACGCCGTCTCGATCCACAATGGACCACTCTGGGATCTGGGGCGTCAACTCTGCCTGCTCTTCGGCGGTCACTCTCGGGGCGTCGCGGCGGCAAGCCACACACTTTTCTTCAACGATCGACATGGGTGAGGGTCTCCTTTCGGACTGTGCGAACGGGTGTCTCGCGCGAATTCTACGCCCTGTGATAACAGAGAGTGTCCACATCGCTAAACTCGTTCGTGTGTCCGTTCAATGGAGACTCCCGCATGCCGAAGCCGATCACACAGTCCGACATGGAAGCCGTATTTGCCCTTACCGATGCGCTCGGCATTCACCGGGAGTCGGTTACCGTGCCCATCGCTCGGCGGGACCCGGGCGGCGTGAAGCAATTGCCCGGGGGCATGGTGCAAATCTCGCTTCCGGAGTCGGTGGATGTGGGCGACTGGGTGAAGGGCGTACTGCGCGACGCCCTGGCGGACCTGGGATTCGACGAGCTGCCATAAGCTCTCCAACTCGGCGCCTCCGGCGCGGCTCACTGTGCCTTCATTCCGCTGAGGCTAATCCCGCCGACCAGGTATCTCTGAGCGGCGTAGAAGAGTCCGATCAGCGGCAGGCTCCCCATCACGCCTGCCGCCAGAACCCGGGGCCAGTCCTGAGAATTTTGATCCCGGAAGAGCGAAAGGCCGACGGTGAGGGGGTAGAAGTCTTCATTGCTCAGCACCACGAGGGGCCACTCGAATGAGTTCCAGGCCCCCATGAACGTGAATAACGCGAGCGTGATGAGCGCCGGTTTTGAGATCGGTGCGAGGATGCTCCAGAGGATCCTCCAGCGGCCGCATCCGTCGATGAGCGCAGCGCTCTCCAGATCCGTCGGAACGTTTAGAAAGAACTGCCGCAACAAGAAGATTCCGAAAACGCCTGAGAATCCGGGCAATACGACGCCCAGCGGGTGGTCAACCAACCCCAGACGCTGAATCATCAGGAACTGGGGCACGAGCAAGACGGCCGACGGGATCATCATGGTCGCCAGCAGCGCTCCGAAGAGCAGGTCCTTCCCGGGAAAGTGCATCCGGGCGAATCCGTAGGCCGCGAGCAAGTTGAAGAATAGACTCACGGCTGTCACAACCATGGCGTAGAGCAGGGAATTCCCCAGGAAGCGATCGATGCGACCGTACACGATTGCGTCCCGGTAGTTTCTCAGCGGGGGCCACTCCTTGCGGGAGCGATCCCCCTCGGCATCCGGCTTGGAGAGGACAAATCGATCCACCAGCCGGCGGGGCTGGTACCGAGGCGGGATTACCGCCGTGCGATCCTGAGCAAACTCGAGGCGCGTCTTGAACGAACTCCCCACGGCATAGACGTATGGAAATACCATCACCGTGGCGCCGAGACACATCACGACGAAGGCGAACCATGCCGTGATACGGCTCCATGTGCGGGGATGGAGGATTGGCCTACTCATCGTACACCCGTTTGCTACCGTAGAGCCGCGTCTGGAGGGCGACGAATACTCCGATGACGAGAAACAGCAGCCACGCCGCAGCACTGGCGTAGCCCATCTGGCCAGCCACACTGAAGGCATTGATGAAGATATTGAACGCGAGCACCTCCGTGGCCCGCTCCGGGCCCCCTTGAGTCATGACGTAGACAGACGTGAACACCTGGTAGGCGCCAATGATGGTCATTACCATCACGAACACCACGGTGTTTCTAAGGAGCGGTACGGTGACGTGGCGGAACTCAGCGATCGGTCCGGCGCCGTCGATCCTGGCGGCGTCGTAAAAATCCGGTGGGATCTCGTTCAAGCCCGCGAGGAACAGGAGCATGTTGTATCCGGCGCCCGACCACACCCCCATTGCCGCCAGAGCAGGGAGAGCGGTCGCGGCGCCGTCGAGTGATTTTCCCCAGGCGCCGAAGAGTTGGTAAAAGATGAGCGCCACCACTACGCCTGGGGTGATGCTCGGAACGAAGTAGAGCGTTCGAAAGGCGCCCTGCAGGTAGCGAGTCTTGCGGCACAGCAATGCCAGCGGGAGCGAGGTCCCCAGCATCCCGACCACGGCGAGCGCAACGTACAGAGTGGTGTTTCGCAAAGCGATCCAGAAGACGGTGTCCGGCGAGTTCACGACTTGTGAGAAGTTGTCGAAGCCGACAAACTGGCCGCGGCCGACGAACGGGTCCCATTCGTGCAGGCTGGTGTAAAACGAGACCCCCATGCTGAACAGACTGAACGTGCACGCAAGCAGCACGCTTGGGCCGACATAAAGGTAGCCTTCCCAATCGATGCGGCGCCGCTTCCGGGGGCGGAGCGCCCGAGCCGTGCTCAAGGCGTCACCTGCGCACTCTTCCACGCCGCGGACCATGTCTCGGCCTGGTGGTTGTACCGATCGTACACCCGGTTGGCCGAAGCCGCCGCGGCCTGCAGCCCGGCACGAATGGAGGGATAGGGACCGGTACCGGCCGTGATTTCGGGCGCACGGAGCAGCAAACTCTCGAACACCGGCTGGACCGCGTGGTCAATGGCGTTGATTTGAGTACACCGAAGCTTCTTTCCACTGGCGCAGATGGCTGGGATATTCCAGAGGTGAGGGTTTTCCCGACAAACGGAGTCCCATGCGGGGGTCTCGTAGAAGTCCTTGCGCGGCGAGTTCTGGTCCACGTGTTTCAGGAGCCGAAGCGCACCGGGGAGTGACGTGATGAACTTCACGTAATCCCATGCGAGTTCTGCCTTGCGGGTGCTTCGTGGGATAACCAGCACGTTGCCCCACGACAGCGTGGTGGTTTCTCGGCCTCGGGGACCGGGCGGATACGCAGTCTGATCGAAACGGACCCGCCCTTCGGTGTTCTGCTTGATGTACTTTCCCGACCAGGTGCCTGCCGACACGCAGGCCACGCGACCGGTGTTGAAACCCTCTTCGTCACTCATCTGTCGCCGGAAGGCCGGGCTGACGCGATCCTTCCAGTAGAGGTCGAGGATGAACCGCGTCGTCTCCTCGCCGGCATCTGAGTCGAAGAGCGCACGAGTTCCCTCGTCATCTTCAAAGTTGGTCCCATTCGCGGCCAACCATGGAAGAAACGGCGCCGCGCCACTGCCGTGGGCATGAACAGCAAACCCCGCCTGCACTTCCTGGCCCGAGGCGTCGGTTTCCAGACGGCCGCTCTGATCGAATTTCGATAGGCGCCTGACGATTCTCCGGAATTGAGCCCAGTCTCGGACGGCATTCCAGCGCAGTCGACCGTAATCCGGTGTCCCATCCGACTTGGAGAGGAACATCGCGCGCACTTCTTCATCGGTAGCTGCCGCGCGCTCCAGGATGTCGAGGTTCCAGGTCAGGGCGTTCGAGTCAAGAATCTGTGGAATCCCGAAGACGGCGCCGTCCGGTTTGGAATTGTGCCGCCACGCCGATTCCAGGAACGCGTCTCGGTCCACGACCGCCTCGGAGGGAACCGGCCGTCCGCTCTCCTCAAGGCGGCTGCGTTCCACCCGATCGCGATCCAGGAAGCCGTTCAGCGGCAGGAGCATGCCCCGGTCGTAGAAGCCTTCGGCCCAGTAGACCGACGACTGAAACACATCCGGCGGGCTCGCACCCACAAGCGCGGTAGCCATCTTCTGCTCGTACTGGACGAACGGCACGAACTGCAGTTGAAGATCGACATCGGGATGAGTCGCCTCATACTCCCGCTCCACCGCTTCGAAGTACCGCGCGTACTTCTCATTCGTGGAGGGCGCCCACCAATCCCACACGCGCAAGATTGTTCGGGGTCGATGCTGCAGCGCCTGAGCGATGCCGCTGCCGTAGCGTCGAGCCATGCCCGATCGAAAGCCGAGCAGCAGGATAAGCAGCAGCGTGATCGTCGTACCCAGCCGGGCGCCCCACTGACCGGGGCTTGTGCGATTCGGTTCGAGCGTGTCCATATCCAGCCAGTTTTCGGGCCGCGTCGTCGCGTTCCTGCAGAGTTCTAATCGTCAGAGGAAAGTTGAGAATTTGTAAGCAACGACTGAAAACAGGGCCCATGCTCTGGGGGAGGGTTGAATGAGCAGCCTGGATTCCTCAAGTGCCTGGCAGGGTTACGCCCTGACGGGTCGACCGGACTTCCTGAACTATCACCATCGCGGTGACGTAACATGGTCGGAGCTTTGGGGGTTTTACGCCAAAAGGGGCGCAGAGCCGGACGCCGTTCTTCGGCTGACCGGTCTGTTCCACATCTTCCAATCGCAGGCCTACGATGGAGAAGGCTGTGTGCTGGAGCGGGATGGGGATGTCTATCACGAGCTCCAGGCCTGGGTGGGACTCGCAATGGATCGCGAGGATCTGGTGCCCGAGGAACGGCTCCGCGAGAATCTTGCGACGCTGCTGGCTCAGGGCCTGATCTCGCCGCTCTACTACGAAGCAGTGTTCAGTGTGTACGTCGAAGCGTGCCTCACCCGTTCCGTGGATCGCTGGACCACGGACCTGGAGGCGCTTGGCGCCGTCGAGAGCACCGAGTCCGCGAAGTTGCTGCGGGGTCGGCTTGGGATGCACCTCGATCAGCTTCCGCGCTGTCCGATCCCGAACGGGGCTGACCGTTGGGACACCCTGGTAGTGGGTCTGGTGAACCGCCACTACGACGCGTGGGATCTGGCCTACACCGCAGCCCTCGGCGATGATGCCGAAGGCTGGCAGGACGATGGAGACGGAGGTTAGGCTTCGTCTTCGAAGACGACCATTACGTGCCCGTGAACTTGAGGGATGGTGGCCGCAGCGCGCTCACCATCCCAGGAGTAGTTCAGGCTGCGTCGTTCCGGCGCAAGGTAAACCGCCGACGGAGGGGTATTGAGGCGGACCGAGAGTTCAGTGTCGTAGAGGGGAATCACGTCCTCGATCGTCGGCGTCTCTCGGTACCGCTGCTCCGGGATGTAGTGCAGGACATGCACAACGGTTCTCGCGAGATGCTCCTGTCGCATCACCGTGATGTGTGCGGTAGTGGGGGCGTTGCTCCGCACCAGGGGGTTGGGAAGCCATCGGTCCAGGCAGTTCAAAAAGAGCTGCTTGTAGACTCTCAGTCCGTGACGCATGAAGGCGCCGAAAATCGGGTGTGAGAAGTAGAGTGTCCGGTCGGTCTCGACGATTGCCGGTGAGCCGCTGGCATCCGCCGGGGGCGTGTGCCGATGGCTGCAAAAGTGTTCGAACGTGCGATTGAAGTAAGGGTGCCAGACTTCCGCGAGAGAGTCTGCCGGCGGATCTCCGGTCATTTCCACCGCCAGCCCTCGCTCATACATCACGTGCGCTGCCGGAAGTATCTCGGATGAGATCTCCTCGCCCGCTCGAACGTAGTCTGGATGGTACGGAGCGAGGCCCAGCGAGGCGACTCCCAACGCAGAGAGTGCGAACTCGTCCCGATCCGGATGCAGGCCAGACGCAAATGACGCGATCAGCCGCCCACCAGCGTCGAGGTAGCGCTCGATCCGTGCCTGAAGAGTTTCGGACAGCCGGATCTTATCCGCCAGGATGAGCACCCGGTAGCGGTTCCAGTCCATCTCCTCATCCACCACATCAAACTGGTGGCAACCCTCCAGCAGCATTCGGTAGGCGCCTCCAGCGGCGGTGTCCACCCTGCCGTCGTGTACCCCCAATGCCTCCGGGTTGAAGATCGCGATTTCGGTGACCGGCACGGCGTCGATGCACCACGGCTCGCGGGCCTCCACCTGGGCATAGACGCCTCCGATCAACTGGTAGGTCGCTGCATCCAGTTCACCGTTCGGGTGAAGTTGATCCCCGATGGAGCACTTGCTTCCCTCTGCCAGCGCGGTGAAGCACTCATACTCGAGAGCCGCACGGTTTTTGAACTCACCGAACCCGGCCCAGGTCTTGTGGAACTTCCCCGTCATCCCGAGATGGTCCAGGCCGAGGTTACGGGCGTATCGCACGGTCAGCGGGAAGTGATCGTAGCCCCAACCGCCGCTCGGCAGACTTTCCAGTTCCAGGTGGGAGTAACAATCGAGAACGGGCCGGAAGCTCGGATCCACATGGCCGCTGTTCCAGAAAATCAGGCATTCGGAGTTCACCGCGCGAATCCGATCCGTCAGCGTCCGGCGAGTGCGATCCAGAACTGCCACTCCGTAGGCCTTCCGGGCGGACTCATCCTCGGGGTTGACGCCTTCCGACCGCATTCCCGCGAGGCACCAACCGCAGCAGCAAGCCCCCTGGTGGATGATGTCGAAGAAGAGGCCGTCGACGGTGAAATTCTGGAGCACCTCCAGGGTTTGCTCCCACACGTAGTCGATGTAGGGGGTGTTGAAGCAAAGCTTCTTCCAGCCTGCTTGAAGCGGTGACGCCCCTCGGCGCTTGCCGTCTGATCCGAGTTCGATCCACTCCGGGTGGCGGGCCGCCATGAATTCGTCGAGCCCGACACTGATGTAGATCGGAACCCGAATGCCCCGAGCGTGACAGGCATCCACCTGCTCTTGAAGCAGATTCGATTGCAGGAATGGGTGCCGAGCCTCGAAGCGGGTATCGTGGTAGATCATTCCGTGATGGCACTTTGAGAAGCAGGTGATGGAGTTCACATGCGCCGCGAGGAGCGTGTCCGCGAACTGTCCGGCGTCGAATCTGCGACCGATGCCGGCAATCTGCTCCGATGTGTGGAAGTCCAGATGGACCTGGCGGTAAGCTAGGGGAAGCGCCTTCACGGGGTGACTCCGTTGTGGAACACGAGCCCCCGTCGCTGGGGGCGCCAGACCAGATTGGACGCTGTGTGATGCGATCCCTCGCTGCTCCAACCCCGCATAGTGGACAGTTCACCGAAGTGGCGGATGTTTACGACAGCCTCATGTCAGGCGTTCCGTACGCTGAGTGGTTGACATACGTCGAGCAACTCTGGGAGCTGATGGATCTCACGCCTCGGCGGATCCTCGATCTCGCCTGCGGCACGGCCAATGTCACGACCGAATTCGTCCAGGCCGGCTACGACGTGGAGGGCCTCGACAACTCCGCGGCCATGCTGGAGCGGGCCCGTCGCAAGCTGCCGTACGTACCCTTCCACCTCAGGGACGCTGCCGAATTCCAGCTCGACCGGCCGTTGTTCGATGGATGTGTCTGCCTGTTCGATTCCCTCAATTACCTGCTCACCCCCGAACGGCTCAGGTCTTCCTTCGAGTGCGTTCGCCGCCATCTGGCGCCCGGCGGCTCGTTTCTGTTCGATTTGAATACCGTGTATGCGCTGCGCTCGGGGATGTTCAATCAGCGGGGCCACGGGGTGGACTCCGCGCTGGAGTTTCGGTGGAGCAGCCGGTGGGATGAAGAGTCCCTGTTGTGCACGATTGAGATGGAGTTTTTCCACCATCGTGAAGTGGGAACTCGGATCGTGCGAGAGACACACATCCAGCGCGGCTTCCCCATTCCCGAACTGGAAACACTGCTCCGCGACGCTGGGTTCCAGGTGCTCGGCATTTACGACGGGTTCACGTTTCGCACCCCACGGGCTCGAAGCGATCGGATCCACATTCTGGCGATGAACCCCGCGTCTTGAGGTCGGCTTGGCCGGACGGAAAAGTTCTGAAGTCGGCTCGGCAGGTTGAGGGGACGCAGCCTTGAGCAGAGAACGTATTCTGCATTCGACCTCACAGGACTGAACGAACGATGGCACAGACCCCCTCTGTAGACTTGAACGCTCTCTGGAAGTGGGTGACCGACCAGATCAAGGCGGAAACCCATCTCCCCAACTTCTGGCGCGCGCTGGAGGCAGCGGTGCCGATCACGCTAGAAAACCGAGACGAGCTGGTGGTCGGCTTACCCGACAACGCATCCGATATGGCGGGCCAGCTCACCGAATCCCGCAATCGAAACATGATCGAGCAGGCCCTCGAACGGGGGACGCGAGTACGGATTCGACTTCGCGTCATTCACGGCACCACCATGGACGACTGGAACCACGAAAAACAGGTGGTGGTCGAGGCGGCGCGATTGCAGGCGATGAGTGCAGCGAAGTATCGCCAGGAGACCAGCCGCGGCGACACCTGGGAAAGCGTGGGAGAGCAACTCATCCGCGAGTACAACGCGCAGAAAAACCGGGGGCTCACCTGCGTTCAGGCGACGTTTCTGGAGCACGTGGTAGATGTGCTCGCAGAAAGCTTTCGCCGCCTCATGCCCGAAAAGCCCGGAGAGATGGACGAGAGAAACTACTCTCGGACGCTCGATCGGATGGTGGAGCGAGTGGGCGTACCCGCGGTGGTGATCGGATATCTGGTCAACCAGAAGCTCAAGAATCCCTGACTCGGCGACGCTGGTCTCTGCTGACGACCCAGGGGATCGGCCCGCAGATGTGCAGTGATCTGCGGGCCGTTCGCACGAGTCAGAGTTCCGGGCGGCGGATCAGTCCGAAGCGGCCGGCCTCCCGACGGTCGCCGCCGTGCCGGTGGTTCGAGTGGCGATCCCTTGCACCTTCGGTTGATTCTCCACCCACTGCTTGATCAGCAAGTAGCCCTCATCCGTCGGTAGATACCGCCGACCGCCTTGATGGCCGTCCTCTTTGCCGTCCTGAATGTTGAGCGGCTTTCGGAGGATCTTGCTCTTCTCCAGATCCTGCAGGTTTACCTTGGCCTGAAGCTGGCGGTAGTTGTACAGCAGGTCTGCCACGGCGAGGTAGCCGTACTCGTCGGTCGGTTTGATGTAGAACGACGGAACGCGGCCCTGGATGCCGTGGCAGCCCTGGCAGGCGAACTGGTCATTCCGTTTGACTCGGGCCAACTCCGGAACCACGTAATCCCGGAAGTACGTTAGGTCCTGGAGGAAGATCTGGTTCACCTTTCCCTCCGCCGAAAGTGCCGCTGCGCCGGCCGCGCCCTCGGCCTTCAGAGCAGCGATTAGGTCGGGAACGAACCGCTCCGACCCCTGCTTCACCACGTTCTCGGCGATCTTTCGGAGTTGCTCGTCCTTCTCCGTCTTCAAGACATCGGCGAGGGCTCGCAGCACTTCCGGATTCTGCCGCACAGAGGTCGCGTTGGCGACTCGGATTGCCGCGGCTCGGGTCCTGGGGTTGGCATCCGGCTTTAGCGCATCCAGGTAAATCTGGAGAGCCCGATCCTTCAGCACGAGAGTCGGGTCCACGTTTTGTTGCTGGGGCTTCCCCGGCGTTGCAGGCTCGGGCGCAGAGGCGGGCGTGGCGGCATTCGCGGCCTTGTGCTCGAGGAGCCACGGAATGCTTCTCACCCAATAGTGCTTACGAAGGTTGTTGTCCGACCGATCCGGGAAGTAGCGCTGGAAGGTCATTTCCAGCCGTAGATCCGGATTGCTCGCCATCACCTCTCCCAGCTTGTCAGCGAGATACCACTCGGCATCCATGTCCCGTTCCGCGGCCTCCCGCTGTGCAGCGTCGGGGAGGGCCGCAATCTGTTCGGGAGCCATGTAACGCTCGAGCTTCGGCACCATGAGATCGAGGAAGTGGCGCTGCTGCTCTTCATCTTTGGGGATGACCCAGGTGACCGAGCCGAACAGCTTCAGCACGGGGTCCGAAAGCGTCGCCCGACGCGAAGGCTCCCTCGCACCGCGCCGAACCTGTTCGATCAGGGGTTCCACGAGTTCTGTGGCTGCCTGGAGCATCGCAGACCGCGGGTCGGAGACCGCGGCTGCGGCTTCCTTGCGAAGTTCCTCAGGCGCGTTGAGCGTGTAATTGATCAGGAGTTCCTGGAGGGGTCCGTGGGGAACGTTCGCCGCTCCCTCGAGCCCGGCTCGAATGGCGGGTACGGAGCCCGTCGGCATCGCTTCCCTCAGGTAAACCAGCACGGCCTGGCCCACAAGCGCCCCTGAACCGGGCGTTACATATCCGAGTTGTCCTGGTCCACCATCACCGCCAGACGTCTGGAAGAAGGTGGACGCCACCGAAACGATTCGTCGAGCCAGCAGCCGTTTCGTGTCGGCGTCGGCGCTTTCCAGTCGCTTCCGCAGCGACTCAAACAGCGTGCCGAGTTCGGTGTACTGATGTTCCTTCGAGCCGTTTGCTTTGTGGCCGTTGGCAATGAACAGGGCCTGACTGGAGTAGCGGTTGCTGTTTTCTACCAGTGCGTTCGTCTCCGGCCGGATCATCATGCGAATCCAGGAGTCGTTCACAGCCGCGCGGACCGGCGGATTCCAGATCCACCACTGCCACGCTGCCTTCGTCGCCCAGGCACGAACCCCGGGATGGGGATCGTCGTTCATCCCCCGATCGAACAGGCGCGTGAGGCGCGACCAATCCACGCCGGCCTTCGGCATCACGGCGTCGGCCCGCATTCCCATCGCCTGCATCACGGAAGCCCGGGAGATGTCGTCCCCCCGCTCGCCCGCCGTCAGGGCAGCGTCCCAACCGTGGTCGTCGAGAAGGGTCTGGCGGAGCGCCCAGACTGCTGCCTCCCGGACCGGCTTGTAGGGCTCGCGGATCCCCGCCATCAATGCGGAGACTCCCTCGGGGCGGTGCACCGCGCCGAGCCCGATCATCGCCCACATCCGCACCAGCAAGTTGTGGTGCCGCGCCGCGCTGATCATCAAGTCCACGTGGGACGGATCGGCGTTTAGCGCCAACGCCTGCACGCGGCGAACCGCGGCGAGAGGGGACTCTCCGGTGCGCGGCACAAACTCGGCCCGAACCGTGACCCGTCGCTCCTCGGGATAGAGGCGGCCCAGCGCCCGCAGAGCGTACGCCGTGGGCACAAACCCGGTAATTGCCGCACGGTTCCATCGGCCGTTGGTGTCTTGCCGGGCAAGCAGAGCATCTACTGCCCGCGAAATAGCAGGATCCTCTCGGGGCACCCCGGCTGAGGTCAATCCGGTGATCGAGAGGGCAGTGGGCGACGGATCCCAGGAGTTGTCCGTCCGCTTCCACGTCTGCCCGCCGTCCGTGGTTGTTCCCGGGTTGAATCCCCAGGTGCCGTCCTCGTTCTGGGTTTCTCGGAGGCGACGGACATCATCGGCCATTCGAGCACGGATGCGGACCACAAAGTCGGCAGCCTCCTCCGGTTTGCCGAGGGGCTCTTTGCCGGAGGCTCGCTCGGCCTCTGCAGCCTTCTTGGCCTGCTCGGGGTAGGCATTCAGCGGAAAGACGCGACCGAAATAGTCGAGCCGAACTGCCACGTCATCCGTGTAGCGTGGGTCCAGGTCCAGAACGTTTCGGGCTCGTTCCTCCAGGGCACGGAAGTAGCGAGGCTCACCGGTGGTGTCCCACGCCTTCCGAAGGATCTCGGTGGAGAACAGCCACACGATGGCTCGTCCGATGTTCGAACCGGGGCCCGCAGCATTGATGCCGCCCGGGTCGCTGGTCTGCAGCACGAAGTTCGCGGTTCGGATCTGCTGCTTGGAGTGGAGCTTTCGGGGGGCAATCACGCTCTCGGCGTTGATGATGTTGAAGCCGGCGGCCCGGGTTCCGGCCGGGCCGTCTCCGATGTCCAGAGGCGCGAGGCTCGTGTTGTTCGCGGCATCCTTCAACACGTTTGTGGGTCGAAGGCACTCATACATCACGTTGATGAGCCGCCAGAAGTTCTGGGTGTTCTCCAGTTTGTAGCCCATCGCCAGCGGTACCGCAGGTCCCCAGATGCCCGACTGCGTGTGGCAGCTCATACACTGGGTCCCCAGCAGATTGCCCGTGTCCCGAATGCGTCGGTCGACGGAAGCGCCTCGGGGCCGGTTCGCGAGCCAGGCATCGACCTGGCCGATGTGGGTGTACATTCCCTGCCGCACCGCAAGCCGAGGATCCTTGTAAGGCGCCGGGGGGAGCAGGCGGATTTGAAGTTGATAGCCGGGTGCGTTGGCTTCAACCCGGAGGTAGTAGGTTCGTCCACCTTCAACAAGCCGGCTGATGTTGATCCGATGCGACTCTTCTTGCTGATGAGCCCGCTCGTTCGGATCCTGACCCTCAGCGACGTCGACGACTTTCCCCTCGGTATAGAGGGGTCGGTCTTTGTTTGGCGTGCCCGTATGTTCTTCGACCGGGAGCAGGTCGCCAAGGCGAACCGAGGGTGATGCCCCCGGTTTCAAGGCGTAGGCCCGAATTCGAGCTGCCAGGAACTGCCCGGGGATGCTGAGCTGAGCGGTCAGCAGCATGCGCTGGTCCGACTTCACATCGAGACGGAACCAGTCGTCGCCGGAGCGACCATTCCTGCCGTTGTCGAAGAACTCGATGTCGTCGGCGCTACCGGTCACTTCCCAGGTTTTCACGCCCTTGGGGTCGGCTTGAAGGCTCAGGGTCTGGGCAAGTTCGGGAGTGTCGTTCGGCTCGGCCTCGATCAGGGCGCCGATCCGTTGAGTCTCGGCATCAGAACCGATGTCGTAGCTGGTGACGGCGGCGCTCACAGACACGGACTTGCCGTCTGGCCACGGCGTTTGCACCGGCGCCGGAAAGAGCTCGGGGGCGCCGCCGTTCTCACGCCAGCGACTGCCGTCTCCGACGGGAGGTCCGTCCTCCAGCACCCGGACCGAGAGTCGATAGTCTCCAGCGACGGGAGCCCGGTAGACCGTGGTCACGTCAGGATCGAGCGCGTGCAGAACCTTTTGCCATCCGGCGGTGGGGGGCGTGTAAATCCCGAGAGCGTCCACCGTCCGGGCGCCCGAGCTCGGCGTGGCCACCACATCGGCCGGATTCGAGGGCCGCACCAGCGTCCACTCCGCAACCAGCCTGCCGTTCGCCGGGAGATCCGCTGCGCTCGGCAATCCCGCATGGATGAGAATCGCTTCGCCGGCCCGGAGGTGCTTCTCGACCGTCACGGGTCGAAGCTTTGACACCTGAAGCCCGGGTGCGGGTGGCGTGGGGCGTCTCGTCCGTTCGGACCTGGGCGGCGCCACGGGCCGACCCTGCCGGTCGGTGCGGATCCCGCCGACGGTGAGCGCGGATGCGGCTCCAACCAGCGCGGCGGAGAGGGCGAAGGGATTCTTCAGAAGGCGCATAGCTTGAGAGGACGAGCCCGCGACGGGGCAGAGACGCAAGGGCTACCCGCTCTTCGACTCCGTCGGTGAGTTGAAGTTTCAGTGTCAGCGCGGCGACTGGAGCCACTGCGGCGACGGGGGCGCCTTTCGAGCGATCAACGTGACGAACTCCTGAGGAGCTCCGGATGAACTGTTCCACTGCCAGAGGCGGGCCGCCTCCATGGGCTGCCATCCCTGAAACCGCTCCAGCACCTCATCCAAGGTGAAAAACCAGACCGTTCCGCGAAGTTGGGGCTCGGTGGAGGTTCTGCCGAACAGACTCAGTCCCAGGACCCCGCCCGGCCGGGTCAGTCCCATGGCCCGATCCAGCGCCTCCGGGCAATGGATCCCCAGGAACTGCAGGGAGTTCACCGCCAGTACGAGGTCATACTCGTCCTGAGTGGGAGTGGCGAGGAATTCCCCGTGGATGACCCGGGCGCTCAACCCGCGCTCCTCGATCAGGGCCCGGGCCTTCGAGGCGCCCGGCTCGGTAAGTTCGATCCCAGTGGCGCGGTAGCCCGACTCGGCCAGGAATCGAAGGTCCTGACCCTCGCCGCAGCCGATGTCGAGCGCGATGCCCCCCGCAGGAAGAATGGGGCGGTGATAGCGCACCGCGCGACGGGCCACGGGTCCCGGATCACACCCGTAGAAGTATTGCGGCCCCGCGAATGCACGGGTCCAGCGCTGAAGTTCGGATGCGACTGTCTCACGGGTGTCGGTTGGAATCGGTGCGGAAAAGCTCATCGATCAGTCCAGCAGCAAGCTGCGGAGGGTGGGGCAGGACGTCGCCTGGTGAACCAGGGCCTGGTACTTGCTGCGCGGCAGTCGACCGCCCCAATAGCGTGTGTGATCCTTTACGTGCTCGGCCTCGGGCGCCTCGCACTCCCGAAGCTGGGTAAGCGCTGACACCAGGTGAGTCAGCCCCTCGTCGATTCGGTCGAGTGTCCACAGGAGCTGGCCCAGAGCGGCTCGCGTCAGCGCTTCTCCGCGAGGGTAGCGCACTCGCTCCAGAACCTGAAGCGCCTCGTGGAAGTGAGCCAGGGCTGTGTCCGACTGGCCGGCAAGCTGATCAACCTGCCCCAGATGGAACAGACAGAGACCGAGTTGGGCCTGGTCGTCAAGGGTGCGGAAGAGTTCGATGGCTCGACAGTAATGCGGTCGGGCGCGGTCCACTTCGTAGTCGTCCTGAAACATTCGTCCCAGTTCGGCTTCGAACAGCGCCTCCCACTTCGGCTCGCCGGCGGCGGCGGCGACGGAGATGGCTCTGGAGAAGGCCGCAGCCGCGCCGACGGAGTTCCCCTCGCTGCGGCGCTGATCGGCGATGGCGTAGTGCTTGAGCGCTTCCTCGACCTGCGGCGAGCTCACGCCCGACGTAACTCGTCGAAAAGTGCTCGGTAGTACTTCATGACCGTCACGGCGTCCGGCGACGTCGAGCCGATCTCCGCCAGGCAGTAGCGGTCGTAACCCGCGCCGCGAAGCAATTCGAAGAGCCGTCGGTAGGGGTACTCCCTCCGGTAGAGCTCGTTGATGTGGACGTTGCCCAGCCAGGGCCGCAACAACTCGAAGTGAGTATCGATGTTGCCGTTTGCGTCGAGATCCGTCGGGTTGCTGTTCCAGCACGCTTTCGCATTGGGGTGGTCCGCTGCCTCAAGGATGCGGGCGATGTGGGGCGGCTCGCTCGTCCCTCGGCCGTGGACCTCCAGCCAGATTTCCACCCCATGATCGGCGCCGATCCGAGCGCATTCCCTCAGGGCCTGCCCAATTCGTTCCAGCGTCACCGAGCGCTCTTCCTCAGCATGGAAACCGTTGGGACGGACTTTCACGCCGAGCGCCCCGACGTCTGAAGCTAGTTGGACAAACTGAGCGCACTCCTCGATCTGACCTCTCACAATCGAAGCATCGCGGCTGTGAAACTCGCAGGTGGTTCCCAGGCTCAGGAGCCGAATGCCGGAGTCGCCGAAGCGGCTTCGGACTTCTTCACGCTGAGCGGCGCCGAGCGTGGGCTCGACTCCGTGAGCGTGCGTGGTTCGGAGCTCCACGGCTTGGAAACCGGTTTCCGTGCAGCGCGCGATCAGGGTTTGTAGATCCCAATCGCGCGCCAGATTGTAGGTGACCAGGCCCAACCTCATTCGGCAAATCCCCGCTTGCGGTCCGAGTTCACGGGTTGAAGATACCCAGGCGCACCGTCGCTTCATAGGAGCCACCCAGCCCCACGATCGCATCGGCCGTCTTCTTCTCCAGGTCGATGTTCATCAACTTCAAGCCGATGCCGGGGGCGGCGGCGCCTTCGACCTTCTTGACCGGGGTCGTCACCAGCGGCTTCATGTCCTTGGAGAAGACATCAAGCATTCGCTCTTCGCCCTTTGATCTCACTGAGAGGAAGAACACCGGAAGCTTGACCATCCCATTCAGGTCGGCGATCGAAATCTTGTCCGGCTGGACGGATCCAGCGCTATCCGCCACTGCGAGGTCTTTCGTAGCGAGGATCCCGACCGGTGTGCCGCCTTCAGCAGCTCCAGACACCGACTCGGCGGTCAGCGTCTTGTCCGGCATTGCGAAAACACCGTACTTCTCCTGGAAGTGCATCCCGACGGCTTTGCTCGGGTCGACATCCACCTTGACGGGCGGATTGGGAAACTGAGTCTGAATCAACTGCGATGCGATCGGTGCGTAGAGCTGCAGCGCATCCTTGGGGATCGGTTCTGCGACGACCTGGGCCCAGGCGATCCCAGCCGTGAAGAGAAGCAAGCTGACGGGGACGGCGAAGCGCGGGTTCAAGGCACTACCTCGGTGTCGCGGGGAAACGACGGTGAACGGACTTGGTCTTGTAGGATTGTAGCCTCTTGATACATCGTGAGACACTATCCCATCCGCTTTGATTGTCTTCGCCGACGGTCCGAGGGCCTTTGCCGGGACGCCGGGTCCTGGAAGGTCTCTTGACGTGACCCGGGGTGCGTGCAACAATGTGGCGCTTCGGCGGACCGATCTTCCCATTGGTCCATCGCCGTGGCGGGTGTAGCTCAGGTGGTTAGAGCACCAGGTTGTGGCCCTGGAGGCCGTGGGTTCGAGTCCCATCACTCGCCCTGAACCCCTCGGACAATTGTCCGAGGGGTTTTTTTGCGTCCGCGCCAGGTCTTTGGCCCGTTCCTGACCTAAATGCGGTCGGGTTTGGTGGAGATGCCGTCCATCTGTGAGGGCAGCCGGCGCACTTGATCTCCCTCGCGGTTGGTGAAATACAGGCTGCTCGCCGACCTCTGGAGCGCGTTCCCGTCCGCCCAGAGTGCGTAGAAGTCGGGATGTGCGTCCACGGGGCGTCGTGCGTAGGTGTGGTTCAAGGAACTGCCGTGGGTTAGTTGCCGAAGGCGTTTCCAGGAAACTCCCTGGTTCGTGCTTCGCCACATCTCCATCTCGCCGCCCGTAGCATACGGCTGTGGTCCCGGGGCTGTGGGAGCGATGACTCGCCACCCGCCGTCGGGTTCCACATACAGCGACCCGTGATCGTAGTTGTGATCCGAGGTGGTGAAGTCCCGATACTCCCAATCTCGGCCCGTCCTGCAGGCGGTGTGCCAGGTTCTGGGATCGTTGGCCGGACCGGCAGCGTAGCCCTTGCTGGTGAGGTAGAGCAGCACCGGGTTTCCATCAGCATCGAACTGAAGGTCTTTCAGGTAAACCAACAACCCCTCCGACTCATAGTCCCGCACCAGGGCAGGGTTCTTGATGTCTGTGAGAGGTGTTGCCACCGGCTGTCCCGAGATGGTGTTCCAGGTTTTCCCCTGATCGCGGGTTTCAAGGTAATGGAGATTGGTACGTGCATTGAGCCCACCCGTGGCAGGGTGATAATCGAACGCCGTCGCCAACCGGGCGCCCAACCGCCAGGAAACCTGGTAGTGCCCCTGTCCGATTCGGGAGAGCGGTTGGGGCGCTCCCCAGGTGCGACCGTCCCGGCTGGTCATCCAGTTCAGGATTCGGCCGGGCGCGTACCGGGTATGCAGGAAGAGAAACCCATGGCCCGGTAGATGCCAGGGCTGACCGTAGGAAAAGTTGGTGCTGAGCACCCGCTCGAAGGCGTCGATGGAGTGGGGCTTCAAGGCGCGGTGGATGAACGACGGCCGAGAGGTGCCGTGCGAATTGGAAAAGATCCAGATCCGTCCCTCGTCATCCACTGAGAGAGTCGGATTGTCATGGGCGTCGCTGGTGGCCTTGTTCAAGAGGATGGCGGGCCGGGGAACCTCGCCGGTGGCATGGTCGAAGTAGGAAACCATGTGGAGGAGTTGGTTCTTGCCCCGTTCGGTCCCTCCGTAGCAGAAGAAGGTCTTCCGAGCCTCCGGAACGTGCCACGCGATCGGGAGATGCTGCTGGGGGTAGGTTGCAAAACCCCCCGAGTACTTGTAGCGGTAGGCGTCGTTCGATGGCTGGTTGAAGTACCAGATCCCGCGGTAGCCGTCGTCTCTCGGAAGGTCGTCCGCTGTAGCGATGGATGCAATCGTCGGCGCCGCGAGGGCCGCAAGTAAGTCACGTCGTTTCAAGTGTGTTGCTCCCTTGAGCTCGCATCGGCCTTAGGGGCTCAACGCCCGGTCGGCGGCAGACGCGCAGGATCAACTCCGGGCCATCCGGAGATTCGCCGGTCGGTTGAAGCGAGACTTCGAGCCCCTTCATCCCGGTCCCATAGCGGCGAGAAACTCGGCTGCTGGTTTGTAGGGCAACTCATCCGGGGCCTCGGTGCGGCCGGACCAGGCGTACTCGGCGGCCAGGACAAACGCCGAGAACTGGCGCAACTCCGAGCGAAGCACGCTCTGGTCGGGGAAGTGGCCGCACCACGTTGTCTGCAGTAGCCCCCGCGCGCCCCGTTCCACAAGATACTTCGAGAATCGGTGGATGTTCTTCGGCTTGTGCCAGGTCGAACCGATCACTCGCGCTGCACTGAAGACGTCGACGCTCTGATAGCGATCGTTCACTCCGTACTGCCAGTCGGCGATCAGCGCTTCGGGTGGGATGGCCTCGCGCCGGCGCGCAGACTCACGGCGATTGGGCGCGTGCCCGGCATCCGAGGCTTCGTCGGGCGAGAGGAACATGTCGCCCCACAGCATCGGCGTCATCCCGTGGTGTCGGCACCATCCGGATGCTTTGGCCAGGTAGTCTGAGAGCAGTGTGGTCGTGTCGCTGTTTTTGCATCGCGGACAAGACTTGCTCGGGAACTTACCCCGGAGTGTAATCTCATCCATGCCGAGGTGGAAGGTGCGGGGCTGGAACACCTGCCGGGCTTCCTCCAGCACGCGTTCGACGTAGGGCCACACCTCCGGATGTCGAACGCACACCGCAAACAGCGCGTCAGCGTCTTCAGCGAGTTGCAGGTTTCGTCCGTTGCGAAAGACCCAGCCTGCGTGTCCGGGGAGGTTGATCAGCGGTATTGGCTCGAGAAAGGTCTCGCGACACTCGGCCACCAGGCGCTGCAGATGGGCAGATGTGGCGGAGTTTGGAGCAGCGATCTCCGGCGCGGCGTTCCAGCGGGCGCCCTCACACTGGACCACAACTGCGTTGAGCTTGAATCGGGCAAACACGTCTCGCACCAGTCGCTGGTGCCAGTCCACCCCCGACGCGCTGGTAAACAGATGTGCTCCCCGAAAGTTCAGACTCGGCCAGTCGCGCACTTCACATGCCTGAAAGGCGTCGGCTCGGGCCAATTGGCGAAGCGTTTGCAGCCCGTGGAAGGCCCCGGCTGAACTCTTCGACTGGAGCAGCAGCCCCGAGGTTGAGACCGCGAGCCGATATCCCTGGAGATTCTCGAACCATGCTCCCGTTGGCGCCGGCGCGGCCAGCTTCTCCGACCGCACGCGTACACCGGAGTCTCGGGATTCTTCGACTCGGACTTGCTGCGGCTGGAGCCGGGCGATGCGGCGGAGGTCGGCGGAGAGACGAGCCTGATCGGCGACCGGCGCCGCCAGGATCAGACGGTGTTCAGCGTCGGGTCGCCAGAGTCCCGCCTGCGCCTCCACTTCCTTCGGCTGTGGGATAAGTCCTGTCACCGGCCGCTCCGTGATGACGGCGGGCCTGCCTTCCCGGGGAGAAACCCCTGCTGGACTCGCGGCACTTGCGAGCGGGAGGGACGAAACTGACTGAAGCACCGCCGGCGAAAGCGATGATGCGCCAATCACGGCCAGAGTCTGTCGCCGATCCATTCACAGTGACCTTTCGTCCCGGCCTCTCCAGATTGAATTCACCACAACACGCCGCCCGAGTGTGGCGCCGGCTCCCACTAGCCGAGTTCCAGGCGCCTCCGTCCGGCATGCGCACCCTGGAGTCCACGACAGCGGTTGCGATCCGGCGAGACGTCGCGCCGGCGGATTCCTACCCTCAGGAGTAAGTCACCTCCTCGGCGACTACGACGATGGTTTGTCCCTTTTCCACCTGCGCCGCGAACGGCACGACCAGGAGGTACCCCGCCCTGGGCGCACGAATCAAAATGGGTGGCGAGGCTGCATAGTGGAAGTCATACAGGCGTCCCACGGCGTGTCCTTCTTCCACCCAGTCGCCCGGCTCTGCCACCGGCTCGTAGACCCCGGAGATCGGACTGGGCACGTAATCCTCCAGCCTCACAGCCCGCACGATTCGGGGAGCGTGCTCCCCCTCGGGTCGGGCTCGCTCCATCTCCCCGCCGAGCATTCCGTAATAACGCATCGTGTTGCGAATGCCGACCTCTGCGTGCCGGACTCCCTGTCGAATCGTGGCCTCGCCATAGCCGAGTTCCGTTCCGATGGTGATCTTACCCAGGGCCTCCGATTCGTCAGTGAGGAGGCCGCTTGCCATCGCACTGGCATACACCATCACGAACGGAGTGTCGAAGAGGGCGGACACTCGGGCCATCTCCGACTGCTGCATGGGGTCGGGCACCTCGTGGAAGGAACTGCAGCACGGAAAGCGGAGGATTCGACCGCCCGAGTGAATGTCCAGCACCACATCGGAGCGAAGCAGGACTTGCTCGCGAGCAAAGTGGGCGATTCGATAGGTGATGGAGCCCCTCGGATCGCCGGGAAACGCGCGGTTCATGTTCACGCCGTCGAGCGGTGACTCCCGCATGTTGGCTTCGCAAGCCGGCGTACAAAGGCGGGGCATCAGGATAACCCTGCCCGCGATCTCCTCCGCCAGGAGTTCCTGCGCCAGTCTCCAAACGGCTACCTGGCCTTCATACTCGTTGCCGTGGGTTCCACCGAAAACAGCGAGCGTTTTGCCGGAGCCATTTGTTCCGTTGATGATGGTCAGGGGGACCAGCACGTTTCCCCAGGTCCCATCGTGATGAAATGCGACTTCGTAATGGGAGGTCCCGGAACGGTCGAACTCGATGGCATCCACCGAGTGAACGACCACGGAAGTTGTCTGCGACATGAATGGCTCCAATGCAACGCGGAATCAGTGGGCAGGTTGCCAACCGGTGAGTTTTGAGAGCAGAGCGACATCCGCGCGGGCCGCGTTACGCATGAGGTTGAGGTCTGGACCCCACAGCAGGAAGCGAAGCCCTTCTTCCACCGATCTCGCCGCGTATTCCGGGCTCACCGGCATGATGCCCGGGATCTTGCCGGCGTCCTTCGCCGCAGCTATCACGAGACGAATGGCGTGCCAGACCGCGGGGTCGTCGAAGTGAAACGGTATTCCCAGGGATTGAGAGAGGTCTCCCGGACCAACCAGAACACAGTCCACCCCCTCCACGGCAGCAATCTCCGCGGCGTGGCGAACTCCCTCCACGGTCTCAATCTGCAGGATAGTCAGTAACTCCCGATTGGCGCTTGCCAGGTGCTCCTCCGGCGAGGCCGAACCGTAATCGGAACTGTAGCCGAGGTAGTACATCCCACGTCGGCCTTCGGGGTGGTACCGACACGCGGCGACGATGGCAGCCGCCTCCTCGGCGGACTCGACGGCGGGGACCATGATTCCGCGAACGCCGGTCTCCAGGACCGACAGGATGTCTCGCTTCGAGGAGCCGGCCACTCGAACTGTGGGGACGATTCCGGCGGCGTCGCTCGCGCGAACCAGCGTTTCCAATTCCCTATGCGAAAGGCTGGTATGTTCGAGGTCGGGCATCACGCTGTCGAAGCCGGCCTCGGCAGAGATCCCCGGAACGTGGGGATCTCCCGAGAGCATCATCAGCGCGACCGCGGTCTCGCCGTTGAGAAGTCGCCGTTTGAGGGCGTTGGGGCGCATGGCAGGTACTCCGCCACGACCCGGCGGCCGCGGCCTATGAGGTAGTTCTCTTAAAGTCGGTGGAGGCTCGAACGATCAGTTCCGGCTTCAAAACCCGCAACCGCGGTGGAAGCGGACCCGCTGAACCTTCAATCCGCTCCAACATGTAGGTGATGCAGGCCTCTGCAACCTCCTGCACCGGCTGCGCCACGGTGGAAAGTGGCACAGCGGCATATTCCAGTTCAGGTAGACCGTCAAAACCAATGATGGCCAGATCCTGGGGCGTGCGCTTGCCGGCTTCGAATACCGCTCTCAGGGCCCCGATCGCCATCCGGTCGTTGACGCAAACCATCGCTGTCGGTGACGCGGGATGCTTCAGGATCGCCTGTGCGAGTTCATAGCCATCGGAGCAGTTCGGGTTGCCGAGCCCGGGGGTAAAACAGAGGTCATCCCGAAACTCGCATCCGAACTCGGCCAGGGCACGCTGGTAGCCACGCATACGGGCGGAGAGGAGCGGATGTTCTGCCGTCGGCGCGAGCGTAATGGCAACGTTTCGGTGACCCTGTTGAAGGAGGTGTGCCGTCGCGAGATAGCATCCGTGCTCTCGGTCCACCGTCACCACGTCCGCCTTTGGGGCGCCCCAATCATCCACCGTGACGATCGGCACGCCGATGTCGCTGAATCGCTCCAGCGCACTCCGAAACTCGGGTGTCTGGATGCGCTGTGCTGAGACGAAGAGCAGGCCGTCCACTCGACGGCGCTCGAGATCCCGAATCACGCGCTGATCGTCGGCTTCGCTCCAGGATGCGTCAAAGAGACTGAGGTGGTAGCCATGAGCCAGTGCTGTCCGAGAAACATGCCGTAGGATGGTGCGGGGCACTGGTAAGTCGAGGTTGGCGCCGAACACCCCGATCTCGAAGGTCTTACCGGTCCTCAGGGCTCGCGCGTAGCCATTGAACTGATAGCCCAGTTTCTTCGCTGAAGCCCTGACCCGCTCCTGGGTAGGTAGGGTGATTCCACGTGCTTCGGCCTTGCCGCTGAGCACAACCGACACCGTGCTGACGGACAACCCCGTGTCCGCAGCGATGTCCTTGATAGTGATGATGGCCAATCGCTCGCTCCCTCGTTCGTTCGTTTTCCCTCAGTCTACCCGCGAGAACCGCCCTTGTTTCCTGATTCCCGTACGACGTTTAATCCATGCTTCGCCGGCGGCTTTCGAATCTGGTACATATTAGGACGATTTGCGATCACGCGCGGTCAATAGGGCCTTACTTGACGACTATCTCCGACGGGTTCCCACTCGCCAAAGTGGAGATTCGGGTCATATTCGGGGCGAGTGAAGTACCGATTGATACCCGGACGCGATTCCCCGCGAAGTAAGCAGGACCTCCAGTCGTCGCGGGTGATTTCGGTGGATGTCGGGATGTAGCGGATGGTCAGGCCACACCTTCGCCGAGGACTGTTGTTGGCCGAGCTCCCATGGATGAGCAGAGGGTGGTGGATCGAGATGTCTCCCGGTTCGAGCACGAGGTCCACCGCGGACGTCGTGTCCAACCCCTGTTCGGGAAGCTCAGAACCGAGGACCGCCGGTTTTTGGTGCGCTCGATGGGGGATGAGTGTGCCCAGGTGGCTGCCCGGAATCACCCGCATGCAACCGTTCTCGGGAGTGCTCGCGTCGACCGCTAACCAGATGGTGATGACATCCATCGGCTTCAGAGGCCAGTACGAGCCATCCTGGTGCCAGAGAACCTGCAGTCCATCTCCACCCGGCTTGCAGATGTAGTGAGAGGCGAAGAGGGCGATGTCTCTCCCGATCAGCGGCTCCACGCAGTCCAGCAGCCTCCGGTCGGCGATCAGGCCCAGCCAAAACGGATCCTACCACATCAGCCAGTGGTGCAGTTGCTCGGGTCTGAGATGTGGATTTCGCTTCTGGAGCCACTGAACGTGGTCCGAAACTCGACAGATGGCTTCCGGGTCCAGGACACTCCGGAAGATCAGGTAGCCGTTCCGGGCGTAATCAGCCCGCATGCTTTGGGGATCCATCACACCCTCGCCAACTCTCTCCCCCGAACCAAACGCTCTAGGAGCCTGTCCGTGATTTACTCCAATCAAGCATGATTTTCGACGGGGAACGGTGAATCTACCTGTATGGCCCGCTCATTCCGCCCCTACACGCCCGATCAGCCCTATCTCTTGCCGCCATCGCCGCAGGATTGGATG